>Ga0256404_1001024_pt1 | contig 70736 bp, 54 predicted proteins | sample RumenRJG_01DNA_FD_185990 | JGI IMG/M metagenome (GOLD analysis project Ga0256404, IMG submission 185990) | Bovine rumen microbial communities from Lethbridge, Alberta, Canada - RJG_01 | ecosystem: Host-associated > Mammals > Digestive system > Stomach > Rumen | place: Canada: Alberta | collected... | reverse complement strand
CCTCGCGCACGCGCGCGGAGGGGCTAAAACACTAAAAAACGCCCCGTTTAACATTTTTTACCGTTTTTTTTTTGTTTAGACAAATACCTGTACCTTTGTTTCCGCAAAGACAGGCGTGCCGCTGCATTTGTTACATGTTACATGTTACATTTAGAAAAATGGGGGTTTAGGTTTATATTATATATATAATATAAAAATTAAAATCGATAAAAACTACACTTCGTAAAAGCTATATGTTATATGTTATATGTTACAAATGTTATGGATAACATTTCACATTATTATACGCGCGCGTGCGCCCGAGGAAAACCAGCATAAACAGTCTGTGATGACCTCCCCTCGCTCGGCTTTCTTGCGTCCCTTCGGTAGCAAGACCAGAGGTCGAGCGGCCGCTTTGCTTAGCAAAGAACCCCTCCTGCCCCTATAGGGGGGAGGTCGCGTCCGTGCATGCGGTTTTTTTGCGGGATTAAAGGTGATACCATTCCCCCTCCTACAGGAGGGGACAGGGGAGGTCATAAAGGGTGGGAAAGTTCAATAAGGAGCCCACTTTAAAAAGTCAATATAGGAGTCCACTTTAAAAAGTCAGGACATGAGAAAAAAGGGGGAATAATCAACGCGCAGCCACTCCCCTCCCTTGTAGGGGAGGGGTTGGGGTGGGGTCAGTATCTTTCTCACAGACAGGATATTACAGACCCCACCCCTGCCCCTCCCCTTGAAGGGAGGGGAGTGGCTGCGCCTTCGTGCGCGACATGTCCTGACTTTTTCAAGTGGACTCAATAAGTAATCGTATAAAAATAAGTGGATAACCACAGGTATACCCAAGGGGATTCGCATGTAAATAACACGCGAATCCCCTTTATTTCTGCGTAAACCGCAGAAATGTTACATATAACATATAACATTTATGTAAAAAATATGAATACCGACTATCGTTACCAGCTGAAGTTTCCCACCCTTTGCGCAGCCTATGCCGCAGGCATCTGATAGGGGTTCTTGCGTCCCGTTGTTAGCGGCAAAGCCGAGCGAGGGGAGGTCATATTTTCAATGAAAGAGGTCACACTTCCGATGACTCCTATATAACGAAACTGTTATTACCTGTTTCGCTCGCTGAAGACGAGCGTTGTGAAGTGAGTCGTTACTTATTTTTCATACAAATAGAAGATGCATTCCATCGTCTGCCACTTCTCGTCACTGGTAGCTCCTTCAGCACATTGTTGGAAGATGGCCATATAGTCTTCCCACTCCTGCTGGCGAGGTAATGTGGCAAGACGAGCCATCGCTTGCTCCCATTCGAAGTCTGCGGGTGTCTCTACTATCATTACCAACCGAGTGGCGAGTATGAAAATCTGCATATCAAGGATGCCAACTTCCCGGATACCGGCCAGTATCTCTGGCCATGCCTCCTCCTGACGATGGCGTCGCCTGTACTCCGCTATCAATTCGGGATTGTCTTTCAGATCCATTGTCTGGACATAGCGCTTTACAGGCTGTCCGTACTCTTTTACAGGATGTCCTTCTGTCATTTTATCGCGATTTTGAATACTAATGAGGTGGGGCAATAATTGTTTTTGCAAAGGTACAAAGAAGTTGTGAAAATGAGGGTATAAATTATTATCCAAGAGTAGGACAATATGATGATATTGACATGCTAATGGCCTATCGTTATTAAGTAATGATACAGATAGCTGCCAAACGATATGAGCACCCAAATCATTAGAACAGTGAGCAGGAGAAGAATGAAAAGGGCGATGGCCGACTGCCAAGCCCGTTGGTTTACTTGCCTGATGACGGTTTCGTCACCATCAACGAATCCCTGAATCATTTTCATGTTCTGTGTGTTGGCATGGTGGAAGATGTCGATGATATCGCCTACGAAGAATGGTACCGTTCCAAGCACGACATCTCGCAGGGCATTATTTAGAACAGCCAATGTCAGCGGAACGCTCTTGATAACGCAGGAGGAGAAATAGACGAACGGCACGACACAAAGGATGGTAATGGCATCTCCCCACCCGGGAACGACTCCGATGAGCGCATCCAGATAGTAGCGATCCATATAGCGGGTCAGGACTTCCATTGCCTGATAGACTTTGTTGTCCATCAGGCGTTGACGTTGCAGTGCTTTGCGACGCGAAGCGGAAGATCCAAGCGTCATTATGGAAGTTACTTTTTCAGGTTTCTCAAGTTCTTTGCAGAGCCAAGCGGCAGAGCCGAGCGCTTTTAAACAACGGATTTCACGGATTATACGGATTTGGGGCTACGCGATGTCATTGCCATTTCACAGATTAGAATCGGATTACAGCGGCTAATGCCGCGATGAGGTTGCTGTGTGGCATTCATAAAATCCATAGTAATAGCGACTATAGTCGCTGATAGCTGATCTGAGAATCCGTAAAATCCGTAAAACCCGTTGTAGTTATTCATACATGCGAAAGTTGAGTTACTTATTCTGTAATTTTTATAGCCACGGCATGTAGCTGCTGCCAACCGGCTCGGTCGGTGAGGCGCACCATGAAGTGATAGTCGCCGGGATCTATGTCGGCAGGAATCGTAATGTCGACTCGGGCATCGTACTGGCGCTGACCGGCGGGAATGGTGTGGTCGCTATTATAAACCCAGGGGTTCTGGGGCTGTTTCTGCGCATCGATAGGACATTCGACGGAGGTGGTACTGTGGGTGTGATGGTCGAAGTTGTTGTGTATCTCGATGTTGTAGTTACCCAGTTCCTCATTGTCGGTCATGACGTAGTGGAAGGGGATCATGTCGCCGCGGTGGTATTGCTGGCAGTCGATGGGGTTGGCGGTGATGCCTTGGTCGCTGATGACGGGCTGCTGCATGTCTTTCTGCTCGTCGTCATCGCTGCTGCACGCACAGAGTGCGCACAGCAGCATGATGGAATAGATAATGTTTCGTTTCATATCGTTTCAATTCTTTCAGTTCTTCAATCCTCCTCCTCGTCTTCCTCGGCGGTGATGTCTTTCTGCGCATGGGCCGTCTGGCCTTCGGCGTCGGTGACGGTCATCTTGAGTACATCGCCCTCGTCGACGTTTTTGCCGGCGATGTCCACATGTACGTGGAATCCGTCGATGTTGAGCACGCCGATGTATTTGCTGTCGGTTACAGGATAAGCAACTTTGATGTTACCGTCGTCGCCGGCAATGGCGAGCTGGATGGCTGCAGTGCGGCCTTTGGCCACTACATCGGCCTGAACGCATAGGATATCGCCCTCGATGTTGGCCTCGTGGAGGGTGATTTGCGGTGCTGGCTGCTTGTCGTCGTCATCATTGCTGCAAGCGGTGAAACCGAGGGTGAACACTGTGGAGAGAGCCATCATAAGGCTCATATTGATCATCTTTTTCATTGTTGTCTAAATAATTAATTGTTTATCTTTTCGAGCGGAAGCAAATTTTTCATTTTTCACTTTTCACTTTTCATTTTTCACTTTTCACTTTCACTTTTCACTTTTCACTTTCAAAAGTCCAGCCCCACCATCAGCGACACGTTGCGCCCGGGTTCGGGCACGTCGATGAGGCGGTAATAGCTGGTGTGATCGTAGTATCGGCGGTCGAGCAGGTTATCAGCGTGCAGGGCTACGTTCAACTTGCAGCCGTGTAGGGGAATCTGCTTTCCTGTCGAGAGGTTCAGCGTCCAGTGGCCGTCAGTAGGCTTTTCGGGCGGCACGATCTCGTGCTGTGCTCCCACGATGTGGGCATTCAGGCCTACGAAAGTGTCACCGTGCCACTGGAAGGAATATTTCGCGCCTGCATCCACCGACCAGGGCGTGCTGAAAGGTAGTGTGTAGCCTTTCTTGTCGCCTGAGAGTTGCTCGGCGTAGAGATACTCACCCTTCAGTTCGGCCTCCCAATGGCGGTCGACGACCCACGTAGCCTGTGCCTCTACGCCGTAGCGCAGCACACGTGCCTGGGTGTAGTGGTAGAGCTGCAGACCCTCCACATACTGAGCCGTTGGATTCAGGTAGATGTAGTTGGGGAAGTAGTTCACGTAAGGATCCACCTGCACGCATACCACATCGTTGTCCCAATGGATGCCCATGTCTATCTGGTAGCTCTCCTCCGGGTCGAGGTCGGGGTTGCCGCGCTCGTAGCGGAAGATGTGGTAGTTCACACCATCGGCACCTAACTCCTTGGGGATGAGCACACGGAAGCTTTTGCCTACATTAGCCTTGAGCACCCATTGGCCTACCGTATAGTTGACGCCAGCCGACCAGGTAAGACTCGTAAAGCGTCGGTCCACGTCGGCTGAGCGTTCCTTATAGACGGAGTCGCCGCTGGCCGTAGGCGTGAGAAACCAGTCGTGATAGCTGCTGATATGGGTGTGTGCATGGTCCAGACGAATGCCAGCATTCAACTTTAAGTGCTCGTTGACGGTATATCGGTCCATAGCGTATGCACCAATACTGGCCGTCTCGAAGTCGGGGATGATAAAACCCCAGCCGCCCCGTCGGTTGTGCTGGTACTCACCGTTCATACCCGCGTTCAACTCGTGGCGCTCGTCCAGATTCAGCGTCATGCCCAGATTGGCTGTCAGCGTATTCTTTACGAAACGGCGTTCCAACGTACCGTCGGGCTTGGGCATGTAGCCATGACTCACAGGCTCGCTCAGTTCCTCGCGATGGTTGTTCTGCCAGGCAAGGTTGGCTTCCACATGCAGGCCTTCGCCCTGAAATGAGGTGTGGCTGAGCACTTTCAGGTGGTTCACCCATTGGTAGGGCAGGTCTACGTCGCGCCGCGAATGGTCGTAGTCGATGTCGGAAAGGCGCACCTCCAGACCGTGGGCGTTAGCAAAGAACCCGCTCTTAGAATACGAATCAGAGACACGCAGGTCGGTGTGGAAACGATAGCCCGCATAGCCCAGCACAACGCTGCCGTCACGCTCGCAGCCAGCAGTGTTGCGCAGCCGCTGGTCCTTCAGATGAATCCAGTAGCTGTAGTATTGAATACTGTCCGTAGGCACGCGATAGTCAGCATAGTCTATCAGCGTGGCTCCCACGCGGTAGAACCAGTTGCCGTGTCGTCCGCCCAGTTTCGCCGTTACGCCCAACTGCTCGTTGTTCGAACGTCCGAAGAGCTGCACGCTGCCGCTCAACGGTTGTGTAGGGATGTGGTTGGTATAGAGGCTCAATACACCGCCAATGGCATCGCTGCCGTAGAGCAGGGCCGCAGGGCCTTTGATGACCTCGGCGCGATCGACCGCAAACTGGTCAATCTCCAGTCCGTGGTCGTCGCCCCACTGCTGTCCCTCGTGCTTGATGCCATCTTCGCTCACCACCATGCGGTTATAGCCCAAGCCGCGGATCGTAGGCTTCGACTGTCCTGAACCGATGGCCATAGCCTTCACACCGGGGATTCCCTCCAAGGTCTGCATCAGCGAGCCTGAGAAGTGCTGTTGCAGGTAGTCGTGGCTTATCTGCACAGCAGACTGCGACGAGCGCATCTGGAAGTCGCGCTGACGCTGTCCGCTCACCGTCACTCCTTGTAATACGACTGTTGTGTCATCGGGTGCTACGTCTGTACTGCCAGCCACTATCGCCATCAGCGCAACGGCCAGAATAGATGTTGTCATGATTCTGTATCCATTTTCTGTTAGATAAATACGTAACTACTGCCGACATCCGCAGACGGATGCCAGCCTCCCTGATACTAAATGGAGAAAGCGGGAGGAGCACGCAGGCCAACGATGCCACTATGGGCGACACAGACGTTGCACCGCCGGGCATCAATACTGCTACTGACTACCTTAGTAATAATATGAAGAGTGACAGCGGCAGTGGCCACAAACGTAAGGGTCAGGAACTGGCACAGCAAGCAATCGTGCGTCCACGTCGCCATCTGTGTCAGGTGGCCATGACAACTGTGATGCACGCAGTCGGCACATTCTGTCTCCGCTGCCACAGCACCGTCCTCATGTACATGGAGCGACGAGATAACCAGCATTGGCAAAAACACTGCCAATAACAACCATGATGCAATATGTCGCTTGTTATCCAGTTTCACGGTTGCAAAGTTACAACTAAAATGCCGTACACCGTTCCTGTTTTCCTAAATAATAACTTTTTTTAAATAATCATCAAGTTAGCGGTAACAACTCAGTTCACCACGCTGGCCTTGCTACCGAAGGGACGCAAGAAAGCCGAGCGAGGGGAGGTCGCACTTTAATGACAGAGGTCACAACGCTAATGATTTAGGTCACACTTCAGATGACGGAGCAGTTACAATTTACTGCATATTTCGAAAATGACAAGAGAGAAATGTAATTGTTCGAAAGTTGAATAAAACTTAAAGAATTTTGTATTTCGCATAATTTGTACTAAATTCGCAGGTTGAATATTGAAAATGGAGTATTTTTATGAGTAATAAGGATTTTGTAGAGTATATCACCGACCAGTGTAGTGGGGCTGGGGAGATAGTCGCCAAGAAAATGTTTGGTGACTATGGTATCTATTGCGATGGAAAGATATTCGGTCTCATTTGTGATGATTGTTTCTATGTGAAGCCAACTGAGGCAGGAAGGAAACTCTTGAGGGTAGAAAAAATGCGTCCGCCATATAAGGGAGCGAAGGATTATTTCTACATCACCGATGTGGATGACCGAGACTATCTCTCTTCACTTGTCCGCGAAACATGCAAGGAATTGCCTATGCCTAAACCAAAGAAAAAATAATGTTACGGAAATGACTGTGTGAGGCTATGGCTGATATGTCGCTGAAACGCCAACTGAAAGTGCTTACCATCCCGGTGTTTATCGAGATGGCTCTCGTCATGTTGCTGGGAGCTGTCGATACGGTGATGCTGAGCCGCTATAGCGACAACAGCGTGGCAGCGGTGGGACTGGACAACCAGCTTATCTCGCTCGTCTTCCTTGTCTATCAGTTCTTTTCGATGGGTGCTGCCATACTCTGTGCGCAGTATATCGGTGCGGGACTGAGGAAACGGCTGGTGCAGGTGGTGGGTATGGCACTCGTAGTGAACCTACTGCTGGGTATAGCGGTGAGTGCCCTGCTTTTCTTCTATGCCGAAGGACTGCTTCAGCTGATGGGACTAAGGCCGGAGCTGATGGATGACGGACTGGTGTATCTGCGACTGACGGGTGCGTTGTCGTTTTTCCAGGCATTGTCGCTGACATTCTCTGCCTCGCTGCGCAGTACCGACAAGGTTATCTATCCGATGGTGGTGACGGGCATCGTCAACGTGCTGAACATCGTGGGCAACTATGCCCTGATCTTCGGACACTGGGGCTGTCCGCAGTTAGGCGTCGAAGGTGCTGCCATCGCCACAGCCTCAAGCCGAGCCGTAGCGATGGTGATGCTTGCCGTGATTCACTTCAAGGTGCACATCCCGCGCTTCCCCCTGCGCTATTTCCGTCCGATACCTTGGAAGGAACTGAGGAACCTCTTCTATATCGGCATCCCTGCTATGAGCGAGAACATCTCCTACTGTCTGTCGCAGGTCGTCATCACCTACTTCATCAACCAAATCAGCAACGAGGCGCTGGCTGCAAGGACCTACTGTCACAACATGATTATGTTTGTCTACCTGTTCTGTCTGAGCATTACACAGGGCGGCGATATCCTTGTAGGGCACCTCGTAGGACAGCGGAGGCATCAGGCAGCCTACATCCTGGGTAACTACTTCTTTCGCTGGTCGATGATTATCACCATCAGCGGCTCGATACTCCTTGCGCTGACGGGAAAGAGCATCCTGCAGGCCTTTACCGACAATCAGGAAATCATCACGATGGGTGTCTGGGTGCTCGTGGTAGACATCTTCCTCGAGGTGGGACGCACCTCCAACATCTTCGCAGGCAGTACGCTGAGGGCGACGGGCGACGTGGTCTATCCCTTCGTCGTCGGAGTCATCTTCCAGTGGGCGGTGGCCGTAGGCGTGAGCTATATCATAGGCATCCCACTGGGCTACGGCCTTGTAGGCATGTGGATAGGCTTCGCCCTTGACGAGAACATCAGAGGCGTCATCCTTGTGCGCCGTTGGCGCTCGGGAAAATGGAAGGCCAAAGGCTTTGTCAAGATGAGAGATGAAACTGAGACTTGAAATTTCCCGTCATTTCTTTCATGGTTGAAGAAAAATGTGTAACTTTGCGGCGAATTTGTGGGAACAAAGAAAACAATGACTAAAACATTATACTCCAGATTTGATAAAAAGCTGATAGCATCGCTCCCCGTGGCCGAATTTAAAGGCCGCATCATTACGATACTCACCGTTGGCGAAACGGAAAAGGCCGTGCGCTACCTTCTTTCTCAACCCATACTTGGCGTAGACACGGAGACGCGTCCGTCGTTCAAGCGCGGATTCCAGCACAAGGTGGCGCTGCTGCAGGTATCTACATACGACACCTGCTTCCTCTTCCGACTGAACCATACGGGGCTGACGCCGGCACTCATCCGTCTGCTCGAAGATACCACCGTACCCAAGATCGGGCTCTCCTGGCACGACGACGTGAATGCCCTGCACCGACTGGGGGCTTTCAATCCAGGCTGGTTCATCGACATACAGCATCACGTCAACGAACTGGGCATCAAGGACATGAGCCTGCAGAAGCTCTATGCCAACATGTTCGGACAGAAGATCAGCAAGCGACAGCAGTTGAGCAACTGGGAGGGTGATATCCTTACCGACCGCCAGAAGCTCTATGCGGCTACCGATGCGTGGGCATGCATCATGCTTTATGAGGAGCTGATGAGACTGAAGCAAACCGGCAACTACACCATTATTAATATAGAAGAGCCATGAGCCAGTACAGAAAGATATACCTGAAAAAAGGCAAGGAGGATAGTCTCCTGCGTTATCACCCCTGGATATTCTCGGGTGCCCTTCATCACATGGACGAAGGAATCAGTGAGGGCGACATTGTCCGCGTGGTCAATGCCAAAGGCGACTTTATGGCAGTAGGACACTATCAAGACGGTTCCATTGCGGTGAGGGTGCTGTCGTTCAGCGACGTCGCTATCGATGCACAGTTCTGGGAGTCGCGCCTGTCCTCGGCCCTGGGGATGCGCCAGGCCATCGGACTTGCCCTACATGACGAGGCCAGTAACAATGCCTACCGGCTTGTACATGGTGAAGGCGATCACCTTCCGGGCCTTATCATCGACATATATGGAAAGACTGCTGTGATGCAAGCCCATAGCATTGGCATGCATGTAAACAGGCACGACATTGTCAGTGCACTGATGAAGGTGATGGGCGGACGCATCAGTCACGTCTATTACAAGAGTGAGACCACGCTGCCCTTCATGGAGCCTGAAAACGGCTTTATCGTTGGTGGCAGCGACGACAATACTGCCAGTGAGAACGGACTGCTTTTCCATGTTGACTGGCTGCGTGGACAGAAGACGGGCTTCTTCATCGACCAGCGCGAAAACCGAGCATTGCTGGAACGCTATGCCCAAGGTCGGCGCGTGCTGAATATGTTCTGCTACACGGGAGGTTTTTCTTTCTACGCTATGCGGGGGGGGGCTGCCGTCGTACATTCTGTCGACAGCTCGGCCAAGGCCATCGAGCTGACCAAGGCTAATGTGGAGCTGAACTTCCCTCATGACCCACGCCACGAGGCTTTCTGCGAGGATGCCTTCAAGTATCTGGAGCAACGAGGCGACGGCTACGACCTGATTATCCTCGACCCACCTGCCTTTGCCAAGCATCGGGGGGCACTGCACAACGCGCTGAAAGGCTATACGAGGTTGAACGAGAAAGCTTTCGAGAAAATCGAGAAGGGCGGTATTCTCTTCACCTTCTCCTGTTCGCAGGTTGTCACAAAAGACCACTTCCGCAATGCCGTGTTTACTGCTGCAGCACAGGCCCATCGCAAGGTGCGCATCCTGCATCAGCTGCATCAGCCTGCCGACCATCCGGTGAACATCTATCACCCAGAGGGCGAATACCTGAAAGGTCTGGTATTGTATGTGGAGTGAATTGAGATTTCTTGCCATGCGAGCGACCGTAGATCGAACGGAGGTTTGAGAATTGTGAATCGTGATTTGCGAAATCGTAAAGCAGTTTATTGAGCAACATGGGTTGTTGGATGCTGAGCACCAATACCTTGTTGGCGTAAGCGGAGGAGCCGACAGCGTGGCTCTCCTGCTGCTTTTGCACGAGATGGGGTATGCGGTAGAGGCAGCCCACTGCAATTTCAAACTGCGCGGGGAAGAGAGCGACCGCGACGAAGGGTTTGTCATGTCGTTGTGCGAAGCCCATCAGATTCCCCTCCATATCATCCACTTCGACACCCGCACCTATGCCAAGATTCACAAAGTGAGCATTGAGATGGCAGCACGCGAGCTGCGCTACAGCTACTTCGAACAATTGCGTCAAGATATCGGTGCGGCTGACATCTGTGTGGCTCATCATCAGGATGACAACGTTGAGACCATACTGCTGAACATGGTTCGGGGCACCGGTATTCACGGCCTCACAGGCATACACCCACGCCAAGGCCACATTCTGCGTCCGTTGCTCAGCGTCAGCCGGCAACAGATCATTGACTGGCTCGCCAGTCGTGGACAGGACTACGTGACCGACTCTTCCAATCTGAAAGCCGACGTCTGGCGCAACAAGCTGCGACTCAACGTCATCCCCCAGCTGCTCGACATTACGCCGCAGGCTTCCCAAAACATCCTAAAGACCGCCCAACTTCTCAACGAAAGTGCAAAGGTATGCGACAAAACCGTTGACGATGCCTTGGGAAGAGCTACCGATGGGCACGCACTCTCCATCAGTCGGCTGTTGGAAGAGGCCTCACCGCTCGTTGTCCTTTTTGCTTGGTTAGAACCTCACGGATTCTCGTCGGCTACCATCCAGCAGATAGAACGCCAGCTTCACAAGCCCTCTACTGGCAGTTACTGGCAGTCGGCTACCCACGAGGTGTGCATTGACCGAGACCGTCTGCTCCTGCAGGAAAGGGGAACCGGACGTCCGGAACTTGTCATTCCTGAGACGGGAACCTATATATACGAAGCCGACACGAAAGTGCGAGTGAGCATTTCCGACGCGCCCGCCATCAGCCGGCAACCGTTCTGTCTCACTGTCGATGCCGACAAGGTGTGTTTCCCATTGCGTCTTCGACCTGTTGTACAAGGCGACCGTTTCGTTCCGTTGGGCATGAAAAAGGGAAGCCGCCTTGTGAGCGACTTCCTGACTGACTGTAAACTCTCGCTGTTTGCCCGTCGTCGACAGTTGCTTCTTTCCGATGCATCCGGACGTACGGTCTGGCTTCCTGGCTTGCGACCCGATGAGCGTTTCCGTATAAACAACGATACATGTCGTATGCTGAAGGTAGAGCTGGAAACCGACACGCCTCTTAGCGGTGACCATCTGTCATGAGATGGCTTTCAGCAGGCGCATCAGGCTCTCGGCATCGACCCACGAGAAGCGGTCTTCGCTGATAATCGTCTTATAGAGCCTTCTCTTCTCTTTCGGCAACAGTCGCCAAATCTCCCGCTCATGCACCTTTACGATTTTGCCTTCATATAAATAATAGAAGTGATTGATGATGGGCATCTGAACATCCTCCTGCCGTTCCAGCTCGATGGTCGAGTAGGATATCTGGTCACCAAGGCTCATGTTCGAGATGTTCACATTATTTTTCTGCAACGTCTTGTAAGCCTCTATGTCAATGAGCGTTGAGCAGTAGAGCCTGTTGGCACCTACGGAATCGACAATGTAGGCAAGCTCGTTTTCAATATTGACATATTTGCGGTCTTTAAAATCGACTCCCAACACATTATCCATATTGGCTTCCTTCGTCAGTGTGCCACTCTTGTAGAGCAGCGAGGCATTCTTCAGGAAAATGTTCAGTAACGGATTGGCCAAGTCCTTACCATTAGCCATGTGGATAATTCCGGGCTTGAACTCCTTATAGACGGTCAAGTTGAATGTCTCGTCCTGCGCCCAAAGCATGATGCACGAGCACATCATCAACATGATTGTAATGATCTTCTTCATTTTTTATTTTTTTACCTTTTTACCCTTTTACCTTTTCACTTTTCCCCGCCGTCAACTCCCTCCTTGGGAAAAACGGGAACATACTTCATCTCACGCAGGATACGCGATTGCCGTTTCAGCATATAGCTGCTGGGGGACTTCGAGCTGAACTTCCTGGGGTTTGGCAGGGTGGCTGCAATCAATGCACACTGGCTTCGGGTCAGGTCTTTGGCTGTACATCCAAAGTGCTCGCGTGCAACAGCTTCTGCCCCATAGATGCCGTCGCCCGTCTCAATGGAATTCAAATAGACCTCCATGATACGCTGCTTCGACCAAAATAGTTCAATCAGGACGGTGAAATAGGCTTCGAAGCCCTTACGTACCCACGAGCGTCCAGGCCACAGGAAAACGTTCTTCGCCGTCTGCTGAGTAATCGTCGAGGCCCCAAGCTTACGCTTCTGCGGTTGCTCACGATTGCGCTTGGCAGCATATTCGATAGCCTCGAAGTCGAATCCGTGATGTTTCAGGAACTTGCCGTCCTCACTGGCTATCACGGCCACGGGAAGCGAAGGCGATATGCGCTCCAGCGATACCCACGTATGGTTGAGCTTCATCTCTTTCCCCTCATGTTGCTGCTGCGCCAGTCGAATAAGCATGAGGGGTGTGAAGAACACCGGGACGAAACGCAGTACAATTACAGCAAGAATCGTGGAGGCGAAAAACGCCACCACGATTCTACCTATTAGTTTCTTGATGATTTTCAATGCAATGATTACTGAAGCGTGCCGTTGTTGGCAGCGTTAATCATAGCCTCGGAAGCATACATGTAGACCTCCACGCGGCGGTTCTGCTTGCGACCCTCGGCAGTAGCATTGCTGGCAACAGGATTGGAAGAGCCCTGACCGTCAACCGAGCGAATCTGAGCTGCGCTCACGCCCTGCTGCTTCAGGTAGGTCTCAACAGCCTGTGCACGCTTAACGCTCAGCGGGTTGTTAATGGCATCGTTACCAGTGTTGTCAGTGTGTCCGTAGATAGCTACGTCACAGTCGCTATTGTTCTTCAGTACGTTAGCAAACTGAGTGAGCGATGCCTTCGAAGCTGTATTGAGCTGCGAGGAGTTGGTAGCGAAGAGGATACCAGAGTCGAAGGTCACCTTCACACCCTGCAAACCGTTAGCATCGGTAATCTGCTCCACCTGAGCATTCTGAACAGCCTGTGCCTGTGCCTTCACCTTGTCCATGTGCTTGCCAATAAGAGCACCTGCACCAGCACCTACAGCACCACCAACGGCAGCACCAACAGCAGTATTGCCTGCCACCTTACCAACGATTGCGCCCAAAGCAGCTCCACCAACGGCACCGATAGCAGTTCCCTTCTGGAGGTTGTTACAACCGGTCATCACGATTCCTGCGCAGAGAGCCAGGATGATTGTCTTCATTTTCTTCATAATTCTTACTTGTTTTATTTGTTAAACATTAATTTCGCGGTGCAAAGATAAAAAAAAACTGTCACTTGTAAAGAATGTCATACAAGTTTTTTCAATACTTTGTACGAATTTTTGTTAAATTACGAAATAATTTTGTAGGTTCGGAAAATATTAGTACCTTTGCACCCGCAAAAAATCGGAAAGGAAGGTTGGCAGAGTGATCGATCGCGCTGGACTCGAAATCCGGTATACCCCTTTCGGGTATCGGGGGTTTGAATCCCTCACCTTCCGCTAAACCGGGTCGGTTCATCTAACGGTTAGGATACAAGATTCTCAATCTTGGCATAAGGGTTCGATTCCCTTACCGACTACCACAAACAGCAATTCACAGGAAGTCAGACAATGGCTTCCTGTTTTTTTATTCGCATATTTCGAAGAAGTGATTGAGGATAAACCAATATAAAAAATCGACTGTCATCACGACAGCCGATTCTCAAAAAACAAACTACTTAAAAACTAATCTACTAAAACAAATCAAATATTTGCTGCAAAATTAGTGGTTTTGAGTTTTTCATGCAAATAATTCAGAATTAAAATACAATGAAATTGATTTAGGTCAAATCCTTCTTGACAACTTTTTGGCAACAAGGTCGTTTTTGTCATATATAGATTGCAAAATGCTGTACTTTTTGACCATACAATAAAAAAACTAAACTTATTATGTAGTTATTCGATTTTATTTCATTACCTTTGCATTCAAATTATAAATACGTTACCTTCATAACTGTGGTATGGCAGTAGAAACGACAAGATGGGGCATCCTATACTGCCCTAAGAAAAGCATCACAGGCAGTCGCAAGCGTTGGGAGAAAATAAAACAACTGCTTGACGTACGCGGTATAGTTTACGATATGGTACAAAGCGAGAATGCCGACAGCGTGGCAAGGCTTGCCAAGATGCTGATAGGCAACGGCTACAAGAATATCGTCATCGTTGGCGGTGACTCAGCACTGAACGATGTCGTCAACTGTATGATGCAGGAAGAGAAGCGCGTTCGCGAAGAGATTGTCATTGGCGTCATTCCCAATGGCATCATGAACGACTTCGCCCGTTTTTTCGGTTTCGACGAAGACAAGGACGAACAGACCATCGACTGGCTATGCAAGCACCATGTCAGGAAGATTGACCTGGGATGCATACGCTATACGAACAAAGAAGGAGAGAAGTGCCATCGCTACTTCCTGAACTGCATCAACATTGGCATGACAGCCGACATCATGAACCTACGCCGTCAGACGCGCCGTCTGTTTGGTTCACGTACGCTGTCGTTTATCTCTTCACTCGTTGTCATGCTGTTCCACCGCATGGAATATAAGATGAGCCTGCAGATTAATAGCGACACCATAGACCGCCGCGTGATGACCGTATGTATAGGTAACGGGACTGGCTACGGACAGACACCATCGGCAGTACCCTACAACGGCATGCTCGACGTTTCGGTGGTGTACACGCCTCAGATGGTCCAGCTGATTGAGGGTCTTTGGTTGCTGATTACCGGGCGCTTCCTCAATCACCATAGTGTACATCCTTTCCGCACCCGCGAAATCATAGTAAACGAAGCCCGCCATGCCATGGTAGGAATAGACGGTCGACTAATGAAAACACCCGTTGGCGAATACCGTATTGAGGTAGAACAAGAAGTAATCAATTTTCTGATACCAAACTAATCAAACAACAAATCATGATGAAAAGAACTATCTTAGGGCTATTGGCACTACTGCCTACCACGCTCTGCGCTCAGGCGTTTGACTTCGACCTGACGAAGCCACAGCCCGTTTACAACGACCAGCAGGGCTACGGTTACGACGTGCTCCCTGCTCCCGACAAGAAGAAGCCGGCAGAGCCTTTCTATTTCTCCGTGAAGGTACCCGACGGAAACTACAAGGTGCGCGTGGTGTTAGGTGGTAAGAAGAACGGCAACACCACAGTGAGGGCTGAAGGCAGAAGACTGCTGATGGATAATATTCTGACAACCAAAGTAAAAGACACAGAAACGTTCGAGTTTACCGTAAACAAGCGTTCACCGTTGATTGAAGAAGGAAAGAAGGTAAAAATCAAGGATCGCGAGAAGGGCTACCTGGCTTGGGACGACCGTCTGACGCTGGAGTTCAACGGTCCGATGCCGGCAGTGAGGAGCATCCATGTGGAACCGGTCGACGTGCCTACCATCTATCTCTGTGGCAACTCGACCGTTGTTGACCAGAACAATGAGCCGTGGGCATCGTGGGGACAGATGATTACCCGTTGGTTCGGTCCCGAAGTAGCCATATCAAACCATGCAGAGAGCGGACTCACTGCCCGCACGTTTATCGGTTCGTTCCGTTTAGATAAAATCCTGACTACGCTGAAGAAAGGCGACTACGTGTTCGTGGAGTTCGGTCATAACGACGAGAAAGAGAAGAAACCCGGTGACGGTGCCTGGTATCACTACCAGTATCAGCTGAAGATCTTCATTGATCAGGTGCGTGGCAAGGGTGCCGAAATCGTGTTCTGTACCCCCACACAACGTCGTCAGTTCACGGAAGACGGCAAATCGATACGCAATACCCACGGCGACTTTCCCGCTGCCATGAAGATGGTGGCTGAGAAGGAAAACGTGCCCCTTATCGACCTGAATAAGATGACGACAGAGCTCTATCTGGCTGTGGGGTCGGAGGAGTCGAAGCACATGCTTGTGCACTATCCCGCAGAGATGTATGGCCGTAAGCTGGAAGACAACACCCACTTCAATCCCTTCGGTGCCTATGAGGTGGCGAAGTGCGTGGTTATGGGCATGAAGCAACTCGGTCTGCCCATCGTGCAGTATCTCCGCAAGGACTGGCAGGATTTTGATCCCAACCATCCAGATAACTGGCAGGAGTTTAAATGGACCCCCTCACGCATCGTAGAAAACGCAAAACCTGACGGCAACTAATCTATGAAGAGGCTCTTCACATCCATTGTATTGGCTACGCTTTCACTGGCAGTTTATTGCCAGTCGTGGCCTACGACCACCCCAGAAGCCAAACCCGGCACACGTTGGTGGTGGTTAGGCTCTGCCGTAGACAAAGAGAATCTTAGTTGGAATCTGTCTGAATATGCCAAGCATGGTATCGGTGCCGTTGAGATTACTCCACTCTATGGTGTGCAGGGCAACGAAGCAAATAACATCCCCTATCTGAGTGACAAATGGATGGAGATGCTTCGCTTCACACAAGAGCAATGCCGACAGAACAGCATCGAGCTGGACATGGCTACGGGAACGGGCTGGCCTTTCGGCGGACCTTGGGTGCCATTGGAGGAATCTGCCTGCAAGGTGGTGTTCGTTGATACAGCATTTATAGGAAAGAATGTCGAAGGCTTTCTATTGCAAGTAGCAGAGAAAGACCGCAAGTATAGCCGTCTTCAGAAGGTCATGGTCTACGGTACTGCTGGTGCCATCGACGTTACGTCGGCTATGCAGGATGGCGTACTGACGTGGAAGGCCCCAAAGGGAACGAAGAAGGGCGACAAATGGCGTGTAATAGCTGTCTATGTGCGCTACGGCGTGATGAAGGTGAAACGGGCTGCTCCTGGCGGTGAAGGACTGGTGATTGACCATTTCGACCGCAAGGCTGTGGCTAACTATTTAAAGCATATCGAGGATGCCTTCGAACGCACCAACACCCCTTATCCACATACGTTCTTCAATGATTCGTATGAAGTGGAAGCAGCGACCTGGACGCCCACGCTCCTCGAAGAGTTCGAGAAACGACGTGGCTACAAGTTAGAAGAGCATTTACCAGAATTACTGGCATATGAACCAAAGGTGTTAAGCGATTATAGAGAGACCCTTGGCGACCTGCTTCTGGAGAACTTCACCGAACAGTGGACGGCATGGGCACACAAGCACGGAGCCATTACAAGGAACCAAGCCCACGGATCACCAGCCAACCTCATCGACTGTTATGCCGCTGTAGACATCCCCGAGATTGAGGGTTTTGGCCTCTCCGACTTTGGTATCAAGGGGCTGCGTACAGATCCGGGCAAGACTCGCAAGAACGACTCCGACTACTCGATGTTCAAGTATGCACCGTCGGCTGCCCACGTCTGCGGCAAGCCCTATACCAGCAGTGAGACATTCACATGGCTGACAGAGCATTTTCGCACGTCGCTCTCGCAACTGAAACCCGACATCGACCTGATGTTCTGTGCCGGTGTGAACCACATGTTCTTCCATGGAACCTGCTATAGTCCTAAGAACGACGAGTGGCCCGGATGGAAGTTCTACGCCTCTATCGACATGAGTCCCACGAACAGCATCTGGCGCGATGCTCCCTACTTCATGCAGTACGTGGAGCGCTGCCAGAGCTTTCTGCAGTGGGGACAGCCCGACAACGATTTCCTCGTGCTGTTGCCAGTTCGCGATGCCTGGAAGAAACCCAATGGCAAATTGCTCATGCAGTTCTCCATACATGCCATGGGCAAGCTGATGCCGGAGTTCCGACAGACCATCCTCGACATTGACCGTGCCGGTTTCGACTGCGACTACATCTCCGAACGTCTGCTCATGGGCGTGACCTATAAGGATGGTTTGCTTCAGACAGAAGCAGGTACACGCTACAAGGGACTGATCATTCCCGGCAGTGGTGAGATGCCCGACAAGGTGAAGCAACACATAGAAGCGCTGAAAGCCAAGGGAGCCCATATAATATATGGTACGCACGTAGACGAAATGGCCCGTGCAGCCAAGCCAGAGACCATGAAGACACAGCTGGGACTAAAGGCCATCCGTCGCAGAAACGACAAAGGCTATCACTATTTCATCGCCAACCTGACACCCAACGACATCAGCGAATACATCCGTCTTTCTGTTCCCTTCAAGCAGGCCTTATGGTTCAATCCCCTCAACGGCGACAGATATGCCGTTACCTTAGGGGATGAAGATGATATTCTCATTGATCTTAAGAGCGGGCAATCAATGATACTGGAGACATTTGACACACCGATCGACAACCTTGGCACACTGCAGGCGAACAAGCTGACCGACACCTTTGCCATTGAAGAACCCATCATGCTGGATGGCTCTTGGACACTTACCTTCACCGAGGAAGCTCCCAAAATAGACAAGCTATACACGCTGGACAAGCTACAAAGCTGGGAGAACCTTGACGGTAAGACAAGGGCGACCATGGGCACAGGCATTTATACCACTCATGTAAAGCTGACCAAAAATCAACTGAAGAATGCAAGTTCATGGGTGATCGACCTTGGTGATGTGCGCGAGTCGGCCCGTGTCTATATCAACGGTACGTTCATCGGCTGTGCCTGGTCGGTACCTTTCGTCCTTGATTGCAAGAACACGTTGAAGGCTGGCGATAACGATATCCGAATCGAGGTAACCAACCTGCCTGCCAACCGAATTAGTGAACTGGACCGGCAGGGAGTGAAGTGGCGTAAGATGGAAGAAATCAATGTGGTCGACATTAACTATAAGAAGACCCTCTACGACCAGTGGGAACCCATGCCCAGCGGTCTGAACTCTAAAGTGAAGCTAATCAAGAAACTATAATAACATAAAACTACAATGTCAGAAGAAAAGAAAGAACAACAACATCATCATCATCACCACCACCATCACAAGATGGATGATGCCAGCAAATTCAAGCGGAATAGTCTGTTAGCAATTGAGCGACAGAAGAAGATAGCCAAATACGGTCTTCGTGCAGGCTACATTCTGGCCATTATCATGGTGCTTGCCGTCATCATTGCCTATACGTTCCTTTGATCCCTGTCGTCGAGTACCCGGAAATGCTGTCGCATAGACCGGAGGCTGACCATGTCGAGCACGCCCGAAATGGCCTGTTCGACTTTTTTATGCCCCTCGGCAAGTGTACGGCCAATAGGATCGATGACGACGCTGCCACCTTCATAGTCGATGCCCTGTCCGTCGGTACCCACCCTATTCACGGCAATCATGTACGACTGGTTCTCAATGGCACGGGCACGTACCAGCGTCTCCCATGCCAGCATACGGCTCGAAGGCCAGTTGGCCACTAACAGGATGGTATCGTACTCACCTGCCCTACCCCATCGCGACCACACAGGGAAGCGGAGGTCATAGCAAGTAAGCAGCAGGAAGCGCACCCCTTTCCATTCTACCACCACCCGTTGTTCTCCTGCCTTAAAAGACCAGTCTTCATGCCCGTGGCTGAACAGATGGTGCTTGTCATAGTAACTGACGCTGTCGGGTGTAACAAAGTAGTTGCGGTTACGGAACAGACCATCGCTGGTCTTTATGGCAAGACTACCGCAGACAGCACAATCTTTTTCCCTTGCCACCGTCTTCATCCATTGCAACGAAAGCGCACACTCTTCTTCCTCTGCAATACCTTCCGGCTGTGTGGCAAAGCCTGTAGCCCACATCTCAGGGAGCACATAGAGGTCGGCCCCCGGCATCTCATCCATCAGACGCTCTGCCCGTTCGACGTTGGCAGCTGGATTGGCCCATACGATGTCCGTCTGCAATAATACGATATTCATAGGTAAAAGTCTTTAGTCAGTTCTGTATACCATGAAGAGCGCCTACCCGGCTCTTCTTCAATGACACCTTCTTCAGGAACGAATAATGCTGAGGGATGCTTTGCGAAAGCCAGCAGATAACGTCGCGGTGCTTTTCGTGGAGTGGTCTTGACAGCACACTGGCGCACTTTGAAGAAGCCAGCCAACGAGGCCTCGCTCTCGAACTTCAACTTACATTCGGAAGGAATGACTACCGAAAACTCTCCTTCATCATCCAGACATCTCTGTACCAACGAGAACAACGAGCGGTAATCGAGCGACGACGTGTGACGTGCCAAGCTGCGCCGGTCGTCAGGACAGACAAGCGAATGTTCGTAGAATGGAGGATTGGAGACGATGGCATCGTAGGCTGCATCAGGTTCATAACATCTTGCATCCTGACACACCATGTTGATACGTGAGGCAAACGGTGACAGGACTACGTTCTCCCGAGCCTGTGCGACAGCCTGCTCGTCAATATCAAAACCCGTCACTTGTGCTTCTGGGAAACGTTGAGCCATCATCAAGGCAATCAGTCCGGTACCAGTTCCTATGTCAAGGATACGCTTACCCCCACGTGCCCAGGCACCGAGCAGGGTACCGTCGGTACCTACCTTCATGGCACAACGGCCCTGATGTATGGTGAACTGCCTGAACTTGAAATAATCGTTGGACATGGGGCAAGCACATGATTGAGGGTCGTCGTTACTGGGCATATTTCTCTATCAACCCTTCAGCCTGCGGGTCGCCAAGTTCCTTTGCCTTCTGAAGGTTCTTCAGCCCTTCCTCTTTCTGCCCTTTCAGGCACTGGGCTAGGCCAAGGAACAGATAGCCATCGCTATAGTCGGGAGCCACCTTGATACATTGTTCGGCAGTAACGATGGCATCTTCATAGAGGCCTACACGTATCTCCAACGATGCTTTCTCAGCATAGTATAGATCGTATTCGGGGCTCATACCGATGGCTTTGTCAATGTCATCGAGGGCCTGCTGATAAAGGCGTCCACCCACCTCGGCCTGAAAACGGATGTAATAGAAATGGCCCGTCAGCCGCGAACGCATCAGTGACTCGTAGTCGTTCAGGTCGTTGACGGCATCACGATACTTTCCCGCATCATGCCTCACCTGGGCACGAGCCAGCAAATACGGAGCCGCTTCCTGCAGGTAGGGGCGGGAGAACTGACAGACGGCGCTGTCGAGCAATGCCAACTGGGCCATGGTGTCGCGTAGCTGTTCCTTACAACGTGACGCCTCGAAGAACAGGTCGGCTGCACGCAAAGGCGAGTCCATCAGCTGTTCATAGATGCGGTAGGCCTCGTCATACTTCTTCTGAGCATAACACACCTGCGCCTGCTGACGCCTATAGATGGGCAAGGGATTCAGTTCGTATGCCTTTCCTGCCTCTTCATAGGCTTTGTCAAGCGACCAAGGCTCGTAGGGTATATCATTCTTGTAGAGCTCTTTCTGGAATATCAGGCGCGAGTAGGACAGGTGCACCTCATCCTTCTGTTCGGCTACCGAGATGGCACGTTCCATGTCCTTCTGTGCACCGGCAAAGTCATTGGCACTTGCCTTCAGCTGGGCACGATACTCATATCCGTCAGGCGCGTCTGGGAACTGGGCGATGAAGTCGTCAACCATTGTAGCGTAGGTGGCTGAATCGGTCGACGCACCCGCCACGTAGAGTGTCAGCAACGCCTGATCCTTCTGTTCTGGTAATGCTTTCTTGATAAGCACCGAACGCAACGCACGGTCGTTGATGCTCAACCCTGTAATGCGCAGGCTGTCGGCAAAACGACCATCTACGGCATAGCTCAGCGAATCGGCAACCGAGGCAGCACGCTGCATAATACCCACGACCTGCCCGTCAGCATTGAGCAACGGACAACTCTCCGCGTCGGTAGCTGGCGCCACGATACTTACACTCCTTGCAAGGGTATAATAGGCATATTCGTCACGGAAATTCTCCACGCGTCGTACAGTAGCCTTTTCAGCCGTGACAGCACGCTGTGTACCAACGGCAAGCAGCCAGCACTCACTACCCTCAGTCATCTGAACGGAAGCAACAGCCAGCCCCTGTACCTTCTTTACGCCAACACGGAACTTCGCCACGTCGTAACTGTCGTTGGCTCCACAAATGGCCTCAACGGGCCACTCCTTTCCCTGAGCATCGATCACTACAGCACGACTGGCACCTCGGAACGGTTCGAAACTACTCACTGCCATACCGTCGTCGCCAATGAAGAAGCCGTTATTGCTGGCTATCAAGGCACCCTCGGCATTGAAGGTCTTCAAGGTAAACACTGCCTTCGACACTTTCTTCACATTGAATGGCTGTGAAAAAGCAGCGGTCAGGAAGACACAACTTAATACTACAAATAATATGATTCGTTTCATTCCCTTTTTACTTTTTTCCCTTTTTAGTAACCGTTAAAGAATAACTTGGTATGATTGGAGTTACAGACCCCACCCCAACCCCTCCCCGTAAGGGCAGGGGTGGGGTCTGTAACTTAATACATCCATAATTGTACCAACTTATTATTTAACTATCACTTAATTTTTTAATTTTTCAATTTTTTATTTTTTTGATTTTTCAATTTCCCCCCCATCAGTTGTTTAGCATTCTCGATGGCAGCGTCACTGACACTTGTTCCGCTCAGCATCTGGGCAATCTCGCTGACGCGCTGCTCGTCACTGAGCAGCTGCATGTGACTTGTCGTCCCCTGTGCTGTCTCCTCCTTATACACCTTGTAATGGGTGCTGCCCTGGGCGGCAATCTGCGGCAGATGGGTAATGCTGATCACCTGTCGTCCATGCTGCCCCATCTCATACATGATCCCTGCCATCTGTTCGGCAATCTTGCCGCTCACGCCCGTATCAATCTCATCAAAGACAATCGTAGGCAACTTCACGGCTCCGCTGATCATCGCTTTCAGGGCAAGCATCACGCGGGCTATCTCGCCACCCGATGCCACCTGCGATACCGGCTGCAGGGCAGTCGACGTGTTGGCACTAAAGAGGAACGACACCTTATCCTGACCATTACGGCCAAACGGTACTGTTACCATCTCCACCTTGAAGCGCACGTTCGGCATGCCCAAGGTCACCAGCCGCTCCTGCATTTCCTGCTCTATCTGTCGTGCAGCCTGCTGTCGCTGAGTGGTCAGCACCTGTGCTTTCTCGCCAACGACCTTCTGCATGGAGTCAAGCTGTTGCTGTAGCTCAGCCAGGGCCTCGTCGCTATTCTCAATCTTGCCCAGCTTCTCATCCAGCTCCTGCTGAAGTGCCAGCAGGTCGTCAATGCTCTCAACGCGATACTTCTTCTCTAAGTCATAGATCTTGTCCAGGCGCTGGTTCACCATGTCGAGCTCGGCAGGGTCGAAGTCGGTCTCTTCCAGTTGCGCACTTATTTCCTGCGCCACATCCTTCAGTTCTATATAGGTAGAGTCCATGCGATCTGCCAATTCCAAAGCCTGAGGATAGACCCGCTCTATGCCGCGAATGGCCTGAAGCGACTGTCTCAGCGAGGCTACCACGCCGTTCTGCTCGCCCGACAAGGCGTTGTCGGCTTCGTACAGGGCTTTCTTGATGTCCTCCGAATGGGTCATCGTGTCGCTACGCTGTTCCAGCTCCTCCTGCTCACCACTTACCAGCCGTGCGTTCGACAGTTCGTTAAACTGGAACTGCAGGAAATCGGCGTTCTGCCTGTTCTGTTCTATCTCGTCCTTCAAGTCCTCCATCTTCCGCTGCAACGACTGATAGTCAGCAAAGACCTGCTGATAGGACGCAAGGTCGTCGCGGTCGGCAGCAAGGATGTCGACCACCTCCAACTGGAAGTCCTGCTTGTTCAGCAACAGGTTCTGATGCTGCGAATGCACGTCGACCAACTGTTCGCCCAGTTCCTTCAGCAACGATAGTGGCACTGGCACGTCATTGATGAAAGCTCGGCTCTTGCCCGATGCCGTCAACTCTCGTCTCACGATGGTGTCGTCGGCATCGTACTCGATGTCATTCTCATCGAAGAAGGGCTGCAGGTCGTAGCGCGACAGGTCGAAGTGAGCCTCAATCACACATTTGTCAGCTCCCTGTTTGATGGCTTTCAGGTCTGCCCGCTGTCCTAAGAGCAGCCCGATGGCTCCAAGCACGATGCTCTTGCCGGCTCCTGTTTCACCTGTGATAACGGAGAAACCTGGATGCAGCTCAATGTCGAGCACATCGATGAGGGTGAAATTCTTGATGTATAAATGTCTTAACATGATGTCACGTTTTTCAATTCTTCAACTCTTCAATCCTTCAATTCTTCAAAAAGTCGGCACAAAGTTACGCATTTTTAACGAACAAATCCTCTTTTTCGGAAAAAAATAACTACCTTTGCACATTATTTTATTTTATAATTCTATATTTTTTCAATTCTTTAATCCTACAAACATGCAACCTACTCCTATCAAGAAAGAGATTGTCGACCAGCTGATTGAGCAGCTGGGCATCAACGACTTTGCCAAAGCCACCATACGTGAAGTGAAACAAGTTGCCGCCATGGCCGAGAAGCAGAGCGGCGTAGAATATATCAAGATGGAGATGGGTATTCCCGGACTGCCTGCCGCACAGATCGGTGTCGACGCACAGGTCAAGGCACTGCAGGACGGCATCGCCCATTCCTATCCCGACATCCAGGGCTATCCCGAACTGAAACAGCAGGCCTCCCGCTTCGTCAAGGCCTTCATCAATGTCGACATCGCCCCCGAAGGGTGCGTCCCCGTCTGCGGCTCCATGCAGGGCACGTTTGCCTCCTTCCTCACCTGTTCGCAGGCCGACAAGACAAAGGACACCGTGCTCTTTATCGACCCCGGCTTCCCTGTGCAGAAGATGCAGCTGCAGGTACAGGGCGTGAAATACAAGACCTTCGACGTCTACGACTATCGTGGCGAGAAGCTGCGCGGCAAGCTCGAGAGCTATCTCAGCGAGGGCAACATCTGTGCCATCGTCTATTCCAACCCCAACAACCCGTCGTGGATTTGCTTCAACGACGACGAGCTACGCATCGTCGGCGAGCTGGCTACGAAGTACGACGTCGTCATCATGGAAGACCTTGCCTATTTCGCCATGGACTTCCGTCAGGACCTGTCAAAGCCCTTCGAGCCACCCTATCAGCCCAGCGTGGCCCACTATACCGACAACTACATGCTGCTCATCAGCGGCTCCAAGGCGTTCAGCTATGCTGGCGAGCGCATCGGCGTGGTGTGCATCTCCGACAAGCTGTTCCACCGCCATTATCCCGATCTGGCAGCGCGCTATGAAGGACTACCCTTCGGCCTTGTGTTCTCTACCCGCATGCTCTATGCCCTAAGCAGCGGCACCAGCCATTCGGCACAATATGCCATGGCTGCCATGATGCGAGCTGCCTGCGACGGAGAGTACCGCTTCCGCGACGACATCAAGGTCTATGGCGAGCGCGCCCATAAGCTGAAGGAAATCTTCCTGCGCCATAACTTCCATATCGTCTACGACCGTGACCTCGACCGTCCCATTGCCGACGGCTTCTACTTCACCATCGGCTATCCCGGCATGACCAGCGGACAGCTGGCCAAGGAGCTGATGTACTACGGTGTGTCGGCCATCTGCCTCATCACCACCGGCTCCCATCAAGAAGGTCTCCGCGTATGTACCTCCTTCATCGAGAATCATCAGTACGAGCCCCTCGACAAGCGCATGGCCATCTTCGCAGAAAATAATCCGCGCAAATAACGACGAGACCGTTTTCCAAGTATTTTTATATTTTGAAAGATGCTTTCTGAACCTACATCAGTTGGGCTAATATTCTTTATCATCCTCTATGGCATAACGGGAGCGATGCCTTACATTGCTACCATTTACCTGCTACTGCGCCGGAACAATGCCTTCGCGCCTGACGGCACGCCGCCGATGCGGCTACGCCGTTGGGCAGCAACCTTCTTTACCGTAGCGGCGGTTGAAACATCCTCTCTTGAACAACGTAACATTACAAGCTTTCTGTAACGGCATTACAAACTACTTGTAACGATATTACAAAGTATTTGTAACGGCATTACAAAGTATTTGTAACGGCATTACAGACTATTTGTAATAGTGTTACAAGCCGTCTGTAAAAAATTCATGTGAAGTCATAGCCGTATTTGAAAGATTTGACTTTCACAACAACGGACTGCTGGAGGGAATGGTCAACAAGTTACTATCAAGTCTAATCCCAGCTGGGATAGCGTGCAAGTCATCAACGAAAAACAATAAGATAATTAACAATATTTAAAACGACAAGACAATGAACAAGAACGAGAAATTTGTGATTACCATCAACCGCGAAGTCGGAACGGGTGGACGTACCGTAGGCCGTAAGCTGGCCGAGAAGTTATGTGTGAAGTACTGCGACAAGGCCGTCATCGACGGATTGACTCAGAAGTTCGGTCTCACACCGGATCGCATCGAAGAGATCAAGGCGCAGAAGAAATCGTGGTGGAACGATATCAACACCTACTACCAGACGCTGGTCAATAGTGCCAGTCTGCCTATGGAGGCCGAGGTAAAACTCGACAATGCCACGATGTTTGAGACCGAGAAACGCATCCTGCAGGAACTGGCCGCGCAGTCATCGTGCGTCATTGCAGGCCGCACGGGTTTCATGGTGTTCCGCGAATGGCCCAACCACTTGAATATCTTCATTCAGGCATCGATGGAGCACCGCGTTAAGCGCGTCATGCGCCGTCAGGACGTAAGCGAGCAGGAAGCGCGCGACATCATTGCGAAGATGGACGCCACCCGCGAGGCATACATCAAGAAGTACGAGGACACCTCGCGCTACGACACCCGCAACTACCAGCTCGTCATCTCGATGGACGACCTGAGCGAAGAAGATGCTGCAGAAATCATCATGGACTATATCGATCGTACGAGTAAAAAACAATAGAGCATGGTGGGGCACACAGGCTCAATACCGCTATCCAGACCGCAGTGAAGACCATCGCCAGTGCCTGAACGAGGACGTGGAGACGGCCAAGGCGATGGACTACGACGTCATCATCACCGCCGACCACGGCAATGCCGACGGCACGCCTGCTTCAACACATGTCCTTTCGGCCTCAGTCTAGATTTGAACCCGTTCAACTCATCACAATATTACAAGGTTCGCGACAACGGCACGCTCTTCATCCAGCCCGCCACCGCCGAGGCCTACTGCAACCGCGACTGGGACTTCCCTTACAAGATTGACCACGACGACCTCTGCTTCAAGCTCTTCACCGCCGCCGGCTTCGAGTGGGGCGGCGACTGGACCACCCGCAAAGACTATCAGCATTTTGAAGTGAAGGAGTAGCGAGCGCAGACGAAAGCTTGCTTTCAGTCTGCTGAGTCACGACCGAAGTCGAGCGAGACTCAAATCGTCGAGTAAGCGAGAGCAGTATAAGGTTACGAACAATTCGTATAATTCGTAGTAAAAGATGGTTGTGATTAAGTAATAAAGCAATAATTAATAAACAACGATATTAAACAATAAAACTATGAATTGAGAGTTTATACTTAACAAGTAAATAACAATTTATGGAAACGATTGAATTTTTGGGCTTCGGCCTACATGCTTGGATTACCATCATCACGGTGCTGTCGATGTTCACCGTACTGCTGTTTACGAAGCTGCGCGCCGACCTGGTGTTCCTCGGCGCCATTGGCATCCTTTATGTTGTAGGAGTGTTGGATGCCAAAGAAGCCTTCTCGGGTTTCAGCAGCACATCGGTGATTGTGATTGGCGTGCTGTTCGTGGTCGTGGCGGGACTGACGCATACGGGCATGCTACAGTGGATCGTCAAAAACCTTTTAGGGCAACCAAAGACGTATTCAAAGGCCGTGGTGCGCCTGATGCTGCCCGTGGCAGGACTAAGCTCGTTCCTGAGCAACACAACGGTGGTGGCGCTCTTCGTTAGTATTGTGAAGATGTGGTCGAATAAGTTGAATATCTCACCCTCGAAACTGCTGATACCGTTGAGCTATGCCTCGGGCATGGGTGGTGTGTGTACGCTAATTGGCACGCCGCCTAACCTGATTATCTCGGGCCTCTATGCCGACCACACGGGCACGACGATGAATGTGCTGGCGACGACGATACCAGGTCTGTTCTGTCTGGCTATCGGTGTAGTGAGTATCATAGCCATGCGCCGATTGCTGCCTGACCGCGAGGCACCGAAATTGAGACCAGAGGACACGGCAGAATACACCGTCGAGATGCTTGTGCCGTCGAACAACAAGTTTATCGGCGAGACGCTGGGCTACGCCGGACTGCTCGACGTGAAGGGCGGACGGCTCATCAAGATGCACCACTTCGACAACGTCGCGGTGCCCATTGATAAGAACGAGTTCATCATGGGCGGCGACCACATGGTGTTTGCCGGCAGTATCAAAGACATTCTGGAGTTGCAGAACACGCACGGGCTGGTGAAGGGCGAAGAGGTCATCAATGTAGGTACCAAGACGCTGATATCCACCGCTATTATGATTGCGATGGTGGTACTGTCGGCACTCAACGTGCTGCCATTACTGCAGTGCGCCTTCATCGCTGCCGCGGCTATGCTCATCTTCCGGTGCTGTACGCCCAACCAGGCCATGAAGGCCATCAACTGGGACATCCTCATGGTGTTTGCCGGGTCGGTTGTCTTGGGTCTTGCCATCCAGAAGACGGGCATCGCCGAGCGCCTGGCCTTCGGCATCCTCGACGTCTGCGGCACCAATCCCATCGTGGTCATGACCGCCATCTGCTTCGTCGGCACCTTTATCACCGAGTTCATCTCGAACACTGCGGCGGGTGCCATGTTCTTCCCCATCATGTACGAGGCAGCCGAGAAACTGGGCTACGAGCCGTTCCCCTTCCTCATTGCCCTGATGGTAAGCGTGAGCAGTAGCTTCGCCACACCTATCGGTTCACCTACCCACATGCTGGTCTATGGTCCTGGCGGCTACCGCTTCAGCGATTTTATGCGCATCGGCCTGCTGATGAACTTCATCATCCTTGCCGCTAATATCTTTATCGTTAACATTGTGTATCCGTTGACACCGCTACCATGAAGAAATTCTGTCATTACATATCGGAATACATGGGCGTGCTGGTGTTGGCGGCTGCCCTATTAGCACTTGCATTCCCAAGTGTGCTGCAACAAGTACCAACGAAGGTCATCAACTACCTGTTGGGCGTGGTGATGTTCGGCATGGGACTGACGCTGAACCTGAAGGACTTCAAAATCGTGTTCAGTCGCCCGAAGGACGTTATTGTTGGCTGTCTTGCGCAGTTTACCATCATGCCGTTGTTGGCTTGGGGACTGGCAAGAGTCTTTCAGCTCGACGAGGCACTGGCCCTTGGCGTCGTGCTTGTCGGCTGTTGCCCTGGCGGCACGGCCTCGAATGTCATTACCTATCTGGCGAAAGGCGACCTGGCACTGTCGGTGGGAATGACAGGCGTTTCCACGATGCTGGCTCCGCTGCTGACGCCCTTACTGACATGGGCCTTGGCTGGGAAGAGCGTCAATGTCGACGTGGCGGGCATGCTGCTGAGCATCCTCTGGGTGGTTATCCTGCCTATCGTCGTGGGATTAATAGTTAAAGGCCTTTGGCCCAAGTTTACGGAGAAAGCCGTTGATTATCTACCTGCTTTCTCGTCTGTTGCTATTGCCTTTATTGTTGCCATCATCATCGCCGCCAATGCCTCCAAGTTGTTGGCTGGCGGACTGGTCATCGTCGTTGTGGTCATGCTTCACAACATTTGCGGACTAAGCCTTGGCTATCTGATAGGAAAGGTGTTGGGACTTGCCGAGCCGAAGAAGCGGGCTATCAGTATCGAGGTGGGCATGCAGAACTCAGGCCTCGCCTCGTCATTAGCCACACTCCACTTTGCCGCCTATCCTCTGGCCACCATCCCCGGTGCCATCTTCAGCGTGTGGCACAACATCAGCGGTGCCATCGTCGCCCGTCTCTACACGTTTAGTCATCACCGATAGAGCCTGCTTCATGACACAAACTCGTCGACTTTGATAGACAAACTCGTCGACTTTGTTAGACAAACTCGTCGACTTTGTATCGCAATCGAGCATTGACTACGAATTGACATTACGCTCAATTGATTGTGCCCAGCCTTTCCCAGCAGTTTATTGTTCTATGGGTACTTCAAAATTGGGATGAATGATAACGGACGAGAGCTTCGAGAGGGCTACGCTCTATGCAACCAAGAGCGTAGCCTTCCATATTTGCTGCCTCGCCAAACTGTTGGCGATAATAGTAGGCAATACTGCCGACAGCTGAGATAGGAAGATCGTGGCGCTGATAGGGAGCGATGTTACGCTGAAGGAAACGACGGAAGTTATCGATGACGAGATTTCTTACGGCAGGATGGTCCAGTCGGGAGTGAATGAACGGCGACAGCGAGGCAAGGAAACGGTTGGCCATGGGCTGGCGGTAGACACGCTGGATGACAGTGGTTAGGGAGAGGCCGAGCTCGTCTTCGAACTCTTTGCGCATCATCTCGGGCAACAGGCCTTTATAAAGCGCATTGAGCAGGCTGACACCCAAAACGGCGCCACTGCCCTCGTCGCCAAGGATATAGCCTAACGGCGGAGTATTCAGCAAGATGCGGGTGCCATCGAAAAGACAGGAGTTGGCTCCCGTACCAAGGATGCAGACAATGCCCTCGTGACATCCACAGAGCGAGCGTGCCGCTCCAAGCAGATCGCCACGAGCCTCTACATTGGGGGCATCGAGTGCTTCCTGTAGGATGCGTTGCATGGCATCCTCTTCAGAGGCACGGACGCCACTGCCATAGAAAAACACCTCATTGACATGGCGACCACCCAATTGGGGAATCAGTTCGGTGGTAAGCACCGACCTGATGACCGACTCATCCTGATGGATAGGATTGATGCCCTGGGTATGGACAATGAAGACTGGGCCCTCGTCAGCAACGAGAGCCCAGTCGGTTTTTGTACTGCCACTATCGGCAATAAGCTTTACTTTCATTCCGTAAGATTCAGGTTTCAAGTTACAATCTAAAGACTAACTGAAACAGAGCACTTCTACTTGAAGGGCAAATACCAGTTCTTCTCGTCGAGCAGCGACACAACGGGATTCTTGTAGGCAAGCTTGCGTGCCAGCCACTGACTGCCGAAGTTAGCGCCATAGAGTCCTGCCTGGTTCTTGTGACGAGCCAGACGGGTGAGGTCGCCAAAGCGGTTGCCCTCAAAGGCCAACTCGAGAGCCATCTCGTCGCAGAGCAGATCCTCCACAGCGTTGATGGTATCCTGAAGTGTACCGGTAGGCTGAATGCCGTGCAGCTTCTGCAGCTCGGCAATCTTGTTGCCCACAATGGTATCCATCTGATAGGGCGAGAAGGCACCACGGGTATAGTAGGTACCGCGCGAATGGATGCCCCAGTTATCGCTGAAGTTCTCAATGTTCTCGTCGGAAAGGAAGGGAACGGTGGTACGGAGCATCCTATAGGTCTCAGGACGGATGTAACGTCCCTTCACCAACAGGTCGGTAGAGTCGCCTTGCTGAACATAGCTCAGGAGGTCCTCGTTGATACCATCCTTCAGGATAGCGAAGGCAGCATCGGGATAGCCCATGCGGTTGATAGCCTCAGCCAGTCGCAGATAGACGGTAGCACAACGATAAAGGGGAATGTTGGCATAATTGTACTTGACCATCACCGAGAAGGTACTGTCTGACTTGGTCAGCTGGTACATCGTGATGTAGCGTCGGACGTCGCCTATGGGAATGGAGCGGAACTCTATGTCACCACTTGTGTTGGTAACAGTATAACAATAATCCTGAGCATCGCTCAAGGCCAGATAGGAGGGCGAAGCTTCGATCTGACGTTCAACGAGATAACGTGTGGTGCTGTTAGTAGCACCTCCCGTTGTGCTGTAAAGGTCGTAACCAAAATAACGTGGCAGTTCGGTAGTGGAGCCGCGCAGGATATTGGCTGCCATAGGGATGAACGTAATGATGTCGTTGGAGCCAGAACTGTTGAAAATGGTAGACCAGTCGAATCCTCTCAAAGTCATGCTCAACGACGTAGGCAACTTGTCGGCAAGCAGTCGGAGCATATAACTGTCGATTAGACTGACATAGGCCTGCTCGAGCACGCACTTATTATCGTTGAGATACTTGAAATAATACTGGGCGGCTTTCTCGTACTGGTGGGTCTCAAGGAAGAGGTCGCCGAGAACGAGGTCGACGGGAATCATGGCACGTTGCGACGATACGGTCTTACCGCCGCCAGCCGACAGGCTTCCGTAGGTAGGAACAGGAGTGCCGCTGAACTTAATGAGATCGGGAGCCAATGCATCGCATACGCCCTGCAGGTCGCGAGTTTCTAACTGGCGGTTAGCATCGCCTATCGAGGTGAGCGGATCGGTATAGAAGGGCACCGTACCATAGTTCTTGCAGAGCTGCAGATAGGCCCAGGCTCGAACGGCATGGGCTTCGGCAAACTCGGGCAGGGTGACCTGACGGCTTCCCGTGCGCAACGACGTGTCGCGGTGGGCGATGTAGTAGTTGCAGTTGTTGATAATGCGATAGTAGAGATAGGCCGAGTCATACTTGTTGGTAATGTCGGCAGAGAAATCGGCCAGACGACGCAGGTCGGTCTCGGTGTACTGGTTGGTAGCCACAAGGTCACCACGCATCTCGCCAGTCATCACATACTGGTCGGCCACTTGCTGCACGCCCTTCAGAATACCGAGCGTGAAGTACATAGAGTCGGTCTTCTCGTTGAGCGCGGGATCAATTACCTGACGGTCACTTTCGGTCTCGAAAAAATCGGAACAGGAAACAGAACCGCAGACTACGCAGATAGCGCAGATAATATACTTAACTTTGGTAATCATAATTTTCAATTATCAATTTCGATTACAGATTGATTTTGAGTCCCAGGGTGAACGAACGACCCAAGGCGACATTGCCGGTATCAATACCCTGATAGAGCACTCTATTGCTGGCTGAGAACTCAGGATCGCTACCCACATAGTGGGTGAGAGTGAACAGGTTGTTGGCTTCGGCCCAGATAGCAAGGCCAGGCAGCCAAGAGAGGTCGACAGGCACCTGATAGTTGAGGCGCACGGTCTTCAGACGCAGGTAGGAGCCATCCTCGATCCAACGGTCGCTGAAACGGCTATTGCCCATCGGGTCGTTATAGCTGATGCGGGGCACGTCGGTCTGCTGGCCTTCGGTACGCCAACGGTTAGTGATGGTCGTTGTCTGATTGAAGAAGTTATAACCACCCTCGATGACACTGCGCTGATAGTTGTAGACATCGTTGCCGAGAGAATAGTTAAGACCGACATAGAGTGTGAAGTTCTTCCAGTTCAAGTTGGCAAAGATATTTCCATAGATGTCGGGGTTGGGATCGCCTATGATGGTCTTGTCGGCTAAACCGATCTCACCGTCACCATTGATATCTTCGAACCACATGTCACCAGCCTTGAAATACTGGCGTGCACCGGTCTCGTCGACCATGTAGAGATAGCCATTCTTTCCGGCTGCACGGGCCTCGGCATCAGAGGCAAGCACACCCTTGGTACGATAGCCATAGAATAGGCCGATGGGCTGATCCACGATAGTGGCGATGTTGTCGGTGCCGTAGATGGAAGATGTATAGCCTTGTGCTGTCTTCTCACCACCCACATAGATGTAGGCATTGTTAGGAAGCGACTTCACCTTGTTCACATAATGGCCAATCGATGCGCCCAGTTCGACGTTAAGATTGCGAGCAACAACAGGCTTACCCGTGATGGTAACCTCGAAACCAGTGTTGTCAAGCGAGCCACCATTACTCCAGTAGTTATTGATACCTGCAACAGGATTCTCGAAGGTCTTCAAGGTCAGCAGGTTACTGGTATGATTGAGATAGTAGTCGAAGTCGATGCCGAGGCGGTTGCCAAGCAGCCAGCTCTTGAAGCCGACATTGATCTTGCGCGTCTGTTCCCAGGAAATTTCCTCGTTACCGATATTGTTGAGCTGGGCGACAGTAGCTTGCGACAGGTACTTGGTGACACCAAACGAGGTGCGTGCAGCGTAGTTGCTGATGTCGTCGTTTCCACTCAGGTCGAAGCCAGCCTTCACCAGCAGATAGTTGATACCCTTGTTTTTCGGGAACCATGACTCGTTGGTGAGTGCCCATCCAGCCTGGATGCTGGGGAAGATTCCCCACTTAACGCCGCAGAGTCCGATGCCGCCCTTTGCCTCGCTTCCGAAGCGGCTGCTGCTTTCCATAGCCACTGTAGCCTGGAGGAAATAGCGGTTACGGTAGTTATAGTCGGCATTGGCATACCAAGTGAGGCTTCGCCAGGGGTCGTTGGCACCCGTAACCTCAATGAAGTCACCGTCGAGCTTGGGGGCCTTGTCGTTACCACCCGACGAAATCTGGCTCTCTGGCTGGTTGTTATCGTAGTCGAAGCTGTTGAAGCGCAGACCTCCAAACACATCAAGCGTATGTTCACCCATCAGTTTCTTCCAGCTCAGGCGGGTATCGCTCTGCACGCTTGTCTCCTTCGAGAACATCGAGATAGACATGCTCTGCACGCGTCCGATACCGTCGATGAGGAACGTAGGCATGCCACCCACGGGACGATAATAGCGCTGGGAGATACGGTCGAGCGAGTAGCTGAATGTCTCAGTGAGCACTAACGACGGACTGAAATCATAGCGCGGCGCGATGACAGCATTGAAATGAGTGGTCTCGACGCGGTTCTTATTGATGGCCGAACCATTCTCGAGCAATGCCGTGGGGTTACCCAGCGTCAGATCTTCGTCGAGCATGGTCAAGTAGTCATCGGCATCAGAAAGCGTCGACGAAAGCTTACGCGTCACATTATTGTATGTATAGGGATTGAGGAACGGCGACTTGATCAGGCCAAGGAACGTAGGCGAAGAGACCGTACCAGTGGTAAAGTCCTCGGGTGCACCGTTGTCGAACACGTCGCGATTGATCTTGGTGTAAGACATATCGAAACGCGTGGTCAGCTTGCCCACCACATTGATGTCGGTGTTGAAGCGTACGTTCAGGCGGTCAAAGCCATTCTCGCGTGCCGTACTCTGAGCATCGGTATAGCCGAGCGAGAGGTTGTACATACCTACGTTGTCACCACCCTGCACGTTGATGTTATAGTTCTGAGTCAGCGCGGTATGATAGACCTCCTTCGACCAGTCAGTGTCGTTGTGGTACTTCATGTAGTAATACTTCGACGGATCCTCAATGAGGAACTTGAACGTCTGCGGGTCGGTATAGTTCTGAATATCAGGATAAGTACCCAACATCTCAGAAGCATAGATGCGATACTGGTCAGCATTCATCATCTCGGGCAGGCGAGGTACCAGCGTCACGCCAACACCCACGTTGGCGTCAATGCGGGTAGCCATAGAACGCCCGCGCTTGGTGTCGATGATGATGACACCGTTGCCGCCCTTTGCACCATAGAGTGCAGTAGCATTCTTCAACACCGTGACCTTCTCGATATCCTCGGGATTGATATTCAGCATCAGGTTGATGTAGTCTCCGTAGTGTACTGCCGAGCGATTCTGCTGCATGTCACGAACAATACCGTCGACCACAATGAGCGGCTGGGCATTGGCCGTAAGCGAGTTAAGACCACGAACGAACATGGCAGCACCATAGCCTGGACCACCCGAACGGCTGATGGAACGCACATCGGCACCGAGCGAACCCTCAATATCGGTCTCAATAGTCACTGACGTAGTGTTCTGGACCTTGGCAACAGCCGACGACTGGATGTTCGTGCCATTGTCGTACATGGCGCGATACTTGTCGGCAATCATCGAAATCTTAAGTTTAGCATCACCGTTACCAATGGCCACCTGCTGGCTCAGATACTCAGGAGCATGCACATAGAGCGATGTAGCAAACGTAGGAACCTTGATGACAAACTCGCCAGACTCATCGGTCATAGCAGTGTAGTTGTCATTGCCCAGCGTCTTGATCATGATACCGCTGAGCGGAGCCTTGGTGGCAGCATCGACACAAATGCCCTGCACCTCCATCATAGGATAGGTAGGAACCTTTGCCGGTGTCTTCTTCTTGGCAGTTGTCACCTGATCGTCATAATCTGCCGATTCATCGTCTTGGGCGTATGCCGTCAGGCCTCCAAAAAGGCAAACCGCGCATAAAATATATTTCATCTTGGTAATCATAATTTCCTATTTCAAATTGTTAAATCAATAGTTACCGTCATCATACTTATAGCCAGGGTGCTCCTTCAAGAATTCATCGAACTCCTTCGGACGCAGGATTAGACAGTCAATGCGGAGATTGCGGTCGTAGCGAGAATCAAGCGCATTGGTTACACTGCTGCGAATACGGATGTAAGGATAATAATTCTGGGAAGAACCACCTGTCCCTATATATGCCACAGGGAATGTGAACTCGCCCAAATATACAGTGTCGACCTTTGAAGAGTCATTGTAAAAATAGTTACCACCATCAACAGGGCTCTTCAATCGCACTTCCTTGTTCTTACCCTCCTCATTGGCATAGCCCAAGTAGACAATCATGCGCTGTGGTTTCACTTCCCGGCTGGCATTAATGATATTGGCAGGAACAACAACAGCATAGAGATTGTAGGTCGTTGAACGTACGCCGTTCAAATAGAAGTCAAGTTCCGGGTTGGCGTTTGACGCACTGGCCAGGGCTTCCAAATATCGATATCCAGAAACCTTTCCAGGTACATCAGGATTCTGGTTTGTCTCGCTGACATAGACAGAAGTGGGACTGCCAGGTGCCACATTGGCCGACCAAGCAAGAAGCGAAGAACTCTCGGCTTCCTGACGAAGTTCCGGGTTCCAAGAAGTCCAGGTGCGCATGCGCAGGCTGTCATCGGTAACGAAGACAACGCCATTGCTCTTTTCGACCCTGCGGGTGTTCTCAAACAACGCGGCAGCATCCTCACTATAAATCTTAGTGAGTGTGGTTGCATATAGCGAGTCACACTGTAAACGCTCACCTGTCTGCAGGTTCGATAGCTTCTTGTTGTCGTAAAGGTTGTTGTTGTAGAACAGGTCGCATACCAATAACAGGTTGGTCAGCGAGTCGGTAAGGTATTCGGTATCACGCAAGTTCACCGTGGTCACCTTCTTTTCATCAGCATTTGTCGAAGTATTCTCCATGAACTCGAAGGAGGGAACATAGTGGAAATACTGACGAATGGTATTCCTTGCTCTGTGCCAAGCCTCATTCGTGGGCATAATCATTGTGTAGTTGCTGTCCTCACGGTTGATATAAGAACCAAGACGCTGGAACAGGTCGTTGTTCTCGTCAAAGATGGAGTCAAGGTAGGTAATCTCACCATTCAGCGTCGGGCCTTTCACACTCTTTGCTTCATTGAGTTCTTTCACATCGTAGGAATGGAAATAATTGCTCAGCGAGTCAAGAGCGAACTGCTCGTTATTGATGGACTCATAGATATTCTGCTTGAACGGGATAAACTGGTCAACCAGATGAAGCACACCATTGCTGCTTCCGATATTCATCTTACCCAGACCAATGTCCTGAATGGAGTAGGCGCCATTGCCTGAGAAATACATCAGCTTCTCGTTCAGCATGAAGATGGGCTCGTTAATGCTGCCAGAGGCAATGTAGTTGTTGCGGGCAACATGGTTCTCGACAAACTCGCGCAAAAGACGGTCTTTGTCCATAGCTGCCATCGCATCATAGTCGAAACTGCCATTTACAGGTGCCCAGACAGTGAAGGTCTGGGACGCATTCAGCATCTGGTCGAAGCCCGACTTCTTAACCAAAGCAGCAAACTGGCTGAGCTCGGAATTACGCTCTATGTTCTCCCAAAGAGTGGCATTCTGTGTATCAGAAACCGACGCATTGGCCTCATAGTGATCATCCCAGTCAGCGCATGACGCAAGCGTCACGCTAATGAATAATGAGCAATGAATAATGAACAAGCCATTGATCCATTTTCTGCTTATCATTGTATTCATAATCTATTCTTTATTAATTGTTATTCAGGCCGATAGCCACATTAATACATGTCCTCTGCATACTGTGTATTGTTGTACACATTTTCGGGGCAGAACTCAATATAGTCAAGATGGAACTGGGCGCTGGGATTATCAATCACCGTCTTAAAGCGCAACCAGTAGTCTCCCTGCTCAAAGGTCTGCTTGGCAAGGATACGACGTAAGTCCTGAACATTGGCACGTGCCAATGAGCCGCCAACACCTACCGTGTAGTACAACGGACCACGCATATAGCCCAGACTATGCATGTTGGCGTCAGTCTCAACGCCCATGTCATCACATGAGGTATAGAGGCACCAGCCAGTTCGTACATCCGGATTGGTGGGTGACGACGATGAAGGCTCATAGCGCATATCAAGAGGGATGTCGAGCGCCTGCATGGTGGTCAGTTCGCTTGACGAACCTAAATAGAACTGAAGCATGCCTCGGTTGCCATTGGCAGTATATCCCAGTCGCAGCTCATAAGTGCCGTCGGGTACGGGAGGCAGACGCATGGCAAAGTCGAAGTTGCCCTTACAGTTATACTCATCACCCTGATAGTTACTCCAACCATTCTCTTGTCCCGGCAGGTAGTACAAACGGGTGTCATCACCATTATAGATGGAGAGGTATTCAAAATAGCTCGGCGGAATGCGGATGTAGTTACCGCCAAGATTGCCGTCAGTACCCTGCTTGTTACCATTCATGGCAGCCACTTCGGCTCCACTGATCCTACGGAAACTATTCGACATCATCTCACCGAAAAGACCAGCCACATCAAAGCGCAGACGCTCGTTTAATGCACCACGAGGCACATTCTCGTTGTAGACCAAAACGTTCTTGATAGGATGGATATAGCCGTTGGCCGCAGCAATCTGACTGTTCTGTCCGGCCAGCTCCACACCCTCGAACATGACAGTATGCATGCCGGCAGTACCTAACTCGGCCACACGGTCGGTTAGCGAATTATTGGCAATCCAATAGTTCAATACTCGTTTTCCGCTGTTACGCGTCACCTTGACAAGTGTGTAAGGCAACATGGTTTCATAGTATTCTACCAGCATAACCTTCGAAACCTGGTTGAAACTATTTACCAGTTTACCGAAAGGAAGCTTACACTTCAGAATATGGTAGCGCATGTACATGCTGAGCGTATTCCAAGGATTCATGTAGTCGGTACCAGTGCTCACCTCGATGTGATGGTTGCGTGCATAGTCATACCATCCGGATCCCTGAGTGGCACAGTTGGCATACTGTTGTGCTGCATATTCAGCCAATTGCTCCACCGTGGTGATACCCATCTGCTCATACACATCGTCGGTCTCGGCAAAGATGGTGTAACCCAGTTCACAGCGTTCAGGAACATAGAATCCGTAATCCTTGTCAACAGGATATTCCTTATCAGGATTATAGTCCTCGCGTTTCTGTGCTGAAAGGGAGTCAACCAAACCAGTAAGTTTTAATGCTTGGTTGAAAATGGTATACTCGGGATGTAAATCCAATTCACCAGCCACCATGCTATTAGAGCGGGTGATGACATGGTCGATGGTATGCATGACACCGTTTTCCAATTCTATATCAACACTGTCTATACGTGACTGACGGTTAATGACAATTGCCGTCGTAACAGAATCGAGCGACATGTTGATGTCACGTCCAAGGAACGTCTTTACGGTCATTCCGTTCATATAGACACTCATCACCTTGGTACCAAGCAAATGGAAGAGGGCTATGTCCTGACAAAGGGAGTCAGTAAGACCTTCCAAGCCACGCTGAGTCATACCATTGTGGGGCAGATCCTTATTGGTCTCGTCATCGTAAAGGCTGTCGATATAGGCCGTCACAGCTTCATTGCGAGGTGCAAAGCAGGTGTACGTTCCATAGGCCGACAGAATCTTGTCATAACCGATTCGTCCCAATATGTAGTTGAAACTACTGAACTGTTCGTTGTGGCTCGTCAGGAAACCCTCAATCGTCTCACCTGTAAACGTATAAAGGTTTGACTCGTCAATGTCCTCCGTGCATGAGTTGAGAAGAAGAGGAGCAGAGAGGAGCATACAGAATGTTCCTGCGACCACCTTATTTAAATATTTCGTTCTCATAATCTTCAATATTTCAATCAGTCAATCATCAATTCTTTGAGGTCGATTTCTCCTGGATATAGACTGGATTCTGCATAAGCAAAGAATTCACCTTCATCTCACTCTCCAGAATAGGCCAATAGAGGAATGGCTCAGTCTTCATCTTGAAGCTGACGGCATCGCCCTCGCCACCGTCACCATACTTGCGCACAATGAACTTCAGCATCTGCTTATACAAAGTGGGCCAGGAGTTTTGGTCAGCAAGACGACTGTTAATATCGACACCATCCATGTGACGATAACAGTAACGCATCAGGTCCCACCAGCGCTTACCTTCGAAACAAAGCTCACGTTCACGCTCGGCCAACACTAAAAGTTCCATATCTTCCTTGGTCTTGAATTCGTCGAACTTCAACGTGTCGCGTGCGGTCTTGAGCATTGCACGTTTGTTGACAGTCTGCACCAAAGTGAATGCCTGCTCCATCATCTCACTATTCTCACCAGCAGTCTCGACCAGCGCCTCTGCTTTCATCAGCATCAGGTCTGTAAGACGGTAGACAATCCAATTACGCTTGAAGTTCTCGTAAGCGGTTCCTGAACTGGACTTCTGAGCACCAGCAGTGTTTGTCGTGGCATAAATAGTTCCTGATGCATCAACAATCTTGCGGATGTTCAGCTGTTCAGACTCTTCATTATTGGCATCATAGACATAATTCCAGAAGCGATAGTCGTTCTTCGAGAAGAAGAGCTTCTTGGCCTGTGAAGTATTGGCATTTTCTGCAGGTGCGTTAAACATCTGAGAAGCACAAACCATACCCACTGTACGGTGACTGTCCTTGTTACCCTCCTGATGATAGAGGTTCTCCAATGCTTCGTTGTAATTGGTCGATGCACCATACTGCCACTCCAGGATACTCTCGTTCGAATTGCCTGATGAAGAGAACAAATCAGAAATATGGTTCAAGATGTTGTCCAGATGGTACTTATCGCCATCAGAGACGCTCACATTATCCTGATGGTACAGGTTATAGTAGCTGTCCTTGGCATCGATAACCTTATCAACATAGTCGATACACTGCTGATAGTCGCTGGCACTATGGGTCATAGCGGCGCGCCAGAGGTAAATATCAGCAATAATAGCATCAACAGCGTCGCGGGTAATATAGCCCTTGTTGCGCCAGTCACCACGTCCGTATGCACCAGACTTCATAATATACTTCTCAGCCTCTAACAGATCGTCGAGACAGTGCTGCAGCACCACGGCAGGTGAACTTTGCTCCAGAACCAAAGTCTGACTATCGTCTTCATACGATTCATTGGTATATGGAACGTCACGGAAGGTGCGCACAAGATAGAAATAGCACAGGGAACGCAATGCCAGCATCTGCGCACGTGTCACCTGATAGTCACCCTCAGTAAACTCTGGATCTTCAGCCATTACTTCTGGCGCATGCTTCAGCACGATATTACAACGGTTGATGACATTGTAGAATCCCGCCCATGAATTGTAGCCATTCGTGGGCAGCAAGTTCACGGCACTAATATTGTCGAGCGTCTGGTTACTATAATCGCTACGCTTCACCAGCTCGTCGCTGCGGAAGGCGCCCCAGATAATGGCTCGCTCCTGAACGCTGTAGTCGGTCATGCTCTTATAGGCTCCATCGACCATTCCCTCCACATCGGCCTTCGTCTTCCAGAAGTCTGTGCCTACGGTCTTATCAGTAGGATAGATGGTCAGGAAGTCGTTGCAGGAGGTGAGAAGCAGTATTAAAAAATTAAAAAATACAAATATTAAAAAATTCTTCTGTCTCATAACTCTTAAATTCTTAAATTCTTTAATTTTTAATTGATTAGAATCCCACCATGATGTTCATCGTTACCGACTTCGAACGCGGTGTCTGAGAATTGTCGTAGGCAATTCCCCACGAACCGGGCGAATGCTCTGGATCGGTACCACTGTACTTGCTCCAGCACAACAGATTCTGTCCTGATACACTCAGCTGCAGGCGACGCAGTCCTAAGGGCTTCAACAGCTTCTTGTTGAAGTTGTAGACCAGCTGCACATAGCTCATACGTACGAACGATGCATCCTCCACATAACGGTCACTACCTAAGAAGTTATAGCCAGTGTCGTACATGGCACGGGGAATCATCGTCACGTCGCCGTTCTTGCGCCAACGCCAGTTGACGGCAGAACTCTGATTATAGGCGTTGTACATTTCCTCCAGACCCATCTTAGCTTTATTCACGATTTTGATGCCCTGACGATAGCTGAAACTGGACTTGAGAGACCAGTCTTTGTATTGCAGGTTAAAACCGAAACCACCGTTCAGATGCGGGTTCGAGTTGCCAAGATACACAATATCAAGCGAATTGATCTGACCGTCGTGATTGATGTCCTCATAGATAGCATCACCACCCTGGAACTGATAAGTAGACGATCCATCATTGAAGTTATATACCTGACGAATGGGGTTGCCCTTCGTATCCATCATCACCTTACCATACTCATCGATGGCGATAGGTGCAGTCTTTCCGTTAGCAAGGAACTCGTTGTTGATATAGTCACGCAGCTGCTCACCAGTCCATCCGTTGCTGGTTCTCAAGTTCACCAGATATTCGTAGGTGTACTGGTAGACACCCTTATAGCGCAGGCCATAGATAGATCCGAGCGGATTGCCCTTCTGGATGCGGTTCAGGTATTCACCTCGCTTACTTGAATCCCATTCTGTATTGATGCTCTCAAGTACGCTTTCGTCCATGTCGACAATCTCATTGAAGTTCTGAGAGATATTGAAATTGGCACCAAACGTGAAATCACCCACCTTTAAAAGCTTGTTGGCCTGGATGTTCAATTCCCATCCACGGTTGGTCATCTCACCGACGTTAGCCCAAGACAGAGAGCTGAAACCAGTAGACGACGGGATGCGTACACCCGACATCAGCAGATCCTTGGTGCGCTTGAAGTAGTAGTTGAAGTCACCAGTGATGCGGTCGTCAAGGAAACCGAAGTCACCACCAATATTATATTGGGTGGTGCGCTCCCATTTCAGCTCGTTGAGCTGCAGACCTTCAAGATAGGTCACGCTCTTTGCACCCGATGTGCCACCATAGTAGCCAGAGGTATTATAGCGTGCATACTGAAGATACTCTGAACCCGGTTGACGTCCGACGATACCCCAGGAGGGACGGAAGGACAGCATGGAAAGCACATTGTTCTTGCGGGCCCATGCCATAAACGGCTCGTCGCTGATGTTCCAACGTGCGGATATGCCAGGGAACCATCCCCACTTCTTCGAATCACCAAACTTAGTCGTACCGTCGGCACGTACCGAGAAGTCAAACGAATACTTGGACTTGTAGGAGAAGTGGCCCGAATAGGTCATTGACATCGAACGCCACTGTCCATTACCTGCTGTGGGCTTGTTCGTTTCATTGTAAATATCTACCGTTGGTGAAGTAATGCCATTCGGCGTATTCGTACTGATTACCGTCTGGTTGTTATCGTTTCCACTCGTCATCTCCCAACGCGCCAACATGGTCGAGAAGAAATCTTCATTGGTGAAATGAGGCGTCAGCGTCATCGTGTGACGTGTGGTGAATGCCAAGGAGTTATAGTCGTAGACCTGCGAACGGTTGTAGTTGTTGTCAGTCCATCCGTTTGTCGACAACGATCCAGGCCAGTATTTCGGTTCGCTCTTTGAGAAGATGTCCATATAGACCAGGCCCGAATAGTCTAAGCGGGTCTTACTCTCGTCCTTGCCAAGCAGATAGTAGTCAAGGCGGAACTCGGGTGAGATACGATAGGTCTTCTCATCGCGCCAAGCCAAGTTGGCAATGGCAACAGGATTACCAAGGTCGCGAATCACTTTCAACTGATTAGACGACGTTCCGGCGATGGATGAACCTACATCGTTGCTGGCACCAAGCGGCATCATGATGTAGAACTCGCCGGTATCGTTGCCATTGGCGTCCTGACGATATACGCTCATGTTAGGAGCCATCATCTGTGCACGTCCCAGGATTTTGTCATCGTAGTTGCGATGGTTGTTTGTATAGGTCAGGGGGAACGTTGTGCGGAACGTAATACGGTCGCTGACGAAATAGTCAAGTGCCAACTTCGTTGAGAAACGATCCAGACGCTGTTCAATAATTGTACCGTTCTGGTGGTCATAGCCTGCCGAGATGCGGAAGTTGGCTTTCTCACCACCACCCGAGATGGTCAGGTAGTGATACTGGCTCCATGCTACCTGCTGTACCTCGTCTACCCAGTCGGTATTGTTATTCCAGTTTTCGAACTCTGCCCACGAACGGTTGTAGTTAATCTCGTTGATGTTCGTCGTTGCATTGGCAGCCTGTGCGGGGTTGTAATACATCTCCTTCAACATCATGGTGTAGTCGTCACCATTCAGCAGGTTGTAGCCTTTTGGCTGCCAGCTGGTCTGCACACGGAGCGAATAGTCAACACGGGTGGCACCGCGCGAACCACGCTTGGTACGGATTGAGATAACGCCATTAGCACCACGCGAACCCCAGATAGCTGTTGCGGCAGCATCCTTCAGTACCTGGATATCCTCGATATCAGAGGGGTTCACAGAGAGCAGAGATGCGTATGTCTCCTCGTTGGCATTCTGGAAGTCGAAGTTCTCGTCAGGATTGTCGAAGATGTTGCCATCGACAACGATAAGCGGTTCAGCTGAACCATTGATTGACGTTACACCACGCAGACGCATTGACGTTCCGGCTCCGAGGTTACCTGAGTTGGCCACGATGTCAAGACCGGCAATCTGTCCCTGTAGGGCCTCGTCAGCCGTTGTGAAGGCCAGACCTTCGACAGCACTCATGTTAAATGTCTGTGCAGCCACCGACACCTCTCGTTCAGGAATAGCCAGTCCGCCGTTGTTGAACTTCTTCTTGGCGACAACCGTTACTTCCTTGATTTGTGTGGCCGATTGCAGGTTAATATTAAAAGAGGTACGCGTACCGATAGGCAGTAACACGGTCTTATATCCCACATAGGAAATCTTCAGCTTGTTCTTCGTGCTCTTCACCGTCATGGAGAAGTTACCGTTGAAGTCGGTCTGTGCAAACGAGACGTTACGGTTGTTTCCATCGATTTCGACCACATTACAAGCCATAACAGGCCCCATGTCATCGCTTACGACACCCGAGATACGTGCCGATTGCGCGAAGCCAAATGATAGATGACAAATGATAAATGCCAGACTTATCAAGAGTCGTTTGTTTATCTTGGTAATCATATTTTTCAATCTTCAATGTTCAATGTTCAATATCGCAGGTACAGTCGCTTTTCATACAGCTCTCTGAAAGCAGCCAGCCGCTTACGGGCTCCTGCCCCACTCCACAAGTCATCATAGCGTCCGTTCAAATGGGTACTCAACGGTGTGTCAATCTGATGAACCACAGCAAACGACGAGGTCGTAATGGAATGGCTTCCCTTGTTCAGCACATAGTCGCGTGTCATCTCGTTCGAAATCTTCGATGCATTGTTGGCATCAATCGTAATCTGCTGACCCTGTTTGTCTTTTAACAAGATACGGTTGCTTCCTCCGCTGACATTAATTTTCTCACGGATACCGAGTGTGTCGCTACATGATGTGGGATAATCACCGGCATCAATCACATTATCAGCATATACCGAATTGTCCTGGAAGTGATAGCGGATGAAGGAGTTGATTTCCTCAATCATAGCCAGTGCCTTGTCGCGGGCAGCCTGTACCTCATCGCTGATACGTCCGGAAGCTTTCTGTTCCTGAAGCAGATCGTCGTACTGGTCGTACAAAACCTTGATATCATGCCAACGGGGCAGTCCACGCTTATAGGCTTTCTCCATAGCATCATTGTCAGGGGCATAGACTGTATAGTTATAGCTATTGAAATAGTTCACGTTATAAGTCAGACCATTCTTGTCGGCAAAGGTACGGTAGGCCTCAAAACGCTTCTTCTTCGTCACAGAGTTGACCTCAATCAGCTTGTCACTGGCAAACGACATCAAGTTGTCGGACTCGAATTCTTCATCGTCATCACTCTCCACATCCCAGTTGCAGAGTTTCATAAACTCTGTAAAACGGTCGTCCTGAAGCACATTCAGCACTGACTGCTGAGGAGCCTGAATCACGTGATCAATGGCAAACGCCTGTCCGTTCTTCTGGTTATAAACCTGGGTGATGCCGGAAGCAGGCACAATGCCGGCAATCTGGGCACCACTCTGGGCCTGAGACTTGGAGAACATCACCTCTCCTCCATGCTTTGTCTTATAGAAACGGTTACCATTATCACCGAGCGTAGCACCCTTTGGCAGCACTATCGTATGATAGTTCAGAATGTCGGTGAGCTGAGAACGGAAATTTGTCGTGCTAACCGTACCTATAGAGTCGCCGATCTCTCCTGTCTCGGGGTCATACTTCCATGACGAGCAGAAGACATAAGGTTTACGTGGCTGGTAATAGAACTTCAGTGCACGCGGCTGGTTTTCCTTCAGATAGGCAGGATCGACATAATAGCGCTGGAAAGCATCGTCGGTCGGAATGAAGAATGCATAGTTGGCACTCATGGCCAGCAGATAGGCATAGTAGTGCAAGTCCAGCGAAAGGTCACTACGGCTCTTGCCATCCATCACTGCCTCGTTCATAATACGCATGTTGCTGCTCAAGGTCACAGGGGCACTTACTGCCACCAGCGACGGTGGGGCAAACATTTTGTTCAACATATAGGCCACACCGTTATTGGCAATCTTTACGTCGTAGCTGCCATTCTCATTCACGTTAATGAACTCAAGCCCAAGTCCCATGGGGTCGCTGGCCTCATCCATCACGCGAGAGAACTTAGAAGGCACAGCAGCCACAAACGAGTTCTTCATCAGGTTACCGATGAGCTGCTGAACGTTTTGCAAAGGTATGGAATCAATGTTCTCGGCCAGGTTGTCCAAGGTATTCGGCTTGATACCGAACGCATTAATCAGGAATTCGCCCTCGCCTCCAGGAAGGAAGAAATTCTGCAGGGCCTTGTCCGTAGGAACAAACATGGCAGCTATATCATTCGACGAGTTCTCACCCGTACCATTGTTATAATTGTTCCATCCCGGATCGTATGGCAACATAAATTGCGCTGCAGTCTGATTAGGATCTAAAGTCAGTTCTCCACCCTGTGAACGAGAGCTCATGTATCGCTTCTGGTAGATAGAGTCAATGAGCGGCAGGTTGTTTGCCTGAGCATAGTCGTTATAGTTCTTGGTGGTTGTCACGTCATAATAAGGAGCACTGAAACGGTCGAGCATACGGCTGAACAGTGCGCTTTCACCATTGGTACGAATCACTTCGGCCAAATTACCCGGAGGCATCAGCACATCCTGCATCTGATGGATATAGCCGTTCTTACAGGTCACATCCTGATGGATAATCTTGTTGCGGAAGATGTAAGCCGACTTCTCATCAACATTATAGGGTGTTCCTGTAACCACCTCGAAGTCGCTCATCTCACCACGGGTAGTAATGCCGTTGGCAGTCATCTGTTCCTCGGTAAAATGCACCATCATCGGGCGCGTAGCATCCATGACGAGGTATATGCCCTTGTCATAGAACTTCTCCCAATAATGGTTGTTTACTGGCATCTGCGATGCACTAGTAAAGTGGGTAATCGTGTCGATAACGTTGGCACTCGTGGTGTGTTTCATGGCTTGACCCTGCGTCACAGCCGTTGATCCGTTAGAGACGTTCGACAACATCTCTACAAGCAGAGCATTGTCGAGCATCGACGAATAAAGCAACTGCTTCTTCATGGCCTCTGTCAGGTCTTCATACCTTGTCACTCCCCACGAATTGTTCTGGAAGAAGCGACCGAATGCCTCGTCATTGGCAGGGAACACAGTCTTCGAGCCAGTCTTACCCAACGTCTCGGCATAGCCCAGATCGTCGATAAGCCGCACGTAGTTGCTGAATGTTCCCGAGAGGACTTCCTTACCGTCACTGTTCAGTGACTCCGGATTCTTCAGGGCTTCATAGATACTACCACCCAGCCATGAGGGATAATTGCCCTCATCGTCCAAGTCGTAGTCATCAGTACAAGCCGTCAGTCCCCCCATGACCACAGCCAGCGAAGATCCAAAGATGAATCGTCTGGCCAGTTCATTAAAGCGGTAATTCATACTGTTTTTTGTTAGATTTTAGTTATTATTGATTGTTTATTGTTATTGTTTCTCTTTGTACATATAATGGTGAAGCCTCGCGCGTGCGTATTTACAATATGGTGGCTTTATGTTATTGTCGTTTTTGGGGCCAGTCGGCATTCAACCGGCATTTTATTCCAGCTGCTTAGTAGTCTGTGCAGAGTGCAGCCGCAAACTCGCATTGTTGTGTAAAGTTCAAGAATGATTCAAAAAATAAGGCCCCGTGCCACTCTGTTTTCCAGAGGGCACAGGGCCGAAAGAATTTGTTGTGTTATTTCACCATCACCTTCATGGCCTTGCCATTGTTGACGATGATATTCAGTCCACGCTGCATCTTAGCAAGCTTCAAACCATTGAGGGTGTAGATGCCGTCGCAGTTCTTCATGTCGGCAGTAATGGTCTCGATGCCGTCGGCAAGTGGGCCTTCCCAACCTTCATTGTTTCCTGCAGCGACAAGCGTCAGCGTCCAGCCGCCTGCTGAGAACCAGCTTCCTGCAAAGTCCTTCTCGGTCTTGTGGTCTTCAATGCTGCCAGCAAGGGCACCGATGCACAGGGTGTGATTGTTTACTACGATAGCCTCGATTACCTGATGCTTCCAGCCACGGCCTTTACCATCATTGGCATTGTAGATAGCAAGCACTTCGTCGTCGGTTGAACCATTGTTGTAAGCCTCGACGGCTGCATCCCAGATAGGACCGTGTGTGTCGCTGGCCACCTGCTCTGCGCCCTCGTCGTCAGTATAGTAGTTCAGAGGAATCTCCACGTAGGTGGTGTCGGCTGTTGCTGCGTAGAACACGTATGCGCCTTCAGCGGGGGAACGGGTGTAGACGCCCAGGTCGTAGGTGCCGTTAGGCAGACCGGTAACCACCTGCATAGCCTTATAGCCCTTCAGGCCCTCACCATTGTAGGAGTCGATGTAACGGATGCTCGTATCACCGTTATACCACTGACCACCACCAGTATTATTGTTGCCATTGCCCTTCTCGAAGGTCCATCCAGCCTCGCTGGCAAGCATCGGGTTCAGGATGAAGGCAGTGTAGTCGGTAGCACCAGCGGTCTCCCAGATAATCTGCTTCTGAGCATTGGCCATCACGGCCTGCAGCTCGTCAACAAACTCCTTCACGGTTTCGTAGGTCTGCATATCTGCAACGAGCTGGTCCTTCTGCTTCTGCATCACGGCCTCGATAGAGGTCTTGGCAGCGTCACTGCTCTTCTTAGCCAACTCAGCAGCCTCGTTATATACGGGAGCGTATGTGTTCAGATAGTTCTTCAACAGGTTCACCTGGCTATCAAGCTGCTTATAGGTAGCCTCAGAGCCATTGATCCATGCCATGGTATAGTCGTAGGCAAACTTCACGATATCGGTAGCTGCATCATAGCCTTCGCCAGCAAGAGTAGCTTGAACGGTAGGCAGGGTTTTGCCTTCCTCCATATACTCCTCATACTTAGCCTCACTATTCTGGGCTTCCTCATAAGCTGCACTCAGGGCCTTCAGCACCTCGACAGCTTCACCAGTAGCATTGATAGCCTCGAGCAGGGCAGCCTTATCGGCAGCCAGGTGCATAGTATATGCGAACGACTGAGCTTCATCCTTCTTGGCGTTAAGCATTTCCTGAACGGCATTCTCACCTGCATCGCCCAGATAGTAGAGTTTGAAGCCTGTAGCGCAGAACCAACCCGACTGGTTGGTAGCACCTTTACCTTCTCCTGCTGCACCGATGGTCAGTTTACCGTCAGTAACCAGAGCCATCTCAGTGGTCAGGCGAATCCACTCACCAGTACCTGTAGCGTTGTCGCTTGAATCCCAGTTACCCACCTGAAGCATAGGCGACTTAAATGTACCCAGATCGTTCTTGGCAAACACGTGCTGTGTCTGGTTGGCATAGTCCTGCTGGGTAATCAGCAGAGCCGATACCTGATAGTAGCCATTGGGCAGGCCTGACAGATCCTGAGAGATTGAAATCTCAGAGAAGTTCGTGTTCCAGGCATTCCAGCAAGGCAGGGTCTGACAGATCTTTGCATTCTGGTCACCACCCGTATTGCTTCCGCGATACCAGCCTGTGCTGTTGATGTTATCACCAGCCTCCTCGGGTACGACGTAGTTGCCGTCCTCGCCTGTAGGCTCAAATTCAGCACCAACAAACCAAGGATTGCTTACCAATGCCGTAAAGTCAGCAGGATTGTTCTGCGAAGCAGACTGCGACTTCACATAGTCCAGGATAGCAGCCTGTGCCTCCTCAGGAGCACCGATAATCTGCTGTGCAGTACCATTGGCCTTGTAGCCACGGATTCTGTTGAGCGCAGTTGTGAAGTCGTCCTTGCCCGGATAGTCGGTCGTATTGGCCAGACGTTCCATCTTGGCAATAGCAGCATCAAGATCAGCGGCGGCAGCAATTGCCTGCTTGTATAACTCAAACTGCTTGGTAGCAGAATCGAATGCAGCTTGCAATTCATCTACATCATCGCCACCAATCACATCGTCCAAAGTGAGTCCTGCATCATAGATTTCAGCAGCCAGTCCAGAAAGGCCCACAGCGGCAGCCTCATCGGCTAAGGTATGCAGCTCGATTTGCAAATCGGCCAGGTCAGAAGACAACAGCTCAGCTTTGTCAGCCTCACCAATCTTATAAAGCTTAATACCATCGAGGGCAACGATAGGCTGACCGCCAGAACCAGCATTGGCAGCTTTGTAACCAAACTGCATGGTGAACTCGGCTGTAGGGGTAAACTCAAACTCGTGCTTAGTCCATACTTGGGCCTGCAGGCCTGTTCCTTCCTCATCCTTGAACACATCCTTACGACATGTAATCTGTGTCAGATCTTCAGCTACAGAAGAAGTATTCGGATTGATGTTAATAGTCCAATATTCCAGACGATACTGGGCACACGGCAGCTTCACGACCTGCTTGTAGATAGCACTGTTAGTCCAACCTGCGCGAAGATAGACAAAACCAGTACCGCCATCGAACTCAGTAGGACGTTCAGGTACTAACAAATAAGTATCTCCATCGTCAGCAACAGGTACTGCCTGCGGATCCAGGTCATAAGGCACCGTACCGAAATAAGTCCATTCACACATGGGGAATTCAGCATTCGACTCCAGCGTCCAACCCTGAACCTGACCCTTAAATCCGTTCACGGCATCAAGCTTGCTGCGGCCGTCCTTTCGCTGCTGAGAACTGGTCTCCTTGGGCTTTGCATACACCGTGTTGTCTGCAGCGACGTAAGCCCAACTACGATTACTAAGAGAAGTGGTGGTCGAGACAATTTCCTTCATCGATCCATCTGCCTGGAAGGTGAGGTCTTCGTCGAAACCAGCATTCTGGATGAGGTTGGTAACATCCTCTTCCTGTGCCAACAATGGCGTTGCCATCATTGCACCAAACGCAAAAAGTAATAGTTTCTTCATGTTAGTTAAAATAAAGTTAGTAAAACAAATTTGGTTAATTAGTAAATAATGTGTGCAAAGTTACCCAAATAAATCCAAATAACAAAGTTTTTTAGACAAAAAAAAAGGTCTGATATGTTAAAATCAGACCTTCACCCATTCGTACTTACTATTTGAGGCTCTCAAAAATATTGTTTGAGGCTCTCAAAGATATTGCTTGACGATCTCAAAGATATTGCTTGGCGATCTCAATGTAACTTTGCTTCGAGTCGTAATTGCAGCTGATCGATGATGTCGCTTGCCACTTGTGACTTTGGTTTCTTTTCATAGTCAATCCGGCCATCAGGAGCAATGATGGAAATCTGGTTTTCATCGCTTTGGAAACAGGTTCCCTCGTTGCGCAGTGAATTGAGTACAATAAAGTCCAGATTCTTTTTCTCCAGTTTTTGCTGGGCATTGTGTTCTTCGTCGTTGGTCTCCAAAGCAAATCCCACAAGCAACTGCCCGCGGCACTTCATACGTCCCAGTTCGGCAGCAATATCGGGATTGGGCACGAGATGCAGGTCGAGTGTTTCCCCTACCCTTTTGATTTTCTGCCCTGCAACTGTGTCTGGGCGGAAATCGGCAACAGCAGCACACAAAATAGCAGCATCGGCAGTACGGAAAGCAGTGACGGTAGCATCGCGCATCTGCAGACAACTCTCCACGTCGACACGCTGGATGCCAGGATGTGCGGTCTTCAGTGATACCGGTCCGGCCACAAGCGTCACCTCGGCACCGCGTCGTGCACATTCCTCGGCCAAGGCGAATCCCATCTTTCCACTGGAATAGTTGCCAATGAAACGTACCGGGTCAATCTTTTCATACGTAGGCCCGGCAGTAATGAGAATACGACGGTTACTTAGTGTAGCGGGTGAGCTAAAGAAGTTATCGAGGGCTTCTACAATCTTCTCCGGCTCTTCCATGCGTCCCTTGCCTTCGAGTCCACTGGCTAAGAATCCACTGCCCGGCTCAATGATATGATTACCTATTTCACGCAGTTGTTGGAGGTTGCGTTGGGTTGAAGGATGGGCATACATGTCAAGGTCCATAGCAGGGGCAACGAACACTGGAGCCTTCATAGACAAGTAAGTGGTAATAAGCATGTTATCAGCTACGCCACTTACCATCTTTCCCAACGTTGAAGCCGTACATGGAGCTATGAGCATGGCATCGGCCCAGAGACCTAAGGCCACATGACTGTGCCATGTCCCGTCACGTTGTGAAAAGAAGTCACTGATGACAGGTTTCTGAGTAAGGGCCGACAGCGTAATCGGTGTAATGAACTCCTTGCCAGCCGGTGTGATAACCACCTGCACTTCGGCACCAGCCTTCACCAAAAGACGAATGACCTGACACGCCTTGTAGGCAGCTATAGACCCTGTGATGCCCAGTACGATTTTCTTTCCCCTAAGCATGGTTATTGAACTTCTGTATCTCGCGCAGGCGGATACGGGTAAGCACCTGTTTGGTGTTGTAGGTAAAGTCGCCCTGCAGAATCCACGAATAGTAGCCTGCATCAAGTCGCAGCGCCTCGGCTACGGTCTTGCCCTTGTACTTGCCGAAATTAAAGTATTCAGTCATCACGGGGTTGCCGTCCTTGTCGAGCACGACATTACCCTTGGCATCCTTCATCTCGCCCCAGACGATGCGCCCGGCAAAGTCAACATTGTTGTTCACCTTCGAGAAGTCTGCCAGAAATTCCATATCGTTCTGCAACACACGACCTTCTGGATTTTCGCCCAATGAAAGCTGATGCTCTTCGGTGTAGTGGTCAAGCTCGGCCTGCAGCACCCGATAGGTAGCCTCAGTGTCCTGGTCGGCACGGTGAGCCTCGAAGTCTTCGTCCATCCTGCGGCCACAATAAAACTTATAGGCAGCGGCAAGATTGCGCCGTTCCATCTTGTGGAAAATGGTCTGTGCGTCAATAAGACGGCACTTCGAGAAGTCGAAGTCGATACCGGCACGCAGGAACTCCTCGGCCAGCAATGGTATGTCAAAATGGTTGGAATTGAAACCGGCAAAATCACAGCCCAAGAACTCATCTCTCAACTTTTGGGCTAACTGTTTGAAAGTGGGCTTGTCCTTTACGTCTTCATCCGAGATACCCGTGAGGTTGGTAATCAAGGGTATTATGTGGACCTCGGGGTTCACCAGGAAGTTCTCACGTTCCTCACGGCCGTCGGGCCACACCTTAATATATGATATTTGTATGATCCGGTCCTTGACCAAATCAAGGCCGGTCGTCTCCAGATCGAAAACGACCAGCGGTTTTTTTAGATTCAGTTTCATAATTCACAAATCAAAAAATGAGAAATAAGATAATAGGCCATTCAATATGTTCTTCAGAAAGAGATACTGACCCCACCCCTACCCCTCCCCTACATGGGAGGGGAGTGCCTACGGGCAATGGAGGCGGAGCCGCTCCCCTCCCATGTGGGAAGGGGAATGCCTACGGGCAATGGAGGCGGAGCCGCTCCCCTCCCATGTAGGAAGGGGAATGCCTACGGGCAATGGAGGCGGAGCCGCTCCCCTCCCATGTGGGAAGGGGAATGCCTACGGGCAATGGAGGCAGAGCCGCTCCCCTCCCATGTAGGGGAGGGGCAGGGGTGGGGTCAGTAATATTTCTTGGTACAACATATTGGACAGCCTATTTGCGAAAGTTGAATAATTTTTTATTCCTCATTTCTCATCTGGAGAATTAGTCGTTAATCAGCATGGGCATCATGAGCATCAGGACATCCTGGTTCTCAGGCTGCTCGGAAGGAAGCACCAGTCCTGCACGGCTGGGGTCGGCCAGCTGGATGAGCACCTGCTCACAGTCGAAATTGCTCAGTATCTCAATAAATGACGAGCCCTTGAAACCTATGCTCATAGGCATTCCATTGTAATCGCACGACATGCGCTCAGTGGCAGTCTTCGAGAAATCGTAGTCCTCGGCATCAAGCTGTAGTGTGCCATTCTCTACATGGAAACGTATCAGGTTGCTCGAGTCGTTGGAGAAAGGCTGCACACGGCGCAGGGCTGCCAACAGACCAAGACGGTCGACAGTCAGCTGATTGGGATTGCTCTGGGGAATCACTGAGTTATAGTTGGGATAACGGCCTTCAATCAAACGGCAGACAATAACACCCTCCTCAAAGTTAATCTCAGCATTACGCTCGTCGAAACGCATTACTACGTCACCTCCTTGCTTGCCCAGTACACCCTTGAGTAGCGATGCGGGTTTCTTGGGAAGAATGAATGAGGAAGGCTGGTCGCTCTTGATGCTGAGAATCTTGTTGCGTACAAGCTTATGGCCGTCACTGGCCACAACAGCCAGACAGTCGGGGGTAAGGTCGAAGTAGATACCGTTCATCACTGGGCGCAGCTCGTCTTGAGCAGTGGCAAAAAGCGAACGATTGATATTGTCGGCCAGAAGCTGTGGCGAAATGGTGATTGTGGTAGCCTCGTCGCCCACCTGCTGCTGCTGAGGATACTCGTCAGCATTTTCCACTGGCAGCGAGAACATACCGTTCTGGTAACTGATCTTAGCAATATTGCTCTCCTGATCCACATCAAAGATGATAGGTTGTTCAGAGAAACCCTTAACCGCCTCAAGCAGGTCGTGGTTACCGACGCAGAAGCGACCATTGCCATCGTTGTCGTTCAACTCGATGGTGGTTTTCATCATCACTTCGCTGTCTGAGGCCGTCAGTTGCAGGCGGCCATCAATAATCTCGAAAAGGAAGTCGCCAAGAATTGGCAACGAGTTTTTACTGTTGATTACCCTCGATAGAGCAACAAGTCGGGTGCTGAGGGCTGTGCTTGATACGGTGAATCTCATATTAGTACTTTATTTTAGATATTCGTAATTGGACTACAAAAATACAAAAATTATATGGAAGAAGAAAAAATATAGCAAAAAACTTTCTTTTTTTCAAACTATTTTAGTAATTTCGCAAGCGAATTTGAAAAAACATAAACAATAACAACTAATAAGATTATGGATTTAACAGGAAAAATTATTGCCATTTTACAGGCAAACAGTGGCGTATCGGCTCGCACTGGTAACACTTGGATGAGCCAGGAGTATGTACTTGAAGTACCAGGCACCTATCCGCGTAAGATGGTGTTCCGCGTTTTTGGCGAGGACCGCATCAAGCAGTTTAACATTCAGGCTGGCGAGGAATTGACTGTACAGTTTGACATTGATGCACATGAGTGGCAAGGACGGTGGTTCAATGAAATTCGCGCCTACAATATTATTCGTGGCCAGATTGCCCAGTCTGTACCTGCTGCCACGGCATTCCCACCACAGCAGCCTGTAGCCGACCAGCCAGCTACTGCACCTCAGGCTGCCACAGCCCCCTTCCCACCCGCACAAGAGCCTGCCGAAGGTGCTGCAGACGATCTGCCCTTCTAAAAGAAAAGCCCCAGAATCCTGGGGCTATTCCATACAGAAAAAAGAGGATGCGACCACATCCTCTTTTCTTTGTTTTTATAAATAATGATCTGCTTTACAGCGACATTACTCTGCAGCGGGAGCTTCCTCTGCCTCGACCACAGGAGCTTCCTCTTCAACAACGGGAGCCTCGGCCTCGACAACAGGAGCAACCTCGACCTCGGGCTGACCCTCGGCAATAACCTTCACGGGTACCTCAACGGTGACCTCCTTGTGGAAGTGAACCAGAGCCACATACTCGCCCACCTTCTTAATGTCGCGCATGGTGATGATCTTACGGTCGATGTCATGACCCAGCTTCTTCAACTCATCAGCAACAGTAGCGGTATTCACCGAACCATAGAGCTGACCGGTAGTGCTCACCTTGGCTGCTATGGTTAGAGCCACGCCATTGATAGCATTACCACGCTCTTCAGCGGCAGCCTTCTGAGCAGCCAGCTTATGAGCCTGCTGTTTCAGGTTCTCAGCGAGAACTTTCTTGGCAGAAGGAGAAGCAATAACGCCCTTGCCCTGAGGAATCAGGTAGTTACGGCCGTAGCCCGACTTCACATTTACGATATCGTTCTTAAATCCCAGACCGATAATGTCTTCTTTCAGTATAATTTCCATTCTTGCGTCCTCCTTTAAGATTACTTCATCAAATCGGTTACGTAAGGCAGCAGTGCAATCTGGCGTGCACGCTTCACGGCCTGAGCCACGCGGCGCTGATACTTCAGCGAGGTACCGGTGATGCGGCGGGGAAGAATCTTACCCTGCTCATTCAGGAACTTCTTCAAGAACTCGGGATCCTTGTAGTCAATGTACTTGATACCGCTCTTCTTGAAACGGCAATACTTCTTCTTCTTCGTGTCGATAGAAGGAGCTGTCAAATAACGAATTTCGCTCTGTTCTGCCATGATTTAAGCCTCCTCTTCTTTAGTTGAATACTTCTTGCGACGCTTCTCGGCATACTCAATAGCATACTTCTCAAGCTTCACGGTCTGGAAGCGAATCACCTTCTCGTCACGACGGAAGGCGGTCTCCAGTGTCTTGATTACTGCCGGCTCTGCCTTGAACTCAATCAGGAAATAGAATCCTGACGTCTTCTTCTCAATCTGGTAAGCCAGCTTCTTCAGTCCCCAGGCCTCTTCGTTCACAATCTCTGCACCCTTGTCGGTGAGAACCTTCTTGAACTTTTCGACCGTTTCCTTTGTCTGATCGTCAGACAAAACGGGAGTCAAAATGAAAACGGTTTCGTACTGATTCATACGTTGTTTAATTGTTTATAAATGTTATTTTTGCAAAATGCGGGTGCAAAGGTACTAAATAATTATGAATTATGAATTTCGAATTACGAATTATTTTGTACCTTTGCCCCGGATTTAACAAGTTTTTATGAAGTTTTTCAAGAATTACGGGGGAATCATGCTTATTTCTGCAGGTGTATTGATACTTGCAGTGCTTCACGCTGTACACTTTACAATCATCAACGCTCTGCTAATCATCCCCCTGCTGCTCATCATTGGTGGCATCATTTGGCATGTCTACTGGCTGAAAAAGCAAAGCCCCTATTAAGCGTGCAATATTGCCTATCAAGCAAACAGCCCCTGTCTGACTCGCAAACAGGGGCTGTTTCATGCACAAACAGGGGCTGTTTCATGCACAAACAGGGGCTGTTTCATACGCAAACAGGGGCTGTTTCATACGCAAACAGGGGCTGTCAGACGGTCTGACAGCCCCTGTTTGTAGATGAGGTATACGCTGATACTACCAACATAGCCTATTCTTCCTCGGGCGTAATGAGCTTGTAGCCCTTGCCATGGATATTGATAATCTCGATCTGCGGGTCTTCCTTCAGGTGTTTGCGCAGCTTGGTGATATAGACATCCATTGAGCGGGCGTTGAAGTAGTTATCGTCTATCCAGATAGTTTTCAGTGCAAAGTCACGCTGCAGGATTTCATTGGCATGCGAGCAAAGCAGCGCCAGCAGTTCGTTTTCCTTAGTAGTAAGCTTGGTCTGCTTCTCACCTATGGTCAGTAGCTGCTTCTGGGTATCGAAGGTGAACTGTCCGATATGATAGAGGGTGCTCTCCTTGTTCTTCTTACCACGCACGCGACGCAGGATGGCCTCGATACGGAACACGAGTTCCTCCATGGAGAAGGGCTTGGTAATATAGTCATCGGCACCAAGTTTGAAGCCCTCAAGGATATCTTCCTTCAATGTCTTAGCCGTCAAGAAGATAATGGGGATTTCAGCATTGGCGGTACGGATTTCCTGTGCCAGTGTGAAGCCGTCCTTCTTGGGCATCATCACATCGAGTACGCAGATATCGAACTTAGTCTTCAAGAAAGCCTTGAAGCCAGCCTCGCCGTCGGGGCAGAGTTCTGCCTCATAGCCCTTGGCGGCCAGATACTCACGGAGCAGCATGCCGAGGTTCTCATCATCCTCGCAAAGCAAAATTTTCAGTTTCTCGTCCATAATTACAATATTTTTAGGGTTAATGATTATTCTTTATGATGGGGCGAATGGGGCCTATTGGGCTAATGGGGCACATGAGGCCTATTTTTCCTCTTTCAGTACCGGCAGCGTTACCACGAACTTTGTGCCCTTGCCCAGCTCGCTTTCACAGCGGATTTCGCCTCCGTGCAGATTGATAATCTTCTTCACATAGGCCAGTCCAAGACCGAAGCCCTTGACATTGTGCACATTACCTGTGTGTACTCGGTAGAACTTGTCAAAGATCTTGCGCACGTTCTCTTTCTTGATGCCCTGCCCGTCATCGCTAATTGAGAAGCAGACGTGCTCGCTATCGTTCCACGTGCGAATGTGGATATTAATTGGCTGATCGGTCTTGCGATACTTCACGGCATTGTCCATCAGGTTCGTAATAGCATTCTGGAAATGTACCTCATCGACATAAAGAGCCGAGTCAACAGCCTCAATCTCTGTATAAATCTTACCACCGGTATGCTCTACACGCAAGGTGAACGTCGATGCCACCTGCTCCAGCAGTTCGTTCAGGTCGAGCTCTTTCTTCTTGAAAGTAGCGTCCTTGCGATCGAACATCGACATCTGCAACACCTTCTCAACAAGGAAGCGCAGGCGCTTGGACTCGTCGTTGATGACCCCTCCCAAGTGTTTCTGCATCTGCGGACTCTTCGACACGGAGTCGTCGTTGAGCATCTGTGCAGCAAGCGAGATTGAAGAGATGGGAGTCTTCAGTTCGTGCGTCATATTGTTGATGAAATCGTTCTTTATCTCAGTATAGCGTTTCTGGCGGAAAATCACCACAATGGTAAAGATAAAAGTAACAAGCAACACTACAGTAAACACAATGGCAGGAATCATGAACCTGATACTGGAGAAGATGTACGAGTTCATGTCAGGAAAATGAATGCGTACCACACCTTTCTTCGAAGTCGGATCATTGCGGAACAGTGTCTGCGAATAACTGTATTGCTTACCATCCTCAGTATAGTCGGGGCAGCGATACACCTCTCGACCGTCGCTCGTAGACACCGTAAAATGGTAGGGAATGTTGATACCGTTGTTCAGCAGCTCGGCACGAATGTCCTGATCGAGCAACTTGAAGTTTACGCGTTCTTTGAGTGGTTTGTCACTGGCTGTATATAAAATATTGTACACGACCTCGTCGAGCAATGCCTTCTGATAAATATAACGGTTGCGCACAATCTCCTGCAACGACTTGGCCGAAAGCGAGTTCTCGTTGCTACGCATGATCATGGCTTTTGGAATCGAGGCAGGCTTAGTGGCGAAGGTCTTCAGCTCGAATGCCGAATAAACCGTACCGTCGTCGGCAGCCACAGCAAACTGATGACTTTGCTGGATGCTGCCATCTAATCCACTGACCATCAACGAATCTTGCGTGAAAGCACGACGCTCCACCTCGTTCACATCCTTCTCGAGGTAGCGAAGCGTCTCGTTCATCTCCAAATTGCGAGATGCCTGGTAGAGTGAGCGGTTGACACTCTCGTCGAACTGTTCCTTCTTCATCTTGGCCATCTCCTCAATATAGGAGAGCTGCAAGAAAAGCAGGCCCAGGAACGAGAGTCCCATCACAACCGCTATAGTCCATATCGTAGATTTCTTCATCTCTCTTGCCTATTTCGTTTTTACGAGAGCAAAGATAGGAACAATTTCGAGATGAAAGAAATATTTAGTTAATCAATTCTGTTAAATTTAACAATATTAACTAATAATACTGATTTTACATACAAATAAGCACATAATAAATACCGCAAGACAAAGTTTATTTGCCTGCGTCAAGTTTCCAATCGCCATCGGCGGTCTTCACGAGTTGGAACTCCTGCTTCTTTGTGTCACCATTGCCATAGGTAATGGTAGCTTCCACCTCGGCCTTGTCGCCGTCAAGCTTGGCATCGCTCATTTCGTAGCTCTGAATACCTCCTTTGTTCTCAAAGTCCTTAGAGGCCTTCTCTTGAAGTAGTGCCAAGATTTGTTGTTTCTTCTCAGTTAGTTTCTCAGCATCCATCTCATCAGCGTTTCTAAACTGAATCAGGTCTACATAGCCCTCGTAATCCTTTTCCATCAGACACTTCATGGCTTTCTTCACAGTTCCTTCCGGAGTGCTGGTATCAGCACCACACGCACACATCAGTACTAAACAGACAAATGCAGCGAAAATGGTCATTAACTTTTTCATAACTTCTTAAGATATTAATGAATAAAACAAGGAATTAAAAACGTTTCAACAAATAAAAGTCCCTACATTCAAATATGTCGGACGGCAGCACACATTCGTAGTCCAACCCCGGTAAGGGCAACCGCTGGTGCTCAACGTCATGCAAACCTGCTCCAGCACGGTCAAAGGCATAGACAATCAATTCCGTACAATACATACGAGTACTGTCGGCATCGTTGTAGTCGTGATCGAACAATACACGTCGTTGATATGCGTTCAAGGCATGAATGGCGGCTTTGTGCGCAACCAATGAGTCCCGATGACGCAACACGGCACCTCGCTGTGCCCTTGTACAACGAAAGAAAGCCTCGGGCCGTTCCATCTTCACACGGTCGGCATCACCCTCAAAATCCGGCTCATCAGGCACTGCATGCACAATCATCAGGACACCAGCCGAGTCAACCACAACACCCACATGCGAATAGACGCCCCTGCTGCCTTCTGCCATCAGTACGGCATGACTCAAAAGGCCACTGCCACATCGCAAAACGACATCACCTACCCTCAACCTACAGTCCTGAGGAAGAATAGAGCCGTCACCAGCCTGCCTGTCAGTACATGCCAACAACAGGATGAGCAACACCAAGGAGAGACTACACCTATTCATATATATACAATAAGGACGCGATAGTGTTCGCGTCCTTATTGTCATAGAAAAGATTATTCCTCTTCCTTCATCTCTTCCTCGTGAGCCTTGATCAGGGCCTGCTGGATATCGTTCGGCACAAGCTCGTATGAAGCGAACTTGGTAGAGAACGATGCACGACCGCCAGTGATAGAGCTCAACGCGATAGAATAGCTGGAGAGTTCCTTCAGAGGAATCTTAGCCGAGAGCTTCTGGTAGCCAGCCTCGCTGTCCATACCCATGATGATGGCGCGGCGGCCCTGCAGGTCGCTCATCACATCACCCATGTAGTCGCCTGGCACGAGCACTTCGAGGTCGTAGATAGGCTCCAACACCTTCGGACCAGCCTCCTTGAATGCCAACGAGAAAGCGTTACGTCCTGCAAGCATGAACGAAAGCTCGTTCGAGTCAACCGGGTGCATCTTACCATCGTAGACGATGACGCGTACGTCGCGGGCATACGAACCGGTAAGCGGTCCCTGCTCCATACGCTGCATGATACCCTTCAGGATGGCGGGCATGAAGCGCATATCAATGGCACCACCTACCACAGAATTCAGGAATACGAGCTTACCACCCCACTCCAGGTCGATTTCTTCCTTCGACTTGATGTTCATCTTGAACTCCTGACCGTTGATGGTGAAGCTGGTGGGATCTTCCATACCCTCGGTGTAAGGCTCAATGATGAGGTGCACCTCACCGAACTGACCGCTACCACCCGACTGCTTCTTATGACGATAGTCGGCACGGGCCATCTTCGAAATGGTCTCACGATACGGAATCTTCGGCTCTTGATACTCAATCTGGATCTTCTCATTGTTCTCCATACGCCACTTCAGCGTGCGCAGGTGGAACTCACCCTGACCATGTACGATAATCTGGCGCAACTCCTTCGACTGCTCCACTACCCATGTCGGGTCTTCCTGGCGCATCTTGTTCAGTGCTGCCATCATCTTCTCGGTCTCGCTCTCGTTGATAGCCTTGATGGCACGCGAGAACTTCGAGTTGGGATACTTGATGAAGTCGAACTTCCAATCGGCATTATCCTTGCCGTTCAAGGTATTTCCCGTCTTCACGTCCTTCAGCTTCACGGTACAGCCGATATCACCGGCATTGAGTTGGTCTACCTGTACACGATTGGCACCTGCACAGGCATAAAGTGTACCAATGCGCTCCTTCGAGCCACGGTCGGCATTCGTCAGGTCATCGCCACTCTTCACTGAACCGCTCATCACCTTGAAGTAGCTCACCTCACCGATGTGGGGCTCGATACCAGTCTTGAAGAAATAGAGCGATACGGGACCTGCAGTGTCGGGAGCAATCTCCTGACCGCCTGCATTGGTCACCTTAGGCATCTCGCTAACAAAAGGCACCACATTGCCAAGGAACTCCATCAGACGGCGCACGCCCATGTCCTTACCACCACATACACAGAATATGGGGAAGATACTACGGGTAACAAGACCCTTGCGGATGCCTTCACGCATCTCGTCCTCGCTGAGGTCTTCCTCTTCGAAGAACTTCTCCATCAGCGCATCATCACCGGCGGCGGCAGCCTCAACGAGAGCTGCTTTCATCTCCTTCGCCTTATCCAACTGATCGGCAGGAATATCCTCGATGATAGGAGCACCTCCCTCAGGTTTCCACGAATACTTCTTCATCAGCAACACGTCGATGACAGCATTAAAGCCGGCACCAGTGGCAATAGGATATTGTACAGGCACACAGTTGGGGCCATAGACCTCACGCAGCTGACTCAGAATCTGATCGAAGTCGCAGTTGTCGCGATCAAGCTGGTTCACAAGGAAGATAACAGGTTTCTTCAGTTTGTCAGTATTACGGAAGGCATTCATCGTTCCCACCTCGGGACCATACTGGCCGTTGACAACAATGACAGCCTGATCGGTGACGTTCAGGGCGGTAATGGCACCACCGACGAAGTCGTCTGAGCCTGGACAGTCAATGATGTTCAGCTTCTTGCCGTTCCACTCAGTGTGGAAAACAGTAGAGAACACAGAATAGCCATACTCCTGCTCTACAGGGAAGTAGTCACTCATCGTGTTCTTTCCCTCAATAGTGCCACGGCGCTTGATGATGCCGGCCTCGAATACCATTGCCTCGGCAAGAGTCGTCTTGCCGCTACCCGCACTGCCAATAAGTGCAATGTTTTTAATCTCGTTTGTCTGATAAACTTTCATGATGTTTATAATTTTAGGTGATATGTTTTTATTTTGGCGGTCGAAATTAGTCATTTTTTTGCAGAACGCCAAGAAAAGCCACTAAATATTAAACAAAATTAGTATTTATTCTTCCTCAAACGAATACTTATCATGCTATTTTTACCCTATATATAATATAATAAGGTGTAAAAGTCCATGGGATGAAAAAAAAGGGAGGACACCTTTTTCAGGCATCCTCCCTAACGATATTGATAAGAAAGACCATTAGAGGTTCAAGTCTTTCTTCAGGGCCTCAATCTTCTCGTCGGCAGCCTTGCAGCAACGCTCGTAGTCGGCAGCGCCCTTGAATGACGGATCTTTCACTTCGGTATAGAACTTAATCTTCGGCTCGGTACCGCTGGGACGTACGCTTACCTTCGTACCATCCTCACAGAACCACTGCAGCACGTTCGACGTGTCAGGCATGTTGAGCTTCTCAATGGTGCCGTCGGCCTTCTTGGCTTCGAGGGTCTTGTAGTCCTTCCACAGGCATACCTTTGCACCCCCCAGCGTCTTCGGGGGATTCTCACGGAAGTTAGTCATCATCTGCTTGATCTCGTCGGCACCCGTCTTACCCGGACGAACGACGTTGATGGTCACCTCGCGTGAGAAGCCATACTCAGCATAGATATCCATGAGCAGGTCATAGAGTGTCTTGCCGTTGTCGCGTGCCCAAGCAGCAATCTCGCAGATAAGGCAGATAGAAGCTGGTGAGTCCTTATCCCTTACCTTATCGTATGGCAGGAAACCGAACGACTCCTCGCCGCCACCAATATACTTCTTCTTGCCCTCGTTCACACGTATCTCGTTGGCAATCCACTTAAAGCCGGTGTAGCAGTCGTTGTACTCCACCTGGTTCTTCTTGGCAATCTCGGCGATAACCTCGGTGGTTACGATGGTCTTCACGAGGAACTCGTTGCCCTTCAGTTGGCCGAGCTTCTTCTTGTTGGCGATGATGTACCACGAGAACATCATGCAGGTCTGGTTACCGTTCAGAATCTCCCACTCACCCTTTGAGTTGCGGCAGACGATGGCCAGACGGTCGGCATCGGGATCGGAAGCAATCACCAGGTCGGCATTGAGCTTCGTACCGAGTTTTATACCCAAAGTCATAGCCTCGGCATTCTCGGGATTCGGGCTGACGACAGTCGGGAAGTTGCCGTCGATGATCATCTGCTCGGGCACCACGTGGATGTTCTGGAAGCCCCATGAACGCAGAGCCATCGGAACGATGACGCGGCCTGTACCGTGCATGGGCGAGTAGACGATGTTCAGGTCCTTCTGGCGCAGGATGACCTCTTGGTCGACCATAGCTTCCTTCACAGCCTGGATGTAATCCCAGTCCATCTCACCACCAATGGGGATGATGAGGTCTTTGTTACCCTCGAACTTGACGTCCTCAATCTTAACCTTGTTCACCTCGTCGATGATGCCCTTATCATGCGGAGCCAGCACCTGTGCTCCATCGTCCCAGTAGGCCTTATAGCCATTGTATTCGCGAGGATTGTGCGATGCCGTCACATTGACACCAGCTTGACAACCAAGCTGACGGATGGCAAACGAGATCTCAGGCGTGGGACGCAGACTCTCGAAGAGATAGACCTTGATGCCGTTAGCCGAGAAGATGTCTGCCACACTTTCGGCAAACATACGGCCGTTGTTACGGCAGTCGTGACCTACGACCACAGCGGGCTGGATGTCGGGGAAGGCTTTGTTGATGTAGTTGGCAAAGCCCTGTGTGGCCATGCCCACGATGTACTTGTTCATACGGTTCGTGCCTGCACCCATAATGCCGCGCAGACCACCCGTTCCGAACTCCAGGTTCTGGTAGAAGGCATCGATGAGGGCGCTCTTGTCCTCATTGTCGAGCATTGCCTGAACTTCCTTGCGTGTCTCCTCGTCAAAGGCCGGAGTAAGCCACTGCTTTGCAAGTGCCTCGCACTGTGCGATAAGCTGAGCGTTGTTTTCCATAAACAGTCTTGTTTTAAGTTATTATTTGACTATGTGATTTTCGATGCACAAAGATACAAATAATTCTGGAAATAGCATCCTTCGATGTCGTTTTTTTGATTTTTTAGCAATATCACAAAAAAAACTGAAATTGTAACCGTGTTACTCATTTTTTTCTCAATTTCTTTGGTAGTGTGCAAAAAATCGCGTAACTTTGCGCAATTGAAAAAACAACTTATATATTAATGTTAACGTAATAACAAATCCTAACTTTTATGAGTCAAAAGAGAGTTTACCTCTTCGGTAACGGTAAGGCCGAAGGCAATGCAAAAATGCGTGAGGAACTCGGTGGCAAGGGTGCAAACCTTGCTGAGATGAACCTGATTGGCGTTCCTGTTCCTCCTGGTTTCACCATCACTACTGACTGCTGCAACGAGTACTATCAGGTTGGTCAGCAGAAGATCATGGAGCTGCTCAACGATGACGTGATGGCAGCCGTGAAGCACATCGAGGTGCTGATGAACTCAAAGTTCGGCGACAAGGAGAATCCTCTGCTCGTCTCCGTCCGCTCGGGTGCACGCGCTTCTATGCCCGGCATGATGGATACCATCCTCAACCTTGGTCTGAACGACGAGGTAGCCGAGGGCATGGTGAAGAAGACCAACAACCCCCACTTCGTGTATGACAGCTATCGTCGCTTCGTGCAGATGTATGGTGACGTGGTACTCGAGATGAAGCCTGTGAACAAGACCGATATCGACCCGTTCGAGGAGATTATCGAGAAGGTGAAGGAAGAGCGCGGCGTGAAGCTCGACAAGGATCTGAGCGTCGACGAGCTGAAGAAGCTGGTGGTGCTGTTCAAGGCCGCCATCAAGGAGCGCACAGGTAAGGACTTCCCCAACGATCCTATCGAGCAACTCTGGGGTGCTATCTGCGCCGTGTTCCGCAGCTGGATGAACGAGCGTGCCATCCTCTATCGTAAGATGGAAGGCATCCCCGACGAGTGGGGTACTGCTGTCAGCGTGATGGCTATGGTATTCGGTAACATGGGCGACACCTCTGCTACCGGTGTATGCTTCAGCCGCGATGCAGCCAATGGTGAGAACCTGTTCAACGGTGAGTACCTCGTCAACGCCCAGGGTGAGGACGTGGTGGCTGGTATCCGTACTCCGCAGCAGATCACGAAGATCGGTTCACAGCGTTGGGCCGAGCGTGCCGGCATCTCTGAGGAAGAGCGCGTGGCTAAGTATCCTTCTATGGAGGAGGCTATGCCCGCTATCTATGCTGAGTTGAACGGCATCCAGGACAAGCTGGAGCACCACTATCACGACATGCAGGACATGGAGTTCACCGTTCAGGAGGGCAAGCTGTGGTTCCTGCAGACCCGTAACGGTAAGCGCACTGGTGCTGCTATGGTGAAGATTGCCATCGACCTGCTCCATGAGGGTATGATCGACGAGAAGACCGCCATCATGCGCTGCGAGCCCAACAAGCTCGACGAGCTGCTGCACCCCATCTTCGACAAGAAGGCCCTTACTCAGGCCAAGGTCATCGCTCAGGGTCTGCCCGCCAGCCCTGGTGCTGCCTGCGGTCAGATTGTGTTCCACGCCGACGATGCCAAAGCTTGGCACGAGGATGGTCACAAGGTAGTGCTCGTTCGTATCGAGACCTCGCCTGAGGATCTTGCTGGTATGGCTGCTGCCGAGGGTATCCTTACCGCTCGTGGTGGTATGACCTCTCACGCTGCCGTTGTGGCCCGTGGTATGGGTAAGTGCTGCGTTTCGGGTGTAGGTTCACTGAACGTCAGCTACAAGGACAAGACCGTTGAGATTGACGGCACTGTTTATAAGGAGGGCGACTACATCTCCCTGAATGGTACTACCGGTCAGGTCTATGCTGGCGAGGTTCCCACAAAGGCTGCCGAGCTCAGTGGTGACTTCAAGGAGCTGATGGACCTCTGCGACAAGTACACCAAGCTGCAGGTTCGCACCAATGCTGATACTCCTCATGATGCACAGGTTGCCCGCAACTTCGGTGCCAAGGGTATCGGTCTGACCCGTACCGAGCACATGTTCTTCGAAGACAAGAAGATTATCGCTATGCGCGAGATGATTCTGGCCGACAGCGTTGCCGGTCGCGAGAAGGCTCTGGCCAAGCTGCTGCCTTACCAGAAGGCTGACTTTAAGGGCATCCTCGAGGCTATGGACGGCCTGCCCGTGAACATCCGTCTGCTCGATCCTCCTCTCCATGAGTTCGTTCCCCACGATTTGGCTGGTCAGCAGCAGATGGCCGAGGAGATGGGCGTAAGCTTGGAGACCATCCAGCGCCGCGTAGCTTCTCTGGCTGAAAACAACCCGATGCTGGGTCACCGTGGCTGCCGTCTTGGTATCACCTTCCCCGAAATCACCGCTATGCAGACTCGCGCCATCCTGAGCGCCGCCTGCGAGTTGAAGAAGGAAGGAAAGAACCCGATGCCCGAGATTATGGTCCCGCTGATTGGCATTCTGCACGAGCTGAAGCAGCAGAAGGAGATTATCCAGAAGACAGCCAAGGAAGTGTTTGCCGAGTATGGCATTGAGGTGGAGTTCGAGATTGGTACGATGATTGAGATTCCTCGTGCTGCCCTGACCGCCGACCGCATTGCTACTGAGGCTCAGTACTTCTCGTTCGGCACCAACGACCTCACTCAGATGACCTTCGGTTACAGTCGCGACGACATTGCTTCGTTCCTGCCTGTTTACCTTGACAAGAAGATTCTGAAGGTTGACCCGTTCCAGGTACTCGACCAGAATGGTGTTGGCAAGCTCATCAAGTACGCCGTGAAGCAGGGCCGCGAGGTACGTCCTGAACTCCGTTGCGGTATCTGCGGTGAGCATGGTGGTGAGCCCAGCTCTGTGAAGTTCTGCGCCAAGATTGGCATGAACTACGCCAGCTGCTCGCCCTTCCGCGTGCCCATCGCACGCCTTGCTGCCGCCCAGGCTGCAGTAGAGGAGTAAATTCATTCTCTGATAATAAGTTAAGGGACCTGTCTGCTTGGGCAGGTCCCTTTTTGGAATTTGAGATTATGACCAGAGAAGAATCATGTCGAATCGAATAAATTTTGTGATTTTGCAGTCATAAGATTCACTTAGACAGTAATGATGAAAAGATTATTAATCAACTTTTGCTTTTATTTGCAATATTTCCAAGTTGTATTGCACAGCAGCGAACGCCTACGATGGGCTGGAGCTCATGGAACACCTATCGCGTGGACATCAGCGACTCGCTCATCATGCAGCAAGCCGATGCCATGGAGGCGTTGGGCCTGAAGAAGGCGGGCTACAAATACGTAAACATCGATGACGGTTACTTCGGAGGGCGTGACCAACAGACGGGGCAGTTACCACTCTTCACTCTTCACTTGTACGATTCCAGCGCAGGCCACTCGGGTGTTTATCACTAAAGGCCGTCGCCTGCAGCGCAGACTATATGAGGCTGAGACGGCGTTCCTTACAGACTATCAGGAGTTGAACAACAACCAGGCTTATATGACAGCAATCTATGAGCAGGATAGCCTTTGCAGTGGAGGTGTAAAAGTGTCGTGGCTCGGTGGACGGGCAACAAACGATTTGGTCTGGCATGATGTGTATGTAGAAAAAGACGGTCGCTATGCTTTGCGTATTGCCGCCCGAACCAACGAACCGCGCAAGTTGTATGTAGATGTGAATGGTCGGACTGTCGGTCCGCTCAGCTATAGCGCAGACAGTCAGCAGACGGTTGTAGTCGAGCTGAAAAAAGGACAAAACACGGTGAGACTGCACAATGACCACGAACGGATGCCCGAGGTAGATTATTTGTTAGTAGAAACCAAATAAAACATACTTTCATGAAAAATAAGATTTTTCTCCTAATTGCTGTGGTTGCAATGACTATGCAGGTGGCAGCCCAGTCGTGGATATGGTATCCCGGCGATATGGATATTTGGATGGGCAACAAAATCAACAATCTGCGCACGGAGCGTGGGTCGTTCTATCCTGCTTTCTGGCGTGCTGACAGCCATGAACAGACTGTGGAGTATGTGAAAACTGTGGAACTCGCCGAGGCCGAGGATATGGGAATCAGGGCCGAAGGACAGTACGGCATCAAAATCGACAATCACGGCTATGTGTTCGGCATGCCCGAGCGGTTTACGGTGCCAAAGGGCAAGCACACACTGCATATTGCCGTACACAACAAGGAGAAGGTGCCTGCCCTGTGGCTGAGAGGAAAGACGGTGGTGAGCGACACCACTTGGACGGTGACAAACTATGCAGTTCCTGCGAAGGCTGATACGTGGACAGAGGCTGACGGAAAACCTACTTTTGCTGCATCTCAACAACGGCCTTCTGCCTATCATCTTTCCGTAACTCCAGTAGAGCCAATACGTGTAAGTAAGGAAGGTAATGAACTCTTCGCCGAATGGCAACGTGAGGGTATCGGGTATCTGCAACTCAACGGAGTAAAAGGTAATGGGCATGTTTGTATCTATTATGGAGAAAGTCCAGATGAGGCACGCGATAAGAGATATTCATACCTTAGAGACGAAGTGGCGTTTACATCAGACAGCATTACGGACCTCTCTACATTAACCATTTCCAAACGGACAGGCAATAACTACCAGCTGGCGTGCAGCCGTGCCATGCGCTATGCGCTGGTGGAATGCAAGGGCAACGTTTCGGTGGAGAGTGTTACTCTGCAGTCCGAGATGAAGGATGTAGCATGGCGTGGATCCTTCGAATGTAGCGACACGCTGCTTAACCGCATCTGGCAGGTCGGTGCCTATACATTGCACCTGACAGATCGGGAAGTGATGATTGAGGGAATAAAACGTGACCGCTGGATATGGAGCGGCGATGCCATCCAGTCCTATCTGATGAATTACTACGCTTTCTTCGATACGCCAGTCGTGAAGCGTACAATCTGGGCTCTGCGAGGCAAAGACCCTGTGCAGCAACATATAAATACCATCCTTGACTACACTTTCTTCTGGTTCAACTCCATCTATGATTATTATCTCTATACGGGCGACAAGGATTTCGTGCGTCAGATTTATCCTCGGATGGTTTCTCTGATGGAGTATGTGCAGGGACGACTCAATTCG
>Ga0256404_1001023_pt1 | contig 70740 bp, 71 predicted proteins | sample RumenRJG_01DNA_FD_185990 | JGI IMG/M metagenome (GOLD analysis project Ga0256404, IMG submission 185990) | Bovine rumen microbial communities from Lethbridge, Alberta, Canada - RJG_01 | ecosystem: Host-associated > Mammals > Digestive system > Stomach > Rumen | place: Canada: Alberta | collected... | reverse complement strand
AGTCCGTCCACATCCGCGTCCGTGTCCGCGCCGTTTGCCGAGAGGGATTTCAGGAACCACTCGGCAATATCATCGGCTGTCACATCCGCGTCGCAGTTTAAGAACCAGTCGTCAAACGCTCCCGCGTACCAGTAGGAGGTATTCAGCATGCCCCATACAAGGTCAGCCGTGCAGGAGCGATTGAGCGTTCCGTTTATCGTAAGCGCGGAGGAAATCCACACTTCTCCGCCGGTTTTGTCGCCGACCACGTACCAAGCCTTCTGATTGTCCGGCTCTATGACCGCCGCGATGAAGTACCACTTGGCGTTTTCCAGAGAAAAGGACGGCGTGACCGATGTGTCGAGTATCAGGCTGCCGGAGGAATTGTAGAGCATGAGCCTTGGCTTTCCCCGGATAAGCGACAGATAGAATATCGGATTGCCCGTTCCCGCTCTGGTGGAGAGGATAGGCGTATAGGTATTGCCGACCGAGTAAGTGGTCGGACGTATCCAGCCGCCGACAATGATCCGCTCTCCGATATCCGAGAACATCGTGCCGTCATTTGACGCCCGGAGATATGTCTTTTCAGATGAGGGATTGTTGATGTTCATCTGAAAGAAGTTACCGAGATGCCCTGTTTTGAAGTCGGCGGTCGTGCCGCTCCAGTTGTTGATGTATGCGTCCCTGCCGTTGCCGGAGGAATCCGCTGTGCAGGTGTTCGCGTCCGGCTCGGATTCATTGAACCGCCACAGACCGTCTTTTCCCCAGGCGGAAGGCACCTGCCCGGTAAAGGCGTCCTGTGTGTTCATCGTATTTTTAAGCGCCATCAAATCACCTCCAGCGGCTCCTTGCCGATATTTCCAGTTCCGTAAAGGTCACAGTATTGTCCGAAACAGCGACCGTCACAGTATTTGCGCCCACATTCAGCGTGGGGAAATTAAGTTCCGACAAAAGCGGCAGACCGTTCCGCAGCGTATTGCCGTTTGCGTCCACCACCTTTGCCGTCATAAGCGCCGAGTCAATAACCAGAGTCTCACCGCTTGCAAGGCTGCCGATGATTTTCAGTTCGCTGCCGTTCGTGGTTATCGTGATATATGTTCCCGTGCCGGACGGAATAACTCCCTTAAGCGAATACACGGGCAGGGAGTATGCGTTCCCAAGCGATCTCGATATTGTGGCTGTTCCGGCAGCTGAACTTGTGAAAGTCTCATCCGTGGCGGCGTAGGCATACGGATCGGGACATAAAAAGACAAGGTCGAATGTGCAGGAATTGCGCACCGCCTTGTCAAAGGAGAAGCCCTCGTTCAGCCTTGCGGAGTATACCCGTCCCGGCTCTTTATCGAGTATCAGAGGACACAGCCCGTTATCGGGATTGAGCCACGATACGATCTCATCCTTCAAGTCGAGGAAGTTCGCATCGCTCTTTCCGGGAGGAATAAAGCAGGAAATCTGAATCTTCCTCTCGCCGACAGTCTCTCCGAAATCGAACACGCCCTCGTGTCCGGGCATGGTGACGGTGTTGTTCCTAAGGTCCGGCATACGGTTTTCAGTTGTTATTCTTGTGGCAAGCCCCATCGACTGCGAGGTCGTGCCGTTAAATGAAAATCCCATATCAGATATATCCTTTCGCCCGTCTGCCGGCATTGAGGAGCGTGTTCAGCTGCTGCGATATCTTTCGGATATCATCGTCGCTACGCACGCTCATTTCCTGTATGTTAATTAGCGGCTGGTCGCCGGAAAGCGAAAGAGCCGCGCCCTGCACCGCGTCCTGAATCATGGAGCGCAGCGAGCTCACACCGACCACAGCTTCATCACCGGCCTCACCGCCGCCAAGAAGTGTGCCTCCGCTCTGGCCGAAGATGGTCGCATCCTTTAAGATCATGCCGCCGGACATCGCCTTCTTATACCAATCCACAGAAAAGTGCGGTATGGATGGCGGGTTCAGCGAAAAGCTGCCTGTGATGGAGAAGTGCGGCAGCTTGATCTTCGGCAGGCTCCAGCTGAAATTGAATACGCTCTTTAGCTTGTTTACGATCCCGGATACCGTGCTCCAGATGGTATTGAACACATTCGATATGGTACTCTTGATCCCATTTACGATATTGGACACCGTGCTCTTGATCGCATTGAAGCCGTTACTGATGCCGGACTTCATGGTATTCACCACATTCATGACCGCGCTCTTTATACCGTTCCAAACGGAAGTGACTACGCTCTTTACGGCATTGAAAATCGTAGAGGTCGTAGTCTTGATGGCATTCCATGCGGTGGTGATGACCGTCTTTATGGCGTTCACGACAGTTTCAACAGCTGTTTTTATCGCGTTCCAAACAGTAGTAACCACGGTCTTTATCACGTTCAGGACGGTTTCGATGATCGTCTTGTAGATATTGAAATAGGTGGTCACTACAGTTTTGATTGCATTGAAAATGGTTTCAAAGAAGCTCTTGATGCCATTCCAGATCGTAGAGATAACCGTCTTTATGGCATTCATCACGGCTTCGACCGTGCTTTTTATCGTATTCCAAGCTGTGGTAAGAAAACTGCTGATTGCATTTACCACAGTGGTGAAGGTGTTCTTTATTGCCTCCCAGACACTGACGAAGAAGTCCTTGATCGCCGTCCATACAGTAATGGCGATCTCCTTGACCTTTTCCCAGAGGTTGATCCAGAATTCTCTGAAGCCCTCACAGTTGTTCCACAGGTAGATAAATGCAGCTACCAGTAGGCCGATGGCCGTAATGATCAGGCCTATCGGATTTGCCGCCATGACAGCATTCAGACCAGCCATCGCCGTCTTTACTCCGGCCATAGCAGTGGTAACAGTAGGAATAATCGTCATAATGGTACCAACAGCGGAGATTACCTTACCGACGATTACAAGTACCGGCCCGATTGCAGCAGCCACGAGCGCAATTTTCACGATCATCTGCTGCATAGGCTCTCCGAGGTTGTTCCACCATTCGGCGAGGGATTTTAGCTTGTCAGAGAGCTCTTTAAGGACAGGAGCGAGAACTGACATCAGGGAGTTGCCGACCTCTGCACCGGTTTCCTTCAGAGAGTTCATGGTCATCTGGAACTGGTCAATCGGGTCGAGTGTCTCATTGAAGGTGTTCTCGACACTGCCTTCAAAATCTCCGAGGAAGCCGGAGAAATCCGACAGGTTGAGCTTTCCGGTCTGCACGGCATTATAAATGGAGGCACCGGCCTTACTTCCGAAAAGGTCATAGGCCGCCTGCAGTTTTTCTGCATCGCTGCCGCTTCCCTGCATGGTAGCAGAAAATTCGGCAAGCACCTGATCCAGTGTTTTACCGTCTGCCGTTGCATTTTTCATGGCGGTCTTTAAGCCCATCATGGCGGCAGAGGTATCAAGACCTGACATTTCCACCATGCCCATAAAGCCAGCGGCCTGTTGGGCGGTGAGTCCCATTTCCTTCAGCTGCGCGGCATTAGAGGAGAGGGCGTTTGCCAGTGTATCCATATCAATGCCGGTGGCCTGACCGGTGGCATTTAAAGCATCCAGAAGAGTATCTGCCTCGGAAGCGTCCATGCCGAAGGCGTTCATGACGGAGGATACATTGTCGATAGATGTCGAAACATCGGTATCATTGAGCTGGGCAAACTTGATGAATTTTGCCGAGAGGTCATCCAGCGCCTGCCCGGTCAGGCCGAAACGGGTGTTGACCTCGCCGACAGCAGCACCGGCAGTTTCGAAGTCCGTCGGCATCTCCGTGGCGAGGTCTTTTACGATCTGGCACATATCCTCCAGCTCATCACCTGTAGCGCCGGTTTTCTGTGCAACGATGTCGAGGCCAGCATCCACCTCGTTAAAGGCGGCAATGGAGGCAGCGCCGATGGCGACAATGGGAGCCGTTACATGCGTCGATAGGCTCGTGCCGACATCAGATATTTTCCCGCCGACCTCCTGCAGTTTAGAGCCGGTCGCCCGGAGTGTTGCCGTGATAGAAGTATCTGTTTCCCGACACTGCTGTTCGAGGTTTTTGAGCTCGTTTTCGGTCTCTATGATCTCACGCTGCCATGCATCATATTGCTGCTGGGTGACGGTACCGTTTTTAAGTCCAGCATCCATCTGGTCTTGCACGGACTTCAGCTGTGTGAGCTTTTCCTTCGTTTCGGAGACTGCCTGTTGTAGGAGCTTCTGTTTCTGTTCGAGCAGCGCGGTATTTGTCGGGTCGAGCTTTAGGAGTTTGTTGACGTCTTTTAGCTGCGACTGAGTTGATTTGATTTCTTTGTTTACGCCGGAGAGGGCTTTGGAAAGGCCGGTCGTATCGCCGCCGATTTCCACGGTTATGCCTTTTATTCTGTCGGCCATGCGGTGACCTCCTTCCTGTTAAAATCGATCCATCTGCTCCTGTGTCGCGAGCGCAGGATAGTTGTAATCGTCGTTGCTCATTTCTGCATACATGTCATTGACAGTCCCGATAGTGAGCAGGTCGAGCTCCGAGATGGAAAGCCCGATCTGCACACACCGGAGTAAAAAGAGCGGGGTTGTCATTTCCCGCTCTGTCGGATGATGTTTTTTTTAGATTCCACCTGCTGTTCCACATTGAGTCCCCACAGCTCGATGATCTGAGGCAGGATTTCATAAATGGAGAAGGTGTTGAACTGGTCGAGCCAGTCCTCCGGAGTATCCGGGACATCAGGATTCTGATGCTTTGCCATCAGCCATGCGATGTTCTCAAAAAGCTCAAGACTGAAAGTGTCCAGATTGGAGCTTTCTGCGTCGTTTTCATCGATGCCTTTCTGCAGCTCGTTTAAATCCTTGTAAATATCCCTGTGGAACTTATTTCTGTAAAGGCGAGGAATGGCGGCTGAGGCGCGGAACTGCACCTCTTTGCCGTCAACTTCGATTGTTTTTGTTACTGCCATATCGCGCCTCCTTATTCACCGCTACTTACTGAAGCACTCGGCTCATATACAGAGCTGTACCAAGCGTCGTAAACAGCACTTGTAGTGTTCGTACCAGTTTTGACCTTCACAATGCCGGAAGGGAGCGGAGAAGCTGTGATGGAGAGCGTCTCAGTCTGCACCTCGGTAGAGTCCTCCTTGGTGCTGCCGGTGACGGAAGGACGGGTCGCGCTGCAGTAATACATGCAGTGACGGATCTTTCTCTGGTCGCCGGAAAACTCAAAGAGCAGCGCAAAATGCTCCGGCTCTACATCCTTGTTCTCAACAATGACGCCGTTTGCATCCTCAGTCTCGTGCATGACATCCGTAAGAAAGCTCTCCGGGATCAGCGCCAGTTCAAAGTCGCCGGAATAGCCGTTGTTGTTTGAAACCATGTAATATACGGAGTCGTCCGCATAGAATGGATCATTATCTCCCTCAGCATCCAGCGAAAGGGATACGGCACCGGGCATTGCTATGGGTGTACCAAAGGTGACAGTGCCGTCAGCGGCAAGCGTAGCAATGGCGTAGTGGCAGTTTTTCAGGCCGAACTTGACCTTGTTACTCGTGTTAGGCATAGTTTTTAACCTCCTATGGATTGGTGAAGTTCGAGCAATCCAGCGTAGCAATTCGTATTTCGGAAGTATAGGTCGTGTCCTGCACATATTCGTTGCCGCCATTGATCGAAGCAAAGGTCATGCCGTCCTTGCCATAGGCGTAAAGCCTTGTAATCAGGCTGGTCGTATCAATGACGCGTTGGATGGATTTCATGTTTTTCTTGTAGCAGAACAGTACGCCGGAATCCTCACCGGAGAAGGTTAGGAGCTTCACGATCCTGTTTGCGTTATCAAAAATCAGGTCGCCGCCGTGAATGTTCTGTACTGCACGCAAAATTGCCAGCGCGTTTTTCTCAGAACAAGTCCAAGTACGCTTTGTGGAGACATTAACCGTGCCCACATCCCAGTCGGTGCCCTGCAGGGCATAAGCCATCGGAACATCAGCCGTGTCCGCGTTAAAGGTAATCTCATCCTTTTTCACATAGTAGGCAAGATCATAGAATGCCGCTTCCGCATAGACTGTGGTGATGGCCTTGCCGCTTTCTTCCTTATCATCCGTAATTGTGCGGATACGATAGGTGTCGCTGACAATACGCACGGTCTTTTCGTTATCGATATAGCGATTCGGATGGCATCCCGCCCATGCCTGTTGTCATCGGCATGTCTGCTACCACGCAGAGATTCAATGCACTGGTCGAAGGCACATCATCGACAATTCACAAGTCTATCGTGACGACGGATGAGGTGCGAGCTTCCGGTCTTTTGAAGGATAGGATCGTTATCACTTATCCGGAGGAAGGCACGGTCAATAATGATATGGCCATTTTGCAGGCCGCTGCGGATGATTGGAAAGAAAAGTGGGAACATTGGACGCAGTATTGCTTCGAGCAGCACTACGCCTATGTAAACCCGATCCTGATCATTCAGGTTTTGAATGGAACCGGTGATGCCCTGACGGATACAAATCTGGACGACTGCATTGCAAAGATCGAGGAACGTACCGGATTCAAGTTGGAAAGCGGACAAGTGGTTCATACCTTCGGCGGTACGACAGCAACACTGACTGTCAATGGACTCGATGTGCGCTACGAGGAGCCATCCAATATTGCTGAGGATAGAAATATCCGCGTGGTATTCTTCAAAGAGAATCTTTCTACTGGTTGGGATTGCCCGCGAGCAGAGACCATGATGTCCTTTAAGCACGCTAACGACGCCACATATATTGCGCAGCTTCTCGGTCGAATGGTAAGAACGCCGATGCAGATGCATATTCAGGTGGACGACGTTTTGAACGACGTGCATCTCTATTTGCCGTACTTCAATGAGGATACTGTCAAGGACGTTGTGGAAGCCTTGCAGAGCACAGAAGGCGGAGACATCCCGACCGATATTTATGGCGAGTCCTTGTCCGGAAAGAAATTTGAAACGCTGACTGTCAGACCGAAAAAGAAAAAGGAAGAGCAGCAGACGCCGGGACAGATGACTCTATTCGATGTGTTCTCTGGGCAGAACACAGGCGAACAGCAGCCTGCCGGAGCAACAGAGCCAGCTGGCGACTTGACTCCGACAGCACAACCTCAAGTCACTGGCGGAGAAGCAAAACAGACTGAAACGACTGAACAAAGCCAGACACAGTCGAGCGCAGATACAACGGCTCCTGCTCAGTCTGCACCGGTTACATCACAGCCATCTGACACTACAGCACAGTCCGAGAATAATGCTGTGGGAAGTCAGCAGACGGCTCAAACGGAAACTCCTGAAGAGGAAGATCTGTTTGACCGTGAAGAGGTTATGAAATTCATCAATGATGCAGGTCTGCTTTCATATAATGTCAGAGCGCTTAGGATCAATGACTACCTGAAATCTCTGTATAGGATGGCACACCTTCTTACGATGTCCAAATTACACCGTGAGGCCATCCGCGAGGTTCAGGATGAGATTGTTGAGATGATTCACAGTTATGTGGAAGGTCTCAAGGCAGACGGAAAATATGACGATCTTGTACAGCAGGTCAAGCAGTTCAAACTGGCAACTCAAATTTTTGATGCCTTCGGAGAGCTTTTGTCAAGCCATTTTTGACGTTTTTTTTGAACTTTCATTTGATGACCTCAGGCCTTGAAAATCAACCTTTTCAGTTGTTTTCTGCAAAACTATCGCATTGTCCTTGGCCATCAAATCCTTGATCATGATTGTTTTCAATTTTTCCTCGACTGACACCTTGCCCTTCTCCAGATTCTTAGCCCCAACAATGAAAGAAACCTTGCCAACCTTCATCTCAAATGTGTTTTCCTGCATATTCTTTTACCTCTCTTTCTTTTCTCTGGGCAGCAAAAAAAGGTAACCATCACAGCTGCCTTCCTGCCTATATATCTAACTATGTATGTACTCAAAGCGAAACGATATGGAACAATATGTGTCAAGGGAAATAAAAAGGCAGCTTCGAAGCTGCCCTTACATCTCTGTGTTACGTTATATTAAACTTTATCATCGTTTTTCTATGAATAGACTAGAGTCAAAACTTGACTACTTATGGCTGTGATATGAAATCACTATTTTTGCATCTCTCGGATATTTCTTTCCCCCTGTATTAATCCTTTTACCATTTATCGTTATAGAATCAACCTTACCTGGTTTATATAGAAGGCCTACTGCTAAGTCCCCAAGTCCTATACTCGAAACATTTGTAAAACCCGCGCCGACTAGAATTTCTTCTGCTGCCTGATAATTCATAGACCAATAACCATTAATGCTATCCGGAACTGTAACTCTTTCATCATACGGATTATCATCATCGTATTCTTTTCCCATACCATCCAGAAACATATAGCCAGCACCCAAAATAGGAAGGGTTCCAAGTATTCCTATCATTTCTAACGATTCGTTTTCACCTACTAATGCATTCAGTCCATACCCCACTAATATCATTAGAATTCCAATAGCAAGCAAGGCCAAGTTTATTATTACTCTAATTGTTCTTCTATTACTAGTAGCTTGCATAGCCTTCTCTGCAAAATCCATCTTCCTCAGATTGACCATCTGATCTGTTTCGGCGCGTTTTATCTCTGCTTCATTATTAATATTTATGGTATATTCGTTTTCATTGTATAGAATAATTTGAGCTCCACAGTAAGTGCAGAATGCCTTCTTTCTGTCGCCTTCTATTGTCATGGATGCCCCACATTCAGGGCATTTTACGGAAATCATTTTAATGGCCATGCATTACTCCTATTATTTTACTTTTTCCCTTCAAGTACTAATTCAACAGCATATTGTTGTCCATTTCTACTTATAGTCATTACTACAGTATCGCCAACTTTATCATATTGTATTAAGCTTAGCACCGTACTTGCGTCAAGACTGTTTCTCTTATAATCAAATGATTTGAACTTGATGATTTTATCCCTCGGCATCAGTCCGGCCTTTCTTGCATTTTTGCCAGTCACTTCAACGATATAGATTCCTTCGCCATCAAGTCCATATTCTTCTGCTTGTTCTTCTGTAACATCTGCTAAAGTAAGGCCGAGGGTTGGCGTCCCTTTTATTCTTCTTGCAATTGATCTATCACTAGGGAGAATAAAATCAACAATCGCGCAGATTGCTACAACAAGCAAAATAGCTTTTGCGATTGCGATCAATCTCATCCCATTATTTGTTCGTTTAACAATTCTTGTTATTCCGCTGTATTGGTTTTCTACTTCATCATTATGATTCAAAGATTTAGTTGCTTTTGAATGAATCTGTCCTGCCTTAACCTTCCATAAATTCATCCAATACATCATTTGTTCATCTTTACTCTGATGATTTAACGCCTCTACTTTTGTTCGGATGAATCGCAAAGATTCAATCATTGCCTCTTTTCATTTGGAACAACAAAGTTTTCGATTATCTCAGATTTTCTTGACTCTGCAGCAGTCAGCTTAGGCTTTGGTATGACAAATAAAATCCGTATTTGCCTGAAAATAATTGGCAAAAGTATAGGCAAACATAAAGTATAGATGTTCAAAACCACCCATCCAAATCTTTTCCATCCGCCCCATGTACTCCAACCTTTTGGGGTTCTGCTTCCTCCACCTTCGGCTACTATTACTTCATCGATCTCGTTTAACTGTCTTGTGAAATCATCGAGTGTATGTGAGCCTCTTCTAGTATTTAATTCATGTCCGCACTGAGGACAAATTGCTGCATCAGGTGTTAGTTCCGCACCACAAACCGGGCACTTCCTTACAAGTCCTACAAATACCTGCCTTCTTGTGCTAGTCTCGTCAGCGTCATTCTCTGTTTCAACGCTTATTTCCAAATCATCATTTGCAGGGGTTCCACAATTAGGACAAAAGTTGCTGCCTGCAGGAATTCGCTTTCCACATTTTCTACAATATGCCATCTAAATCCCTCTAAAAACAGTTAATTCCTATACTCCTGGAATAGGTGGAGGAACTGCTCCGGCATTGAAAACAGATACCAAATCTTGCTGGTCACAGGCCTTCTCCCATCCCTGCATTCCTTGTTTCCACACTAAAGTCTCTGCTGTGAGCTTTCCTGTCATAACAAGATTCTTGAGCTGATCCAGGTTATAAGGGCCCTCTGCTTTTCCATCAACAGCTACATGATATGCTACCGCAGGAATTGGTGGCGGTGTAGGAGCGGATGATGGAGCTGCCTGCTGAGGATTATTTATTCCTTGCATCATACCCGTCATAGTACCTGCAAGATTCTGCCCTATAGCTCCACCCATAGCCATGCCTGTCATCATAGCTGCAGGATTCATCGCGCCACTTCCGGAAATTTCTGTTGCACCGTTGAGTCCCATTTGTCCTAACGCTTCAGCTCCTGCAACACCTACAGTAGTCTGCGCCTCTACCTGATATGCAGCAAAGTTCTCCATTTGGGTCTTCTTATGCTGCGCATACTGGGCTTCCTCTCTCTGAATTCGCATTGTTTCTTCAATGTTTTCCAAGTCAATGCGTTGTTGTGTTTGCAATCTTTCGGTAGCCAAGTCTTTAGTAACTGCATTAAGTTGCTTATACCCCTCGCTTGACTTGTCTATATCAATTGCATTGACATCGAGGGCTGTTACATTTACACCAAAATCTCTCTCAAGTCTGTCTTTTACATCTCTTTCAACTAAATCATTGATATCTGAAATGTAACGCTCAATTTGTGCAACTGGTATGTTCTTCTCGGCAGGTGCATTTGCCACAACGCTTTTTACATAGCGTGTGACAGCATCCTTGATCTGAGACTGAAATGCATTCAAGTCAAAATTTCTTAGTCCATGAAGGGTTATAAAATCTTTGTAATCAGCAATATTGAATGTGATCTTTCCCCTTACAGCTGTTGGCACACCGAAGTCGAGAAATCTTGGATCAAACAAGTCGAAATAAGGTACTCCGAATGGAACCTGGATCACTCTTGCAAGATTGATATAGTAGACTTCTGCCGGGAAAGGAGTGCCACCTTGATAAGCAAGGCCAATTACACTTGCTATGACTGGCAGGTTTTCAGTCTCAACGATAGTGTCGCACGGGCCTTCGATAAAGTCCTGATAAGTTCCATCTTTTGTGCTATATACGAATACTGCGACTTCCCCTTCCCTGACTCTTAGAGAGGAACCCCAACGAATAGCATTCTCTCTATTATTGTTGCCAAGAGATGCACCATTTGGACGCCATTTCCAAATCAGGAATGAATGCTCATCGCATCGAATCTCATCCATGAATCCACCAGCTTTAGGTTTTCCGAATAATGCCATTACAATAACCTCCTTGTAATAAGATGAACCTTACTGAATTATTTCTAATCAACAGGCATCTTCAACTCCTTCATTTTATCTGTGTAAATCTGCTTGATGAAAGTGAATGCCGGATCATCCGGAAAGGATATCTTTGCCTTTTGATATGCTTGTTTCATTTTTGAAACCCATGCATCACTTATTGTTTTATCAATTGTTAGACTTGTTTCTGCGCTCTTCAGCATGCTATTCCATTTATTACCAATACTTGCCTTCGACTGACTGACATCGATATTTGCAATTGCCAAAAGGATGAACTCCTGAATATCATCAATTGTGTTTGGAATAGCAAAACTTTGAATTAGAGCAAGCTTCTGCTTGTCAGTAGGGTTTGCACTCGCCCCGAACACTTGGCCGATTCCATCTCTTTTTCTTTTCGACTCAAGAAGCATGAGCTGATTGCTAAACCTTTGGACTGATGAAACTGCTGCTTGTCCTGTAATTCGATGTCCGCAATCAGGACAGATAGCTGTAGTTTGACCAATAGGCGCTCCGCAGTTAGGGCACTTCAGTATAACACCCGCAAATTCTTGCTGTCTTTCCGTTGGATTTCCCTCAACTGGTGAACCGCCAATCATCTGCCTGAACTCAAGATCTGCAGCTCTTTTATCTTCCTGATAATCATGATACTGATCCACGGCTCCCTTTACTGCATCATCTGCCGCGCTCTTCACACTTGCAGCAAGTCCGGACAACGCTCCTACCGCGTCTGCGATGCTATCTTTATGTTTAGCTGCTGTGTCTGACTCTGCATACTGTTTCGCCGAGTCCGCAGCACTCTGAATCGCCGAGTCCGCTGCTTTTCTTAGACCGGCGGCAAAACCAGAAAAAGCTCCCTTTGCTTCAGAAATCGCTGCTTTTGCATCTGATACTGCCTCATTTTGCTTTATCGGTGCAGCACTTCCTGTAATGAGCTTATGAATTTCCTTGACCCATTGATCTGCTGTTCTCCCAGATCTCTCACTAAAGAAAAATCTATCTCGACTATCGGCAAACTGTATCTGCAAAGTAGGACCATATTCGCCTTTAACTCTTTCTACCAATGGCTGCCCATTTATTATCTTTATATCTGATAACGGCCTAGGAATTATTTCAGTAGTGGGCTTCGCAAATAACCCATTGCTCTTCTGATAAACACAATAAATATTCTTGTTCGTAAGAATAAATGCGGACAAATCAATCGACTTATTCGCTATCCATGTTGCACACTCTGACTCCAGCAGAATGCCCTCATCGTTGCCCAATTTTAAGTCAATCATTCTACTCTCCTTTTAATGGTATTTCATTGAATCCCATTAGATATGTATAGGTATTTCTATGATACCACAGAAATACCATTTAATGATGCTTTTGACACTATTTGCCAATAACTTGTCCGCTAGCTATATCAAGGACTTCACCATTGAAATTAACTCCAAGAGTTCTTACATTTCCATCCCGATCTACTGCTGAGACACAATCTACTCCGATGAATTTTGTATCGGTATAACCGTGCTCTCTGCAAAAGTTGATCAGTTTCCTCTGTGCCAATACTGTCTTCCCCATATTCATAGATTCAATTCCTTTCTTAATTATCAAGAGCAGCTTGTCAACGTAAATGTCAACAAATGCCTAAACACTTTTTCCATTTTCAAACTGTCCTTTTCTTCCGAAATACTTTTTTACTCCTCGTTGACGCTTTTCGTTGACATCTGTATTGCTACCCGCAGAAAGACAAGGGTTTCAGGCATTCCTTACTCATATTTACGTGTCAACGAAACGTCAACGAACCATGTCAACGGAGCTGTAAAAATCAAAATTGGACATCCTCGTCCATGGTCATTTGCGTAAAACCACAGTTCGTTGACACATCTTCGTTGACATCCGGGATCCTCTCCCATCCCTTCTGGGTACCATAGTCAGAGCCGAACCTGCGTGGCTTATCGAAGTACCGCCAGCCTTCAAGAGTTCCGTCCCGGATAAGCTGATTCATGATGTCATTGATCTCATTCGTCTGCCACCTTTGCGGCTGAGAATATTCATTGTGAAGAGCTTCCCTGAAAAGCATCTTGGAGCAGACCTTATCTCCTATGAAGTCCTGCATGAAAGACAGGATCAGACCGGCATCAACATCTTCCTGCATGAACATCCGCTGCCGTTGTCTCACCTCAGCCTCGATCTCAGAAGAGAGCTTCAGACTGACCTTCTCTCTGCGCCAGATTTCCATGACCTCTGCCCACATCTGGCGGATATACTCTCTGGACTTTTGCTCATCATCAAGGATAAACACCTCAGCCTCGCTTTCCCGGCAGGCTATCGGCAGGAACCGTCTGTTTCCGGTCCTGTCGCTTGGAAGGAAGCTGATCTTGTTCGTAGTCCCGGCAAACACACACTGTCTCGGTCTGTCTTTCGGATAGCGTTCATAAGGAGTACGATAGATCTCTTTCTGCCGTGAGAGAAAACTCTTGATAGCCTCGTTGCTCCTGGCATTGTTGGTGGCAAGCATCTCGGACAGCTCGACGATCCAATGTCCCTGAAGCTTCTCGTAGACCTTACCGCTTTCCAGATCCTTGAGGTCATCCGTGAACCATTCATCTTCGACTGCAAGTAGCCTGAAGAAAGTAGACTTACCCGCTCCCTGATCACCGACTACGCAAATGATATAGTCGAACTTAATGCCCGGCCTGAACACTCTTGAGATCGCACCAAGCATGAAGAACTTCAGGATCTCATAAGTATAGTCGCTGGCATCGGCTCCAAGGAAGTGGCGGAGCGCGTAACGCACACGCTCCTGCCCATCCCATTTCAGACTGTTCAGAAAGTCCCTGATTGGATGATAGTTGTTCCTGTTTGCTGTGATATGGATCGCTTCTTCGATCAGCTTCATTGAACTGATGCCATAAGTCTTTTCGCAGTACAGATGGATGTTATAGAGGTCGTTGTCTGTAATAGCCTTGCCGAAAGAACCACGATCCCATCCAAGCGGTCTTACGATATCGACACGCTGTGTCAGCTCATTGAAGTGGATCGCTCCTCTCAGAAGCGGATCGTGGGACAGGATCAGCTCTGCATTCGTGATACTGTTCTTCGCCTTGCCCTTCTCGGACAGATCCAGAAGAGCACGTGTCCTTTCCTGTTCCTGTGTCAGTTCCATCTCTATCACCTCCCTCTGTCATTTCTGTCTGCGGTCTGTCTGCTCTTTTCATAATCGGCAGCACGCTTCTCTGCTTCAGCTTTTGCTTTCGCCAGTCTCTCCTGGACTGCTGCGATCCTTTCCTGTCTGCGCTCAGGTGTGAGTGCTTCGCCATCCGGTACGAGTTCCGGCAGCAGCTTCTTGACATATGAGCGGACCTCTTTCAGCATCTCCGCCTCTTCCTGATGAGGTCTGATCTTCCCGGTCAGTGAATCGAGTTCAGCAGTCAGAGAAGAAAGCTCCGCTCTCAGTGCTTCACCGTTGTACTTCTGATCCGGCAGATTCTTACGCATATATCTGTCGGACTGTTTCCACGCATCAAGCTCATCCTTATGCTCTCTGGCGAACTTTTCTTTCTTTCCCTTCCAGTGGATGCTAAGGTACTCGTCATGAACAACATCTAAAGAAGCACGGCGGTCACCGTGCTCGATGAGTTTCTCTATCGTTTTGATCCTGCTGCTCAGATGCTTTATCTGATCTCTGATCGGAAAGCTCTCGTTGTTCAGTTCGGTGAGTCTCGTATCAAGATCTTCGACAGTCAGCACATCATGCTCTCGCATATAACTGACAACTGAATTGAACTTCTCGGCCTCGCTTTGAGTAGTGAACTTCCTTCCGCGGCGGTCGGTGATGCTTTCCTCAAAACTCATCACCAGAAGATCTACAAGCGGAACTTCCTTTGGCTTCATATCGATCTCAGCGATCGCCTGTCTGATCTCTTCGATCCAACCTATCAGTCTCACGATCGTTCTCTTGAGAACATCCATCAGCTTGTTGGCAGCCCTGATATCGCGGTTCAGGTTCCCGATGTTGGTCATGATGCCTCTGCGCTCCATCGCGGTCACGGCTGGTCCCATGTGCACAGTTGGGATCCGGTCGATACCCTGACGGGCGTATGACTTCATGCTGACTCTCTCGGAACGTCCGGCAGCTTCAAGATATTTGTTCTGTGTCACTTCCCATGCATGCCGCCAGATCTCGGCATTGCTGTGTTCGTTCCAATCGACTGTTGGAACCTTGCGGAACTTCCACTTGCCTTTTGCATCACGGATGCGCTTGCCGTTCTCATCGAGGATATATTCTCTGTGTGCTTTCTCCATCCATCTTCCGTGTTCGTCCATCGGTCTCATCGTCAGCATGACATGAGCGTGAGGATTATGTCCCGGAGGATCCGGGTCGTGGATCGCGATGTCTGCGATCATGCCTTTGGACACGAACTGCTCGTAGCAGTGTTCTCTGATCAACTCGACTCTCTGTTCCATTGGCAGCTCTTTCGGCAGAGCGATCTCGAATCGTCTGGCAAGCTGTGAGTTCCAGTTATTCTCGACAGTTTCTACAGCATTCCAGAGCGTGTTGCGGTCAGCGTACTCCGGCGGAGCATTTACCGGGAGCATGATCTCGGTGTAGACGATGCCGCGCTTGTCGCTGTAATACTTCGTCCGGTTGCTGCGTTCATCAAAGAGACGTTCACCGGACTGGTACGCAGCCTGAGCAACCGCAGACTGTCCATTCGATCTCTTGCTTATCTTTATCTTGTAATGTGGGCATGGCATTCTTACCGCCTCCTTTCTTACTGCCCGAAAAAGAAAAGACCGTATGCCTGTCGCAAACTGTGATGCAGTGACATACGGTCATGACTTGCGCTCCTGAGGTTGCCCTGACGATCGTAGGATGCAAGTCAGCCTTGGGGTAGCAGGCTATGCCTGCGCAGGGGAGCGGATGCGTCCCCTGTGACGGAAGGCACGCAGAGTGCCTGAAGTCGGCCTCTCCGGCCAGGAGCCTTCGGAGAACGCAATGACACGTCCAGCAGGGGCGTGTATAATTGCGCCCTTTCACAGAAAGGGACTTATCCTGTCTCCGGCTGCTCACCAGTCTATTCCTTGATCCGCTGAAGGATTCGCAATACTTCCGGGATCTGGAACATCGTTCTGAAGAACTCTTCGATCTGCTCGTCGCTGTATTCTTCCGGCGGAAGATACTGTTCGAGAATCGCACCATGAGTGCAGAGACGATGAGTACGCTCCTTGCGGAGCTGCTCCTTCTGCTGCTGCTGGAGAGCTTTGAGCTTCTGAGTCTTGATCTTCAGTTCCTTTTCGATGCGCTCCTGCTCTGCCTGCAGCTCTTCAACTGTCTTTGTCCTTGCCATATGATCACCTCCTTCCCATATCATTACAACTAAAAAAGCCCTCAACTTTTTACGGTTGAGAGCTATCGCCATTATGTGTTTTTTTATATTTTCGTCAGGTCCACATTCGTATCTGTAAATGATTTTTCAACTTTATCCTTAATCGCTCGTATCGTCTCGTATGCAGTTCTCTTTTTTTCGAATGCATTTTTAAGAGGATTTATGTAATCAGCCATCACTTCATCATTAATCTCTGGAATTTTAAAATCATCAAAGAAATCCTGTCTTAAGTGTAGCATTGTAGAAGCAATCACAAACCATTTCTTAAAATACGCATCACCATACTTGCTGGCCAACAATAAGAAAACCCAATATCTTTCCTCATCATCTTTTGGGTGATACTTCACTAACCCACTTGAAATAACCACATTACTATCCTCTTCTATGATAGCTATCTCTCCTGGCTTTCCATCTTTGGCAAAAATAATATCACCTTTTTTTATTCCTTGACCAAGTTGTGAAACAAAGTATTCAGGGCAAAAGCAATCTGGTTCATAATCCACATCGTAGTTGATAATATCGCTTGTTTTTATGAATGGGATTCCTTCTTCTGTATAGTTTGCACTACCCACCTCATCTCCTTTGGAAGTTCTTTCAGGGTCGAGAATCGTAGAATCCTTTCCATCAACAACACCGTTAATTGTTAAGGATACATCCTGCCTATAGTAATTTGGCGCTAACATGCGTTTTTCAAAAGCATTCGGCTTAACAACAAAACCGTACTGTGCTTCATCGGAAAAGACAAGGTTATGTTTACTGTTAAACTGCTCTATTATTCTTTTAATTGCTTCCACACTCTTATAATAAGTATCAAATGCGGAAAGATACTCTCCCATCAGATAATCATATTTTGCATCGTATTGAAAAACTTTCAACGATGCAATCTTGGATTGATTCATGAATTTCTGCTTTGTGATCGAGTATGTTCCCCTTACTTGGATCCTGTTGATCTGTGAATTGAGATAGATTGTAAGAAAAGCAGCCTCTTCTCTACTGTTGTTATGAAACACCACGCTATTTTGGCTCATATTCATTTCAGAAATTGTGCATGGACACATAGCTGCTTTCCCCATAAACTTACCAGTCATCGTATATATGACATCATAAGGGCGAGTAATCGACCTCTTTATCTTCGTCCGATGAAACTGTTCGTTAATAGACTGCAAATCATTAACATTAATGAAATGCCTAGTGACAGCAGCAGTTTTTATAAATGGAATTCCCTTTCCGACAGATGTAAACAAATATGCCGGAGGTGTAGATCCCCCTTTTATTTCGCCGGCAATATAATCCTTTATCGTTGGATTATTTTTCATTCCATCCTTAACCAAAAGGAAATTGGGATTGTAATTTCTAGGATAGAATGATTTTGGTGAAATACTTATTGGGTTAGTTATAAATATTTCTAGATTTGACATGCTCAACTAACCTCCTTGTTATCTCCTCAAAATCATTATCAATTACTGGCACACCTTCAACTGTAATTGGATCTCCGTTTTCATCGCGTTTATATATTTCTTTGCCTCTACGATCATGCCCACACGTCTTTGCTATAGCCATAAAGGTTTCAAATGTTTGTGGCAGTCCAGGTGCTTTTTTCTTCTTCAAAATCAATAATGATGTTTTCGTGTCAGTCGAAGGTAAAAATGATTCAACCGGACAATCTACTATAGCCACGATATCAGCATTATCAAGTATATATTGCCTGACATATTCCAGTCCGTTATTCCCAAGAATGCCATCCGGGAGAACTATTGCCATCCTTCCACCAGGTTTTAGTAAATCTAAACAACGCTCAATGAAAAGAATATCCGGGGTTCTACTATCATCAACCTTCCTTGTTTCAACCCATTTGCCCTTATCATCCAGTTCCCACTTATGACCCAAATGATAATGCTCCAGAATTTTCTTATCATCAATGACGCATTTCTTCCCGAATGGCGGATTCGTCATTATGATATCGACTTTCCCCTTCTGAATTTTAGCCGTCATTTTGCTTGGCCATTCCTTAAAAGGAGTAAGAGAATCATAATGGAATATTCCAGTATGACCATCATCATTAAGAACCATATTCATCTTTGCTACTCTTGAAAGATCTGGGTTGAAATCTATTCCTCTTATATACTTATCTGCATACTCCCTAAACAACCCAACAACATTAAGTCCTGGACGTTTCTTTTCCAGCTCTTCATATTGGTTTCTAATATACTTCAAAGCCATTACAAGGAAGCCTCCTGAACCACAGGCTGGATCGCAGACAGTTTCGTCATATTTTGGCATCAACGCCTCTGTTGCCATGGCGACTATTTCTCGCGGTGTAAAGAATTCTCCGTGTTCCCCTCTTAGATTCGCTCCAACAAATGTTTCAAAAGCAACACCCTTAACGTCTACATTCGTATCCAAGAGTGAATATTTCTGTAATTCTGCTATCGCGTAGCATAAACACCTGTCATTCAACTGAATTTCATCATTTGGTTCAAAAATATTATCTTCCTGAAATCTCTGTTTGACTTTTTTAAAAAGAGTATTAATACGCTCTCTTGCATTCCTAATTCCTTTAGGATCATGCTGTTCGTCAGGCGTAACATAAAATGCACACTTTTCATTAAACAAATCTTTCTCATCTTCTATTTTACAAAACAGAATTTTAAGGATTTCAGAAAAGCGTTTGTCCTGCGTTAATCCTTGATTACTAAAGAAGTAATTATTACATCTTTTGAAGACGCCCTTTAAGTCTGTACATCTAACAAGGTCGCTTTTTTGATATTTTCCAATAGAGTCAACACTTTCCTTGTATTTTGGAACATCCGGTAGCTCATTATATCTATTTGACCTTGTGCTATCTTTGAGATAATACAAGATGCCATCTCCATTAGTCCAAGTGCCGTATTTTGCCGTGGTAGCCGACATATAACTCCATAACTGATCAACGCCCTCTTTTTCGTCTTTTTTCTTGGTCTCGACAATCCACAATATGTTATCTTGAGATTTATTGTCATCACCAAAAACTACAATGTCACAACGCTTATCCGTTGAGCCGACCTTTATTGGGTATTCAACTTCAATCTGATTCTTAGGATACTTGTACACATCCAGGAGAATTCTGCAGTATTCTTGCCTGACATATTCTTCTGGCGTTTCCTTACGCATTTTCCCACTAATGAGGCATTTGATCTTACCTTCGTCAACTATTATCTCTTGCATTTCAAATCTCCACTTCTTATTTATTCATCACCTGTCTAATAGCGGTAACAGCATTTGGATCATCTTCAACCCATTTTGTAATGTCGGCAGGTACGTCACCACGCGCCTTTGCAGCCAGGTCAAAAAACTGCCGCGTTCTTTCAGCATCAGTCTTAAGGATGCCCAACGCCTTAAACTGCAAATCTTTTGGCGGAGGATTAACCCTGCCACTTACAATGTCATAGAAATATGGCTTTTTTATTCCAAGCTCTAAATAAAACTGCGTTTGAGTCATTCCTGCATCTTTTATTAGAGTTTTTAACAATGCCCCGAATTCACTTTCAGATCGCATTTCAATCTCCTATAATAGTATGTTTGTTTACATACTAACATACTATTATCTATCCTACAACAATTGTTTTTGTATTCCATTTTTCTTAGCATATTCGCTCGCAGCCTTGCGGCGTTCCTCACTGTACGGAGCAACCAGCCGGATAGAAACTCTGGACTTCTGGATCTCATAGGTCACGCTGCCGAAATCGGCATCGTCAACGGTCAACCTACAAAGATCCGGATACTTCTTTGCAAAAGCAGCCATTCGTTTCTTCAGATCGTTGTTGAAAGTGTAGATCACGGCTGTATCTTCTGCCTCATTGAAGTTCACGATCGTCTCACGCTCTTCTTTCGTCACATTCTTCTTTGCCATTTTGGAACCCTCCTCTTTTTTCCAAGTGAAAAGCCGCCTTTTGAAAGACTCAAAACAGCGGCTTGATACATATATCCAGTTATCAATAACGTATGTAAAAATGCAGCTCTACAGCGTTAAAATGTTGCAATTTTCCCCTGTTTTCGGGCAGTTTTTTGAAACCACCCCCTAATCAGTCAAATAATTTGATCAGCAGCTCATCGACTGCATCAGTGTACCTTTCTTCCCGGATCAGCTGGTTCCGAAGCTCATTGAGCGCCAGTATCAGGATCCTGATCTCATAATCATCAAACTTGAATTTCCTTTTCATCATAATCCGCCTCCTCGTGTTCCTGTGTGTAGAAAGGACGGCCGCCACCACTGACGCAGCAGCGGCCTTGTTATGAAAACTTTCAGATAATGCTATGTCGCTGCCGATGAAGATGCCTTTCTTTTCTCTCTTAAGATCTTTTGGTACTCTCTCTGCTGCCGACGCCTTCTTTCAGCGTAGCATTCGTCAGAACAAACTTTATGTCCCGAGGCCTTCGGCCAGAATATCTTGCCGCATTCAACGCACTCCCGCGGTCTTATCAGCGCCATCGGGTTAGCTAATCTTTCTTTCTCCGCCTGAGCATTGCTGTATTCTTTCATTTTCCGTTTTCTTCTTGCAGCGAAGCATTCATCAGAACATATTATCCGTGCCTCGCAATCCGGCAGGAATATTTTGCCGCATTCAGCGCACTCTCTCGGTTCCAGAGCTGGCTTAGGATTTTTCTCTTTCTCGGCCTGTATCTTCTCTTTCCGTTTCCGTTCTTTTCTTGAAGCACGGCACTCGTCAGAGCAAACAAGCTGTGTCGCTGCATTAGGCCAGAACAGCTTGCCGCACTCAATGCATTCTTTCTGTTCATAGCGACGCTCTTTGCCAAAGTCAGACGGCTTAAGGCCTTTCACCTCCATGCGGTAGCCTCTGTGGCCACAGAGCAGATCGCAGTATCTTTGATTATGATTGGTCGGCCAATACTCTTTGCCGCAGCATTCGCATATTTTCTTCGGGTATAAGTGGCCCTCATTTTCAGCAAGTCTGAGAGCCTTCTTCTCAGCCCTTTTCTCCTTGTCCTTATCAGAGAGGACTTCATCATAATATATGCGTCTGGTATTAAGATCCCGCTTCTTTTTACATTCTTCCGAGCATACTTTCTGCTGACCGCTGACAGGGTAGAAAAGCTCCCCGCATATTACACACTCCTTCTGCTGGAAAGCAGGCTTTTTTCTTTCTTTTCTGCCTTCTTTTCTTCGTTTCTCACGTTGAACGTCCCCATAGTGCTTATCAGAGCACTTGCTATTGCAATAGATCTGACGAGCCGTGGTAGGCCAGAACTCCTTGCCGCATTGAGGGCATACCTTCTTCGGGTACATATGCCCTTCGTTTTCAGCCAGGCGTTTTTCACGCTTTTCTTTCTGCCTCTTTTCTCTCCATATGCGCTCACGTTCCTTCTTTGCTTCTGCCTTCCTCTTCCCTTCGGCAGCAGCGGCTTTCTCCATCTCTTTCAGTTCTTTCTTCGATGGAGATATATCGACCGGACCTACAAAATTGAACAGGATCTCAATCTTCTGGCTTGTTCCGTTCTCGTCTTTGACTTTCTCATGGATCAGGACCTTATCGACAAGCTCACGCATCATTTCCTCAGTCAGTTCAGCCGGATCTTTGTATTTCCGAACAGCCTCTATGAATCTGTCTGTATCGAGCAAAGGCGCTTCTGCCTTCTCCATCTCCTTTTGCAGTTGGTCTATTCTTGCAGCAAGTGCGTCCTGCTCATCAGAATATTCCCTCATCAGAGACATATATTGCTTCTCCGGCAAGGCTCCCTTTGCATAGTTCTCATAGAGGCCTTTGATCATTTTATCCAGCTCTACAAGCCTTTTCCCGGCTGTTTTAAGCTCTGACCGGTCTGCCTCCGGCTTTGCCTTCATCCGCTTCTCATATTCAGTTCTGATACTGTCAGCAAAGGCTTCTTCATCCTCTATGACTCTGTTCGCCACTCTGCGTATCGCTGCCAGAAGCAGCTGTTCTATGTTATCAGCCCCGATATAATGTCCGGTGCATGCCTGTTTCCTTTGTGAATAATTACCGCAGCGGAATGAGAAGTAATCCGAGCCATCCTTGCGGGTGTGGTGATTAATAGACATACGATGGCCGCAATCCGCGCAGAACAGGAATCCACAGAGTATATGCGAGTTCGTATAGTAGCCGAACGGCTTGATGCGTTTCACACGCTCCCAGTTTCTGTATTTCTGTGTCCTGTCCCAAAGCTCCTGATCGATTATAGGTTCATGAGTATTCTCAAATACGAGCATCTCATCATAATCGACTTTTCTTCTGTCCATCTTGAAGTTTGGCTTCTCAGATTTCTTCAGGACAGTATGCCCCAGATATTCTCTCCTCTTGAGGATCGTTGAGATAGTAGTGGTGCTCCATTCGCAGGAGCCTTCCTTCGCCCTCATATTAGACTGTTCCGGATGATATTTCTGCGTATATGCGGATGGTATCAGCACCTTGTCTTCTTCGAGGATCCTGGCGATCTTTGCAAGCGTATTACCATCAGCGGCAAGTTCAAAGATGCGGCGGACGACCTTTGAAGCGACCGGATCAACAACAAGAGTCTGCTTATCATCCGGCCTTCTGTTATACCCATAAGGGATGCTTCCGCTGCAGCGGAGACCTTCACTCATTCTTGCATTGAATACCGATCTGATCTTGTTGCTGGTATCCTTCGCGTACCACTCATTCATGATGTTGAGAAACGGCGTAAAGTCGTTCCCCATCGGCTGATCACTGTCGACACTGTTGTTGATCGCGATATAGCGGACGTTCTTCTGAGGTAAAAGGATCTCAGTATAATAGCCGACCTGAAGGTAGTTCCTTCCGAATCGGCTCATATCCTTGACTATGACTGTCCCTACAGTTCCTTTTTCGATCTCATCGAGCATTTGCTGAAATGCCGGCCGGTTGAAGTTTGTCCCGGTATACCCGTCATCTGTGAAGTGCCGGATGTTATCAAAGCCGTTCTTCTTCGCAAAGTCCTCCAGATACTTCTTTTGATTCAGAATACTGTTGGATTCGCCCTGAAGTTCATCGTCCTTGGATAGTCGTTCGTACAGCGCTGTTATCTTGATTCCTTGAAATTTAGCCATTTTTGCACACTCCTTTCTGCAGCTGTTCGCTTAGAATCAATGTATTAAAAAATGGCTAAATTTAGTTTCTCCCTTTGGAGAAACCGTGGACAATTATTCGGTGCATGATATGTTCACGACGACGGATACTGATATCGAGCGGCAATTTCAGATTGCCGACGTAAAGCTCGGTCGAGAAGGCATCGGTATGGCCTATGGAAACAAGTATATGGATATGTCTGATCTGACGGCATTTAAAGTTGACGTTATTCTCTTTGTGGCGGACGAAGAGTGTATGAACCGGCTACATTCCTATGCGGAGACCCGTTTTCACGGCCTGAATGACGATTATAGAAGATACATTGCCACCATAGAATCAGAAAAAATCCGTAAAGAGTATGACAGCATTGTCTCTGATGGTGATCCTGTCAGCAAGCATAATTTCCGCTTGCCGGAGACAATTCAGGTTCCACATGAAGTGGGAGGCAAAGAATATAGGAATCACCTCTTTGTTAGTGACATAACCGGTGTTGCAACGATGAAGTTGAATACTTGGGAAGCTGGAGTTATTGAAGAAGAAGAAAAACGTGAAGACTTTGTCTGCTGGATTCGTAATCCATCCAGAGGCTCATGGGCGCTTTGTATTCCTTACGAAATCGATGGCGAAACTAAGCCTATACGTGGACTGATTCAGGGAATGTTCCGAGTGCAAAGTTGATGGGCTTGGACGAGGCTGTATTTTACTTTGGGTTTTTGCCCGCCGGAACACAGAAGATTCTTTGCATGAAGGAATCGGTATACAAAGGAAAAACAGAGACGCTTGCAGAGTACTATGTTCGAGTTCACGGACATTTGCTTGGGGATGTTTCTGTCTTTGAGATTTCAGATGCTGGAGTCATCCGAGTGATACGGGAGGGAAGTGCAGAGCAACCTATTTGAGAATGCATACTGGAAAATCATAAAGAAGGAACTTTCCTTCACGTATGATGTATCCAGACCAAGAGTTGAGGCGATGGGATTTCAGACTTGTTCCCTCAGAGCGAAGTCTTGAAGCGGTCGGCAAATCTGTGGATTTGCATATTATAGGTAGGAGCAAGGTCTTTGACCTGTTTCCGAGAACGTACAAGGGTAAAAATCGGTGTGTTTTATGACAAAAACACGCTTTGATAAATTCCTGCGAACGAACGCGAATTTGGCTACACACTCGACATCAAGATGAAGCAATCGAGCCATGTTATGGATGGCTACCATTTTCAAAAGGCTCTGCATCACCTGGCAAACGTCTTTCCCAAACGGAATGTAACGCAGGCACTTCGTTTCAGAATAGAAAAGGGAGATCGGGAAGGAGTACAGCAGTATTTGCAGTCGCTTCTGGAAGGCGCGGATGAAAAACAAACCAGAGATGTCAATGCTTTCGCCATCTATATAAACAGGAATTTTGAGGCCATAAGAAACGAACTTACGCTCGAAATTCCAGGCAGCTGCACGGAAGCGCAGGTAAGCCATGTCCTGAGCGAACGCTGCAGCCGTGACCCAATAGCATGGAGTGAGAAAGGTCTCGGCCAGATGGGCAGACTGAGGGTACTCAAATGGAATAACGGGAAAGTTCAGGCTTCGGACTTTAATCCTGATTGCGAAGCATTCGATTACAAGGAACTTCTCCGCTCCGAAATGGAAGAAAAGATTGATGTCACATTCTTTGATAAGAAGAACTTCAACTTTGATGGCAACAGTGCGACACAGAGATGGATTCGCAGTCTGGGGGCATGTAGGAATAATCTTGCCAGTTGATCTCTGTCAAGAAAAAACTCCGCAACAACTTGACGCGGTCTCCTCCCCCGCCGGCGTTGCGAACAGCCCCTGATTATGATATATTTGTGAGGTGCCCTGAGGGCATGATTTTATATCTCTGCGGCAGCCAGCCGCAGGAAAGGAACGGTAATGAAAAATCAAGATAAAACGATGGAGAAAATCGTTGCGCTGTGCAAGAACCGCGGCATCATTTTTGCCGGCAGCGAGATTTACGGCGGTTTGGCAAACACCTGGGATTTCGGCCCTCTCGGCGTAGAACTGAAAAACAATGTAAAGAAAGCCTGGTGGAAGAAATTCATCCAGGAAAACCCGTATAACGTCGGTCTGGATGCCGCTATTCTGATGAACCCGCAGACATGGATCGCCTCCGGTCATCTGGGAGGGTTTTCCGATCCTCTGATGGACTGCCGGGAATGCAAGGAACGCTTCCGTGCGGACGACCTGATCGAAAACTGGGCAGCGGACAATGCCGTTTCCCTGCCCAAGCCAATAGATTCTTTCAGCCAGCAGGAAATGAAGGACTACATTGAGGAGCACCAGATCCCCTGCCCTTCCTGCGGCAAGCATAATTTTACAGATATCCGTCAGTTCAACCTGATGTTTAAGACGTTTCAGGGCGTTACCGAAGACGCAAAGAATACCGTATATCTCCGGCCGGAAACGGCACAGGGAATTTTTGTTAATTTCGCCAATGTCGCCCGGACAACCCGACGGAAGCTCCCCTTCGGCATCGGCCAGATTGGAAAAAGCTTCCGCAATGAAATTACACCGGGCAATTTTATCTTCCGCGTCCGTGAATTTGAGCAGATGGAACTGGAATTCTTCTGTGAGCCCGACACCGATATGGAGTGGTTCCAATACTGGAGAAACTTCTGCCATCAGTTTCTGCTGACGCTCGGCCTGCAGGAGGAAAATCTCCGTCTGCGGGATCATGAGCCGGAGGAATTGAGCTTCTATTCCAAGGCAACCACGGACTTTGAGTATCTCTTCCCCTTCGGATGGGGCGAACTATGGGGCGTCGCTGACCGGACGAACTATGACCTCACTCGTCATCAGGAAACTTCCGGTCAGGACCTGACCTATTATGATGCGGATAAAAACGAGCACTACATTCCGTACGTGATTGAGCCTTCCCTCGGCGTGGAGCGCTGCGTTCTTGCCGTCTTGACGGACGCGTATGACGAGCAGGTCGTGGGACAGGATAAGAAGGGGCATGATGACATTCGTACCGTCCTGCACCTTCACCCGGCTCTTGCGCCTTATAAATGCGCCATTCTGCCGCTCTCGAAAAAAGAGATTCTGACCGGTCCGGCACAGAAGCTTTACGAAGAGCTTTCCAGGGATTTTATGTGCGATTTTGATGTAACCGGTTCCATCGGCAAACGGTATCGCAGGGAGGATGAAATCGGAACACCTTTCTGCGTGACACTGGATTTCCAGACGGTAGACGATCCGAATACGGGGGCCGCAGGAGATGGAAAGGTCACGATACGGGACCGCGACTCGATGGAGCAGGTCCGCATTCCGCTGGAGGAGGTCCGGCAGTATATTGCCGACCGGATTTCGATCTGATGCCGGAAGAGGAGCGCCCGCAGGAATCTGCAGGGCAGGAATTTGTCCGCTGGCTGCGGCCCGGAGGCGCCATTCTGGTCCTCCTGTTTTCCATCGCGGTTCTGGTCCTATGCTTCACCGCGGGCCGGGATCCCATTCCGGGATACGAACCGCCGGAGGAAGCCGCATATTATCAGCAGCATTTGGACGAACTGCAAAGGGAATTGGAGACCTCGGTATTTCCGAACGTTGAGGGCATCACCGATTGCTATCCCGAAAACGGACGGCTGACAGTAGTCATTGAAAGTAAGCATTACGCCGTAACGCGTTCTGCGCTGCTTCGATATTTCGATGAAAGTCTATTTACTTTCCGGCGATCCTAGATTGGCCGGTTAGATTGGGGGATATGATTCTATGTTTGACGGTTTTATCAAGGCGGCAGCTGCCGCACCGATGATCCGTGTTGCAGACCCGGATTACAATGCGGATCGGGCGATTGAAATCATGAAGGACGCACAGAAAAAGGGTGTTCGGATTCTTGCCTTTCCGGAACTCACACTCACGGGATGCACCTGCGGCGCGCTTTTCACACAGCGTCCTCTTCTCGATGGTGCAGAGCGGGCTCTGCAAAAAGTCGCAGAGGCAAGCAGGAACATGGACATGCTGATTCTCATCGGACTCCCGCTTCGTGTCGGTGTTCGAGTCTACAGTGTCGGCGCCGCCGTTTTCGACGGCAGTATTCTTGGCTTTGTTCCGCGGCAGGATGCAGAAGGCACGCCGTTTGCCGTTCCGGATAATGATTCAGAGTATCAGACGGTAGACGCTGCCGGTGCTTCGGAGGTTCCGTTTGGCAATAATCTGCTGTTTCGGCATTCCTGCTGCAGAGATCTCATCGTCGGCATGGAACTTGGCCCCGACAAGGACGCCCTGCTTCCTCCCTCTTTGGATCTCTGCCTTTCCGGAGCGTCCGTCATTGTGCAGCTTGCGAGCTTTCCCATGACGGTTACCTCGCGGGAGGAGGAAGAGCAGAAGATAAAATTCTGCTCAGAGCATCTGAAGGCAGGTTTTCTTACTGCTTCTCCCAGCAAAGGAGAGTCCTCTACCGACAATGTGTATTCGGGTCTCTGCATGGTGACGGAAAATGGCGTAATTCTCAGTGAGAGCGAAGCCGAAGACAGCTATGCCCTATCCGAAATTGATGTGAATTACCTTGCGAATCTCCGCATCGCGGATCGGCAGTTCGATGTCGACACCTTGTCGTGTATTGACTGGGGCCTGGAAGAATCGGAAACCACCCTCACGCGCTATTTTTCCAAGAACCCGCATCTTCCGGAACTGCAGAAGGATATTCCCGCCTATTGTGAAAGGCTTTTTGATATTCAGGTTTCCGGCTTGGTCAAGCGTATGAAATATGCCGGGCTGGATCACTGCGTTGTCGGAATTTCCGGCGGCGTCGATTCCACGCTGTGCGTTATGGTCTGCGCGGAAGCCATCCGGCGCATGGGCCTGCCCGGCACGAACGTTGTCGCCTGCACCATACCCTGCTTCGGCACAACTTCGCGTACGAAATCCAATGCGATTATCGTTGCCGAGCAGATCGGCGCCGAGGTTCGCGTTATCGATATCGGGGACAGTGTAAACCAGCATTTTGACGATATCGGACACGCCCGCGATGACTACAGCATCGCCTTTGAAAATGCCCAGGCCCGTGAGCGAACGCAGGTGCTCATGGATATTGCAAATGAAGTGAACGGTCTGGATGTGGGAACCGAGGATCTCAGCGAGTATATCGACGGCTGGTGTACGTATAACGGGGATCATACCAGCATGTACGACGTCAACATGGGCGTAACAAAAACGCAGGTCCGCGCCGTTGTCAAGCATATCGCCCAAAATACGGAAAACAAAACTCTGGCGGATGCGCTGTGGGACGTACTGGACTGCCCGGTAACACCGGAGCTTCTTCCGGTACACGATGACACGATTGAGCAGAAGAGCGAAGAAAGCGTCGGATCGTACAGCCTGCAGGACTTCTTTACGCATAAGATGCTGATCTGCGGCTTTACTCCGCGCAAGACCTTCCGGCTGGCAAAAATTGCATATGGAGACGAGTTTGATGACAAAGAGCTGATTCATTGGCTCAAGAGCTACTGCCGCAGACTTTTCAGCCAGCAGTTCAAGCGCTCCTGTCTGATGGATGGTCCTGCGGTAGAGAAGTTCTCCGTTTCGCCCCGCGTCGGTTTCCGCATACCCTCTGACGGTATGGATACGCTATATTTGAAGGAAGTTGAAGATCTGGAAAAGGAACTGGGGCTGTAAGCTGCCCTGCCAGAAGGGGGTTGTTCCGTATGATCTTTGCGGTAGACGTCGGCAATACCCATATTGCCATCGGCTGTATTGAAGGCAGCCATGTTCACAACATTGGAAAAATCGTAACAAACAAACTATCTACCATCAGCGAATATGCTGTAAAGCTTCGGCAGCTGCTGGAATTTGAAGCGATTGATCTGAAGCAGATTGACGGCGCAATTCTTTCCTCGGTTGTCCCTTCGGTCACCGACTCCGTGCGCATCGCCATTGAAAAGCTTTTGAAAGTGCAGCCTCTCGTAGTCGGCGCGGGCATCCGCACGGGCTTCAATATCAAAATAGACGCGCCCAGCACCATGGGTGCGGACCTTGTTGCGCTGACCGCGGCAACCATTGAGGAATACGGAGCGCCGGCAATCGTGCTGGATATGGATACCGCAACGACTATATCGGTAATTGATCGCAATGCAAGCTACATCGGTGGCGCTATTATTCCCGGCATGCTTTTGAGTTTGAACGCGCTGATCTCCAATACGTCTCTGCTGCAAAATGTATCCATTGAAGCGCCCCGGAAAACGATCGCAACGAATACAGCCGACTGCATGCGCAGCGGCGTGGTGTACGGCAGCGCCGCCATGATCGACGGCATGATTGACCGGATGACCGACGAGTTGATGGATAATCCGATAATTCTTGCCACCGGCAGCATGGCTCGGATTATTGTCCCCCACTGCAGGCACGATATTGTATTGGACAATGACCTTCTGCTGAAGGGGCTCGGGGCTCTTTACCGCAGAAATAAACACTGATCGGCACATTGCCGCCGTATGCAGCCCATCACCGCCCGGTGATGGGCGCATGCGGTTATCCGCCCCGGAGGTTTTTTCTTTTTATGAAGACCAGAACCATCGCAAGATTCGCGCTCCTGACCGCTTTATCTCTTGTCCTCGGCTATGTAGAGTCTCTGATTCCCATTGCTCCGACCATTCCGGGTATAAAGCTCGGACTCGGGAACACCGTTCTGCTGTACGCCGTCTATATGGGTACGACGCTGGAAGCCGCCCTGCTGATGCTGTGCAAAGTATTTCTATCCAGCATGCTCTTCGGCGGAGGCTTTTCGGCGATGCTTTACTCCCTTGCCGGAGGCGTTCTCAGCCTTGCGGTCATGCTCCTTCTCGTCCGACTGCCAAAAGTCGGGGTTATCGGCGTCTCCTCCTGCGGTGCGGTAAGCCATAACATCGGGCAGATTGCCATGGCTTCCGTTCTTCTGGGTGTTGGCTCCGTCTGGGCGTATTTTCCCGTGCTGGTTTTGTCCGGACTTGTTATGGGACCGCTGACCGGCTCCGTGTCTCTCGCAGTCTTTCGCTCCCTGAAAAAAGCAAACCGGGGGGAAACGTATCGTTTCGAGCCTCGGCCTTTCCGTCAAAGCTGGAAGACCGACGTTCTTCTGACTGTCATCTTCCTCCTAGCAGCCGGTGCTGCCTGGTTCTTCCTCAGCCGTTCCGGTCTCGACATGGATACCGCAATCGGGAAAGATTCGGAATCGGATTACTATGTGGAAGTCTATCAGAACAGCTCCGTCCTTTATGAAATTCCTCTTACCGATTACGGCACGTACAGAATTTCGGATTCCATCTCGGGAAATGAGAATGTCTTCGTTATTGATTCGGAAGGTGTGCATATGCAGTCCGCCAACTGTCCGGATAAAATCTGCGTCCGTCAAGGCACCCTGCAGCCGGGGAGCACCACGCCGATTACCTGCCTGCCGCACAAGCTTGTGCTATCCGTTGTATCACAGGAAGAGCTTCCCGAGGACTTCAATCTTTCCCGGCAGGATATTTCGGAAATTAAAATTTCCGATACTTCGGGCTGACGATCCCCTTCTATCCGCACCTTCTGCCGTTCGCTACAGGGAGTTAGTCTAGGACGTTCAGCTGAAAATCCCCGATCAGGCGAAACTTGTCCTGCAGAGCCGGAGTCAGATAGAGATTTCCATCGTCCGCAATCAGGATCATTTCAAACCCGCCGTATTTTTTCCAGTACTCCTCCGCGCCGTCCTTACCCAGGACAAACAACGCTGTTGACAGGCAGTCCGCCTCCAGGCCGCTGCTGCAGACAATCGTAACGGACTGCAGCCCGCTGTCGGCGGGGTAGCCGGTATGCGGGTCCAAAATATGATGGTATCTTTTTCCGTCCGCTTCAAAGTAGCGCTGGTAGCTGCCGCTGGTCACGACCGCCGTTTCTCCGACACTCAGAATTCCGGCATACTGGGTCGTATCGACCGGGTTTTCAATCGCTACCTGCCAGGGTGTCCCGTCGGGCTTTTCCCCCAAGGTCTGCACGTTGCCGCCCAGAGACACAACGGCGCTCTGCACTCCGTCCTCTTTCATTTCCCGCAGAACACAATCCGACGTATAGCCCTTTGCTGCGGCGCCCAGCCCCAGCTCACTTCCGGCGGGAATGGAAATGTGGCTTCCCTGCCGTTCGATCTGTTTAAAGCAGAGTTTTTTTAGTGCGGCATCAATCTCATCCTGCGGCGGCACCGTTCCCGTGTGGCTGTCTTCCAGTCCGACAAAGCCCCACAGTTCGGACAGCGGGTAAACACTCAGATCCAGTGCCCCGCTGCTCCGCACGTAAATTTCTTCGGCTTTTCCCAGAATCTCCAGAAAAGAGTCCGGCATTTCCAGGGCGGCTCCCTGGGCATGATTCAGCGCATAGACCGGGCTGCTTTCGTCTTCCGCACTCAGCTCGGAATCCAATTCCGTAATTTCCTCCACTGCATCCCGAATGCCTTCGTCCGCATGGGGACCGTACGCCCGCAGATCCATAATCGTATCCATGGCAAAAAGCGTGCGGTGCGAACCCTCTTCCTGCGTATTGGAGACCGCTCCGCCGCAGCCGGAGCAAGCCAGCAGAAGGAAGCCGCATAGAAGCAGCGCCGTCTGGCGGAAAACCCGTTTTCTTCTCCGGCCTTTTCGCATCTCTTATTTCTCCTGTTTCATATATTTGCATTGGAAAACCGTACCTATTGTAGCACATCCAGCCAAAACTCCCGCGCCGGAATAGAGAAGCACCGTCGGTCATGCATCCACCGACGGTGCTTATTTTCTTCCGGTGAGATTTCCGCCTGCGCGGTTCAGGCTTCCGCCGCTTTTTCCTCCACGGCAGCCGGTTCTCCATACTGCCAGCGAATAATGTGCCGCGGGCAAACTGTCGCGCAGTGACCGCAGCCAATGCACTTCGAGGTATCAATATGTGCAAGGTTGTCTGTAACCGTAATCGCGGGTTCCGGCTTTACCGGGCACTCCCGCTGGCATTTCATGCATCCTATGCATCCGGCATCGCAGACTTTCATGACAACCGCGCCGCGATCCTTGGAGGAGCACTGCGGCATGACTTTCTGCTTATACGGAATCATCAGGATAATCTTCTTCGGGCAGACTTCTCTGCAGGCACCGCAGCCTTTGCAGGCTTCGCGGTCGACTTTGGCAATGCCATTTACAATATGCATTGCTTCGAATTGGCAGGCCTGCACACAGGTTCCAAGGCCGACACAGGCGAATTTGCAGTCCCGTGAATCTCGTCCGCCGAAGAGCATGGCAGCTTGGCAGTTTTTCGGTCCGTTATAGTGGAATCGACGGGCAGCGACTCCATTTTCCCCGCTGCAGGGAACAAATGCCACCGTTCTCTCCACGTCTCCGCCGGCAACACCCATAATTGCCGCTACCTTTTCCGCGGCATCCTTGCCGCCGGGTACGCACTTGTTGGTGGGCGCCTGACCGGACACTACCGCAGCCGCATAGCCGTCACAGCCGGCAAAGCCGCAGGCGCCGCAGTTTGCGCCGGCAAGGCAGGCGCGAACTTCTTCCAGGCGGGGATCGGTATCCACATGGAATATCTTGGACGCAAAGGCCAAAAGAGCTCCGAAAATACCGCCCATAACCCCCAGCACAACGATAGCCATAATTAATGTTGTCATAGTTCTGTCCGGCCTCCTTTAAAAGATCTTCATTCCGCTGAAGCCCATAAAGGCCATAGAGACCAGACCGGCGGAAACCAGGTTGATAGGAAATCCCTTGAAGCAGCGGGGATAATCCGCAAACTCCAGTTTCTCACGGACTGCTGCAAACAGGCAGATAGCAAGCATGAAGCCGGCGCCGCCCGTAATTCCGTAAACAACGGACTCGATGAAATTGTAGCTGTACTGTGTATTCAGAAGCACAACGCCGAGCACCGCGCAGTTCGTTGTAATCAGCGGCAGATAAATGCCCAGGGCCGAATAAAGGCTGGGTACGGATTTTTTCAGGAACATCTCAATGAACTGCACCAGCGTTGCGATAACCAGGATATACGCAAGCGTCTGCATGAATTCCAGGCCGAACGGGACCAGCAGATACTCATTGATGAGCCAGCAGATTGCGGATGCCAAGCCCATGACGAAGATAACCGCCAGACCCATGCCGCTGGCCGTGTCCATTTTGCTGGAGCACCCCAGGAAGGGGCAGATGCCCAGAAACTGTGAAAAGATAAAGTTGTTAATCAGAATCGCACCCAGCGCGATTGAAAGCAGGTTCGTCAACATTATTCAGCAACCTCCTTTACCGGAGCTGCCTCGGCAGCCGCTGCCGCCTCCAGCGCTTTACGCTTCTTCTTATCATCGGACTTCTTCAGGAAATACTGCATGGCTCCGATAATCGTGCCTAAAGTTATAAAGCCGCCCACCGGGCTTGTCAGAATTTTCGCACCGAAGTCGCTGTTGAAGATCTGGATGCCGGCGCCGGTTCCGTCCATGGTAAACCGGAAGCCGTTTGAAATATCAATCAGGCCGCCTCCGAAGGCACCCTTTCCGAGAAATTCACGGATAACACACATGAAGAACAGTATCATGGTGTAGCCAAGACCGTTGAAAATGCCATCCCAAAAAGACGGGCCAATCGAATTTTTCTGGCTGAACGCCTCCGCCCGGCCGATAATGATGCAGTTTACAACGATCAATGGAATAAATACGCCCAATGATTTGCTCAGTGCCGGTATGTACGCCTTTAGAATCAGGTCGACCATCGTTACGAATCCTGCGATGACAACGACGAAGATTGCAAGGCGGATTTCATTGGGAATAATTTTGTGTATTGCCGCAATAACCACGTTGCAGCAGGTCAGGATAATCAGGACGGAAATGCCCATGCCGATACCGTTAAACAGGCTCGTCGTGATTGCCATTGTCGCGCACATTCCGATCTGCTGTACGGTAATGGGGTTGTTGGTAAAGAGGCCTTCCCTGAATTGCTGTTTAATACTCACTTGTATCTACCTCCCCTCAACCCAATGTCTTTGCAACGGTGATGCAAAGGTCAACTTCCGTCGTAATCGCGTTCGATGTAATCGTTGCGCCGGAAATCTGAACAATATCGCCACCGTTTTTCTGCAGGGCTGCCGTTTCATCCACTCCAATGAACTGATTGCGGAAGGCTTCGCCCTTTTCACTCTGCTCCGCAGCGACAGCGCCTAAGCCGGATGTCTCGCTGTGACTGATAATGGAAATGCCGGTGCATTTGTATTCGGAACTTACGCCGATAACCATGCTAATCATGCCCTGTGCACCGGAAAAAGATGTCTCGAAGACCCATCCGGAGCCATCCGCCGCTTTGCAGATTTTCGTGATTGTCGGATCGTCGCCGGTGTATTCCACATCTTCATAGCTGTCAGCAGGAAGTACCGCCGCATAGGATTCCATGGTGCTTTCCAGATTCCGCTGTGCGATAATCGGTGCGGTAAAGTAGTTAATCACACCCAGGATTCCGGCGGTAATGGCAGCAACCAGCAGGAGGATTAATGATAATCGAAGCGTTTGATTTTTCATGATGCTTTTGCCTCCTTCTTTGCAGCTTCTTTTTCCGCCTTTTCGTCTTCCTTGCTCACGCCGAAGCGGCGCACCTTGGTGTGCTTATCCAGGGAGAAGGCAAGCAGATTCATCAGCAGAATGGCATACGTCACGCCTTCCGCATAGGACCCGAAATAGCGAATCAGAACGGTGATGGCGCCGCAGCCAATGCCGTAAATAAGCTGTCCTTTCGGCGTAACCGGGCTCGTCGCATAGTCCGTTGCCATAAAGATGGCGCCCAGGAGCAGACCGCCGGACAGTACATTATAAAGCATCCATTCCGCATGATTCATGCCAGTTCCGGATTTGCCGAAAATCAGGCACAGAACGGCGACAGTTCCGACGAAGGAAACCGGAATTCTCCAGGTAATCACCTTGCGGATGAGCAGATACGCAAAGCCGATTAAAATCGCAAGCGCGCTGATTTCGCCGATGCAGCCCGGCCGGATTCCCAGGAACAGATTTCCCATGGAGAAGTAATCCGGAAGTGCTGTAAAGTTGTCCGCATAAAGGTAGCTCAGCGGTGTGGCCATTGTCTCCGCGTCCACCTGTCCGGCAAGCGCCGTCGGCACCGCCCAGGTAGTCATGGCGGAGGAGTAGGAAGCCAGCAGGAACGCACGCGCGCCGAGCGCCGGGTTGATGAAGTTCTTGCCGATACCGCCGTAGAGCTGCTTTACAACGATAATTGCAAAAAATGCGCCGATGATCATCATCCACCATGTCGCGTTGACCGGCATAACCAATGTCATCAGCAGTCCCGTAACGCAGGCGGAAAGATCGCCGATGCTCTTCGGCTTTTTCATGAGTTTGCGGTAAATCCATTCAAAGAAAACGCAGGAGCAGACCGAAACCGCCAGCAGCAGAACCACCTTCATGCCGAACGCCCAGACGCCGACGCACAGAGCCGGAAGCAGGGCGATAATCACATCCAGCATGATGTTGCTGGTTCCCCGCGGTGCACGGACCTGCGGCTGATAGGATGCATCAAAGACATAGTCTCTTTCTTTCATAGCCATCTTACTTCGCCGCCTCCTTTGCCAGGGCTTCCGCCCGCGCCTTTTCTTCTCTCTGCTTATTCTGAATCAGGATCTTGGCCGTCTTGAAGCTGTGCGTCAGCGGAAGGCGGCCGGGGCAGTTGTAAGAGCAGCAGCCACATTCGATGCAGTCGGTAATGTGGTAGGCCATCATGCCCTCGAAGTCTCCCTTCAGGAAGTACTTATACATATAGGTGGGCTCCAGCCTCATCGGGCAGACCTGCAGGCATTGGCCGCAGTTGATGCACACCGGATCTTCTACATTCCGATCTTCCTCTTCCGTGAAGACCAGCAGACCCGCCGTGCCTTTAATATTCACTGCGTCAATATTGGAAATAATAAGACCCATCATCGGTCCGCCCATGACCAGCTTCTTCGGTTCACGGACGAAGCCTCCGCACTGCTCGATGATATAGCGGAAGGGCATGCCGATGCGAACTTCCGCATTGACCGGGGCGGCGATTCCGCTTCCGGCAATGGTCATGATGCGCCCGTAGCAGGGAACGCCTTCATAGCAGGCGCGGTAAATCGCATAAGCCGTCTGGGTGCTGATCACGTTGCAGCCGACGCCCGAGGGCAGGCCGCCGGGTTTTACCTCCCGGTTCGTGATCGCCTTGATCTGCTGCTTTTCACCGCCCTGCGGGTACTTGACATTTTCCGGCACAATTTCCACGCCGTATTTTGCCGGATCCTTGGAGTTCAGCAGATCGATGGCATCCTGCTTGTTCTTTTCAATTCCGTAATACGCCTTGTCAAGACCGCAGGCCGTCCGGGCAAGCTGAATGCCTTTCAGCAGTTCTTCCGGATGGTTGAGCATGGTGAGATGGTCCCCGTTAAGATACGGCTCGCATTCCGCGCCGTTAATAATCAGCGTATCAACCTTTCCGAGACCGGTACGGAGTTTGAATTCCGTGGGAAACATCGCGCCGCCCATGCCGACAATGCCGGCCTCTCTCATGCGCTGCAGAATCGCTTTCGGATCCTTGAGCTCCTCTTCCGTCATGGGCTTGAGTTCATCGCTGGGCGTGTCCAGACCGTCGTTTTCAATAACGACTGCCATCAGATCATCCCCCAGAGGATGCGGTCGGGGCTCAATCTTTGTCACCGTTCCGGAAACAGGCGAGTGAATCGCAGCGCACAGTGGTGCGCTTGGATTATCCCCGATTTTCTGCCCCATTTTTACCTTGTCGCCAACGGCTACCAGAGGCTGGCATGGAGCACCGATGTGCATCTGCATCGGTACGATGACTTCCTTCGGCGGAGTGATGACGGTCACAGGAATGTGTGGCGCCTTCATATATTTTGGATGTACTCCGCCTTTAAACTTAAAGGGCATTTACATCACCTCTCACTTCGATACAGATGTAATATAGCATAAAGGCTCTACTCTGTAAACAATTTTTGGTGCAAAAACGGTCGTAAAATGGGGCATTTTGTCTAAATTTCAATGTTATTTTGTTAACAATTCGAAAATTTGATTAATATTTAACTAATTTTAGTGCATTGCCCGAAAAAAGTTGCGTTTTTCTCTATTTTACTAGGAAATTTGGAAGTTTTTCCCGGAATTTGTAATTTTTATCCTCTTCGGCATTCTGTCCAACAGAATCCGGAGGACATGGAATGCCGGAGCTTTCCCCTGCATTGAAAAGGCGAGCCGATCCGGCTCGCCTTCAGTTCTTTGTATCGAATTCGATTCACGGATTTCCGCGCTTTTTCCGCTGCTCCGCGATCTTCTCCTTCCAGCACTTGTAGCACATGGCAACATAGCTGTCGTTGCCTCCGAGAAAGACCTGCTCTCCTTCTGTAATAATCCGACCCTTCCCGTCGATGCGCGCGTTGACCGTCGCTTTTTTCCCGCATGCGCAGATGATCTTGATTTCCGTGATGGAATCTGCGATTTCCATCAGTCGGCGCGATCCAGGGAAAAAGTGCGTCAGAAAATCGGTTCGCAGGCCGAAGCAAAGCACTGGAATGTCCTCTTCATCGACCAGCGTTCGAAGCTGGTCGATCTGCTCGGGAGTAAAGAACTGGCATTCGTCGGAAATAATAACGTCCAGCGGCTTCGGCTTGATTTTATACAGCTCGTAGAGGTTGTCTTCCGGAGTAATAATCTGGGCTTTCTGGCTGAGTCCGATGCGGCTTCTGACAAGTTCCGCCCCATCCCGAACATCCACACTGGGCTTTACCAGCCAGACCTTCATGCCCTGTTCTTCATAATTGAACTTTGTTATCAGCGCCTGTGCTGATTTGGAGGAGCCCATCGCCCCGTACTTAAAGTATAGTTTCGCCATCATTCTCCGGCTGCAGGAGCCGCACCTCCCGCTTTTTTCTATGAATTTGTTCTGCGGTTCGGCTTATTGTACCACGCCGCCGCGACCGGTTCAATCCGGTCTGCAGGACTTTCCAGACTCCTCCCTGCGTTCTTCCGGGCATGTTTCGCGCACGGCTCCGGAATGGGCTGCCCCAGGGCAAATAACTGGAACGGCCGCCGCGTCTTGTTCCCCCCTGTCCGCCGGATTGCCCTTTATCGGATCCGCTGCCTGCTTGTATAGAATAACATCTTTAAAGATTTTTCCTTTTCTGCGCTCGCTCTTGCATGGGTAATAATTTCGACTTCAATTTCTATTTTCGAGGACCCCGGTCGCCATCGATTTGCATCCTTTGTATTATTATTTCTTATTAGCAAACGCCGCAGCAAATTTGCCCTAACTTCCCCGCAGCAGCGGGCGCCCGCCTGGCAGGAAACACCGGCATTGAAAAAGCTGCCGTTTATACGGTGGGAAAACAGCACCTACATTTGGCTTTGCTTTCCGGCCGTGCGGCAGGTATAATTTTTTTGAGCAAAACTCAAAATTTAATTTGAGGAGGTCTATTGCTAATGGCTGTTCCTACCCCCCATAATACGGCGAAAATGGGCGACTTTGCAAAAACGGTCCTGATGCCGGGCGATCCGCTCCGTTCGCAGTTTATCGCTGAAAATTTTCTGACTGATGCGCATCTTGTAAATAACGTACGCGGCGTACAGGGCTATACCGGCTCGTGGAAGGGAACGCCCGTTTCCGTAATGGCTTCCGGGATGGGAATTCCCTCTATCGGAATCTACAGCTGGGAGCTTTTCAATTTCTACGGCGTAGATAATATTATCCGCATCGGCTCCGCCGGGGCGATCCAGGATGACATTCATCTGCGGGACATTGTTTTCGGTCTTGGCGCCTGCACCACTTCGCATTATGTGGACGCGTTCGGTCTTCCCGGTCTCTACGCTCCGACCGCCGACTTCCTGCTTCTGCAGCAGGCTTATGCCGCAGCACAGGCAAAAGGCGTCCAGCCGCGCGTTGGAAATCTTCTTTCCTCGGACAATTTCTATTCCGACGGCTCCACGCCCGGAGCGGAAGCTTGGAAAAAAATGGGCGTGCTGGCCGTGGAAATGGAATCTGCCGGTCTCTACACCAATGCCGCCCGCGCGGGGAAGCGAGCTTTGTGCATCTGCACCATTTCGGATCATCTTTTCCGCCCCGAGGAGCTCAGTGCGGAGCAGCGGCAGACTTCGTTCACAGAAATGATGGAAATTGCACTGGATACAGCCGTACGGATGGCAGCCCTGTAAGATTCCCGGCGTTTATCCCGCTTGCACTGGCAATTGGTAATATTAGACAAACTTACCTTGATTCGCTCCACATATTATAGTATACTTTTTGACGGATATTGGATCTCACGTAGGGTATATTGGAAGATCTATTTTTGTTGCGACAAGAAAGGAGGCGCGGCATTCCGTAGTAATGGAATCGCCGCCAGATGCGTATGAAAAAATTTTTAGCGCTTATGCTTGCTCTATGCATGATCCTCGTACTCGCTGCCTGCGGAGGCGGCGGAGATACCTCTGCTTCTTCCGCTCCGGAAGTTTCCGAAGCTTCCGTTGACGTAAAGGTTGCCATGATCACCGACTATGGCGATATCACGGACCAGTCCTTCAACCAGACAACGTATGAGGCCAGCAAGGCTTTCTGTGAAGAGAACGGTTTTGATTTTACCTACTATAAACCGGCTGGAAATACAACCGCCGAGCGCGTTGCCATGATTGACAAGGCGGTGGAGGACGGCTACAACGTGCTGGTTCTTCCCGGCTATGCCTTCGGAGGCGCGATCGTAGAAACAGTGGATATGTATCCGGACGTCAAGTTCGTCGCTCTGGATGTTTCCCAGGAAACTCTGGACGAAGCGAACAACAAGACCGCTTTCCCCGCGCATGACAACCTTTACTGCGCTGTTTATCAGGAAGAGCTTCCGGGATATATGGCAGGCTATGCGGCCGTAAAGATGGGCTTTACGAAACTCGGATTCCTTGGCGGCATGGCGGTTCCCGCAGTGCAGCGCTACGGTTACGGATTTGTGCAGGGCGCTGACGCAGCTGCGGCAGAAACCGGCGCGGCAGTCACGCTGAACTATGTCTATGGCAACCAGTTCCAGGGCGACGCAGACATTACCGCGGCAATGGACACCTGGTGCTCCGGCGGTACGGAAGTAATCTTCGCCTGCGGCGGCGGCATCTACACCTCTGCCTGCGAAGCACTGCAGAAGACCGGCGGAAAAGTAATTGGCGTCGACACGGATCAGTCCGCCGTCATTGACGGCCAGTACGGCGAGGGCATGACCGTTACCAGTGCAATGAAGGGACTTGCCACTACCGTTAATTCCGTTCTCACCGCCATCAAGGATGGACAGTGGGATTCCTACAAGGGACAGGTCCAGAATCTGGGCCTCGTTTCCGCAGACGATATGAGTCTTAATTATGTAGGACTTCCGGAAGACACCACCGTGTTCAACGACTCCTTCACGCTGGACGATTACCATGCTCTTGTTGCCGATATGGTAAACGGCAAAATTACCGTATCCAACGATGTAAGTGCCGCAGAGCCCACGGCAGAGCACATCACGGTGAACTTCCAGGGCAACATTAAATAACATTAAATAAGCGAACAGAAGAATAGAACTCTTTGCTTTGTCCTCGGAGATGGATTTCCGAGGACTGGATAAAAAGAAGACGTGAAACAATATCTCAGGCGGGCGGAAGCGTTGGCTTCAGCCCGCCTTTTCCGAAATTTCCTGGTTGTGGTTTGTTTTTGCAGGATTTATTATGAATCTGTAGTTTTTTCGGGGAATTCCGATCTTTCCGGCATTCGCTGCAGGTCGGAAGCTTTGCCAGTTATCTATGAAGTATGAAGTAGGAGGAGATTAGAATTGGACGAACCTTATGCCGTTGAAATGCTGAATATTACAAAGCGTTTCCCGGCCATTGTCGCCAATGACAACATTTCCCTGCATGTGCGTAAGGGCGAGATTCATGCTCTGCTCGGTGAAAACGGAGCGGGTAAATCTACCCTGATGAGTGTTCTTTTCGGACTGTATCAGCCGGAGGAAGGCCGAATCCGGAAGGATGGCAGAGACGTTGTTATCCGAGACCCCAATGACGCGAACGCCCTGGGGATAGGAATGGTGCACCAGCATTTCAAGCTGGTCCAGTGCTTCACGGTCCTGGACAATATCATTCTTGGTATGGAAACAACCAGGAACGGTATCCTGCAGAAAAAAGACTCGCGGGAAAAAATTCTGGAGCTCTCCAAGCGGTACGGTCTGAATGTGGATCCGGACGCTCTCATTGAAGACTGCACTGTCGGCATGCAGCAGCGCACGGAAATCCTTAAAATGCTGTACCGCGACAATGAGATCCTCATATTTGATGAGCCAACAGCCGTTCTGACGCCGCAGGAGATTGAAGAACTCATGCAGATTATGCGTAATCTTGCAAATGAGGGAAAATCCATTCTGTTTATTTCCCATAAGCTTGCAGAGATCATGAGCGTGGCGGATCGCTGTACAGTACTGCGGCGCGGAAAATGCGTCGGGACCGTCAATATTAAGGACACAACCAAAGAGGAGCTCAGCCGTATGATGGTCGGCCGGGATGTCCAGCTTGTCATTCCGAAGCAGGAGCAGGAGCCGGGGGACGTTCTGCTGGATGTGCGGAATGTATCCGTCGCTTCCCGAATTCATCAGACCACCAACGCGGTAAAGGATGTCTCCTTTCAGGTTCGAAAGGGCGAGATTGTATGTATCGCCGGCATTGACGGAAACGGTCAGACGGAATTGGTGTACGGCCTTACCGGTTTGGAACCTTTGCGGCACGGATCCATTTCTCTGTGCGGCAAAGATATTTCCAATGCATCCATTCGGGATCGGTCCGTTGGCGGTATGAGCCATATTCCGGAAGATCGCCAACGATACGGTCTCGTTCTGGATTATCCGCTGGAGTATAATCTTGTGCTGCAGCGCTACTTTGAGCCGGAATTTTCAACAAAAGGCGGGCTTCTGCGCCGATCTGCGATTCGGTCCTATGCAAATCGGCTGATCGAGCAGTATGATGTCCGTTCCGGGCAAGGCGCCGCCACGCTTACCCGCAGCATGTCCGGCGGGAATCAGCAGAAAGCCATTGTTGCTCGGGAGCTGGATAAAAATCCGCAGGTTCTGATCGCCGTGCAGCCGACCCGCGGTTTGGACGTCGGTGCGATCGAATACATCCACAAGCAGCTTATTTCGCAGCGAAACGCCGGGCACGGTGTTCTTCTGGTTTCCCTCGAGCTGGAAGAAGTCTTAAGCGTTCCGGACCGGATACTGGTCATGTTCGACGGTCGCATCGTTGCTGAATTGGATCCGGCCAAAACGAGTGCGGAGGAGCTCGGGCTTTACATGGCCGGAGGGAAGAACAAGGAGGGGATTGCATGAACGAAGCGAAGCCCAGTTTCTGGAAGCGGGACGGCGTGCAATCGATTATTGCCGCCCTTCTGTGCATTCTGATCGGTTTGATTATTGGCTATATCGTAATGCTTTTCATCAATCCTGCGCACGCCTGGGAGGGTCTTCTTACCATTTTGGAGAACTTCTTTACCTTCGGAAGCCCCGCCGCGCAGCTGAAATATTTCGGAAGCACCCTTGTTAAGACAGCCCCTCTTCTGCTGTGCGCCCTGTCGATCCAGTTCTGCTATAAAGTAGGACTTTTCAACATCGGCGCCGCGGGGCAGTATGTGGCCGGCGCCGGCATGTGTCTCTACGCCGCTCTTGCCTGGCAGCTTCCGTGGTATCTGTGCCTGCTCCTGGCTCTGGTTGCCGGCACCGTCATGGGCCTTCTGGTCGGAGTGCTGAAAGCCTACTGCAATGTCAACGAGGTTATTTCCGGCATCATGCTCAACTGGATCGGGCTGTATGCGGTAAACATGCTCCTGACGCAAGTCAAGGAAGTGGCAAGCCCCTATACGCTGGTAATCAGCTCCGTAAATCCTTCCGCGCTTCTGCCGACTCTCGGCTTAGACGCGCTTTTTTCAAAAAATCAATATGTGACGATTGCCATACCTCTTTCCATACTGATTGCCGTACTAATCTGGTTTATTCAGCGCAAAACCGTTTTGGGCTATGAACTGCAGGCAACCGGCTTCAATAAGGACGCGGCAAAGTACTGCGGGATGAAAGAAAAGCGGAATATTATTCTGACCCTATCGATCGGCGGGGCGCTGGCAGGCGTCGGTGCTGCGTTTCTGTATCTGACCGGCTTTGAGCAGTGGTCCTGCACACAGTCTTCCGTTCCTGCCATGGGATTTAACGGAATCGCCGCGACCTTCCTGGGAGGCCTGGATCCGTTCGGAACCATTTTTGCATCCTACTTTATACAGCACATTACAAGCGGCGGAGCTTTTCTGGACAAGGCTTTCTTCCCGTCGCAGATCACAGATCTCATCACTTCCATTATCATTTATCTCTGCGGCTTCGTGCTGTTTTTCAAAATGCAGATGGCAAAGCACCATGCGGCAAAGCGGAAACCGCCTAAGGAACCGAAGCCGACCGTATCGGATTCGGTACAGTCTGCGAAAGGAAGTGAAGCGTAATGGTTCTTTTACTGCAATATACGCTGATCTTCTCCTCCGTTCTGATTCTGGTGGCGCTGGGCGGATGTTATTCCGAGCATTCGGGCGTCATAAACCTTGGGCTGGAAGGAATCATGGTCATCGGCGCTCTGGGCGGAGCTCTTGCAATGAAATATCTGCCTTCGACGACCGGAGCCTTCTGGATTGTCGTGATTTCCATCTTGGCTGCCATCGTCTTCGGCGTACTCTATTCCGCCCTGCTGGCCGTCGCGTGCGTAAATTTCAACGCAGACCAGACACTGATCGGCACAGCCTTAAACCTTTTGGCCACAGCGGCAGCGGCTGTCATCGTAAAATCCATCAATGTTATGGAAAATCCGGACAATGTTTCCACCACAATTCAGTACGTGGAGGAAAAAAAGGCGTTTGTCGTCAGCTGGGGATCCTTTGAGTTCAACTGGTTCATGCTTATCACGATCGTCTTGCTGATTTTTGCCTATATTGTTCTTTACAAAACCCGGTTCGGTCTGCGTCTGCAGGCCTGCGGTGAAAATCCGCAGGCAGCGGACAGTGTCGGTATCAACGTCTACAAAATGCGCTGGGCCGGCGTCCTGATTTCAGGCCTGCTGGGCGGCATCGGAGGTCTGGTCTATATTACCGCGGGCGTCAGCGAGTGGAAATTTGAAACCGGCGTAGCCGGCTTCGGCTTCCTCGCCCTTGCCGTTATGATATTCGGGCAGTGGAAACCGCAGCGCATCGCCTGGGCCGCTCTTCTGTTCGGCCTCTTCCGCGCTTTAAGCAATGTCTACTCCGGCTTTGATTTTCTGGTTGCGCTGCATATTCCGGGAACGGTTTACAACATGTTTCCCTACATCATTTCCCTGGTCGTGCTTGCTTTTACCTCCAAGAATTCCCATGCACCCAAGGCGGAAGGAATTCCTTACGACAAAGGTTCCCGTTAAGCAGAAAACCGCGCTCTATTGCGGTCCGCTTTTTGTCATTAGTTGCAGAAAGCGGGCCGCCTTTTCAAAGTTTTTCGTAAGAGTTTCACTATTTTTTCCAGGTCCTGTTGACATTTCTTCAGGGAAACGTATAATGAGTCAAACTGAAAATGCATGATAGAGGTGCGATTGCCATAAGTAGCTTCGCTTAAGCGTCTGGAAGCGCGGAAGTGAAAGGGACAACCGCCGAAGGGTTTCGGAGTTCCTGTTTCCGGAATTGCCTGGGTCGTCGGAGAATATCCGGCGGACTGTCATTTCGATGAAGCGCTATGATGCCTAATAATGATTCCGTATCAGAAATTCCGGATATCTGTTTGGAAGATTTTATTCACCATGAGTTCTTCATCGAACTCATGGATTTTTTATGGATTTTTGTCTGCTGCCTCTGCAGCTCCGTATCAATTCGTAGGAGGAGAAACAAATGAAAAACAGCTTAAAGAGATTTGTGGTTCTCATGCTGGCGCTCAGCCTTGTTCTTGCTCTCAGCGCCTGCGGCTCCACATCCGAATCGAATGCCTCTGCCTCTCCGGACGCCTCTGCCAGCACCGCCGCAGCCGATTCCGTGCTGACAACCGGTATTCTGCGCGTCGGCATGGAGTGCGCATACGCACCGTACAACTGGACACAGTCCGATGATTCCAATGGTGCCGTTCCCATTTATGAAAGCAACGAATACGCCAATGGCTACGACGTTATGATGGCGAAAAAAATCTGCGAAGCCAATGGCTGGACACTGGAAGTGCACAAAATGGATTGGGACTCGATCCCGATGGCCGTGCAGTCCGGTGCCATTGACTGCGGAATTTGCGGACAGTCGATCACGCCCGAGCGGGAAGAGACCATGGATTTCTCGGAACCTTACTACTATGCAAGCATTGTAACGCTGACAAAAAAGGATAGTTCCTATGCCTCTGCGACCGGCCTTTCCGGTCTTGCCGGCGCTACCTGCACAAGTCAGATCAACACGGTCTGGTACGATAAATTCCTGCCGCAGATTGAAAATGCAAACATCCTTGCTGCGCAGGAAACCGCTCCGGCCATGCTCGTCAGTCTGGAATCGGGCGCCTGCGATCTCGTGGTAACCGATCAGCCGACTGCGCTCGCCGCCTGCGTCGCCTATCCGGATCTTGTAATGCTGGACTTCACCGGCAGCGACGATAACTTCGCATTCGATGACAGCGATGTCAACATCGGCATTTCCATCCAGAAAGGGAACTCGGAATTGGTGGAGAAATGCAATTCCGTCCTCAGCAGCCTAACCCGGGACGACTTCACCAGCCTTATGAATGATGCGATTTCCGTTCAGCCTCTGAGCGAGTAAATCCGAAACTTCGTTCAGGTGTTCGAAGCACGCTTTCCGCGTGCTTCGAATGCCTGTGCCTTTCCTCAGTTTCAGTTAAATCCGAAAGGGGTTTATGCTTCATGACATCCTCTTTACCGACCGATTACTGGGGTCGGATCTCCTACCTTCTTTCCAAATACGGATCGTCTTTTCTGCAAGGCGCCGGAAAAACCCTTGTCATTGCCCTCGTAGGCACCTTTTTTGGCTGTCTCATCGGCTTTCTGGTCGGCATCGTGCAGACGATTCCCATCGCGAAAAACGATCCTCCCCTGAAGAAAATTCTTCTGCGCTTCGTTCGCATCATTCTGAGTATCTACGTGGAAGTATTCCGCGGAACACCCATGATGGTGCAGGCGATGTTTATTTACTTCGGAGCGATGCAGTACCTGAATCTGCATATGGGCATGTGGACCGCCGCCTTTGTGATTGTGTCCATAAACACGGGCGCCTACATGGCGGAAACCGTTCGCGGCGGGGTTCTTTCTGTCGATATCGGGCAGACCGAAGGTGCCCGGGCAATCGGCATGACGCACTTTCAGACGATGCTCTATGTAGTATTTCCTCAGGCTCTGCGAAATATTATTCCGCAGATAGGAAACAACCTGATTATCAATATCAAGGATTCTTCCGTCCTTAGCGTCATCGGCACCATCGAGCTGTTCTATGTCGCAAAACAGAATGCCGGTACATACTACTGGTATTTTGAAGCCATGAGTATCGCCATGGCGATTTACCTGGTCATGACGTTCGTTTGCTCCCGGCTTCTGCGCTGGTGGGAAAGAAAATTGGACGGCCCGGCAAATTACGATCTTGCCACGACGGATTCTCTTGCGTATACGAGCGGGATGGTAAGCTTCCCCGGAAGTGCCGATGATATGTTTAATGAGCACAGCCGAGATGCAGACAGGGAGGGAAAGCAATGAACGAAGCGAATGCGGAAAACATCCTGGAAATCCGGCACCTGTCAAAGGCCTTCGGCTCCAATGTGGTTCTGCGGGATATTGATTTCAAAGTAAACAAGGGAGATGTCATCAGCATCATCGGAGCTTCCGGATCCGGCAAATCGACGCTGCTTCGGTGCACAAATCTTCTGGAACTGCCGACGTCGGGAGAAATTCTTTTTCATGGAAAAAACATCCTGAATCGCAGTTTCAACGCGTCCACCTATCGTGCTCAGGTGGGGATGGTCTTCCAATCCTTCAATCTGTTCAACAATATGACTGTCCTTGAAAACTGCGTTGTTGGTCAGGTGCACGTCCTTAAGAAGAATAAGCAGGATGCTGATCAAACCGCGCGAAAATATCTGGAAAGGGTCGGCATGCTGCCGTACATCAACGCAAAGCCCCGGCAGATCTCCGGTGGTCAGAAGCAGAGGGTGGCGATTGCTCGAGCCCTGGCGATGGATCCGGAAGTGCTGCTGTTTGATGAACCTACGTCGGCATTGGATCCGGAAATGGTCGGGGAAGTTCTTCAGGTCATGAAATCCCTTGCTTCAGACGGAATGACCATGCTGGTCGTAACACATGAAATGGCGTTTGCTCGAGACGTTTCCACGTTTGTCGCTTTCATGAAGGACGGCGTTCTTTGGGAGCAGGGAGCGCCGAAGGAACTGTTTTCCTGCCCGAAACGGCCGGAAACGAAGGAATTTCTTTCGCGTTTTCTTAACGCATAACAGCCGGCAAGAGCCGGACGGCTGACGGAAAGCGCGTTTCCCAATTCCACCGTAGAAATATAGCCGTGCGGAACAGCGCGGAAGCGAAATTCCGCTCCGTTCGCTCCGCAGCCAGCCCGTTCCTTCAATGATATCAGCCGCTTACGGATTCTTCAGAAGCGAATATTCCACCTCTTCAAGATTATCGTCAGTCAAATCTAATGAATATCACTTTCGCGAAAAGAAGAGCCATCGATAAACGTTCGTATCACAAGAATCCTGCTGAGGGCATTATCCCCTTTATACTAGGGTATTTCGAAAGCCAAAATAAAAGAGTCCCTATAACGAAACAGAGCGCCGCAGAGCGACGCTCCCAGTATGCCCTGAAAAGACATACCTCTTTCTGTTCTTAATTATATGCTCTGGTTAGGCAGAGAAGCCGGAGCAGAAGAATGCTGGCTGTCGCAAGCAGTACTGCACACGGTGTCAGGGGGAAAACTGTCTCCGGTATTTATGCCGGCTTGCCGGGATTGTTCGACCTGAACGTCCCATCCTTTGCCTTCGCGTTGACAACTGTGATGCCACTCCACGCGTCCCTCGCCGTCCTTTGTTATTGCCTCTTCTGCAATGAGGCAATTGTCGCTGCTGTTCGTTACGCCGAATGTCACTTTACACGTTGCGGCATTGGCGCCGTCAGAAAATCGCGCCCCATAAAGTTGCAAAATAGTTCACAGCGTCATTGAAGGCTTTCACGTAGTAATCCACATTATAATTGCTGTATACGGTTTCCACCAAGTGGCTGATGCTTCCGCCGGAGATAAGACCGATGGCAAAGCAGACGATGCCCAGCACCAGGAGCGCCGCGCAGACAATGGATGCTATACGAAGAACTGCTTTCATTCTACCGGTACCTCCTTAAAGCACCATTTCCCTCCGAGAGCAATGATGCTGCTGATCAGCCAGCTGATTCCCTCGTAAGCAAACCAGATAGCGAATATGAAAAGGAAAATTCCCAGCGCGTAGCCTGCCAAGGCAAAGCCAATTGCCATTAGGATATCGGAAAACAGCGCAAGTCCGCCGAAAATAATCCGTGTCGCAATCACGCCGGCCGTAATGGCGCAGGCGCAGAGCCCAAGCAGGCACGCTGCAATGGCAAGGCAGAGCGCAATGGCTACGATTCCGACAGGAATTGCAATGATAATATATAGAATGAGAAGAAGCCATTTTGCCTTTGAAACGGTCTCCGGAGTCTCCTCTTCCCTGGCTTCCAGTGTATCAAATAATTCGGAAATACCGTCGTTGTTTTCTCGGTCCGCCATCTGCCCTTTAGATGAAAGCGATTGAATCGGGCGCGTTGCATCCATATCCAGCAGAGGGGTAACTTCCTCGCTGTCCGCCGTGTCTTTTTCGCGGGCGTCGGAGCCGGTATACCAGCCCGCTTCCGCTCCGTCTTCTTCGGATGGCGGCGTCGCCGGAGGTTCTGTCGGATATTCCGGCATGAAATCAAGCGTCCGGGTTTCCTGCGAAACCGGCGTTTCGGTTCCCTCGGTCTCCGCGTCCGGTTGCAAAGCGGGCAGAATTTCTTCGTCCTGTTCCTCCGCTTCGACTGCCCGCGTTTCGTCCACTTTTTCTTCGGAAATTAATCCCGCTTCCGAATCCGGCTGCGACATTTCGGGCTGTTTCTCCTCGTCCGCTAGGCCGCCCTCTTCCCCGGAAGCCGGCATTGACTCCGCTGCGGGGACGAAAGGAGTGAAATCCGCGGAGTTCAATTCCTGACGGGCTTCCTCGTTTTTCTTCGCGTTCCGGACGACGTCGGAAACCTTGCTCTCCAATTCCGGATCACGTCCGCCCTGCTCCACCGCTGCGACGGCAGCTTCATGCACAGAGTCAATCAGTTCGTCCGGGATCTTTTCCGTTTCCGGACGGTAATTCTCTGCATTGTAGGATGAAATATCGATGCCCGCCATGTCTTCACAGCAGGAAAGGGCCGCCTCAATGCCGCCGGCGGTGTACGCACGCGACAAGTTGACTGTAGTTTTTACTGGCGAGCCAAGTGCAGTCAGGACATCTTCCTCACTGGGGGCACAGGCAAAAATTTTCTCGAATTGATCGAGAACCTGTGCTTTTTCCTCTGGTGTCAGAAAGGTGAGAAACTTGGAAAGTTCGACCAGAAACTTGTGCTTGCTGTTGATATACGTCACCTCATTTCAGACCATATGGCGCTTCTACCAATTTATTAAATAGCCAATAGATTATATGACAGAGATTGCAGGCAGATCAAGGTAAAGAATGTTAATTTTCCTTAAAGCAGGAAGCCGCCTGTCTGCGCAGATAGCTTTTCTAATTGACGTTGCAGGGCAGATTGCATATAATTTGATCGCCTTTCTCCCGTGCGGCCGTTCTGCGCCGTTTATGGGGATGAGGCGCAAGGATTCCTGCGCAATACGTAAAGGAGCAGAGAGATGGCGAAAGATAAAAAGGTTGAGCAGATTACAGACATGGAAGCGGACTTTGCCCAGTGGTTTACGGATATCTGCGTAAAAGCAGAGCTGGTAGACTATTCCGGTGTCAAGGGCTTTTATATTATGCGGCCGTATGGTTATGCGATCTGGGAGAATATCATGCAGTATCTGGACGGCCGGTTTAAGGAACTGGGGCATGAAAATGTGGCTATGCCTCTTTTGATCCCCGAAAGCCTTTTGCAGAAAGAGAAGGATCATGTGAAGGGATTTGCCCCGGAATGCGCCTGGGTCACTACAGGCGGCGAAGAACCCCTGGCGGAGCGTCTCTGCATCCGGCCGACGTCCGAGACGCTTTTCTGCGAGCACTGGAGTCATGTTCTGCATTCCTGGCGGGATCTGCCAATGAAATACAATCAATGGTGCTCGGTCCTGCGCTGGGAAAAAACAACTCGCCCGCTCCTCCGTGGCAGAGAATTTCTCTGGCAGGAAGGCCATACAATCCATGCGACGGCGGAAGAAGCTATGGAAGAAACGCGGCAGATGCTGGAAGTGTACGCGGATTGCTGTGAAACAATGCTGGCGATGCCCGTGATTCGGGGGCAGAAAACGGAAAGTGAAAAGTTCGCCGGCGCCGAGCAGACCTATACGCTGGAATGCATGATGCATGACCATAAGGCCCTGCAATCCGCCACCAGCCATTATTTTGGGGATGGCTTCACGCGGGCTTTCAATATCACCTACACAGACAGGGAAAACAAACTCGCTTACCCGTTCCAGACAAGCTGGGGCTTTTCCACAAGAACCATCGGCGGGTTTATTATGACGCACGGAGACAATTCCGGCCTAGTCGTTCCTCCAAAGATCGCCCCTATAGAAATTATTGTGGTTCCCGTCGCACAGCATAAGCCCGGCGTCACAGAAGCTGCACTGGCCTTGCAGGAACGGCTGCAAAAAGCGGGACGGAGAGTAAAGATCGACCTGTCTGACAATTCTCTTGGCTGGAAGTGTGCCCAGTGGGAAATGAAAGGCGTTCCGGTTCGTCTGGAGCTCGGTCCTCGGGATATTGAAAAAAATGCCGCAACTGCCGTTCGCCGGGACACCGGCGAAAAAACAGAGATCCCTCTGGATCGCCTGGAGCATGAGCTGCCTGCACTGCTGGACCGAATTCAGGAAAATCTTTATGCCCGCGCCAAGGAAAATCTTGACAATCATATCTTTGCGGCGCAGACGCCGGAAGAAGCAAAGCATCTGCTGGACGAGCACGGTGGCTTCATTAAAACCATGTGGTGCGGAGATCCTGAATGTGAAGAAGCCATGAAGGAAAAAACCGGCATGTCTTCCCGGTGCATCCCCTTTGCGCAGGAACGCCTGGGAGAGGTCTGCCCCATCTGCGGAAGGCCGGCGAAAGAAATGATTTACTGGGGAATCGCTTATTGACGTGCGGATATCCGCGCCAAGGAAATGGCTGTGATTTTCTGGAAATTAAAGAGACTTATATACTCTGTTTATATGGATTAGGAGGCCTTACGGGCCTCCTTTCGCCTAATTTTTCCCCTCCGCGCTGCCTAAATAGCCTTCCAGAATAAGAGAAGCCGCTACGGCATCCACTGTAGCGCGGTGCTTCCGCTCCTTCTTTCCGTTGGCATGAAGAATCGCGTGCGCCTCCACAGAACTTCTGCGCTCATCCCAGAAAAGAACCGGCAGTCCGGAAGCTTTTTCAAGTTTTTCCGCGAATCGGCGGGTTTTCTCGCATCGAGGCCCCTCTGTTCCGTCCATGTTGCGAGGCAGTCCCAGAACCAGCCTCTCAACATGGCGTGCCTCCGCCTCTCCGGCAATCTCCACCGCCGCCCGGTCCATATCCCATTCTTTCAACGTCCAGGCATCCCCAACGAGCGTTCCGGTCGGATCGGAAACCGCAAGACCGATGCGTTCATCCCCGTAATCGATCCCCATAACCCGCATTTTATTCCACTTCCCGATGTATAGTATTCCTCCCGGAAAAGCCCTTGAAAAGGCAATTTCGGCGATCTAAACTGAATGAGTGTCTTATCGCCTTGCGCTGGAGCGCCGGTTCGCCTGTCTTCCGGCGGTCTGCTGCAGGAGTTGGAATAATAATACCATTGCGGCCGACGCCAGACAACCGATCCGGCGGGAATTCCGATTCTTAATATATGAGTAGAGGCTTTTACAGTCTCTGCTCTTTCTTTATGATGAAGGTGATTGGTCTGACGTAATTTCCGATTGGGACACCACGCCCGGAGTTAAATGTGTCAGCCCGCCTTCATTGTTCTACATTCGATTCAGCAAGTTGGGAAAGATTGCTTCTCCCGTTTAACGAAAGAATATGAGTGAACCTTGAAGAGCTGGATCCAATCATAAATCACTTACGAAAGGAGCGTCTTTCTTATGATTGCTGTTGGTATCGATGTTTCAAAATCCAAGAGCACCGTTGCCATTCTCAATGGAGATGGCAGCATCCGTGCCAAACCTTTTGATGTCCACCATGTCGCTGATGAGCTGCAGGCATTGGTAGATTACATCAAGAGGACTTCCGAACCTCCAACCATCCTTATGGAGCCCACCAGCCACTACCACTATCCACTCCTGAAAGCCTTCACGGAGGCGGAACTCCCAGTCTGTCTGATCAATCCATACCAGATGAAGAAGTATGGCGATACCGAACTCAGAAAGGCGAAAACGGACAAACGTGATTCTCTGCGAATCGCTCAGTATGCCCTTGAGAAGTCCTATTCGCTGATTCCTTACACTCCTCAGGACCAGAAGTATGAAGATCTCCGTTTTCTGTCCAGGCAATACAGTCAGAGGATATCAACCCTAACTGTTGCCAAAGTTCAGCTGCTCAGCCTTCTGGATGAAACAATGCCCGGCATTACGACCATTCTTCCTCTTAAAAGCAGGGATCCCGACAACTGTGTGCTTCTGCGTTTCATTAAGCGTTTCAAGTCTTTCGATGTAATCCGTAAGATGGGCAAGACACGTTTCCTGGACAGCTATCAAGTCCTAGTCAAAAAGACCAAGGATCGTTTTGCCGGTTCTAAGGGACTGGCTATCTATGAGCTGGTCCTTAACAGTATTACCACCCGTGGAGAGAATCCGTTATCCGCAATTACTCAGGATCAATGCGTTGATCTCGTATCCACAGCTCAGAAAGCTGCCGATGAGATCAACCTTCAAATGCGGATCATTGCAGATACCATACCGGAATACAAAGTGCTTCGCTCTATGGCTGGCGTGGGGGACCGACTGGGACCGATCATTCTTGGAGAAATCGGTGACATTCGCCGTTTTCACAGTGGCAAAGCACTCAATGCTTATGCCGGCAATGATGCTCCGCCATATCAGTCCGGACAGTTCGAGAGCCGGAATCGTCACATCTCCAAACGTGGCAACCCGGCTCTCAGAAAAGCTTGTTTTGAGATAATGCAGGCTCTCAAACTGACAAAACCTCAGAACGATCCTGTTTACCTTTTTCTGCTCAAAAAGGAACAGGAAGGGAAACCATACAACGTAGCCAAAATGGCTGCCGTCAATAAGTTTCTGCGGATCTACTACGCTCGTGCAATGGAGTTGTACAAGTAAATCCGTCCGCTTTCATTATAGCCGTTAACTGCCGGCCTGCAACAGCAGGTCTTATTAAGGTTACTCTCTTTTTGTTCTCAAGGTTCTCGAAATCTTCAAAAATCTGCTTGACAAACATTAGCAAGATTTGGCGCGGCACGGGTATCCCTGAGAAAGAGAAATGGATAATTTTTTCGTTTGCCTGAATGCGGTACTGCCGATTTTTATCCTGATGGCGCTGGGCTATACGGCCCGGGCATGCGGATTCATTAAAAAAGAGACCGTGCCGGAAATCAATAAAATGGCATTCAATTGCTTTATGCCATTCATGATGTTCTACAACATCTATACCTCGGATCTGGTGTCAGCGATTCGCCCGGCGTTGATCGCGTACGGGGTCGGAGGCGTTCTTCTATGCTTTTTCCTTTCGATGGCATTGGTCTACCGGCTTGAAAAAGACCCCCCTACCCGAGGGGTGATGGTGCAGGGTCTGTTCCGGAGCAACTTTGTCATTATCGGCCTTCCTCTGGCAGAGTCCTTGGCACAGGGCGGAGATATCAGCTCTACAGCCGTGATGGTCGCAATTATCGTCCCCTTATTCAATGTACTTGCCGTGATTATTCTGGAAGCAAACCGGGGTGGAAAGCCCAGCGTGAAGCACGTGCTCCTGGGGATTGCCAGAAACCCGCTGATTATTTCTACGGTGCTGGCGATCCTGTTTGTCGCTTTTGGCATTAAACTTCCGGAAGTTATTGAGACCAGCATCAGCATGGTGAGCCGCACCGCAAATCCGCTTCTTCTGTTTCTTCTCGGAGCGTTTTTCAGTTTCCGCGGCCTCGGCCAGTATCGCAGGCAGCTTATTCTTGTAACCATGGGAAGACTGATCGCAATCCCGGGCATCTTCCTTACGCTTGCCGTCCTTCTGGGATTCCGGGGCATCGATATGCTTTCCCTGATCGGAGTCTTTGGATCGGCTACGGCAGTCAGTTCTTTTGCCATGGCTGACCAAATGGGCGGAAACCGGGAGCTGGCGGGAGATATTGTCGTTACGACCAGTGCCTTCTGCTCCGTTACGCTGTTCCTATGGAGCTTCCTTCTCAAAACCTTCGGCATTATCTGAAAAGAAGCAGAGACCGCAGCCTGGGCGTGCCGTGAACCGGCGGTATGAAGAGCGCCGCTTGCAGCGTATTGTAATCCGCACGAAAAATTTGCAGGAAAAAAGAAAAAAGGAAAAAGAAAAGTATATTAAAGCTTGATCCGAGCCTGTCTTGGTGCTATATTTTTAAATACCTGTCGTGCGAGAGGTAGGTTTTTTGCGCGATTTTCACAGATCGCACCACAGGGAGGCAATGCCCGCAACAGGGTAAATAACTAAGGAGGTGCCGCTATATGGCTGCAGACGCACGAGTTAAGGTTATCTTAAGATGCGAAGAGTGCAAGCAGAGAAATTATTTCACGGTCAAAAACAAGAAAAATACTTCCGACCGATTGGAACGCATGAAGTACTGCCCTTTCTGCCGTAAGCACACAAAACACGTAGAAACCAAGTAGTCATTCGAAAGGATGAGGAATATGGCTGAAGACAAACAGAAAAAAACAGCAGTTTCCCGCACGAAAGCAGAAGCGGTAAAAAAGGACGACGTAAAGCCTGGTTTCTTCAAAAGAATCGGCAGATGGTTCCACGATATGAAAGTGGAGCTGAAGAAGGTTTCCTGGCCTTCCAGGAAAGATGTAACAAACAATACAGTAGTTACTGTCGTGATGACGCTCCTGACGGCCGTTGTGCTGTGGGGCTTTGATGAGCTGGCGCAGTTGGTGGTCAGAGCGCTGCTCACTCTTGCAGGTTAAGCCAATGGCAGACAGCGCAAAGTGGTATGTGGTCCACACCTACTCCGGATATGAGAATGCCGTAGCTTCGGCCATCATGAAATCGGCAGAAAACCGGAAAATGCAGGACCTGATTCTTGAAGTTTCCATCCCGATGGAAACCGTCATCGAGCACACGGACAAAGGAGAAAAACAGGTAGAGCGGAAAGTCTTTCCGGGCTATGTGCTGGTTAAGATGATTATGACCGACGACAGCTGGCACCTGGTGAACAACGTCCGCGGTGCAACCGGTTTTGTCGGTTCGGACGGAAAGGCAGTTCCTCTGACGGAAGATGAGATTCAGTCTCTTGGAGTAGAGCATCAGGAAATTCTGGTGGGATACGAAGTCGGCGACCGGGTTCGGATCCTTACCGGCCCCCTGAAGGACTTCAAAGGCCGCGTTGAGATTCTGGAGCCGGAGGCAAACCGCGTTCGAGTGCTCGTATCCATGTTCGGCAGAGAAACACCGGTCGACATGGAGCTAGGTCAGGTAGAAAAACTTGAAGATTAACTTTTAGACATGATTTAGAAAGAGGTGCTTCACTTTGGCACAGAAAGTTGTTGGATACATTCGTTTTCAGGTACCGGCGGGAAAGGCCACCCCGGCACCCCCCGTCGGCCCTGCTCTTGGCCAGTACGGTATCAATATAGGCCAATTTACAAAGGATTTTAACGAGCGTACGAAAAACGATATGGGCATGATGATCCCGGTCGTCATTACGGTTTACGCGGATCGCAGCTTCAGCTTTATCACGAAAACGCCTCCGGCGGCACTTCTGATAAAAAAAGCCTGCGGTATTGAGAAAGCCTCCGGCGTCCCACAGAAGGATAAGGTTGCAACCATCAGCAAGGACGACGTACGTAAAATTGCAGAGCAGAAGATGCCGGATCTGAACTGCACGGATATTGAATCGGCTATGTCCATGATTGCAGGAACCTGCCGTTCCATGGGTGTCGTGATGGGCGACTGACCCTGCGCAATTCCGGAAAAGGAGATCTCCGCCGTGCGGAGGTTCCCTGTGGGAGGATTTTTGATCCGACACACACCACAGAATTAGGAGGAAAATAAATTGTTTAGAAGTAAAAACTATAAAGACAGCACAAAGCTTTATGATCGGCAGACGCAATATGACCCGAAGGAAGCTTTTGAACTGGTCGTAAAAACCAGCAAGGCAAAATTTGATGAGACTGTCGAACTTCATGTTCGCCTTGGCGTTGACGGACGGCATGCCGATCAGCAGGTCCGCGGAGCAATCGTTCTTCCGAATGGAACCGGCAAGACCAATCGCGTTCTTGTCTTCTGCAAGGAAGAAAGAGCGGAAGAGGCCAAGGAAGCCGGTGCGGATTATGTCGGAGGAATGGATCTTGTGGAAAAGATCCAGAAGGAAAACTGGTTTGAGTTTGATACCGTTATAGCCACGCCGGACATGATGGGCACCGTCGGCCGTCTCGGCAAGCTGCTGGGCCCCAAAGGCCTGATGCCCTCCCCGAAAGCTGGTACGGTAACCATGAATCTGAAGCAGGCCGTTTCCGAAGCAAAAGCCGGCAAGATAGAATACCGTCTTGACAAGCAGAATATTATACACTGCCCGATCGGGAAGGTTTCCTTCGGTGCGGAGAAGCTTAATGAAAACTACAATGCTCTGATGGGCGCGATTATCAAGGCAAAACCTGCCGCCGCAAAAGGGCAGTATGTCCGCTCCTGCGTGACTGCAAGCACCATGGGGCCCGGCATCAAAATCAGTACTCAGAAAGCCGTCTGAATTTACGGAAAAAGAGAAGTTTCAAAGTGCACGTCTCGTGGAGCCGTGCACTTTTTTACGAAGTGGAGCGAAAAAGGCAAAATGGAGAAGATTCTGCAATACCTGCAGGAAACGTATCATCCTGTGGGAATCCTGGTGTACGGTTCCTTCGCGGAAGGCACCGAAAAGGAAGGAAGCGATTTCGACGCCATCCTGGAAGCGAAGGTGCCGCAGGACCTCCATGACAGCATTTGTATCGAAGGAACCCGGCTGGATGTATTTGTGTACACGCCCGCTTCCCTGGCAGGTTTTCTGGATGGAAAGTCCTTCTGTCGGGCGGATGGCGGGAAAATTCTGAAGGACGAAAGCGGCGCAATGCAAAAAATTCTAGACGCTGCAGCGGAATATTTTTCCCTCCTTCCCCTAAAGACGGCGGCGGAAAAAGCGCAGGCTGTGGACTGGTGTGAAAAAATGCGGCAAAGAACTTCTCGCAGGGATGCAGAGGGTTTTTTCCGGTGGCACTGGGTCCTGACAGAAAGCTTGGAGATTTTCTGCGAAATAAATGACTCGCCGTATCGGGGGCCGAAAAAAGCTTTGCGGTACCTGCAGAGCACGGATCCGGAAGGATATGCCTTGTACGAAACGGCTCTGTGTCAGTTCCGCCCGGAAGCCCTGCGGGCTTGGATTTCACACCTGCGCGAAAGAATAAAATAATCGGATCCGGAAAGAGGCATTGGACCGCTTCCACCGGCGGAAGACATTTCTTGCGAATCGAATATGCCATGAACCCTCTGCGAGCCCGATGCAATGATGCCGCATAGGCCCGGTTCCGCTTGCATGCCGTCCCTACATATGATAGTATGATTTTATCCACAGCACACGAACATTTGCACATAGTATGTAGACGAACGAGGTGAAATTCAGTGGAGAAAGAGGACCGCACCTATTATCTTGTGGATTCCAACGTTTTACCCTCCGTATTTACGAAGGTCATCCGCGCGAAGCGTCTTTTGGAAACCGGCGAAGTAAAAACAGTCGCCGATGCGGTGGAAGCCGTCGATCTCAGCCGCAGCGCTTTCTATAAATACAAAGATAGCGTACGTCTTTTCCACGATATGAAGCAGGGCAATGTCGTTACGCTGAGTCTTGTTGTCCATGATCGACCGGGTGTACTGGCAGAGATGCTTTCCCTCTTTACAAACGCCGGGGTAAATATACTCACAATCAATCAATCCATTCCGACAGACGGAGCCGCCCCCATCACGCTTTCCGTTGTCTTCGGCGGCTCCAGTACAAATCTTTCCAAACTGCTTGAAGATCTTCGAAAGATGCCGACCGTTATTTCCGTGGAAGTTCTAGCCGGGTAAAACCGCGGAAATCTCACTAGGCAAAAGGGGCCGTATCAAGAAAATGATACGGTCCCTTTCTTTACAAAAGTCGCTTCCGTGCTTACAGGAAGAATGGATTACAGCATATATATAATTTCTTTTATTTTTAGGTTCAGTTCCATATTGAAAACCGCAGCGCCTGTATTTGCTTCTCAGGCAATCTTTATCTCTGCCGTGTTGGTAAGTCGCGTTGCGCCCTGGTCATTGGTTATTTCGCAGCGGACAAGCAGTCCGTTGTTTTGCCGAGAGGCGACAAGCTGGAGCGTATTATTCTGACTTCCGTTTGCTACCTGGAAAATTTCCCAAGTCTTTCCCTGATCCTCCGAAAAATACCACTGATAACGCAGGTCCTTTCCGTTAGCCTGCACAGTAAATGCAACATCCTGCCCTATGGCTGCCGTTTGACTGACAGGCTGTTTCGTGATGCGAATGCCTGTCCGCATTGGAAGTGTAACCGTTTTCGATTCTCCGCAGGTACGGCAGACATAAGTCCTGCTGCCATCCGCATAGTAACTTGCGGGATGGGATTCGGTCATCAGCAAGTCATGCCCTGTCGGTTCCAGTGTTACCTCCGGCTTAACTTCTCCGCATAGGCTGCATACTTCATGCCCTGTCCCGCTGGTCTCGCAGCCCGGCTGCGTGTCCACGACAAACTGCCATTTATGACTGCATTCCAATTGCACTGCAGGAGAGCTTACGTACCAATAGCAGGAGGCATTGTCGGCTCTGACCGCATAGCTTTCCGAAAGCGGAATACGGCCAGATCCGTAGCCGCCCGCTGGATCGGCGCAGTAGAACGTCCCATCCGTATAATCCGTGAGCAGAACGGCGTGCGGGGCGTAGGAATCATACAGAACAATCCCTTCGGGGTGCGTCTCAAGAAGGGAAACAAGAATCGGAATGTTCTCCGAATCCCCGGGGAGGCTTGCAGAGGAAACCTCAATCGTTCCGCTGGAGGCGGGATATTGGAAAGTAAAGAAGAGACCGGTTCCGTAAAGCCACGCGACATCCGCCGTCGAGCCCTCGGTAATGCTTGCCCAGTCTTCATCTCCGCGCAGATAGGCATAGCGGCGGAGCATCATGGTGGCGGAGGTTAACGTGCAATAGCCGGAACGGCTCTGTTTGAGGAACACGTCTCCGTCATTGATCTGATCCATCGTCGCCGCATGGCTTTCGACCATGCCGGCGCTCAGCAATACAAGAACAAGAACTACTGTGAGCAGCCCTGCGGCTGCTTTTTTTACTAACGTCATACATTTCTCTCTTATGGTTTCTGCCAGGATTTCTCGGAAACTCTTCCTTATGAATGAATCTCCGGGATGACGGCATCCGATACCGTCGCCGCGGGGCGGCGCATATTTGGTCGCACTTGGATGCCTGGATTCGTCCGGGAAGGATACCCCCGAACCAACGGTTGTATTTTACTCCCTGGGGTTGTCCATTGTGTGTACATAATGTGGCCGAACTATTAATTCTTGTTAATTCATTTTTTACATTTTGGTAACAAACTTTCTGCGGCAGGCGTTGCCTTTCTGCTTTATTCTTTTGGTTTCGAAAAATTTTTCTGCCCCCATATGGGAGCAGAAATTGGATTGCTTATGAGTTTTTTCGGTTCACATAAAGAGCCGCCGGACTCAGTCTACATGAATGACGTCTTTGTTAAGCTCTTCCGCCGTAATGTTCGGATTGTGATATCTTTCCCTCGATCCGATTCCTTTCATGGTAATAGCCCCAGTCGGGCAGAACTGCAGGCAGCTTACACACTGGTAGCAGTCATTGCCAAAGCAGGGCGTTTCCGCAATCATGGTGATGTTGCTCTTCGGGCAGATTTTCACGCACTGTCCGCAATGTATGCACTTTTCGGGATCCACCAGAAACTGGTGGCTCTTCATTTCAGCCAGGAACGGCCAGGCTTTATATTCCAGTGTATTGAGCTTATACTCCCGCGGCCGACCGACCATTTCCTTCTTTGCCAGTACATCCCGGCCAATTTTCTCTGCCGTAGCCTGGGAACGCTTCTCTGCCATTTCCGCAGTCATGGGCAGAATCATCAGATTGTGCGGCAGAGACTGAATAAATCCGCACTGGTGAGACATGGACTTCCAATAATCCAGTCCGACGATTTCGTCGATAATATGCAGTCCGTTGCCGGGATATCCGGCAAACTGACCCACGCCGAACGTGTAGGCTTCCGGTGCAATTTTCAGCGAACGGACAAAGCGCTCTACTTCCCCTGGCAGTCCTCCGGCATAGCAGGGAAAGACGAATCCAACTCTTTCTGCGTCCTCAACATCAACGACAGCCGGAGCTCTGCGCATCATGACAATGTCCGTATCGCCCAGCACTTTTGCAATGTTTTTGGCCATGTCCAGGCAGTTTCCTGTTCCTGAATAGCAGAAAATAACATTTTTGCTCATTTTATTTGCTCCCTTCGTGTTCCATATGATTCCCCTCAGCCCGGCAGCTTTCCGTATTTCTGCCGAGCGACCCTTGTAAATTTTATACCAGATAAAATTTTCACACAAGACTTTTGGAAAATTATTAACAGCCGCAGCAATTCCCTGCGGAGGATTTCCCCTACGGGCAGGAAAGGCTGCGGATAACGGATCGATTCCTTATTCTATCGGCCGCTTTTTCGAGGACGGAACATTTTTCTTCTTCCGTCCCGATTCGTAATAGGCTTCGTTGAAATAATCGTTTGCCTTTGAGGAAATTTCCGTAACGAACCGAAAGTTTTCTATTCCCTTTCCCTGCTGAATATTCTGAATCATCTCTTCGTTCTGCTTGATGCATTCCTTCGGAGTCCAGTACCGGACATAGTTTTCCCAGATAATCTGACCCAGGCTTTCAAACGAGTGGCCGATGAGAGAGAACATCATATTGCCGCACAAATCCACAACAAGGTAGTGAAATTCTCCTTGCTTCGCGCCCAGGCACCGCATGTCAGCATCCTGTTCAAACGCCTTCTGCAGCTCCGCATTTTTCTGCCGAAGGGCATTCAGATCCTCCTCGGTATGCTGCTTTGCCAGCCGCATCAGCGCACCGCCTTCAATCGCAATGCGCAGTTCCACAGTTGCCGTAACTACCTGACGGCTCAATTCGTTCGTTCCGTTTTCAAGGATTTCAAACATGGTATAGATATTGCCGTCTCTGGTAAGATCCGTAATATAGTAGCCATGCCGGGGGATGGTTTTGATAAAGCCGCACGTTTCCAAATCCTTCATCGCCATATGAACAGCGGACTTGTTTATCCCCGTATGCTCCGAAATCTCGCGTTCCGTCGGAAGTTTTTCCCCGGGTTTCAAGTCCCCGGAAATAACTCTTTTTTTTATGTCGCCCGCCAGCTGCTCCCTCTGGTTCGGCTTCTTTTCTTTTCCCGTCATTGTTTTCTGACATCCTTTTCTTTCATCGCCGGGCTGCAGCAGCCGATCTGCGCCGGAAGAATCCCGCTGCGCGCACCTTCGTACGGTACGTACAATTATTTTCTTTTCCATGTCTTTTGTCAACCGGAGTCCTCTTTTCGACTGCGCAGGGTACGGGGCGGTGCCCCTCGGGAAATTTCAGCGGAATGCTTTTTCCGTATGGCTTTATTTTCGCATAGCTTCCGTTTTTTTCCGGGTTTTCCCTTCTTTTTTCCGCAAAAATATCTTTGCACACTTCAGCAGGTTTATGGTTCCCTTTTTTAAAGCTTTTTTTACCAATTTTCAGCCCCATATTTATCTATTCCTACAATTGACACAGAATTGACAGAATGCTAAATTTAGAGATGGTTTGGTGGTTAATCACATTCAACATTGTGAGAATTTTTCGGTTTTTTCCTTTCGACTCCGGGACGGACAAGGCGTTTCTGCAGGCGCCGCGCGGGACAGCAAACAGTTGATTTCCTTCTTCGCTGCCGTTTCGCATCACCCGTTAAAGGAGAGGACTTAGCCGGGAGAGTTTTGTCGCCTTCATCAAGAGAAGGCTATGCCGCCGCCGGGCGGTATTTTTATCTTTCCGGCTGCAGCTTTGTCAGGAAGTCCCAAGGCATCCGCCGCGGGATCAATGGAATACATTTATAAAAAGGGAGAAGTGGTATTTTTGAAGGATCTGAAACACCTCATGTACTTCGAGCACTTGCTGGAAAATGCAGACAATGAGCTGGTCCAGCAGGCACAGAGCGAGGGGAAGCTGTGTCTCGGCTATACGTGCTATCACATGCCGGAAGTGCTGCTGAATCTGGACAATTGCTTCTCGGTTAGGCTGCGGGCCCCGTTCACGGGTTCCGTGGATATCGCGACGTATTACATGTCCAACTACACCTGCCTTTACGCCCGTGCCCTGGTAGAGCGTGCTATTGAAGGCGGCTATAACTTCCTGGATGCTCTTATGGGCGTTGATGCCTGCTCGGCAATGAATCGCACCATGGAGCATTTCGAAATCCTCCACGTCAATGACAAGCCGAAATTCTTTGTCACGCACTGCGACATTCCGTATAAGATTACGGACTACACGCTCGACGAGTATGTCGGCCAGATGAAGCTTCATGTTCTTGATCAGCTGCACGATGTGTACGGTGTCGATACTTCCGATGCTGCCATCCGCAAAGCCGTGAAGGAGCACAATGAAGTCTGCCGCATCATCAATGAGATGGGTGAGATGCGTAAAGCGGAGAACCCCGTTATCACCGGTTATGAGTACGCTGTCATCGTTTGTGCGACTTTCGCTGCCCCGAAGTATCTGCTTCTGGACAAGCTGAAAGAAACATTGAAGGAACTGAAGACCCGCAAGCCGGATGCAAAGCCCTGGTACAGGGCCCGCGTCGTTGTTGCCGGCTCCGAAATTGATGACCCGTCGCTGATTCAGCTCATTGAGAGCTGCGGAGCTATGGTCGTCGCCGATCGTTTCTGCTTCGGTACCGCACCGGGGCGTGAAATCATCGAACTCAACGATGATGAAGATGCCCTTCGTCAGGTTTGCCTGCACGTCATGAAGTACTCCGAGTGCCCGCGCTATATGGCCGACGAGAAGGTGCAGCAGCGCCGGGATACCGTCAACAATCTGGCCAAGGAATACAATGCGGACGGCATTATCTACGAGCAGATGAAGTACTGCGACTTCTGGGGCTTCGAGAGAACGCTGGTTGCGCATATCATGAATGAAGAGTACGGCTGGCCCGTACTGAGCCTGGACCGTGTCTACCGCAACGGCACTTCCGGACAGCTTCGCACCCGTGTACAGGCGTTCGTCGAATCTCTTGAAATTAAGAAGATTCATAAGGAACAGGAAAGAAAGGACGGAACCGGAAATGTCTAAGAAAATTCAGTATCCCAATCCAAAATTCTTCAAAATGAAGGATAATATGGATTACAAGCTCCAGCTGGACAACCTGAAGACGTTCTTCGGCATCGCCAAGGATATCTGGAATGAAACCGACTGGGATCATTATAAACAGCACCGCATTGATACCTGGAAAGCTTACGGCAAGCGAGTAAAGGATGAATATCAAACGGTAAAGAACATGTCCGCAGCAGAAAAGCTGGATCTCCTTCTCCACGGCGAGAAGCATCTCGGCAAGCTCTATCTCGGCACTGCTATGACTACGGTCCGCCGCGAATGGAGAGGCCTGCGGGACACAGCATATGATTTCTATGAGTGGGCTCGCATGTGGGGAATGTTCCTCACCACTTTCGGCAAGGATTTAATTCCGAGCTTGGGGGCTACCTTCCATTACCGTTGGATGATTTCCTATTTCAACGCCCACTACTTCATGGATAAGCTGACCATGGGCATGCGCGGATCGAACCTGCGGATGAGCCATGAGCTGGTCTTTGCCATCTTCCGCTATGTTGCGGAAAACCTGGTTCTTCTCTGCAAGGCAGACAGCCGTCTTGGCAACTCCGCCGAGCTAAATAAGAAGCTGGTTCTGTTCGATGAAATGACCATGGGGCAGATCATGTGCGGCTTCCCGGATCTGATCGGCATCCCCTACCAGTTGCTGCCGGTGTTCCTGGTATCCGAGATTGACCAGCTCATCTGCACGCACTACATTGACGCCATCGAAGAATACGGCCTGCCGTCCGACACCTGCCCGGTTCCGACTTCGGAATGCGGTGTTCTGGTTGTCGACCAGCTGCCGCACTGCGGCTCCTGCTTCATCTCAAGCTCGATGCCCTGCGATGGATCCGTCATGGCGTCTTCCTATGTGAACCGCCGCTTCCCGGATCTGCCTGTCTTCCACCTGGCATTCCCGGTCCGCTATCTGGACGAAACCAACCTGCAGTGCGGTGCGGATGACATCAAGGAATGCATTAAATTCGTGGAAAACGTTACCGGATCGAAGTGGAACTGGGATGCTTACTTCACGTGCATGAAGAGATTCAACCGTGAAACCCAGTACGAACTTGAGAAATGGGATATCAACAAGACGGCCTATCCGCAGCTTATTGGACCCGCTTATGAGCTGTTCCGCAAGTGGAACTACGAAATGGACGGCGGTGCCGATCCGCGCATCATCGATACCTGCGAGAAGGTAAGCCGCATCCTCAACAAGGCTTATAAGAACAAGGAAGAAGCCTGGCCGGGCAAGATGAAATACAGAGCCATCGTATGGTCCTGCCCGCCGCACTACTTCTCCAACTTCTCCAACTGGGCTGCCAACTGCTGGGGCATTGATGTCCTCGTTGAGATGGAAGGTCTGAACTTCACGAAGCCTCTGGAAACGGAAGATCATGAAGAAGCGCTGCGTGACCTCGCCCGTCTGTACGAACGCATGGTTATGCGCCGGCACACGAATGGCGGCTATCAGAACGTCGTTACGGAACTTTGGAAACAGTGCGAAGCTTGGAACGTGAAGCTGGTTATGATGTATCAGCACGTGGCCTGCAAGAATATGGCTACCGTACAGGGTATCTTCGATGACCAGGCCCGCGAGAGAGGCATAGACCTTATCTGGATTGAGCACGACCTTATGGATCCGAGAACTGTTTCCCGCCGCAATATGCGCGGTAAGGTCAGCAACTTCATGAGCACCGTATACGGCGCCAAGCCGGTAGATGAGTCTCTGGTCGAGTTTGATGACGCCATCAGCATGTAATTAAATTTAGCCATATTATTTACTACTAACGAATAAGGGAGCGAAATTATTATGAAATACTTTGGTGGATGCGACGTAGGATCTACTTATACGAAAGCCGTTATTCTTGATGAGAATGGCAAGATGGTGGCGAACACCACGATCAAGAGCAAAATCAACAGTGAGCAGAGCGCGAAGATCGCGATGGAAGAAGTTCTGAAGGAAGTCGGACTGAAGGACAGCAAGGAGCTTGCCTATCTGATCGGAACAGGCTACGGCCGCAACAAAGTTCCGTTCGCCGATGAAAACATCTCCGAGATCAGCTGCCATGCCATGGGCGTACACGTAACAGACCCCAGCGTTCGTGCGATTATTGATATCGGCGGACAGGACGTCAAGGGCATCAGCGTTGACACGGACGGCACAGTAAAGAACTTCGCAATGAACGACAAGTGCTCCGCCGGAACCGGACGTTTCTTTGAAGCCATGGCCAACGCGTTTGAGCTTTCGCTGCCGGAATTCTCAAATCTGAGCCTGACAGCGAAGAATGTAATTCCCATCACGTCGCAGTGCACCGTATTTGCGGAGTCCGAAGTTATCACGCTGGTCGGAGAAGGCAAGCCGACCGACGAGATTGCGGCGGGCATCGAGATGGCAGTTGCAAAACGCTGCTTTGTCATGGCAAAGAAAGCCGGTGCCACGGACAGCATTACACTGACAGGCGGCTGCGCGAAGAACGAAGGCCTGAAGCAGGCGATAGAGAGAGTTCTGAAGCTGAAAGTCATCAATCTGAAGACCGACCCGCAGCTGATGGGAGCTCTGGGTGCTGCAGAATTTGCACGGCAGAAAGGCCTTGCGAAAAAGTAAGCCGGCCGTCGGAAACTGCTGAAATAAAGGAGATCGCAAATGAAAAAATTCATTCATAAGCTGATGAAAATCCTGCTTATTACCGTCGGCGCACTGTTCGTTGTGTACTTCTGGAACCTTGATCAGAAGCTCATGAGCTGGGCTTACTCCATGGTGAACCGGATTTTCGACCGTATGCCGGTAGACAAGCACATCTAAGCTAATAAACCAGTGCACGGACTAATTACGCTACTAATGAGTTTCTGAGGGTGGGGGGATTGCTTTATATACAGAGGGTTTACCTCGTTATGAATATCTCAGGAGCTCATATAGAGGGGGGAAATGCTGCAGGCTTCAGCCTGCAGCATTTTTATAGTTCTGTTTCCCTCTCCTCCTCTTTTTCAGGTCTCTGCGCCTTCCCCCCGTAGGGGTTAGGCTTGCATTCCTTAAAGCCTTTATGTTATGCTTAATTTCGTGGTTTGCGCTGTCCTTCGGGCAGAGCGCAATTCATTGCTTCGCCCTTCTTCCTCTTTCCGGATCCTTTGAGGGGGAGCGGCGGGAAAATATTGAAGAAAGTTGTTAAAGGGATGTTCCATGCAAGATGGAGAAAACACAAAACGAAATAAGATCTTAGGTACGGTCCTGATCGTTGTATGCATCCTGATTACCGTATATATTCTTTGGATTCTTCTAACGCGCGTCTTTCCTGGCCTTTTTGACGTTCTGAAGAGCGGAGACAATGCACAGATTGAAGCGTATATCAAGCAGGAGGGAGAATGGAAAGGCCTTATCTGCATTGTTCTCCTCTGCATTCTGCAGGTAATCAGCGTTATTCTGCCCGGATGGGCTATTCAAATGGCGTCAGGCGCGATCTATCCCTGGTTTGAAGCTTTTGTAGTTTGCTTTGTAAGTTTTGTTTTTGCCAACTACCTGGTCTTTATCGTCGTGCGAAGATTGGGAAACAACATCGAAGGCATTGTAAAAACGGGCAGGCGCACGGACTGGCTGACCGATAAGCTGAATACTGCGAATCCGGCTCTGGTGGTCCTTCTTGCCGGCTTGATTCCCGGGGTGCCAAACGGTATAATGCCCTATCTTGCGGCGCGTACAAATATTACGAAGAGGAATTTTCTTATCGCTGTCGCTGCAGCGGCTTGGATGCAAATTCTTCTGAACTGCATTGCCGGCCACTTCCTGGCTTCCGGCGAGTATCTCTTTACCGTCCTGTCTATCCTGCTTCAAATCGGCATTCTTCTTGTTGTTTACCACTATAGAAACGCGATCCTTACCATGTTTGACCGTCCGCGAAAGCATACGAAAAGGCTCGGCAGTGCTTCGGATTCCTCTCCTGTTTCCGATACGTCAGAAGGCGAATCTGAAAATCTGCCCGAAAAATAAAATCGGAAAGCCGTCCCGTCCTGGAAGTCCTTTCTTGCTCCCAGGCGGGACTTTGCAGTAAGATGGGAAAAGACCCGGCACGATACACCTTTTCGGATAAACATCCGGGTCCGGCGGTTTGTCCGCTTATTCTTGAAAATAATTCTGCCGACGGAAAGGAGCTGTTGCAAGTGAGATACGGGTTTATCGGTCTTGGAACCATGGCAGGCGCAATCCTTCGCGGTTTAGCCGAAAGTACGGAGCATGCTTCCGATTTTCTCTGTGGATATAACCGCAGTGAAGGAAAAACTCTTGCACTGCAGAAAGAAATCGGTCTGGAGCCCTGCAGGACTGCTGCACAGGTTGTGGAAGAATCCGATGTTGTTATTCTTGCCGTGAAGCCGCAGGTGATGCCGACTGTTCTGCCCGAAATTCGGGATGCTGGAATAGAGAAGAAGTTGTTAGTCACCATTGCCGCGGGGCTAGAGCTTTCCTGGTATGAAGACCATCTGCCGAAAGGCACGGCCGTCGTGCGGGTAATGCCCAATATCAACGCACAGGTAAAGTCCGCCTACTCTGCGCTGTGTGCAGGAACCTCTGTACGGGAAGACCAAATGGCGGTTGCGGAAAACCTATTCCGCACCGTGGGGAAAACCTGCCGAATTCCGGAATCTTCCTTCGGCGTCTTCAGCGCTATCAGCGGATCGTCCGGAGCCTTTGCGTTTCTCTATATGGACGCCCTGGCTGATGCAGGCGTACGAGCCGGTCTGAGCAAGGACTTTGCATTAGATCTTGCCGTCAGTGCAACGATGGGAAGTGCGAAGCTGCTTCAGAATACGAAAAAACACCCCATGGAACTATGCAATATGGTATGCTCCCCCGGAGGAACAACCATCGAAGGCGTCATGACGCTGAAGGAAATGGGGTTCGAGTCCGCCGTTCATGAAGCCGTTCAGGCTATGATTGATAAAAATAACCAGCTTGCAAAATAATTTTCTGGGAAATGCCCGCCGCTTAAATGCAGAACCGCAAGGAAAAATAATTGCGCGGAGAGCGGTGATCTCTCCCGTGAGTAAAAAAACGATAAGAAAGGGGAAGCTGCGCAAAGAGAGATCAAACGCAGGCAAAAAGCAGGGTGCTGAATCCATTTTCTAGATTCGGCGCTGTAGGCACACCGCACAAATCGCATTCTCAAAACGGCGTCCTTATCTTTCCATGTTTCTTGAAGTGCAGCGCCGTGTCCGTAAGCTCTGCAAAATCCCGCTTGCGTGTTTTGAATTCTATTTGGGCAGCAAGGAAACTGCATATGTTTTACGAAATCTACTTCAGCCCGACCGGAGGGACAAAGAAAGTCGCTGATGCTCTGGGAAGTGCGTGGGAGGAAAAAGAGTCGATTGATTTGATGAAAGTTTCCGATGAGGAACTATCCCGGAGCTTCTCCGCGGAGGATTTCTGTCTTTTCGCGGTACCCGTCTATGCGGGAAGAGTCCCGGAATTCGCTATCGAGCGTATCCGAAGGCTTCGGGCTTCCGGTACCCATGCCGCCGCTTCCGTTGTTTACGGAAATCGGGCGTTCGATGATGCGCTGCTCGAATTAAAAGACACGCTGACCGGCTGCGGCTTTCTCGTTGTCGCCGGTGTGGCTGCCATCGCGCAGCATTCGGTCTGTCCGAGTGTCGCACGGGGCCGTCCGAATCCGGAAGATTTTCGCAAATTATCTGACTTTTCCGATCGCATCCGTGATGCATCGGAGCGGGACCCCTCGCAGAGCGTAATGGTTCCCGGAAATTCGCCCTATCTGCCCCGAAAAGCAATGCCGATTCACCCGGTCGGAGGGCTGACCTGCCATCGCTGCGGCCTGTGCGCTTCACAGTGCCCGGTAAAGGCAATTCCTGCGGCGAATCCTCAGCGCGTGAACTCCTCCAAGTGCATTTCCTGCATGCATTGCGTTTCTGTCTGTCCTTTCGGAAGCCGCCACGCAAGTCTTTTTGCGCGAGCTGCTGGAGCCGCCCTTTTAAAAAAATCCGCCGCGGAGCCAAAGGAGAACGAGCTGTTTCTGTAGAAAACGGTCCTATGTATAAGTTCCGGAACTCAGTGCCGCGTTTCAGGCACTCGTCCGGAACTTATGTTATCCGTTTTCTTCGGAACGTAAATCGCTTTCGTGCGCTTTCTCCCTCTCGTGAAGCCTCACACGATTAAAATCGCGTGCTTCCATGCCCGCGTTCCGCAGGCACAGACTCGCTGACTGAAGATACAGTCTGAATCCCGTGTCTCTATGCCGCAGCATAAAGCACTGAAAAAAGACG
>Ga0256404_1001022_pt1 | contig 70769 bp, 60 predicted proteins | sample RumenRJG_01DNA_FD_185990 | JGI IMG/M metagenome (GOLD analysis project Ga0256404, IMG submission 185990) | Bovine rumen microbial communities from Lethbridge, Alberta, Canada - RJG_01 | ecosystem: Host-associated > Mammals > Digestive system > Stomach > Rumen | place: Canada: Alberta | collected... | reverse complement strand
AACTGATTCTGAGGCATTGTCTCAGGCAATCCACAAAGATAAAATTTAAAATTCAGCACTTTTCACAAAGATGTGGTAGGGTGTGAACTGTAACAAGAAATGCGATTGTTCTTTATTTTAAACACGCTTTGAGGTTGACAAAACGAGAAACACACTTTATACTTAACATGCTGAATGCAATCGGGGACCATATCTCGAGGCGTATCAGCAATATAATAAATTAATATTTTACGGAAGGACGTAACATGATGAAAAAAAGTAAGACATTTTTTCTGATCATGCTTGCGGCTCTGGCTGTTACACTGACCGCTTGCGGGTCAGGCAACAAGGCAGGAAAGTCCGATACGGACGCTTCTTCTATTACCATTGGTATTGCGCAGGATCTCGACAGTCTGGACCCCCACTATGCTACGGGAGCCGGCACAAAGGAGATACTCTTCAATATCTACGAGGGCCTGGTTAAGCCCGATAAGGATGGTAACTTAAACCCTGCTGTAGCCGAGTCGAGCACTGTTTCAGACGATGGCAGGACCTACACATTTAAACTCAGAGATGGAATCAAGTTCCAGAACGGGAATCCGGTTACAGTGGATGATGTTATATATTCTATTAATCGTTGTGCCGGTACGGATGGAAAAGATCCCCTCATTTCGGCCTTTTCAGAGATTGAAAGTGTAAGCGCCGTTGATGACAGCACGGTTGAAATCAAGCTAAATAAGGCGGATACTGAATTTTTAAGCTACCTTACGTGCGCTATCATTCCTAAGGATTCAGACCCTGCTAAGGACCCGATTGGTACAGGCCCTTATAAATACGTAAGCCGTACAGAGCAGTCGGAGGTAAAGCTTACGAGATTTGATGACTACTGGGGAAAGGCGGGCGCTATTAAGGATATCACTCTCAAGGTTGAGGCGAACGCCGACAGCATAGTTATGGATCTTGAGGGAGGTTCCATAGATATGTTCATGCGTCTCACGGATGCCCAGGTAAAGCAGCTTTCTGATAAGTTTGAGGTTTATGAGGGTACCATGAACCTCGTGCAGGCGCTTTATTTAAATAATAAGGTAGAGCCATTTAACAATGAAAAGGTTCGTGAGGCTCTGTCCTACGCCATCGACCCTCAGGGAATAATGAAGATTCTCTCAGGCGGGAAGGGTGAGCAGATAGGCGGAAATTGCTATCCTGCGTTTACAAAGTATTATATGCCTGAATTAGTTGATACCTATAAGACTGATGTAAATAAGGCAAAGGAGCTTTTAAAGGAAGCGGGATATGAGAATGGTTTTGAATTTACAATTACTGTTCCGTCAAATTACGCGCCTCATGTAGACACAGCCCAGATTATATCAGAGCAGCTAAAGGAAATAGGCGTTACCGCAAAGATTGAGAAAATTGAGTGGAACAGTTGGCTCTCAGATGTTTACGCTGACAGAAATTATGAGTCAACAGTGATCGGACTTGACGCGGCTACACTTTCAGGAAGCGCTTTATTCGGAAGATACAGGTCTGACGCGGACAATAACTTTACCAATTTCTCAGATCCGGAATACGATAAGGCACTTGACTCTGCCCTTGCCGCTACGGATGATGCCGAGAAGGTAAAATATTATAAACAATGCGAGCAGATTCTTACGGATGACGCCGCGAATGTCTACATCCAGGATCTTCCTGAATATGTAGCATTAAATAAAAAATACACAGGGTATACATTTTATCCTCTCTATGTTCAGGACTTTACCACACTTAGTCCGGCTAAGTAATAATCAGACCTCTGCGAAATGCAGGGGTCTTGGCTTTATTAAGTATTATTGGAAAATGCTATGAGATTTATTATTAAAAAGCTTCTGTCAACAATCGCAACCCTCCTTATCGTGTCTCTTTGCGTATTTGCAGCCTTCAGCGTAATTCCCGGTGACCCGGCAAGGGCTATGCTTGGAACTGACGCAAGCGAGGCAGCCGTGGAAAGACTTCGGGAAGAGATGGGATTAAACGCCCCATTTATCTCGAGGTATGGTAAATGGATTGCGGGATTCGTAAGAGGAGATCTGGGTGAGTCATATAAATACAGTAAGCCGGTGTCGGAATTACTACTTGATAAGGTACCGGTTACTTTAACTATGACTCTTTTTGCCTTTTTAATGATTCTTATATTATCGATTCCTCTGTCGATAATTTCCGCAAGGCACAAGGACGGAATAATCGATAAAATAATAGTAATCATAACACAGATAAATATGGCTATACCACCATTTTTCTCGGGCTTTATTATTACCCTTATATTGGGACTGGGTCTCAGGTTCTTTGTGCCGGGAGGCTATGTATCCTATAGCGAGGATAGCGGGGCGTTTTTATATTATATGATTTTTCCGGCCCTTGCGATTGCTATTCCGAAGTCAGCCCAGACGGTAAAATTAATGCGGGGCTCTCTTATAAATGAATCGGGAAAGGATTACGTAAGAACGTCACTTAGCCGAGGAGCGACGGAAAATTATGTATTTTATGGGCATATTCTTAAGAATGCCATGATACCATCAATTACATTTTTAGGAATGGTATTATCTGACATCGTGGCGGGAAGTATTGTAATTGAGCAGGTCTTCGGAATTCCGGGATTTGGAAGGATCCTGCTTACAGCAATAGAAGGACGTGATTATCCTGTGGTTGAAGCGATAATTATGTTCCTTGCCATAATTGTAATTGTAATATATTTCATAACTGATATTTTGTATCGGGTAATAGACCCTAGGATAGACTGAGGAGGATAAAATGAAACGAAAATTAAAAAATAATGCCTCCAAGGGATTTGTAATTTCGGGTCTCATAATTACTTCAATAATGTTAATTATGGTAGTGGCGAGTATTTTTTATACTCCGTATGCTCCGACTGCAATGGACTCTGACTCAATATTGGAGGGCCCCTCACTAACCCACTTAATGGGAACCGACAATATGGGGCGGGATATATTTTCAAGGGTAATGACAGGAACGAGGACAACATTACTTATTGCCGCGGGAATTGTCGCATTTGGCGCCTTCTTTGGAACAATTATCGGGGCGCTTTGCGGGTATTTTGGCGGAATACTTGATGAAATATTAATGAGAATTAATGACGCGCTTTTTGCCTTCCCGGGAATATTGCTTGCCCTTGTATTTGTGAGCCTTTTCGGAAAGGGAAAATATAATGTTGTATTAGCGCTAGGAATAGCTTTTATCCCGAGCTTCGCGAGAATAGCGAGAAGTGAATTTCTGAGAGAGAAAAATATGGCTTATGTATCACTCGCTAAATTATGGGGAACATCCGACTTTAGAATAATGGTTGCCCACATTTTACCTAATACTGCTTCTGTAATGGTTCCGTCTGTTCTGATAGGCTTTAATAACGCAGTGCTTGCTGAGGCAGGACTTTCGTTCTTAGGCGTGGGAGTGCAGCCACCTGACGCGTCACTCGGCATGATGCTCTCTGACGCGGGCCAGTACATTTTCTCATCGCCTACATATGTCCTGGGGCCGGGAATTACATTGGTGCTGCTTGTACTCGGATTTTCACTGCTTGGGGAGGGCCTTTCAAATGAAAAATGATGTAATTTTATCAGTTAAGGACATCACGATAACCTTTCATGACCATGAAGAAAGCGAAAGGGTTGTCGATAAATTTTCACTTGATTTACATGAGGGTGAAATAGTAGGCCTTGTAGGTGAATCGGGGTCGGGAAAGAGCCTCTCAGCCATGGCGATAGCAGGACTCTTAAATCGTAAGGATGCGACAATAAACGGCTCAAGTATTTATAAGGGAGTTAATTTTATAAATGCTGACAGGAAGGAAATCAGGAAATTCCAGGGAAATGATATAGCTGTTATTTTCCAGGACCCGATGACAAGCCTTGATCCTGTGAAGAAGGCTGGGGCACAGGTAGAGGAAGAAATAAGGATACACCATCCGGAGATTCCTAAGTCTGAACGAAAGAAAATGGCGCTTACAATGCTTGAATCTGTTGGCCTTAAGGATGTTAATAAAATATATAATTCTTATCCGAACGAGCTCTCGGGCGGCATGTGTCAGAGAGTTATGATTGCGGGAGCTATGATAGGGAAGCCTAAGATATTAATAGCGGACGAGCCGACGACAGCGCTTGACGTGACGGTTCAGGCGCAGATTGTAGACTTACTTCGTGAAATAAATAAGAGAGAAAATACTTCAATAATTTTTATTTCACATGACCTATCGTTAGTCAGGAAATTAGCGAGAAGGGCTATAGTGATGCAGAATGGAAGTATAGTTGAGGAAGGCTTATGCGAGGATATTTTTAAGGCTCCGAAGCATGAATACACTAAGAAGCTAATCGCTGCGATTCCTGATGTTCCTTATTTTGGAGGAGATGTATGAGCCACATTCTTGAGGTTAATAATTTAAATGTATATTATAAAGAAAAAAAGCCTTCTTTAAGGAGCAAGGATAAAAAGCGGGTCCATATATTAAAGGATATCTCTTTTAGTGTGGAACAGGGCGAAATCCTTGGAATCGCCGGTGAGTCAGGCTGTGGTAAGTCTACCCTTGCGAAGACACTATGCGGTCTTCATAATATATATACGGGTAATATTAATATGACCTGTACAAAGCCACAGATGATTTTCCAGGATCACGCGGGTAGTCTAAATCCGTCAAGAAGTGTGAAATGGATATTATCTGAAGCACTAAGGTCTGACAGGACTAGACATTTATCTAAGGATGAAATAGAATTCAGAGTTGTAAAGGCAGCAAGTGATGTTGATTTTGATTCTTCTTTATTAGATCGTAAGCCGAGGGAGTTATCGGGCGGTCAGAGACAGCGAGTCTGCATAGCCGCGGCTATAATAAGGGAGCCTGAATTAATAATAGCGGACGAACCTGTATCGGCGCTTGATGTAACTATCCAGGCTAAAATTGTTGACCTGCTGTTGAAGCTACACGAGCGGAAGGGCATTTCAACCATATTCATATCTCACGACCTGAGAGTAATATATAAGCTCTGCGACAGGGTGATGGTTATGAAGGATGGCGAGATTGTCGAGATAGGCAAGCGCGATGAAATATACGGAGCGCCAAAAGAGGATTATACGAAAGAACTGCTAAAGGCAAGTGGGAGTATAACATAGGAAGGAAAAATTATGAATAAGAAACAATGGTGTGTAATACTTTTAGTGGCAGTTGCGGTGGTTAGCGTAATGAGGCCGGGGACAGCGAAGGCTTCTACATTTCACGCAGGGAGAACTATACTTGATGTGCTGGATATAAAGGAGGAAGACCTTTATACGTGGCTCGTAAATCATGATGGAACTACCGAAAACGATACGGGTAAGAAGGATAATACCGATTATTATCTTGGCAGTCTTTATGTGGGCGGTGATCACAGGGAGCCACACGGAGACACAAGACACGCATACGGTTACAAGGATATCAAGGGGGTCGAGGCTCTCAACTGTACCGGTTTTGTATGGCATGTAATGTACAAGGCGAGCGGGATGAAATGGCGTGACGCGGTGAAGAAAATTCCGAACGTTACAAGCACCTACTGGGATGATTTGCTAGAGAAAAATGACGTGGAGTACTATGAATATAAGGGCGCTGACGCAGTAGAGAAGGCTCTTGCGGGCGGTCATCTAGAGAAGGGTGATATATTGGCGCTTTATGGAACGGAGGATGAGCATGTCGGATTTTTCTGGGGAGATACTTCCTCTGAGAATAAATTCTGGCATTCACTTGGAAAAAAGAACAGAATCAGTAAAATAGAATGGTGCGGCAAATTAAAAAAGCTGCGTATATTTAAAACATACGCTTTTACGAAGCATATGGAAAGGCCTTATGCCGATAATATAAGGGAATATTACAGGAACAGGGATACCGACAGGCTCATTTTTGTAAAATATAAGGGTGGGACGAAGGCGGTTCTGTCTATGTACAAAAAGATAAATGAAGAAGGAAAGAGCGGTAAATGGGAGAAGATTCTCACCACAAAGGCATACGTAGGATATCACGGGATAGACAAGAAGAAAGAAGGCGATCTGAAGACGCCGACGGGGATTTATGATATAGATCTCGCCTTCGGAATAAAACCTGATCCGGGAACGGCCGGAATCAAGTACGTGAAGGTAAATAAATACAATTACTGGTCCGATGATGATAAGACCTATGACACTTTGGTTGATATAAGGAAATTGGACTATGAACCGTCGGAGAAGTTTTTTGAGGACAGCGAGCACCTGATAGATTACCCTGTTCAGTACGACTACGCTCTGCATATAGCTTACAATAAGGGCTACATGAAGGGATCTGCCTTATTTGTCCACGCATTGAAGGAAGGCCAGACCAGCACAGCGGGCTGTGTAGCCATGCCTCTTGCCGCTGATAAGAAGGTAGTGCAGAACACAACGAGGCATACTAAAATAGTGATATACAGGTAAGCAGGCGCTGTATGATGGAGCGACCTCTATTCCTGCCATATATATAAAGAAAATCTCCGGATTACTGTCCGGAGATTTTTTTTCGAGAATATGTGAACCTTCTGTGAAACATGAGTCTCTAACCAATTTTCTAACCTTCCTCTAACCTTTGGGGTGTATCTTATAGGCACAAGAAGTTGATGAAATGGTTTGGAAAAGGAGGTTGCATATGAGACAGAATATTACGAAGGTTGTACTTATACCCGCATACAAGCCGGACGAGAAATTAATAGATCTGCTGAAGTCACTTAGTGACAGCGAGATAACCACTGTAGTTGTAAATGATGGAAGCGGTCCTGAATATGATCCGGTATTCAGACTCGCCGAGCTTACAAGCAAGGTCATCTGCCATGATGAGAATCGTGGCAAAGGTGCGGCGCTTAAGACAGGGATTCATTATATAGATGAAAATATCCCAAAGCCCTACGTCGTTGTCACAGCTGACGCGGACGGCCAGCATTCTGTAACCGATATATTAAGAGTCATGGATAAGGCGGTAAATAATCCTGACAAGCTGATATTGGGATCAAGGAAAATAGAAGGCAAGACACCGCTTCGAAGCCGTTTCGGAAATTCACTCACGAGGCTTATCTTCAGGTCTAGCACGGGAGTTAAGGTCTACGATACGCAGACGGGACTCAGGGCATTTTCAAGTGAAAATGTTCCCTTCTTAATTAATATAGAAGGAAACCGCTACGAATATGAGATGAACGTTCTGCTTAACTGGACTCGAGCGAAGAAGCCTATCGAAGAAATGTGGATCGAAACGATTTACGACAAGGGAAATACGAGCTCTCATTTCCACGTGATTCGGGATTCGGTATTAATTTATAGTGAAATTATTAAATTCGCAGGAGCTTCTTTAATTAGCTTCGTTGTTGATTAATTACTCTTTTGCCTTCTGTATTTTATTACCGGGTCGCTTGAAATAACAGGAGCCTTATTTATTTCAAATGTGGCGGCAAGGGTGATGTCGGCGGTTGTAAATTATAACCTCAACCGGGTTATGGTATTTAAGAGCGACGCGTCAGTTAAGAAATCGGCTGTCCAGTACGCGATGCTCGCGACATTTATATTAATAATGAATTCGGTTGTGCTTGACCTCTACACAATGACCGGAATGCCTGCGCAGATCGCGAAAATATTAACGGAGCTAACACTCTTTATAATAAGTCTGACTGTACAGAGGAAAGTAATTTTCAGAAAAAAAGAATTGAAGGGAGCATTATCATGAAGAAACATTTTTATGGAATTTTGAGTACGGTAATGGTTCTGTCGGTGACAACATACGTTCTGCTTGACACATTTATCTTGCGGAGCGTATACAGTACCGATGCAAGCGTTGACAATAGCGTGGCATTTGCGGCAGTGGCAGAAAATATGGAGAGCAGCTCGGATGACACTGAGGGTGAAGGTAGTGTCAGCGAGGATTCGACGGGCAATGAAAGTGAGGCCGGAAGCACTTACACAGATGAAGACGGAGATGTCTACGCTGTTACGGATAATACTTCAAAAACTGAAACGGATTCATCTGACAGCTCATACAGTGACTACAGCGATGACAATGTATCGATTTCCGTAAAGCAGTACACATACAACAATACCCAGGTTTATGTGGCGGATATCACGGTATCGAGCGCGGAATATTTAAAAACAGCTCTCGCTGAAAATACCTATGGTAAAAATGTAACGGTCGCGACCAGCACAATCGCTTCTGAAAACAATGCGGTGCTTGCGATAAATGGTGATTATTATGGTGCCCAGGAGAGCGGGTATGTAATAAGAAACGGCCAGGTTTACAGGAGCACAAGCAGCTCGGATACTGAGATTTGCTGTATTTATGCTGATGGCACTATGAAGATAATGAATTCGTCGGAAAAGAGCGCCGAAGAGCTGGTAAATGAAGGCGTATGGCAGGCATTTTCATTCGGACCGGGACTCATAGAGGATGGAGAAATTTCAGTGACTGCCGATGAAGAGGTTGGGAAAGCAATGGCGAGCAACCCTCGTACCGCAATCGGAATGATAAGCGCAAATCACTATGTATTTGTAGTATCAGACGGAAGGACGAGCGAGAGTGAAGGATTATCACTTTCGGAGCTTGCTGAATTCATGCAGAGTCTTGGTGTAACTGAGGCCTATAACCTTGATGGTGGTGGTTCGTCTACGATGTATTATCAGGGTACGGTAATAAATAAGCCGACCACCGACGGCAGGACCATAAGAGAAAGAAGTGTAAGTGACATAGTATATGTAGGGTGATTTATATAGTAATAGCACTTTGATTGAAGTGTTTTGAATTTGGAGGATTAAACATATGAAAATAAGAAACAGATTTTTAACTTACCTTGGTATTACAGCTTTTTTCGCGGCATTCGGGATGATTTATGAATATTTCAGCTTCGGGGTATTTTCACCCTTTATGGCCTTTGGATTCATGATACCATTAGTACTTGGCGTTCTACCATCGTTTGTTATCTGGAGGATCGGGAAGGAGGCTTCCAGCACATCCGTCCATGAGCTCTACATGGGCGGGGTGATAATGCTAACCTTTGGAAGTATTGTGAGAGGAGTTGTTGAAATATACGGCACAACGAACGGAAAGCTCATCATTTACCCGATTCTTGGCCTAGCTATGATACTTGAGACGCTTGTCATGAATCATTACGGAAAGAAAAGATTAAGGTAAATCCGGATGCTAATTCTATGAAGGAACGCTTAATCAATATCTGTTGCAATGATTATGTTTCACAGAAGGTTCACATATTCTCGAAAAAAAGAAATCTCCGGACTGTAATATATCATCAGAAATATGCCTCTCAAAATACATAACAGTCACTCCTTTTTATGCTAATTTGATACTCTATTGATATATTAGCATATTTCCTCAATTCTTTCAAGAGGCAAAAATTATTCGGACGGTAATACAGCACCGTGGTAAAGTGTGGACTGTAACGTTCACAAAATTGAGTTACAGAGCAGATTTACTCTTGACGAATTCTCTTATTTGCTATATACTATAGTCAAAGGACACCATCAACAGATGGTTATGCCCTCAGGTAAAGCCAAAAATGACCGACCTATTGTGAGGGGGGCGGTCATTTTTTTGACTTCAAGGACTCGACCAGACCACGCAGAGCGTATCCGGCTTGAAAAACGGCTATTGAATAACCGATTAGTTCAATAAAATCCATAATAGTCATTTATTCTCCCTCCTTCCCTTTACCTGAAGAGCCGGCATATTAAAGTTGGAGGGCAGAACCCTCCAATAGATATATTAGAGGGCATAACCACCTTCATCGTTGATGATGTCCAGGCATGAGATACAGAAGCATCTCACGCTTAATATAATACCAATTTAATCTGTATAAGTCAATAGATAACTTTCGCATTACGAAAGTTATCTATCTTTTTTTAATGTATGTAAATGTTAAAATATTGCTTGACATACTACGCCTGACGTGCTATACTGCGTGTAGATTAAACCTCAACCTTGAAAGGAGCCTACTATGGACGAGATAAACGAGTACCTTGATAAAGTTTTTTCTGTCTTCCCTGTAAATGAGAAGACCCTGACAGCTAAAGCCGAGCTCGGTCAGATGATGGAAGACAAGTACGATGACCTCATTTCCGAAGGAAAGACCCATACCGAAGCCATCAAAGAAACTATAGATGAATTCGGTGACCCTGACGAATTAAAGAGCATGTTTGAGGAAGCCGCAGGCGAAAATGATGGCGATTCCGAAACAGAGAGGGCAAGTGCGCCTGTTGCGCCGATACCGGTCGGTACTCACGGCTTCCCCGCATTCTCACGAATCTCTATTGCAACTGCTGCTGATATCAAGATTAAGACCGGCGAACGATACGATGTAATCTGCAACGGCTTCAAGTATTCGCCGGAGGTGAGCGTTGAAAATGGCACCCTCACCATTCACGGTGGCAAGGGAGACCATAAGTCAGCTCTCGGCTTTTCTTTCTTATTTATAAAGGTTAATGTATTTGAAGTAAATAAGTCAGGCGAAATAACCGTAACGGTACCGGTCGGAACCAGGCTTTCAGATATCAGTCTCTCTACCGGAAACTGTGACATCAAGATCTCCCATATTAATGCGGAAAATGTATCTCTTAAAACTCTTGCCGGAGATATAAAATTACGTAAGTCTCAGATTGATAACCTGAATATCAGCGTTACCGCCGGAGATATCAGCTTTAAGAATTTTGAATCATCAAGAACAAATATCAACGCTGTTTCGGGAGATGTTAAGGGTGAAAATATTGTCGCCGATACATTTAAAATGAGCACTGTATCCGGAGACTCGCTCCTTTCCTTCGCAAATTATAAGAGGTTGGATATCAGCGCAACTTCCGGAGATATAAAGCTCTCCACCACGCAGAATATCTGGCAGTCAGACATACAGGTAAGCACCATCTCAGGTGACATTAACGTAGGCGGCAGAAAAATGCTCCGCGAATATATCCAGGATGGGACCGATGGTTCAAGTATCAGCTTAAGAACCGTCAGCGGAGACTGCACCCTTGACTATGAAGAAAGCGAGTGACGCGTATGGCTGAAATATCAAGTTCGATTATTCGGGGATATATAGACATAATGATTTTATTTATCCTTAAAGATGGCGACTCCTACGCCTATGAGATCGGTAAGAGAATTAATGAAATTACCGAACAGAAATATATAATAAAAGAAACCACGCTGTATTCCGCCTTTACGCGCATGGAGAAAAATCATTTCGCCGATCCATACATAAAATATTCCGACAGCGGAAAGAAGCGTACCTACTACTCCATAACTCCCGCCGGTCGCGAGTGGTATGAGACTAAGTGCGAAGAGTGGAACCTTACAAAGGATATCATCGACAGATTCACACATTAGTTAAAGAAATCTCCGGACAATAATACGGAGATTTTACATACGTTTGAAAAAAAGATGGAATAACTTTCGCGTTACGAAAGTTATCTATTGACTTATACAGATAAAATTGGTATTATATTAAGCGTTAGATACTTCCGTATCTCATAATTGGACATCATCAACGATGAAGGTGGTTATGCCCTCCAATATATCTATTGGAGGGTTCTGCCCTCCGACTTTAATATGCCGGCTATTCAGGTAAAGGGAAGGAGGGAGAATAAATGACTGTTATGGATTTTATAGAGTTAGTTGGTTACTCACTAGCCGTTTTTCAGGCCGGATACGCTCTGCGTGGTCTGGTCGAGTCCTTGAAGTCAAAAAAATGACCGCCCCCTCGCAAAGGTATGCGGTCATTTTTTGACTTAGCCTGAGGGCATAACCATCTGTTGATGGTGTCCTTTGTTTATAGTATATAATAAACAAGAGAATTCGTCAAGAGTAAATCTGCTATGTCCATCAATTTTGTGAACCTTCTGTGAAACATGGGTCTCTAACCGAATTTCTAACCTTCCTCTAACTTTTTGGGTGTATCTTATAGGCACAAGAAGTTGACAGGTTGGACTAGATAGTCGTATCACTTCGTGACACGACAAGGGAGGTAACGCTTATGAGACAGAATATTACGAAGGTTGTGCTAATACCTGCATACAAGCCGGACGAGAAATTAATAGACCTGCTGAAGTCACTTAGTGACAGCGAGATAACCACAGTAGTTGTGAATGACGGGAGCGGTCTTAAATATGATCCCGTATTCAGACTTGCTGAGCTTACTAGCAAGGTTATCTGCCATGATGAGAATCGCGGTAAGGGAGCAGCTCTTAAGACAGGGCTTCGTTATATAGACGAAAATATCCCAAAGCCCTACGTAGTTGTCACAGCTGATGCGGACGGCCAGCATTCTGTAACCGATATATTAAGAGTCATGGATAAGGCTGTAAATAATCCTGACAAGTTAATATTGGGATCAAGGAAAATAGAAGGCAAGACACCGCTTCGAAGTCGGTTTGGAAATTCACTCACAAGGCTTATCTTCAGGTCGAGCACGGGAGTGAAGGTCTATGATACGCAGACGGGACTCAGGGCATTTTCAAGTGATAATGTACCCTTCTTAATAAATATAGAAGGAAATCGTTACGAATATGAGATGAACGTACTGCTTAACTGGACCCGGGCGAAGAAGCCTATAGAAGAAATGTGGATCGAGACAATTTACGACAAGGGAAATACAAGTTCTCATTTTCACGTGATTCGGTATTGATTTACGGTGAAATAATTAAATTCGCGGGAGCTTCTCTAATTAGCTTTGTTGTTGATTATTTACTTTTCTGCCTATTGTATTTTATTACCGGTTCGCTTGAAATAACAGGAGCCTTATTTATTTCAAATGTGGCGGCAAGAGTGATATCGGCGGTTGTAAATTATAATCTCAACAGGGTTATGGTATTTAAGAGCGACGCGTCCGTTAAAAAATCGGCAACCCAGTACGCGATGCTTGCGACATTTATATTAGTAATGAATTCGGTTGTGCTTGACCTGTATACGATGACCGGAATGCCTGCGCAGATCGCGAAAATATTAACGGAGCTTACACTCTTTATAATAAGCCTGACTGTACAGAGGAAATTGATTTTCAGAAAAAAAGAATTGAAGGGAGCATTATCATGAAAAAACATTTTTATGGATTTTTATGTACTGTGCTGGTTCTGTCGGTGACAACTTACGTTCTGCTTGACACATTTATCCTGCGTAGCGTATACAGTACCGATGCAAGCGTTGACAATAGCGTGGCATTTGCGGCAGTGGCAGAAAATATGGAGAGCAGCTCGGATGACACCGCTGATGAAGATAGCGACAGCGAGGAATCGGCAGGTGATGAAAGCGAGACCGAAAGCACTTACACGGATGAGGACGGAGATGTCTACGCAGTCACGGATAATACTTCGAAAACCAAAACGAATTCCGATTCATCTAATGCCGATTCTGCCATTCTTCTATTTCTGGCAATATTTTATCCGTAACGTTAGAAATAAAGCCCTCAGATACCTCAAACCCATAGATATCCCTGAGAGTGTCTGATATCTGCTTCGTGGTCATTCCTTTGGCATACATGGATATAATCTTACTGTCAATATCAGAAATATCCTTCTGGCGTTTCTTTACCACCTGTGGCTCAAAAGTCGAATCCCTATCCTGAGGAACATCGATATTGAAACTACCATAGCTGCTATTTACCTGCTTTGACTTGTAACCGTTCCTTGCATCGGTATTTTCAGAGCGTTCTGATTTACTGTAACCCAGATGGTTATCCATTTCAGCTTCCATCATTTCTTTGATAGTGCCGCCCAGAAGGTCTTTAAGAGCTTCCTGAATATCCTCAGCGCTCTCAATATCATACTCTTGAAGAAGCTTATGGATAATCTCTCTTTTGCCATCGGTCATTACTACTTTGTGAACTGGTTTCTTTTCTGATCTTGCCATAATTAAAGGCCTCCTATGAATTAATTTATTATATCATAGAAGGCCCTTACTATAAAAGCTATTTACAGACTTTTTTCCATACTCTCTTTTTTTAATTGTCTAAAATAGCTTTCATAGGCCTTAGGTGTTTCAATTGTAACCAGGTTACCATTCTTTTTTACGACTATCGGATTAGTTAACCATTTACTAAGCGGGTCAGGCATTTTATAAATGATTTTTCCTTCCTCTTTCGTCTTTTGTGTTCTTTTACATTGTTGCATCGCGATTTTTTCAATATTACTATATATATCAGCCTCTGTATTTTCAACTTCAATAACTGTTGTCGAAGCAATACTTGAAAAATATGCAGACATAGGAAAAATAAATATACATAATCCTAAAATCAAAAAAGGAATAAACATAGCATCAAATAGATGTCCATCAATTATTATTGAAAATATTTCTCCTACACAAAAAATAATTACACCAATAGTCGAGAAATAAATCAAATATTTTTTAAATGTGCTCATGTCAATATTATACAGGCTTTGCTCTCTGTCTTTACTTTAGAGAAGAGCAGTTCCCTTCTGTCCTTATATTCTTCATAATAAGTATTTTTCTTTTCCTTGTCAAGGTATTTTATACCCTTTGTAAGGCTTTTCTTATAGGCGTCGATCATTTGAAGGCGTTTATCAACCTTATCGAGCTCTTTTTTAGCTTCACTTACACTCTCAGGCAGAGAGTCGACCTTTATATCGACAAGTACTTGACCTTTTTGTACGTAGTCACCATCATGAACTTTAATCTCGCTTACCTGTCCCATTGTCTTGCTCGGCACTTTTATCGCGGCGGTATCAGCTTTGAAGATACCGTTTCCTTTTACTTCTATATCTATCTTAAATAAGGCTGCCCATAGAAGAGCTATAGAAACAATCGCGAGGACGATATATATAGTAAATACGAGGATTCCTCTTGGCGCCTCGTTATATACTTCCTTGCTTTCGGTCATATCAGAAGCATCTATAATAACCGGTTTCATGCTGTCGCCTCCCCTTCAAAGCTCTGGTTCTTAACAAGAGAAGCGTACATACCTTTTGAGTTCATAAGACTCTTATGATTTCCCTTCTCGATAATCTTTCCATTTTCAAACACATATATCCTGTCACAGTTTCTAATAGTTGAAAGTCTGTGCGCAATATAGATTACCGTCATGTCCTTGGTAAAGCTTTCTATGGTTTCATCAAGAGCCTTCTGCGTTATAGAGTCGAGGTTGCTGGTCGCTTCATCAAGGATTAGGACATCCGGCTTCTTAAGCAGGGCTCTCGCGATAGCAAGCCTTTGTCTCTGCCCGCCTGAAAGGTTCGCTCCGTTCTCATCAAGCCTTGTCTCATATCTCAAAGGCAGATCATTGATATATTCATGCGCCTGCGCCATTTTACAGGCTGCAATTACTTCTTCCATAGTAACATCGTCCATGCCTAACGTAAGGTTCTCATATATCGAACCGCTGAAAAGAAATGTCTCCTGTGGAATATAGGCGATTCTGTCACGCAGGGTTTCCGTTTTAATATCCTCAATGTTATTGCCATCTATCAATATATTACCAGACTCAGCGTTATACATCTTAAGAAGAAGTTTGGCAAGCGTAGTCTTACCCGAACCGCTCTCTCCAACGAAAGCCACCTTTTCTCCTGCCTTTATATCAAGAGAAATATCATCAAGGACAAGCCTCCTTGTACCATATCGAAACTTGAGATTATTTATCTCTATGTTTCCGTTAATCTTTTCCGGGACAATTTCGTGATTTCCGTTCTTTTCCTTTTCAGTTTCAAGATCGAGTATCTCACCCAGTCTGTCAGCTGCTACAACCGCTGTCTGTAACTGAGGCTGCAGATTAATAAGGTTCTTAACAGGATCGAGAAAATACGCTAACAGGGAATTAAATGTAATAAGCGAGCCAATAGTCATCTGACCATTTATTACACTTATACCACCTATCAGGAGTATAACTACTCCACCGACAAGATCTACCAGAGTTTTAAGGGAAGTCTGGATATTTTCAGCGTAACCGAGTCTGAATATGCTTTTAAGGAGCTTAACAAATTTACTTTCAGTCTCCCAGTTAACCTTTCTTTCAGTATTGTACGCCTTTACCGTACCTATACCATTAAGCGATTCAACCATATACGAAGATAAATTCGCATTGTATTCCATGCTATCACGATTCAGTTTCTCATACCAATTAACCGGGAAGCTGCCGGTCAGTTCCGGCAGCTTCCCTGATTTTAGCGATACTTGTCTTGTAACCATTCTGCTTGCAGATAGTCGCGAGACAAGCAGCGCCACAGTCAGTGATGTCATGCTGTTTAATACAATAATATTTCATGATGTTATCATTCCCTAAATTATGCTATTCCTCGATGATGTGATCCTTTAATAAACAATAATCCATTTGCATCATCCTATCATGACCAATTACTTGCCCGCCTTCGTTCATTACTTTAAATTTTACTATTGGTCCTTGTATCGTATTTGTTGTTGCTGTTTGAATAGCCTTGGAAATGTCACAATATCTAACACAATTTGCCCCTGACAAAAAACATTCACTACCAAAAATAATTATACAGTCTAACACATACCCTTTATACACAACTAGTATTAGAAGGTATAAATCATTAATAGCAAGCATAGTTGTCGAAAAAATTTCTCGGTTTCCATATTCGTAAATTAATGTCATGACATCTAAAGTTATCACAACTACAAGAGCATAAGGCAAGAGCTTAGTAAAAGCATGTGCTTGCTTAAGCTTATTGCTTGAATATTGAGAACACATAAAATTTTTGTTTGCATTTATAAAACCTACTACGTTTTTATAATAAACACGTACAAAAATCAGATTCACGATTATTAATGCGAAAATCATTCCAAAACATTCAATCATTGCACGTAACAATAACGAACTGGCATTAGAAGAACATAAATACACACTAAACAAGTATATAGAAAAAAATAGTAAAAATATATAGTTTCTTAGTGTGAAAGTGGGTGATTTTGCTGTTTTATAATATCTCATAATTATGATATCCTTTATTACCTTAGTTATGGCAATAATAATTGCCATAACTAGAAATATTATCCCCAAATTGCACTGACCACACACAGTGGAATTCCTACATATGGGCTCACTAAACAAGCTGCAATACTGCCACCAAGTAGCAAATAATCACTCACAGTCTGAAGTTTGCCACCTGTAATATTATACATCTCTTCGGAATCAAGCCGTGATAACTCATCCGATAAGTCTATATTTAATACATGTGTGTACATTTTCCAAACACTCCCGCACCTATTAAACCTATGGCAATACCCACCGGTGGACAAGTAATTCCAGCAGGAACCGCCCATGCGATACCTACATACCCCATTGTCGCTCCAATTGAATCGGATACTACGTTTCCACCATTAATCAAAATTAGCATGCATTTTCTGCTCGCAGTTATTTATTGCTCTAAGTATAGCCATAGTAATACGTTTTGCTTAGACGTCTCAAAACTGCTAAGGTATCCATAGCCGCTGAGCTACTATACATAATAACCTTTAGGATCCTAGCTTTGTGTACCTGTATTTCTACAGAGCCGCTATATCTATGAGCAACAGTTTGCTATTATATATCAGTTTGTTAAATTTGTCAAGCATTTATTTAAGATTCACTTATTAATATTTCTAATAAGAACATTATTATTTATAAGTATTGCTAATAAACTCAATATTTAACCTTAAATATATTAAATGATGCATTTGCGACCGAGATACATTAAAGTAGAATTATTCAAGGGGTATAGTCACAGTAAATGTGTTTCCGAGGCCTTCATTGCTCTTAACATCTATAGAACTGCTGAAATCAATACAGGGAAGCAGGCGGTTTCAAATTAAAGAGGGATGGGTATATTAGCCGCAGTTGCAATAGAGACGCGTGAAAATGCGGGGAATCCGTGAGTTCTTGTAGGCATAGGCGTAACAGGCGTACTTATCTAGTCTACATACGTTAAAAAAAAGTGGGTTACAGTCCACACCCTACAACAGTGCTGTGTTACCGTTCGAATAATTTTTTCCTCTTGAAAGAATGAGTGAAATATGCTAATATATCAATGTAGTATCAAATTAGCATAAAAGGAGCGACTGATATGTATTTTGAGAGGCATATTTCTGATGATATATTACAGTCCGGTGAGACTTTTTCATCGGTTTTGATAACCGGGCCGAGGCAGGTAGGCAAGTCAACCATTTTACAGCACATGCTTCCTGACTTAAGGGTTGTCTCTATGGATTCAAACGCTGTAAAGAACGCTGCCATTGCGGATCCCGGCGGTTTCCTTTCGCTTCAGGGAAGTCCGCTTATTATAGATGAAGTCCAGAAGGTGCCTGAACTATTTGATGAAATAAAGCAGGCAATAGACAAAGATAAGCATTATGGTATGTATTATTTAACCGGATCGCAGAACCTGTTGCTTATGAAAAATGTTTCGGATTCTCTCGCCGGAAGAGTGAATATTATACATATGCTGGGGCTAAGTACGAGAGAAATTTTAATGGAAGCTAGGAAGGAACCGTTTTTACCTACCACAACGGAACTTGTGTTGCGGCGTCCGTTAAATAATAAAAGTACTGCCTGGTTATGGTGGCGTATTCACAGGGGAAGCATGCCTGAATTATATGCCAATGAAAAAATTGACTGGGAAAAATATTATGATTCATATGTTCAGACATATCTTGAACGTGATGTAAGAGACTTTGCGAATATAAGAGACCTTATTACGTTCCGTAAATTTATGGTCAGCATAGCTGCAAGAACGGGCCAGCTATTAAATATTAGCGACATAGCGCGCGATGTGGGTATCGAATCGGCTACAGTAAAAAAATGGCTCTCGGTGCTTCAGGCATCTGATATAATATATTTATTGGAGCCGTTTTCTTTAAATGTAGCAAAAAGGGTAGTTAAAACACCTAAGGTATACTTCACAGATACAGGCCTTGCTTGCTTTTTGACCAGATGGACCAGTCCGGAAACGTTAATGACCGGCGCAATGGCGGGAAATATATTTGAGACTTATGTTTTCAGCGAACTTTTAAAGTCTTATTACAATGTAGGAAAAAGGGCGCCAATATATTTCTACCGTGACAGCAATGGAGTTGAAGTGGATTTTCTGATTTATGAGGATAATAAACTATATCCGATTGAAGTCAAGAAAAACAGCAACCCGGGCAAGGCGGACGCAAGGCATTTTAAAACGTTGGTAAAGGCATTTCCATCGGTGGACGTCGCTGAAGGAGGTGTTATTTGCACGGGAAGTGAACTGCTTCCGATTGATAAGGGTGTGACCTCTATACCTGCCTTATATATATAAAGAAAATCTGTCTGGATATTCAATATTATTGATCTTCGGTAATTATTCAGTTGGGATAGTTACGGTAAATGTGCTTCCGAGGCCTTCCTTGCTCTTAACCTCTATGCTTCCGCCGTGGTACTCGACAATCTGCTTAGCGAGGGCGAGGCCGAGACCGGTGCCCTTAGTGCTGCGGCTCTTGTCGCCACGGTAGAAGCGTTCGAATATGTGAGGCTTATCGGTATCAGAAATACCAATTCCATTGTCTGTTACAGAGAGGATAATATTTTCTTTAACGGAATTGTTGTGAGGGTGGTTTGTATTTAGGACGATTCTCACAATACCGCAGTCTTTACCGTAGCGTACTGCGTTCGAGAGGAGGTTGCTTATTAATAAGGTAAATAAATCAATATTTACAGGGGCAGAGATGCCGGCTGTGATAAATGTCTCAAAGTTTTGATTCTTTTCATTTATTAATTTGTAATCATTAACTATGCTTGTCACAAGGGCAGAGAGGTCGGCCATTTCTTTTGGGTATTTTTCTGTGCCTTGTTCAATTCTTGTAAATATTAAAAGAGTCTCTATTAAATGCGACATGCGGTAACCTTGTTTTTCGATTGAACCGATGCTTTCATACATATCATCCATTGTTTTCGCGTTTTTAGTTGCGTAGTCGCACTCGGCAATTAGAATTTTCATGGCAGTTCCTCCAAAGTGGTACAGAAACTCTTTCCGTCACGCTTCTCTAATAATGTATGCTCCTACGGAGCATACTAGTCATAGCCACCCACTTCGTGGGACCCGCTTATGACAATTGACACCTCCCTCAAGAGGGAGGCTATTAATAGAGCCTGTTTTGCTATAATCTCCTAAAAGTATAACATTTTTAGAGGTTGTAATCAATGTTGACTGTAAATTTAATGTATGGTAAGATTTAGGAAAACGACTTATGGAGGAAGACGTCTATGAAGAGAAGATTTTTAGCTGTTTTGCTTACTGTTGTTATGGCTCTTGGCGCTGTATACGGGCAAGGAGAGTGTTATGAAGCGTTCGCTGCGACAAGGCCTTATGCGACACATGGAAGGTTATCGGTAAAGGGAACAAGGCTGGTTGACAAAAATGGTAAGACAATTAGGCTCAAGGGCATTTCAACCCACGGACTTGCCTGGTTTCCGCAGTATGTAAACAAAGCGGCATTAAAGACACTTCGCGATAAGTGGAACGTAAATCTAATCCGCCTTGCCATGTATACGGCTGAATACGGTGGTTATACGAGCGGCGGGAAGGCTAATATGGAGAGCCTTGTCGAAAATGGAGTGAAATACGCCAGCAGCCTTGGTATGTATGTGATAATTGACTGGCATATCCTGTCAGATGGCAATCCGTTAACACATCAGAGCGAGGCGGTTGATTTCTTCACAAGGATGGCTAAGAAGTATAAGAATAATGGGCATGTCATTTACGAAATATGCAATGAGCCGAACGGCTGCGAGTGGAAGGATGTGAAAGAATACGCCAATAAGGTAATTCCCGCTATAAGAAAATACGACAAGAAGGCGGTAATCTTAGTGGGTTCAACGACCTGGAGTCAGGATCTCGATAAGGTAGCGGCAGCACCTCTTCGATATAAGAAAAATATCATGTACACCTGCCATTTCTATGCGGCAACTCATAAGCAGTGGCTTCGTGACAGGGTGAGCGCTGCGATAAAGAAGGGAATTCCTGTATTTATATCTGAATTTTCTATCTGTGACGCGAGTGGAAATGGGGCGATAGATAAGGCGGAGGCTGACGCCTGGATGAAGTTTATAAAGAAAAATAATATTTCCTGTGTTGCCTGGGCTCTCGACAATAAGGCTGAGACCTGTTCGCTTATAAAAGCGGACTGTGCCAAGACGTCAGGATGGAAGAATTCAGACCTCACCGACACAGGAAAATATATAAAGAAGGCATATACAGCTAAGTGAAATGTTCTCTCAAAAAGTCTACACATTAAAGAATTCCGATTCGGCAACTTTTCGTATTCCTCCGTCGATAGCGGTTCTATAGCTTACGTTATCGTTAAGTAGCTTCAGAGTGATGGTGTTATAATCATTTTTGAAGAATTCCTCCTTTATTATTTTAGAGAGAAGAGCTGAAATATCACAGTCCGGTTCTGAGGAAGGACAGTTGCCGGATGACTGTCGCTCGTTCCGGACTTTATTTATTAGCTCTAAAAAGCTGTCATCTCTTTTGATTGCCGGAAAAAGCTTATATATATCGTAGAGGTGCCTTGAATTTCTTTCGGGTCTATCTTTTAACCGATAGTCACAGACAGCGAATACCTTGTCTATAAATGTTCGTTCAAGGGTTTGAGCGGGCATCATTATATTTGCCTCAGGAAACAGTTCTGACAGGTCGAAATTTTTATAAGCTTTGCCGACAATGCTGCCAATATTTATAGTATTAACAGGATATGCGACAGAAATATAGCTGATTTCTACTATTAACTGTTCGGGCATATCTGAATAAAGAGAATCATACTCAAAAACGTAGCGGTTGAAATCCCTGCGTGACCGTATCTGTTCCGGATTCAAAAGTCTTAGACCAAGTTCGTTGGCAGCGCTAATGAGATATTCCTTAGCATGCCTTCTTTGCCCCTGCGTTAATGGTTCGGAGGTTGAAAGGTCAATATCTTCAGAAAATCTGTTAATTATGCCATATCCCTTGGAAAGGCAGGTACCACCCTTGAAAACAAAAGGGGTAGGGCAGTCGTTCATACGTGACAAAAGCATCGATTGAATAGTGTCTTTTTCTGTCTGAGTTGGGTCTATGCCGTAATCAGTCTGAATGTTGGAAATTAATTCTATCCACATTTGTGTTTTATCCTTGTGCCAGTTCACCTAATATACCTCCCTCATATAAGTTTTTGTAAATCCGTAAAGGATACAAAGGTAAATACTTTCTAATCTCGTTAATGTCAGGCTTTTGAATATCAATGTATCTCTTTATAGCCCAATTTCTGTCAGCGTCGTCAAGCTCGCAGTAAATGTTTATATCTCGCATTAGGTCTAGGAACTGCAACGCACCAACGTTTTTCTCAGTAATAGGAGCTACAGGCTTATATAATATTACTTTTAGATTCCTTATTTTTACCTTCCTGGTAGGGGTGGTAGCAGAATTAGTGCATATCTCATACCACGCAGGATTCTGTGTAGTGAAGCCGAATCCGTTATACAAGCGCAAGCCGGTATAGTATCCGGAGACAACTCCATTAGGCTTTAAATACTTCTTGATAAATATGTCATATGAGTTAATAGTTCCCGGAATTCCTAGGGATGTATTGTAGGACTTGTAGTAAATTCCGTTACTGTACCTTTTGAGCCTGCCGTCTTTTATAAGCTTGTTTATATCTTCTCTGGAGGCCCATTCCGGAAACTCCGAAAGTAGAATAGGCTCTCCGTTTTTAAAGTTTCTATCTAAGTATTCGTATAACATTGTGCACCTCACATAAAAGCAGAAACATCATCTAACACTTTTTATTGTATCACATCGCTCTTAAAATAGCAAGAAAAAAGAGACCGTATTTTTACGGTCTCTCATAGTATCATTATTTTTTCTTGAAGGTAAATGTCACGGTCATGGTTTCGACGTCTTTGAAGTCGCTTGTGCTTATTATCTTCTGCTTGTCATCACCCCATGGGTTCATGAAGTAGACACGATATGAGCCACTTTCGGAGCCCTGGGCGGCATCGCCCTTGAGGGTGATTTCTTTATCGTTAATAAGAACCTTCGTAGGAGTAATTACGTAATCCTTGAAGTTCGCGGCCTTACCGACTACAAGCTCTATGAGGTATGGGTCTGAGGTCTTCTTCTTCTCGGTGCCGGTGAAATCAAGAGATACTGTATATTCGCCTTCGCCATCCATATCGCAAGGAGTAGATTTGACTCCGCCTACGTCAGCGACTTCCTCATAATTGCTTGTCGTTCCGCTTGTAACACTCCAGTCTGTATTTGAATACATGAGCCATGCGTTCGTCTTGGTATCGGTCGGATCGGCTGTCTCTTCCTCTGACTTAGCGGTAGCGCGGTTATCCTTGCCATTTACAAATTTATACTTTACGTTTATGGTCTTAATATCAGGATATTTTGCTGTGTCAATTACCGCTGCCGAATAGCCGTCAGGGAAAAGCGATTCCTTAATGTAAGGGTTTACGATATTTACACGGGTACACTTGCCGTCATCTGAGCAGGTGTAAGGATTGCCCGTTAATTTGACCTTTTCGCCGTTTATCGTAATTTCTTCTATCAAAATAGAATAATCAGGGAATAGCTGCTCGCCGTTCATGATTCCGACTGCTGAGAAGCCGAGGTCCTTAGCGGAGCCCGCTTCAGTTCCTGTGAAGTCAAGTCCTACCTCATATTCGCCTTCGCCCGTTACGTCGACAGTTGTGGCGGTGACGCCCGCTGATACGCTGTCTTCGTCGTATTTATCGCCGACAGAGTACATCATTCCCCAGTCGCTTGAGGCGAACATGAGCCATGAAAATGCCTCGTCGTCAGGAATTTCCCTTGCTGCAGGGGCAGCAGCGAGATCTGCGTCCATTTCACTCTTAGCTGCAGCCTTTATGTCATCGTCACTCTTGCCTGCCTGTGCGTCACGGCTGTGGTCCGAATAAATCTTAGCTACCTCGTCGTGACTCATCCTGCAGTTATCACGATCATACTGGGAATTGCAATCCCAAAGAACAGGGCAGTAGTTGTAGTAATCGCAGTTGTTAAGAAGGTTTCTTATATAAAGAGGCGTGCCGTCCTTGAGGGTCTCCTTATCAGCCTGAGGCCCGTACTCGCCTATTACAACGCCTATTCCGCGGTCAACGTAGGTTTTCATTTTCGCAAGCGTGTCATTTACAGCCTGAAGCTGCTTCTGCTTGCCCCAGGTCGCTACTGTTCCGATGCAGTAGTCGCTTGGATCGTAAAAATGTACCGATATCAGAAGCTTATCCGTCGCTGTGTCCTTTGGCATATTGAAGCGGAAATTTAAGGTTTTGTCAATATTTGTATCGTAGCCTGCGATAAGAAGGAAACGGTTCTCATTGTTGCCGCCGCTAGCCCTAATAACATCGACAAACTTCTGATTTATCTTATTCATGGTTGAATAGCACTCATCTTCGGTGAGGGTGCCGTCAACGCCTGTGTCATCCTGAGGCCACTTATCATTTAATCTCGCGCCGAGCTCCTCGTTCGCCGATTCGAAAATGACGTGGTCACCGTAATCCTTGAATTCGGTTGAAATCTGGGTCCAGATCTGCTCGTACATATCCCAGGCTTTCTCGGCGAGCTCGCCCTTCTGGCCAAACATCCCCCACCAGTCGCCATCCCAGTGGTCATTTATGATGACGTACATATCATCGGCTCTGGCGTAGTCGACTATTTCCTTTACACGGGCCATATAGGCAGCAGGAATGGTGTAGTCGTTATTTTCATAGTCCATGAGGTTTGTCCAGGCTACAGGAATGCGGAGAGTGTCAAAGCCCGCCGACTTCATGCCGTCAATCATTTCCTGAGTGGTAACAGGCTGACCCCATGCGGTTTCGCACTTTGTTACCATATCAGCCGTGATCTCACCGCTTGCGGGCATGAGAGCGCTGTGGTTGTAAGCTTCCATGGTGTTACCGAGGTTGATGCCGTTTCCCATGTCCTTTGTTAAATCGATGGATGATATGTCATTGCGCATGGTTTCCTCCACCTTCTTCTCTGTCTCGAATGAGGCAGTTGAGGTCTTGGATGCGCTCGCGGTTGCTGAAGCCGCTTGGCTTCCGTCAGAGGTCGTAGAGCTCTTGCTGCTTTTTCCCGAGCCGCAGCCTGTGAGCATAGTGGTGCTCGCAAGGGCCGCCGTAAGGGCAAAGGCAAGGCCCCTATTAAATAGTTTGTTTCCCATAAGTTCCCCTTTCAAAGATGTTAGGTCTTCCATGGGGCCAGAACTTTAGATCTGGCCCCTTACCTTATATAGGAAAGTATAGAATAATGGCTCCATTTTTATTAGATGAAAAAGTAGACTTAGGTTTCGGAAAAATTATCGTTGCTTGACTTAATAAGTGTATTATGATAAGATTGATGTCGTGTGACCTTTTTCAAGACTATATAATTTCATCAATTATGAAGTTGATTATAGCCTTAAGACATAAAAAATGGAGGGCAAGGTACTAATGAAAAAATATACAAAAAAGGGAACCGCTGTTGCTTTAGCGGTTTGTTTGGTTTTAGGGTTCGTCCCGGGACGGCCTCTTTATGCATCGGAACTGAGTGAAAAAAATGTTGTATCAGAGAGTGCGGTGGGTACGGATGCTGTGACAGATGGCGCTATCGAGCTCGAACCGGTGACCGGCAGCGCAATCGAACCTGATACATCATCACCCGGCGCTATAGATGGTGACATCGCAACAGGTCCGGCGCTAGAGCCGGGTGAAGACGGCGAGGATGCGTCAGGCTCATCGATAGAAGATGACGCGGATTATGAGGACGATGAAGAGAAAACCTGGCTTGAGAAGAAGAAAGAAAAAAGCGAAGAATTTCTCGCGGAAATGGAAGACTATGATTATTATGGGAATAGCATTACCGAGGATAATAAAAGCTTAACGCTTGATGAAATAGATAAATTGGTAAAGGGTGGTAAGAAAGTTGTACCGGGACCGTCTAGAGGCCTCTATAAGAAGATTATGGGCAAGACCTGGATTGATGAAACAGCCTATAAGGAGCCTAAGAAAAAAATAAAGATAGACCTCGCGAACAGGGTACAGTACGCGACCTATGTCTCATATCTCAAGGCTTTTTCAAGATATGACGGCGTATATCTCTATAATATTGGCCATACGGAAGAGGGAAGGACAATATATTCGCTTGTATTTGACAAGGAAACAGGGAAGTCGTCTAAGAAGAAAAAGGTAATAATAATGTCAGGTCTGACCCATGCCAGGGAAATGGCGGGCGGCATGTACATGCTAAAATATTGCGAGCAATTATCTGAGCACCCGACTAAATATAAGAAGCTGCTTGACAATTATAAGGTGGTAATTGTTCCATGGCTTAATATAGACGTCTCTCAGGCGATGATAAATAATCCATGGTCCTGGAATAAGCAGGGCGGCCTATATAAGGCTAATATAAAGGGAACTGACCTAAACCGGAATTATCCTGCCCTTGCCGGCGGGTGGCTCGCGGACGGAGTACCAAGATTAAGAACGCAAAAGCCATGCTTTGGCGAGTACGCAGGAAAGTCGCTTGGCTGCGCTCCTGAGACTCAGGCAATGATGAAATGGTTTTATCACTATATCGCTGTTGAAAAAGCGGTAGCATATATTGATTTTCATCAGCAGGGCAGGATAGTTTATTCGAGTCAGTCCTGCGTCAGCGCACATCAGTGCAGCGTGAATAATAAGGTTGGTGCCAAGCTTGCGGCTCATTTTGGGTACTCTGAAATAAAGCAGTATTCTAAGGACGCGAGGAGAGACCTTGACGGGTCAGGTGAAACGACAACTCAATTTGCTTTATCCGTGTCATGTGGAAAATATTCTCCGAAGTACGGCGGTTACGTCTACTGGGACGGAGAACATGAATTAGCGCCTGTAACCTACGTAAATCCGGCGGGATGTAAGAAGAAGGGTTATAAATTAAAGCAGTTAAATAAGAACTTTCTTGCGTACACTGTGGAAAGCGGAAGCGGTGTAGCATATACAGGCGGCACAAAGTCAGCCTTTAAATTAAATAAATCGGAATATTACAGCAGGCACTTCGATACATTTTTAAACGCAATTCCAAATATATTCTAAATAAAGCAGGGGCCGTAATAAGGTCCCTGCTTTTATTTTAATTCGCTATATCATATACACTTCTAACATTTATTTTACCGCTACGGGCATCTTCCACAGCCTCACCGCCATCAGGAGCAGGCTGATTTAATTCATCACCGGCGACGGTAAAGTCTCTCGACGGCAAGATTTTTACCTTTCTGGTTCCCGCTTCCATATCGAAGAAATTATCGGAAAGTCTCAGCACGCCTCTTGGTGTATCTATACTTACAGCATGGGCAAAGTTCCTCGCCGTAACGGATACCTCATCACCATCAACCGAAACCGAAAGCTCAGGATCAAGGAACTTATAGTGCTTCGGTGCGCAGAAAAGGGCTGTGCCATCTGAAATCTTCTTTCCATCAATAATTAATTCATAATATAAATGGGCCGTCAGCGGATCTTCCCCGTTAAAGTCAAGATGAGGAAGCCAACTGCCTGAGTAAGGCTTAACATTTACGCTAAATTCGCCTTCCTTAATTACCGAAGAATCAGGCCGTCTCAGACTCCATTTTACAAGGCCATTTACCTCATTCCCTGTTTCGTTCGCCACATGGAGGTCGGCACTTATATCAACAGGCTTTGGCAGAGTGTTAGGATAAGGCTTCTGGTCTATTTCACCGTGTTCCTCGCATGAGAGAAGGATCGGCGCGAACATCTTTTTCTCAGCGTACTGAAGGGCCTTCCAGTTACCGTAATAATCCACGCTCGCCCACGAAGCCACAGGCCAGATATCGTTTAATTGCCATACCACAGTTCCCATGCAGGTACCACGGAAACGCCTGAAATGCTCTACGCCATATCTTATCGCCGTCGCCTGAAGGAGCTCGGAGCAATATATAAGCGCCTCAAAATCCTTCGGATACAAATAAGTCTGAGAAATATAGCTCATAATTTTCCCATTTGAAGATGGATTTCTCTGGTGCATTTCCATTACGCGTGAAAATATATTTCTGTCTTCGGGCTCTGTAAATCTCTCAATAGTCTGCACCGGAGGAAGAGCCTGGAAACCGAATTCCGATAAAAATCTGTAATGGTGTTTCCTGAAGGCCGTAAACGGTTCATTCCCATGCCATACTCCCCAGTAGTGCGTGTCGCCGACGTTTTCCGCATTGCTGTTGAGGAAATTTCCGCCGGATGATGGAGACGATGGAAAATAAAACGCACCCGGGTCCTCTTCCTTAATAATTTCCGGAATTATATATTCGAAAATGCGAATATAATCGTAAAACTGCTTGCGATTTTTAGGCCAGGCATTTCCCTCATACTGGGTCTCAAGCTCATTGTTGCCACACCACATTCCTATGCAGGCGTGACTCCTGAGCCTTCTTACGTTCTGTCTTATTTCAGCTTCAATATTTTCCTTAAATTCATCGCTCAAATCATATGACGCGCAGGAAAAGAGGTTATCCTGCCAGATGAGGAGGCCCTTCTCATCACAGAGGTCATAAAAATAATCATCAGGAAAATATCCGCCGCCCCATACTCGAACGCAGTTATAATTCGATTCCTTGGCGGTCAAAAGAAGCAGATCGGTACGCTTTTTATTTATCCTCGAAAATATATTATCCTCAGGAATATAATCGGCTCCCATGGCAAATATCTGTAAACCATTTACCTCAAAGGCGAAATTCCTTCCCGTAAGCTTCTTCCCGGTTTTATCTGTAATCGCGACCGTCTGACTCCCCTGTGGGAAAATGAGATTAGTGCCATCCTCCACGTCAGGGGTCTGGTTTTTCATGTGCGGGTCCCAGACCTCATCCTTTATTTCATCGGTGTTTACAGTAACCGTGCGGAGGCCTATCCGCTTATGCCACGTGTCAAGCGGGCGCAGCTTGCGCGAGTCACTCTTGTCATCATCGTCATTGCCTGCGGAAAGTAAGATAATATTCACATCATACAGGGGCTGCCGGCCATACCCATTAGGCCACCACAATTCGGGATCTTCTATATCTACGTCAAGTCTTACTGAATTTTCTCTTATTTCGCAGGTATTTCCCGTAAATAATTTCGCAGGCGTGCTACCGTGAGCATTAACCCTGTCACTCTCGACGTTTATTTTATTCCCGGAGGGAGAGGTGACGGTCATCATTAATTTCAGATTTTCGTCCGTCGCCTCAGGCATCCATTCGGTATTTATTCTTGCGTGTAATTTTACTTTTGAGACGATATTTCCATGGGCATTTTTACCTGTAATAAAATGTTCTTCGCCTATATAGACATCGCCAAGTCTCGCGGTCTTTACAGACTCTATCATTACATCACGGAAAATGCCCGCGTCGGGAAGCCTCGGCCCCCAGTCCCAGCCGAACATGCAGGCAGCCTTCCTTATATGCGGGAAGCCCGGCATGGCATCATCGGAACCACCGACAGGATTTTCTGCCTGGGCCTTTTCTATATATTTTAGAGGCGAATGCAGGAAAATCTTCAGGGTATAAACAGTATCAGGGCTGTCGTCAGCCACATGCAGGGTGATGTCATATTCCCATGTACGGTTCATATTATCAGCGAAACCTATACGCAAATCATTTAAATAAATGTCGGCGATGGTATCAATTCCGTCAAAGCGAAGGAATACCCTGTCCGCATTTCTCTGATCTTCTGACAGGGTGAACTTTGTTTCGTATACGAAGTTATTTTCCATTAACTTAGTGGCGTTAAGCTCATTATCCCTGAAATAAGGGTCGGGCATAAGCTTATGCTCAAGCAATGTCCCGTAGACAGTCGATGGGACGGTAGTGCTTATCGGCTCCTCCGGAATGTTATATACATTTTTACCCTCGATCGTAACCGTCCAGTTGTCATGGAGATAAACTGTATTCATTGTCATGGGTCCTTTCTTATTGATGAATTTACTTTATTAGCTAAGTAAGCTAAATACATTACGTCTATTCTCTCCATAGCATACACTAAGATCGTAAATTAGTAAATATGGAAATTTATTTTTTACGGAAAAGTTACATCCCGAGTCAGGCACGAGCTGCGATGCAGCCCAAGCCTGACACGGGATGCTACAGACATAACAAAATGTTTAGCACTCAGACGAAAAGAGTGCTAACAAAATCCTTGACAAGTGATATAAAAGTGGTTACAATAGTGTTTAGCGGTTGAAAAATATTAACATTATTATAAAGGAAGTGCGAAAAATGGCAGAATTAGAAAAAGGTTCATTATCCATCACTTCGGAAAACATATTTCCGATAATCAAGAAATGGCTCTACTCAGACCATGACATTTTCCTTCGCGAGCTCGTGTCAAACGGCTGCGACGCTATCACTAAGCTTAAGAAGCTCGAGGGCATAGGCGAGTGGACGGCTCCTGAGGGCAACAAGTACAGGGTTGATGTCATAACCGACGCTGACGCTAAGACCCTCACCGTTATCGATAACGGTATCGGCATGACCGCCGACGAAGTAAAGAAGTACATTAACCAGATAGCCTTCTCGGGCGCTAAGAGCTTCCTTGACAAATACAAGGATAAGGCCGACAATGAGCAGATTATAGGCCACTTCGGCCTCGGCTTCTATTCGGCGTTTATGGTAGCTGACCGTGTAACTATCGATACCCTTTCATATCTTGACGGCGCTAAGCCTGTTCACTGGGTAAGCGAGGGCGGCATCAACTACGAGATGGAGGACGGCGACAGGACTGAGCGCGGAACCAAGATTACTCTTTATTTAAATGACGATTCCTATGAATTTTCAAATGAGTACAGGGTAGAGGAGGTTCTCGAGAAGTACTGCTCATTTATGCCTGTAGAAATATACTATAAGAGCCTCGACGCCGAGAGAAAGAAAGCGAAGGAAGAGAAAGAAAAAGCTGAAAAGGAAGCGGCCGAGAAGGCTAAGAACACCATTGTCGACGAAAATGGCAACGAAGTAAAGCCTGAGGGCGAAGAAACTAAGACAGAAGAGAAGAAGCCGGAGGAGCCGAAGCCGATAAATGAGGTTCATCCGCTCTGGACCAAGGCCCCTAAGGACTGCACCGACGACGAGTACAAGGAATTTTATAGAAAAGTCTTCAGAGATTACAAGGAGCCTCTTTTCTGGATTCATTTGAATATGGACTATCCATTTAACCTTAAGGGAATCCTTTATTTCCCTAAGATTAACTCAGAGTATGACGCTGTAGAGGGTACAATTAAGCTTTACAACAACCAGGTATTTATAGCTGACAATATTAAGGAGGTTATCCCTGAGTACCTCCTCTTGCTTAAGGGTGTAATCGACTGTCCTGACCTTCCGCTCAACGTCTCAAGGTCAGCCCTTCAGAATGACGGATTTGTCAAGAAAATCAGCGACTACATCACTAAGAAGGTTGCTGAGAAGCTCTCGGGTTTGTGCAAGACCGACAGGGAAAATTATGAGAAATACTGGGATGACATCGCTCCATTTATAAAATACGGATGCCTCCGCGATGAGAAGTTTGAAGAGAAGATGAAGGATTATATCCTCTTCAAGGACCTCCACGATAAGTACGTAACCCTCGACGGTTACGTAAAGACCATCAAGCCGGATGAGGCCGCTAAGAGTGATGAGCAGGCAGCTGAGGCTTCTGATAATTCCGAAAAGAAGGAAGAAGAGAAGCCTAAGACCACGGTTTACTACGTAACAGACCCTGTTGAGCAGAGCCAGTACGTAAACCTCTTCAAGGAAAATGGCCTGAATGCGGTTATTTTAACCCATAAGATTGACTCTCCTTTTATCAGCCGTCTTGAGATGAACCACGATGACCTCAAGTTCATGAGAATCGACGCTGAGGTCGATAAGGCTGTCAAGGGCGAGGCCGATGAAGAGGAGCTTAAGAAGGACACAGAAGACCTTACAGCCCTCTTCAAGAAGGAATTAAATAAGGACAAGCTCACTGTAAATGTTGAGTCCATGAAGAGTGAAGATATTTCCTCTATGATGACTGTTTCTGAGGAATCGCGCCGTATGCAGGATATGATGAGACAGTACAACATGGGTGGAAACAATGATTCGTTCGAGCCTGAGGAGACCCTTATCCTCAACGCTAACAACGCCCTCGTCAAGTTCCTTCTTGCCCACAAGGATGACAGCGATGACAGCAAGGTAAAACTTTTCTGCGAACAGCTCTATGATCTCGCTGTCCTTCAGAACAGACCGCTCAAGCCTGCGGCAATGACTAATTTTGTAAAGAGAAGCAATGATATACTAAAAGAATTGGCGAAATAATAAGAATAAGGCTTGCATTATTTCAAAAATCCTGTAAAATAGTAACTGTTTGGAGTTTATCTCCGGACAGTTACTTTTATGTCAGGAACTAATTACTTATTAAAGGAGAAATCATGATCCAGGCAAGCAACATAACACTGAGACTTGGAAAACGTACACTTTTTGAAAATGTAAATATCAAGTTCACCGAGGGCAACTGCTACGGCCTCATCGGAGCGAACGGAACCGGTAAATCGACATTTTTGAAGATCCTTTCGGGACAGCTTGAGCCATCAAGCGGCGAGGTAATAATTACCGCGGGCCAGAGACTTTCCTTCCTCGAGCAGGACCATTTCAAATACGACGCCTATCCTGTAATCGATACCGTAATCATGGGCAATAAGCGCCTTTACGACATCATGAAGGAGAAGGACGCTCTCTACGCGAAGCCTGACTTCTCAGATGAGGACGGTATAAAGGCAAGCGAGCTTGAAGGCGAATTCGCTGAGATGAACGGGTGGGAGGCTGAAGCGGACGCGGAGACCCTTCTTAACGGCCTCGGCATCGACACGGAATTCCACCACAAGCTCATGAGCGAGATAGACGCGCCGCTTAAGGTTAAGGTCCTTCTTGCGAAGGCTCTTTTCGGCAATCCTGATATCCTTCTCCTAGATGAGCCTACGAACCACCTTGATATGGACGCTATCCAGTGGCTCGAGGAATTCCTTATTAACTTTGAAAATACCGTAATTGTCGTTTCCCACGACAGATATTTCTTAAATAAGGTCTGCACCTATACCGCTGATATCGATTACGGCAAGATTCAGCTCTACGCGGGCAATTATGACTTCTGGTACGAATCCAGTCAGCTCATGGTCCGCCAGATGAAGGAAGCGAACAAGAAGAAGGAAGAAAAGATCAAGGAGCTCCAGGAATTTATCCGTCGCTTCTCAGCTAACGCAAGTAAATCAAAGCAGGCGACATCCCGTAAGAGGGCACTCGAGAAGATCGAGCTCGACGATATCAAGCCTAGCAGCCGTAAGTATCCTTTTATCGACTTCAGACCGGCCCGTGATATCGGAAATGAGGTGCTGACTGTCGAGCATTTATCTAAGACCATTGACGGCGAGAAGGTACTCGACGACGTATCATTTATAGTCGGAAGAGAAGATAAGATAGCCTTCGTAGGCCCTAACGCGAAGGGCATTTCAACCCTCTTTAAGATCCTTGCGGGTGAAATGGAGCCGGACGAGGGCTCCTACAAGTGGGGCGTTACGACCTCGCAGGCATATTTTCCTAAGGATAACACAGAGCTCTTTAAGGGCGATGAGAATATTACCGAATTCCTCATGCCATTTTCACCTGAGAAGGATGTTACCTACGTCCGCGGGTTCCTAGGCAGAATGCTCTTCCCGGGCGATGCCGGTGTCAAGCAGGTCAAGGTCCTCTCGGGTGGAGAGAAGGTAAGGGTTCTTCTTTCGAAAATGATGATCATGGCGAGCAACGTCCTCATCCTCGATGAGCCTACGAACCACCTCGACATGGAGTCGATCACGGCCCTCAACAACGCCCTTATCAAGTTCCCGGGAGTTGTGCTTTTCACATCTCAGGACCACCAGTTTATTCAGACCATCGCGAACAGGATCATCGAAATCATGCCTAAGGGTATAGTCGATAAGGTCGGCACCTACGATGAGTACCTTGAGAGCGACGAGATGGCCAGAAAGAGACAGGTTATGAACTTTAATGATGAGGAACTCGAGGAAGAGGACCTCACGGAAGATGAGGATGTTTCCAATGAATCAGAAAACTAAGAGGCTTGCCTATTGCGCTATGGCGATTGCTCTCGCGACAGTGGCGAGCTTTATAAAGGTATTTGAATTTCCTACGGGAGGTTCGATTACATTATTTTCCATGCTCTTTATAGCTCTCGTGGGATACTGGTACGGTCCAGCGACAGGTATAATAACGGGTATAGCCTATGGCCTCCTCCAGCTTATAATTAAGCCCGAGATTTATTATCCCGCCCAGGTTGTGCTTGACTATGTATGCGCCTTCGGAGCGCTTGGCTTCTCAGGCTTCCTCAAGGATAAGAAACACGGACTTCTCTTGGGCTATATAGCGGCGATAACCGGAAGGTGGATATTCGCCTCTCTTTCAGGAGCCATATTCTTCGGCGAATATGCATGGAAGGGATGGAATCCTTACGCATACTCTCTTGCCTACAACGGAATTTATATAGGATCTGAGGCAGCGGTTACCATAGTGCTTATTTCCATACCGCCTGTGAAGAAGGCTCTTGAATTCGTGAAGCAGAAAGCTATATCATAGCTAACATAATTTGTTCGGTGAAAGGAGCTCACTTTGAAGCTCTACGACAAAAGAAAAATAGATTTTGACAACCTGCTCTTCGACAGAAAGGCGATATGGGCCCTGCTCATACCGCTTATCGCGGAGCAGGTTCTTAATTCCCTTATGGGAATGGCCGACACCATGATGGTGAGCCGCTACAGCAAGGAAGCGATGTCGGCGGTAAGCCTGGTGGATTCCCTGAATACTCTTGTAATTATGGCCTTTGATGCCCTTGCGGTCGGAGCGTCCATCATCTGCTCCCAGTATATAGGCCATAAGGACCCCGAACGGGCTAAGGAAGCGGCAGAGCAGGTTACCCTTTCGGTAACGGTCATATCAGTGGCCCTGTCTGTGATTCTGCTTTCGATAAGGCGACCTTTACTTAGACTAATTTTTGGAAATGTGGAGCAGAAAGTTATGGCGGACTGCCTTGCCTACTTCTTACTGACAGGCATGTCTTATCCCTTTATAGCGCTTGGAAACGCAGGCTCAGCTATATTCAGGTCGACAGGCGAGAGCAGATTTCCTATGAACGTCGCTATCGCTTCGAATGCGCTAAATATAGCGGGAAACGCCTTATTTATATTTGTATTCAAGATGGGAGTGACAGGAGCTGCCTTATCTACACTTCTTTCACGTATCGTGTATATGACAGTTATCTACGCAGCATTAAGAAAGCCCGATAATATTATAAGCATAAGAAATTATAAAATAAAGCCAAATTGGGAAATGATAAAGAGAGTTCTTGGAATCGGAATTCCTTCCGGTATAGAAAATGGTATGTTTCAGTTCGGTAAGCTCGTGATCCAGTCGAGTGTCTCGACCCTTGGAACATTAGCTATTTCCGCGAATGCCATGACTATTATCCTAGAAGGCTTAAATGGCATGGCGTCAGGCGGCATAGGTCTCGGCCTCATGACTATAGCAGGCCAGGCTATGGGCGCGGGGAGAACCGAAGAGACAAAGTATTATATAGTGAAGCTTGATAAGTACTCTGAAATCGTTATGATAGCTTGCTGCGCTCTGGTCTTCATCCTTACAAGGCCTGTATGTGTCCTTGCGAAAATGGACCCGCGGGCTATAGAGATGACCGTAGGAATGATGACATTTGTAACCCTTGTGAAGCCCTTTGTCTGGGTGCTTTCATTTACGGGCCCGAACGGATTCAGAGCAGCGGGAGATGTGAAATTTCCAATGATAGTAAGCTCTCTTTCCATGTGGTTCTGCAGGGTATTTATAACAGTAACCCTTATCAGAGTCTTCCACTTCGGCCCAATCGCAGTGTGGATAGGTATGGGCTGCGACTGGACCGTGAGAGCAATTATATTTACGATAAGATATTTTTCAGGAAAATGGATAAAGCGGGTAATCTGACTAATCAGCTTCCACGACTTTTACGGTTCGAGTTTTGCTTACCTTCTTGCCGATTGAATCAACAAGGGTGTAGGTCAGCTTATATTTTCCGGGAGTGTAGAAATCAATATCACCGGTGATTTCTACGTTGTCGGTTTCATTTTTCTTGCTTGAACCGTAAGCCTTTACGCCCTTGAGGAGGTTATAAGCGCCACGGTGCGCCTCGACTGTAAGCGGTCCGTCTATAGTCATGGTAGGGGCCAGATTGTTATAGGGGTTGCCGTAAGACCATTCGTCAGTAGGGTCCCAACCGCCTCCAAGTACACGTTTAACGTTGTCCGGTTTCCCGAGCGGACCAGGATCGTTCGCGTCATCATAGAAAACGACTGTGGTGCCGCTTGGACAGTTCATATATATCCACCTCGCGTCAGCGACACAGAGTCTTATACAGCCCATGGAGCGCTTCTCGCCGAGACGGTCATATTCACCCTGCTCTACATTAGAAGGATCCTTTGTCCAGTATGGAACCGAGTGGAAGAGTATATGCTCGAAAACTCTGGTAGCGTACTGGGAATAAGTGCCACCGAACATCAGGCGCCAGCGATATTTCTCGCCCAGGTGCTTGACTCCGAGAGGGGTATCCGACCCGCAGGAACATAGCATGGCGCGGATAGGGACGTATTCTTTGCCCTTTAATTCATAGGCGGTGACGACATTCAGTTTACGGTTCACCTTAAGCATGTAGGTGTCGGCTGTCGCAGCCTTAGTGGTCTCGGCGTTGCCGAAGAAGAGAACCATAAGGAAGGATGCGCAAATAAGCACAGAAAGCAGTTTCTTTAACTTTTTAAACATTTATTTGTCCTTTAAAGCCTGTTGATAGTTACTTAGGAATTTTACTATAGAACTTTGTCAAACGTTTGTCAAGATTGTTAAAGGTACTTTATGAAGAACAAGTCTAAAGTATTGCGCAATCACCCTGCATGAGTTAAAATGTGTATAGTTTACTTATATAAATGAGGTCCGATATGTCATTTGATGTTATAATCCCGACATACAAGCCGGGGGAGAAGTTCAGCAGACTTTTACAAATGATGAGAAAGCAAACCGTTAAACCAAACCGCCTCATCATCATGAATACCGAAGAAAAATTCTGGAAGAAGGAATTCGAGGATATATACCCTCTTGAAGTCCACCATATAAAGAGGGCAGACTTCGACCACGGCGGCACCAGACGGGCAGCAGCCGGACTTTCCGATGCCGAATTTTTCGTCTGCATGACAGAGGATGCGATCCCTGCCGATGATAGGCTCTTTGAAATGCTACTCGCCCCTTTTAATGATCCTAAGGTCGGGGCAAGCTACGCCCGCCAGATAGTGGATGCGGCCGCAGGTGAAATAGAGCGCTATACGAGGCTCTTCAATTACCCTGCCAAATCATCGGTAAAAAGTAGGGCTGATATAGAGAAGCTAGGCATAAAGGCCTACTTTCTCTCTGACGTCTGCGCCATGTACCGGAAATCCGCCTACACCGAGGCCGGAGGCTTCGTTAAGCAGGCGGTATTTGCAGAAGATATGCTTATGGCGTCAGCCCTCATGGATAAGGGTTATTGTGTTGCTTACGCCGCTGACGCAAGGGTGATTCACTACCACGAGTATACAGCTGCCGAGCAGTTCCATCGGAACTTCGATATGGGTGCGGGCCAGGCAGACTTCGATGAGGTATTCGGAAAAGTAAAGAGTGAGTCAGAGGGCGTGAAATATGTGAAGAAGACGGTGGCGCATTTAAATAAATGCGGAAAGCCCGGGGAAGCCGTAAAATTTATATGGCAGAGTGGCGCCAAGTATATGGGCTACAGGCTTGGCAAGAAATATAAGTCACTCCCAAAGAGCATGGTGCTTAAAATGTGCTCGAACAGGGGATACTTTGAGAAGGTGCTGAAATAAGACAGCGATAACTAAACCACTTGACAAAACCGCTTTCTGGGTCTATAGTTAATTCATACTAGATTAGTCGGGATTGTGGAGAGTCCGACCATTAGATGCAAGCTTCGCTTGCGGGTCGGACCTACGAATCACTCCTAAGGAGTGATTCAATCCGGACTCTCCTTGATAATTGAATCATACAGAGAAGGTGGTTTATTTTGAAAATATCAACTAAGGGTCGATACGGCCTCCGCGCTGTGCTTGATATAGCGCTTCACGACGACGGTGAGACTCCCGTATCCCTCACTGAAATCGCCGAGAGGCAGTACGTCTCCGTAAATTACCTTGAGCAGCTTATGACGAAGCTTAAGAAGGCAAATATTGTAAAAGGCGTTCGCGGCGCTCAGGGCGGCTACCATATGGCCCGTCCCGCCGATGAGATATCGGTAGGCGAGGTTCTCAGAGCCCTCGAAGGGAGCCTCGAACCCGTTGACTGCGCGGAAATTATGACAGATGGTATCCCGTGCGAGGGCGCGAAGGCCTGCGTTACGAAATTTGTATGGAAGAGGATCGGCGATGCCATAAACGACGCCGTTGACCATCTCATGCTCTCAGATCTCGTAGATGAAGGAAAGAGCCTAATAAATAATGAAAAGGCGGTCGCAGGAAACTGTGTAAGAGGTTAGTATGGAAAGAATTTATTATGACAACGCCGCTACGACAAGGTTAAGCGATAAGGCGTTAGCGTCTATGATGCCTTATTTAACCGATAATTTTGGCAACGCATCATCCGCTTATGAATTCGGTATGAAGAGTCGTGAGGCCATCGATAAGTCAAGGGATACCATAGCGAAATTAATAAACGCGAGGCCTTCGGAAATTTATTTTACATCGGGCGGAACCGAGTCTGATAATTGGGCCCTTATAAGGACAGCGGAGCATTTCGAAGAAAAAACAGGGAAAAAGGGCCATATTATTACGACCGCGATAGAACATCCCGCTATATTAAATACCTGCGCTTATCTAGAAAAGCGGGGCTTTGAGGTTACTTATATTAAGCCCGAAAAAAGCGGATTAATTGATCCGAGGAAAATAAAAGACGCCATAAAAGAAAATACCGTATTAATATCCGTAATGCTGGTAAATAATGAAATAGGTACCATAGAGCCGGTTGCGGAGATTGGGAAAATCGCTCACGAAAATAATATAATTTTCCATACGGACGCAGTGCAGGCTTTCGGGCATTTGCCGATAAATGTGAGTGCGATGAATATCGATTTATTATCCGCCAGCGCCCACAAATTTAACGGACCTCTTGGCGTCGGTTTTTTATATATAAATACGGGAATCACGCTTCCTTCATTAATTCACGGCGGCAGCCAGGAGCGGAATCGCAGAGCGGGCACCGAAAATGTCCCGGGGCTTGTCGGGATGGCGGCAGCAGCCGTTGAGAGCGTTTCGAAAATTAATGAAAACCGTGAGAAAATTATTAAAATAAGAGACCATATTATTGACCGGGTCTTAAAAGAAATTCCCGATGCGAAATTAAATGGTAATATCGAAAACAGGATTTACAGCAATGTAAATATAGGCTTTAAAAATATAGACGGTGAATCCCTCATAATAGCGCTTGATATGGCAGGGCTTGACGCAAGCAGTGGGTCTGCCTGCTCGGCTATGAGTCATGACCCGTCGCACGTTCTGACCGCGATTGGGCTGAACAGTGAGGAAGCGGGAAGCGCCGTGAGATTTACGCTTGGCAGTGAAAATACAATGGAAGAAAGTGACAGGGCGGTTGACATTTTAAAAACTTGCGTTGAAAGGCTTAGAGGATAATGGCAGAAAAGGTTGTTGTAGGAATGTCGGGCGGCGTCGACTCAAGCGTTGCAGCCTACTTATTAAAAAAGCAGGGGTACGACGTAATCGGTGTTACCATGCAGATATGGCAGAGTGACGATGTCTGTTCCCTTGAAAATAAGGGCGGATGCTGCGGAGTCTCCGCGGTAGAGGACGCGAGACGTGTCGCTTCCGTAATAGGAATTCCATATTATGTTATGAATTTTAAAAATGAATTTCGTGAAAATGTAATAGATTATTTCGCAAATTCATATAGAAGGGGTGAAACACCAAATCCCTGCATAGCCTGCAACAGGTATGTGAAGTGGGAGGCTCTTCTTAACAGAGCTCTCGCGCTTGGCGCGGACTACATAGCGACAGGCCATTACGCTAAAATCAGTAAACTTACTAATGGCAGGTATACCATAGCGAATTCCGTTACGGCGGCTAAGGATCAGACCTACGCATTATATAATTTAACGCAAGAACAATTAAGCCACACTCTCCTTCCAATTGGAGATTACGAGAAACCACGCATCCGGGCTATCGCGGAAGAAGCGGGCCTTCCTGTCGCAAGCAAGCCTGACAGCGAAGAAATCTGCTTCGTGCCAGACGGCGATTACGCGAAATTCTTACGGGAAAATTATAACATATCAGAGAAGCCCGGGAATTTTATCGATGAAGAAGGAAATATCTTGGGTGGTCACAGAGGAATAATTCACTATACCATAGGTCAGAGAAAGGGCCTCGGAATTGCCTTCGGGAAGCCTATGTACGTGAAGGAAATAAGGCCGGATGATAATACGGTTGTGCTCTCTGATAACGAGGGATTATTTAAGCGTCATGTGACGGCAGGCAATGTTAATTTCATGGCTTATTCCTATGATGAATTAATTAAAATGGCTGGAAAGGGCTATGAATTTACAGGGAAAGTAAGATATAACCACAAGGGCGATACATGCAAAATAAGACTTGTAAAAATGCCGGTAGGTCCCGAGACGAGAGAAATAAAAATTCAGGCAGATTTTGAAAAAGGCGTCAGAGCTCCTGCTCCGGGTCAGGCGCTTGTAATTTATGATAAAGAAGGAAATGTCGCCTGCGGCGGCACAATTACGGGAGGAAATTTAGCAGATGGCATTTGATGGAACTGTTGTCGCGGGCCTTGCCCATGAATTTAATGAAATTCTTACGGGTGGGCATATTTCTAAGATAGCCCAGCCCGAAAAAGACGCAGTTGTAATTACAGTAAAAAATAATTCAAAGGCGTATAAATTATTCCTATCGGCTTCGCCGAGCCTTCCACTTGCTTATATTACAGAGGAGCAGAGGGAATCACCACTCACTGCCCCTAATTTCTGTATGCTCCTAAGGAAGCACCTGCAGGGCGGTAAAATAATAGGCGTCGACCAGCCTGGCCTTGAGAGAATTATCAGAATTAAGGCAGAGCACCTGGATGAAATGGGTGACCTCACTGAGCGCCATTTAAATATTGAAATAATGGGAAAATACAGCAACCTTATTTTAATAGACGAAAATGAAAAGGTAATAGATGCCATTAAGCGGGTGAATATGCTTGTAAGCTCGGTACGTGAGGTACTTCCGGGAAGAGATTATTTTGTTCCCGAACAGGAGGGACGAATAAATCCCTTTGATGCGGATCTTAATTATTTCAAGGAAAATATAGCAAAGAAGCCTTCGAATATCCGAAAGGCTATATATACAAGCCTCACCGGATTTTCATCCTGTATGGCAAATGAGCTCTGCGAGCGGGCAGGTCTTGACGCTGACGAAAGTATATCCGCGCTTAACGAAAATGATATAGAAAATTTGTACAATGATTTTGCGAAAATAATAAATGATATAAAAACCGGCAATTTCAGCCCCTGCGTTTATTATAAGGAAGACGGAACTCCCGCGGAATTTTCAGCCTTTCATTTATCCATGTATAAGGAATTAAAAGAAAAGGAATATAATTCTTTTTCGGAAATGCTTGAAAATTATTACGGGGAGCGGGACGCGGTTTACCGTGTAAAGCAGCGGTCCACCGACCTAAGGCGGGTTATAAGTAACGCTATAGAACGTGAATCCGGGAAGCTTACCATTTTCGAGAAGCAGCTGAAGGATACTGCAGACCGTGATAAATACAGGAAGTGGGGCGAATTAATTACCACATACGGATATTCCCTTAAGGGCGGTGAGAAGGAATTAATCGCGAATGATTTTGAGACGGGAGAAGAGGTAAAAATAAAGCTTGATCCCGAAATATCCGCTATAGATAACGCCAAGAAATATTTCGATAAATACGCGAGACTAAAGAGGACCTTCGAAGCGGTTACGAAGCAGAAGGCTGAGACTGAAGAGGAGCTTGAGCACCTTGAAAGTGTGAATGTATCCCTGACACTGGCCCAAAACGAGGGCGACTTAAATGATATCCGCCATGAATTAATTGATTACGGATATATCAAGAAGCACGAAAGCGGCGGCAAGAAGAAAAAAGAAAAGAAGAGCAAGCCTCTCCACTTTATTTCGAGTGACGGATTCGATATATATGTCGGGAAAAATAACTACCAGAATGACTACCTCACCTTTAAGCTCGCGAACGGCGGTGACTGGTGGTTCCACGCTAAGAAATGCGCAGGAAGCCACGTAATCCTTGTCACAAACGGCCGCGAGGTGCCTGACAGGGCCTTCAACGAGGCAGGGAAGTTAGCGGTACATTTCTCAAGCGCTAACACCGTGACAGAAGCCTCAGGCGACGGCAACAAGCACGAGGTAGACTACGTACTCAAAAAGGAAGTAAAGAAGCCAAACGGCGCCAAGCCCGGCTTTGTCGTCTACTACACCAACTACTCCCTCATGGCCGACTCAGACATCACAGGGATAAAGGAAGTTCCTTGACAGGCAGTTAAATAAAAAAGCACAGCCATAAGCTGTGCTTTTATTTTTTATTACTTATTTATGCTGCGCTTGATTTATCGCTCGTGGCGCTTCTGTTTACAGGAACGTATTTTGTTGAAATGAGTTTCTTGATGCAGGTTACGGCTACGATAATTCCAAGTACGATTAGGAAGGCTGCGACTATAAGCTGCAGGCCATTTACAAGGAATGTACCTGTTCCGCCGGCGAGGGCCTTTACATTTCCGATTACGTTAAATATTATCGCCGTGTAGGTTACCGCAAGCATGATAAGCATAGGCGGATAGAGACTTGCGTGTTTCCTTCCTGTCGCCTTGAGGAATACAGCGACTCCGATGAGGACGAGGGCAGCGAGCATCTGATTTGCTGAGCCGAAGAGGGCCCATACGTTCTGGTAGCCGCCGAGGCAGAGAAGATATCCGAAGAAGAGGGTTACTATCGTAGCAAAATACTGATTAGTGCAGAGCCTCCTCCAGGCGGGCTGCTCTTCCTTTGGAGTGTCCTCATCAAGGAAAAGCTCCTGGAATGACATCCTGCCTATACGGGCAACCGAGTCAAGAGAAGTGAGGGCGAGGGCCGACACGCACATGGTCATAAATACATTCGCGAAGGAATTCGGGATGCCAAATATTTCAAGGAATCCAGCGACACCCTGAGAAAAGATCTGGAATGGAGTGAGGTCGGCAGGAGCGTGACCGTCAACAGCTACTGCGCCGACAACGATGAGTGAAATGACACCGACTAAGGTCTCAAGTAGCATAGCACCGTAGCTTACGAAGGTCATATCCTTCTCATTCGCGATAGTCTTGGAGCTTGTCCCGCTCGATACCAGTGAATGGAAGCCTGAAACCGCGCCGCAGGCGATGGTTACGAAAAGTGTAGGGAATAGGTAGCTGGTATTTCCATTCGCTCCGGTTATGGCAAAGCCGTTAAAGGCATTTAACTTCATGGTCGGGTGTGACACAAAAACGCCCACAACCGCTGAGATGAGCATACCTAGGAGCATAAATGTAGTCATATAATCGCGGGGCTGCATGAGAAGCCACATAGGCATTACGCTTGCCATGAAGAGATAGACCATGATTACGTAATTCCACTGACTGCTCGTGAGGTAGGCAGGAAGCGCCATACCGATAGCGAACATGGCGACTATAAGGCCGATAGCGATTACAACCTTAGCTCCCTCGTGAAGCTTCCCCTTCGCAGCCTTCTCTATAATGCCGAAGAGCATGGCGCCGACTATGAAAAGCATGGAAATCATAGCGGCAGCGGCTCCGTTAAAGTTCTTCGCAACCGTCCCATCAGCGGCTGTCGTGTATCCGTTAAATGTACTTGATACCATCGATGTAAATGCCGCAATGACGAGGAGGGTGAAGAGCCAGCAGAAGAGTGAGAAAAATCTTCTTCCCTTTTTGCCTATGTATTTTTCAATTACGAGTCCGATGGATTTACCTTCATTTTTAACTGAAGCGTAGAGAGCGCCGAAATCCTGTACAGCCCCGAAGAAAATGCCACCGAATAATAGCCATAAAAATACCGGAACCCAGCCGAAGGCCGCGGCGAGAATCGGTCCCTGGACAGGGCCTGCGCCCGCGATAGATGAGAACTGATGGGCAAATACCGTGAGCTTAGACGATGGAACGAAGTCCTCGCCATCTTCATATTTCTTAGCGGGAGTAACTGCCTTAGGGTCAATGCCCCAGGATTTCGCGAGCCACCTCCCATAGAAGACATAGCCCGCAAACAGCGCAGCTGCCGCGATAAGTAAGATAAACAGACTGTTCATAAAAAATACCTCCCTTATTGATGTTAAAATGTATACTAATCTTTTTTACATTTGATGTCAATAAGGGAGGCATTCTAATGAGGAATAGGAGCTATATCCGATTATTTATTTCCCTTGAGTATAGGAGAAATGTGCTTATAGATTAAAAATGTAATTACTACGTCGACCATACCCTTTACAAATGTAAATGGCACGTTAAAGACGAGGATGCTCTGCTCTACGCTCTTCATAGAAGGAATAATAGCCTGGTAAGCGCCGAGGACCGCCTCCTTCGGCAGGAAGTTATAGTAGAACGGATATACGAGGTAAACGTTGCTTGGATAGCTTACAAGGGCCATAACCACAGCGCCGACAAGAGATGCGATTAACGCTCCCTTCTTTGTCTTATTTTTCTTGTAAATGAGCCCGGCAACGCCAACAAATGTCGCGCCTAATATGAAGTTTGACACTTCGCCGATATCAAAGCCCGAGAAAATGCCGTGCAGTACATTTTTAATAAGCTCAATTATTATACCACATACAGGGCCTAAGGCAAATGAGCCGATCAGGGCCGGAAGATCTGAGATATCGAACTTAATAAATGATGGAATTAAAAATGGAATCGGAATCTCAATAAGCATTAAAAGAAATGCCACGGCTGAGAGGATTCCGGTCGAGGTGATGAGGCGTACGTTATTGTGCGCGCCTGCGTTTGTGATTGATGGGGTTACAGTTTCTGTTGACTGCATAATGTCTCCTTCCTAGTGGCTATTGTCGTGCTGCGAAGCAGTGCGACCCGCGATGAGCAAAGCGAATCGACCGGCTTCTCTTCAGAGAAAATCAGCTTGCTGATTTTCTTACACTATGGGCACCAAGTGGAGATCTCTTGGGATTGTAAAATGGAAGTCACGAATTGATTCTATACGAATAAAACCAATACCTTCTTTCATCCAGACTATACTGTTGGTACCGGAGTTTCACCGATTCGGCTGCCTTGGCAGGTCGCGGACTTTACCGCCAGTGGGGAATCACACCCCGCCCTGAAGATCTCGTGTTTTTGTTTACAAAAACAACTGTAACACACCTTAATCGAAAATGCAAGAGGAAAAATAAGAAAATTTGAAAGTAGTCTGAAAAACCATGACTTTTCAGACCGTGCCTGGTCCCGTGAATCAGGTTGTGAACAAGCGTAGCGCAGTTCACAAGATGTTCACGGTACCTGGCACAGAACAAATATAGGGAGGACAGCATGGAAGCGGAAGAACTGATGGGCCTTAAGCTGTGGGATTACATCACGAACTTCTTCAATAACAGCAACGACTACACCAAGAAGAAGCTCACGGATGAGTACATGGCAGTTCTTAAGAGAGACCCCGACTTCAATAAGGAGATAGAGAGGTACTTCGCCAATGATAGCGATATAAACCTCATTATTCTATCTACCCTATTTCATATAAGCCCTGACAAGGCGCTCCTAGACCAGGCCGAGCGGGCCATCGTCCGCACTAGCTATGGCCTTGACCTGAAGCAGACCCTACGCCTTCAGCTTAACTATGGACGCTTTGCCTTCGACGGTATGAGGAATACCTACGAGAAGGAGAGGAAGTTTAACAGCTACTTTACCGGGCTCTACAGAGAAGCCTTCGGGAGCGCAGGGGAATTTATTCCATATGAGGAAAGGAATAAAAACAGGATATTTATTTTCAATAACCAGCTTCGGGGAGAGAATCATGCCCCGTCAAAGATAGTATACGAGACATATTTTACTCTGAAAGTTAAACTTGGCTTTGATGTGGAGCTATATACTCTGGAAAACGAGGTAGACAGGGACATTTTGAAAATATGGTATGATCCTAAAGCAGAGATACATAATGGCAATACCAATTTGATGTCTTACGCATACAACGGCATCAGAATTCCATATTTCAGAATGCATGTCGGTACAGAAGATAAGTCAGATATAAATTATCTCACCAATTATATCCGCCTCATGAAGCCCCTTTGTATATTCGATATGGGCCACCCGGAGATGGGAAATTACTTTACCGACGAAACCTGCGTAGTCGGATTTTCCTTTGGCAGCAATATGTCCGCTTCCGAGGCACAGGTCATCGTGTCGCCGAACCGCGACAACCTCGAGGAATACAGAATCGAGAAGGACTTCTGCGAAGGTCATGGCCAGCACGTATATGACTCTAATAAGGTCTCATATAATGTAAATGCCGGGAAAGCTATCCCGAGACAGGAGCTTGGTTTACACGAGGATGACTTCGTAATCACGGTAGTCGGCAACAGGTTAAATGATGAAATAACAGATGAATTTAAGAGTATTATGGAAAAATGCGCAGCCATTTCGCCTCGGGTGAAATTCGCGATAATCGGAAATGTTGACAGAAATAAATACCCGGATAAATTTAACGCATTTACGTATTTCCTAGGATTCAGGCCTGACCTTACTGACGTGCTTGCGGCGGCTGATTTATATATGAATCCGAAGAGATCGGGCGGTGGATTTTCATCGCTTGCCGCCCTTAAAAATGGCCTGCCTGTTATTACCTTAGACCATTGCGATGTGGCGAGCTGGGCAGGCGATGCATTTATAACCGATTCCGTGGAAGATTATCCTGAATTGGTAAATAAATACGTAACGGATAAGGATTTTTATAAGGATAAGCACGAAAAGGCGCTTGAAGCGGCAAAATTGGCTGATTCATCAACGCTTGATAAGGAATTTATGGAGAAGAAATTCCACGCCCAGAAGGTAATGCTCACGACGAGCGGAACCTCAGCCCTCGATATGGCCATGCTTCTCTGCGGCCTTCACAGGGGAGACGAGGTAATTTTGCCAAGCTACACATTTTCAAGCACGGCAACGGCAGCAGTCTTAGCCGGAGCCAAGCTCGTCTTTGTCGATATCCGTCCCGACACGATGAATATCGATGAGGAAAAAATAGAAGAGGCCATTACCGAAAAGACGAAGGTAATTATCGCCATGCACTACGCCGGTGTCGGCTGCGATATGGATAAGATCATGGATATTGCGAGAAGGCACGGACTTAAGGTTGTCGAGGACGCCGCCCAGGGCGTGAACGCCATGTACAAGGATAAATACCTCGGCACCATCGGTGACTTCGGCTGCTACTCATTTCACGAGACCAAGAATTATTCCATGAGTGAGGGCGGCGCGATAGTTATAAATAATAAGGCCTATAACGAAAAGGCCGAGGTTCTCCGCGAGGAGGCTTTGAAGGATTTAAAGGCCGCAGGAACCATTGACCTTCCATTTATACCTGATTACGATAAGCATAACGCTCATATGTTCTATATAAAATGTAAGGATCTGCAGGAGCGTACCGCTCTGATATCGTATTTAAAGGAAAATGGAATATGCGCCGTCTTCCACTACGTACCACTCCGCTCCCGCCGGATACAAATTCGGCAGGTTTAACGGAAAGGATATTTACACTACCAAAGAATCCGATAGACTCCTGAGGTTACCTATGTATTATGGACTCAAGGAAGAGGATAGGGAGAAGGTAGTAGGGAAGGTGAGGGAGTTTTATAAAGAAAGATGAAGAAAATTGCGATAGATCAATCAAATTAATTTTCACGGAAATTAATAATTTTTTGACCTTGAAATGCAGTGATTATAAGGAGACAGCAGTGAGTGATAATTTCTCAAAAAGTCTGTCAATAATTGGCTCTAAATTAATATTAAGACCGATAGAATTTGGTGATACAGAAAATATAGTTAGATGGAGAAATAATCCTAAAGTTAGAGAGAACTTCATTTTTAAGGAAAAATTTACACCTGAAATGCATCTGAACTGGATGAATACGAAAGTTAAAAATGGGGAAGTTGTGCAATTTATTATTACAGAGAAATGTACATCGAACTCAATTGGCTCGGTATATTTTCGAGATATAAATAATGAATTTCATAGTGCCGAGTTTGGAATATTTATTGGCGTAAATGAAGCGCAAGGGAAAGGATATGGGACAGAAGCCACTAAGCTTTTTTCTGATTATGGTTTTAAAGCCTTGAAGCTTCATAGAATTAGTCTTAGGGTGTTTGAAAGAAATGTTGCTGCGATAAAATGCTATGAAACGGCAGGATTTAAAAGAGAAGGCTTATTTAAAGATATGGTGTGCTTTGATGGGATATATGAAAATATATTATTTATGGCAAAAATAAAGTGATATTTATCAATCAATGAACGTGCCCGATCTCGTTACGAAAATGTTAACGACCAAAGGTAAGTTAATATTTTTGCATGGTATTTATTTTCTTAGAGAAGGGCCGGCGGTGGAGCCGTGAGAGTTGGCTAAGACTAAAGGTAGCTGACTGAAGGAGTTAGCCCTGTGAGAACCAGACACGGAACTTTGAAGCAAAGCCGATAGCTAGGTCTAGGCGATATGGGTGGTTGCTTGGCTTACTTCCCGTGCCAGGTACCGTAAAATTTTGCATAACTGTTTCACAGTTAAGCGAAATTTTATGGGACCTGGCACTTTTTGGGGTTGTGAAGTCTGACTCTGAATTGCGACCTGGCTAGTGTTGAAGTTGACCGATTATGTGATATAAAAAGGCTGTAAACTGAATAAGTGAAAGGTTGTAAGTGTTAAGCTCCGGGCGTTGGCCCGGAGCTTTTTTACGTTATAGGAGTTATATTACAAGATAGAAGGTGTTGAAATAATTATGCATGTGTCATATAATAAGTTGGTATGCTTTTATTGAAAGAAGGACAGTAAAATGAAAAGAAAATTATTGATGGGTATTGTGGTTATATCCTTGTTTGCTTTTTCCGCTTGCGGTAATAATGGGGATTCAAGGGTTAGCAAAATCGGAGCGGTATCGCCGAGTACTGTGGTGTCGGCAACATCCGAGACGCAAGAAGCAATTGACTATTCTAAGGCTTTTTTAATTACTGAAGCTGCAGAGAATGATGCTGAAGGTGCACTATATAAGCAGGAGATTGGGAGTGAGGGAGGCCGTTCTTATAAGATTACTGCTGAAATGGATATAAGGAGGTTTTCGCTAAATGAAGTGAATTTTGATGGCGGGGGCAATATCAGTGCGGGCCATGCTATATTCGAAGCGGATAATATGAAAAAGGGGGATTACATATTTATGACGGATGTAATCCCCGAAGGTATCCCATCCAGAATGATTATGTGGCAGGACGAAGAGGGAAATACCTATAAACGTGCCATAACAGAAAGTGGCAAGGATGGGGCACTGATATTGATGGAAGTAGAATGAGCCAGCACCGGCAGACTCCTTGAGTAATGGGATAATATTTTCACTTAAAATTGTCAAGCCTAAATTAATATCGCCATTATTATAATAAAAATTGCGTTTGCGCAGGATTCGTGGTATAATCTTCTAGGTATGACGGTTTTTGAACTGAATTTACATATATTGGAGGTTGATATTATGCCTTGCACTACATTTTTGGCGGGGAAAAATGCCACCTATAACGGTTCCACGATGATGGCGAGGAACGAGGATTCAAGCAGCGGATCATTTGACCCGAAGAAGTTCATGGTAGTAAATCCTGCCGACCAGCCGCGCCATTATAAGTCGGTTTTGTCGAAGTTTGAGATAGATCTGCCTGACAACCCTATGCGCTACACGGCTATGCCGAACGCCATCCCTAAGGAGGGCATCTGGGGCGAAGCAGGTGTAAATGAAATGAACGTCGCCATGAGCGAGACTGAGACCATCACCTCGAATGTCCGTGTGCTTGGCGCTGATCCCTTGGTTAAGGACGGCATAGGCGAGGAGGATATGCTGACCCTCGTCCTCCCTTATATTAAGAGTGCTCGTGAGGGCGTTGAGCGGCTCGGCGATATTATTACAAAATATGGCACCTATGAGATGAATGGGATCGGCTTCCAGGATGAAAATGAAATCTGGTGGTTTGAGTCAATAGGCGGCCATCATTTTATAGCGAAGAGGGTTCCTGACGATGAGTACGTGGTCATGCCAAACCAGCAGGGTATCGATTCCTTTGATTTCACTGACGCTTTTGGCGATCAGGAAGAAAATATTTGCTCCGATGACATGATTGAGTTTATAGTTGAAAATGACCTCGACCTCATGATTCCCGAAGACGGTGGCGCGCATGAGCTTGCGGCTGAGACTGATTTTGATGTAAGAATTTGCCTCGGAAGTCACGACGACAGCGACCACGTCTACAATACGCCGCGCGCCTGGGCTATGGAGCGTTTCCTGAATCCGAATACCTTTATCTGGGAGGGGCCTGACGCCGATTATACGCCTGAGAGCGACGATATTCCATGGAGCATGGAGCCTGAGAGGAAGGTTACGGTAGAGGATGTAAAATATGTCCTCTCCCTTCACTATCAGGGAACGAAATTCGACCCATATGGGAAATACGGCGATAAATCAGAGCGTGGCAAATACCGCCCTATAGGAATTAACCGCAATAATTTTGTGGCTCTGACTGAAATCAGAAGTGGATATCCTTCTGAAATCAAGGCAGTAGAGTGGATAGCCGAGGGCTCGAATGTATTTAACGCATTTGTCCCATTTTACGCGAATGTAACGAAGACACCTCTGTATCTCGCGAATACGAATGAAAATGTGACGACCGAGAATTTCTATTGGGCTAACAGAATTATCGCGGCTCTCGCGGATAAGTCATGGTCTATGTGTAATTCTCATATTGAGCGCTACCAGAACAAGGTTCACGCTGAGGGCCACCACATGCTTAACGTAAGCGACAGGAGGTTCGCTGACGGCGATATAGGAGACGTTCACGCTTTTCTTGAAAAATGCAACGATGATGTCGCCGCAATGGTTAAGACTGAAACTGATGACCTCTTAAGCAAGGTTCTCTATGAGGCCAGCATGGATATGAAGAACGCCTTCTCAAGGTCGGACGCGTAATATATGGCAGGACATATAGTTTTCGGAATTGTTGCCCACGTAGACGCCGGGAAAACCACCCTGTCTGAAGCCCTGCTTTATAAGACGGGAGCCATCAGGAGGGCGGCAAGAGTCGATAAGGGCGACACTGTCCTTGACAATAACGCGATAGAGCGTGACCGCGGGATTACGGTATTTTCTAAGCAGGCCGAGATGACGGTGGATAATCTGGGAATAACTCTCCTCGATACGCCGGGCCATGTGGATTTTTCGGCTGAAATGGAACGGGTGCTTTCGGTGCTCGATTTCGCGGTTCTTGTCGTGAGCGCTCCGGCTGGAATTCAGTCCCATACGTTGACACTCTGGAGGTTATTAAAACGCTATAACAAGCCTGTATTTATTTTTGTAAATAAATTAGACCAGGCGGGAGCGGACCGTGACAAGGTTTTTTCTGAATTAAAAACCGGTCTTACGGAGAGAATTGTCGACTTTAGTGACACAAGAATTAATTCGCCTGAATTTTATGAGGATATAGCTCTCGCTGATGAGAAGATAATGGAGAATTATCTCTCGGACGGAACCATAAATGACGCGGATATTAAGCGCCTTATAGGTGGACGGAAAGTATTTCCTTGCTTTTTCGGCTCTGCCCTTAGGATGGACGGCGTGGATGAATTTCTAAGAGGGATAATTAATTATGCCCCTGATAATAAATTATTGGGAGAAATTAATCTTCAGAATAATAAGGATAGCAATAATTTATCCGCCCGTGTATTTAAAATATCCCGTGACAGCGACGGAACCAGGCTTAGCCATATTCGTATTTTTAACGGGGAAATTCGGGTTAAGGATATAATTAACGGAGAGAAAATAAACCAGATAAGGGTTTATTCGGGCGGAAAATACGAAACGAGAGATTCGGCAAGCAATGGTGAGGTCTGCGCTCTTACGGGCCTTACGGAGACTTATGCGGGCGAGGGCATAGGGCTTCTCGCGGAAAAGGAAAATCTTCCGCTAATTGCGCCTGTTGTAAGCTACAACGTAATTCTCCCGAAGGAAACAGATGCCACGGCATTTTTACCGAAGCTTCGTGAAATGGCGGAGGAAATTCCCGAGATAAATGTAAATCCCGGGAAAAATAATGATATAGAAATATCGTTAATGGGTGCCGTTCAGCTTGAAATAATTAAGAAATTAATTTCAGACCGGTATGGAATAAATATTTCATTTACGGTGGGGAAAATATTATATAAGGAAACAATTGATACGGTGACCGAGGGAGTGGGCCACTTCGAGCCTCTCCGTCACTACGCTGAGGTCCACCTGGTGCTGGAACCGGGCGAACGGGGCAGTGGAATTACGGTAAATTCAGTTGCGAATTCTGACAGCCTTGCCGCGAATTGGCAGAATTTAATTATTTCCGATATAGAGCAGACGGAAATAAAGGGAGTGCTTACGGGAGCGCCGGTAACGGATATAGTAATTACTCTCGTATCGGGGAAGGATAATATAAAGCACACTTCGCCGGGGGATTTCCGTGAGGCGACTCTGAGAGCAGTGAGAAACGGCCTTATGCGGGCTCATTCGGTATTGCTCTGGCCTGTCTATGATATGAGGCTTGAAATTCCGACTGAAAATACAGGTCGGGCGATGACTGATTTAACGAATATGAAGGCGGCTTTTACGGCGCCGGAAACAGTCGGCGAAAATACCGTAATTTCAGGTAGAGTTCCCGCTGCGTTAATTTCCGATTATGCTCTCACCGTAAGGGCTTATACGAAGGGGAAGGGGAATTTGTCGCTTTCTCTGTCGGGCTATGAACCTTGTCCTGAGCCTGAAGAGATTATAGAGGAGGCAAATTATTATCCTGAGAGTGATCTCGCTAATACTGCAGATTCGGTATTCTGCTCTCATGGAGCGGGATTTATTGTGCCATGGAGTGATGTGCCCGACTATATGCATCTTCCGAGTGTCCTCTATGGCCATGACGCGTTTTATAAGCCTAGGGATAGTAAATATCCGATATACGATATTTTACAGGGAGGCGAAATTTCAGAAAATAACGAGAGCGAGGACGATAGTCTTCAGTTCATGCGCCACGCTGTGAGGGAAGACAGGCAGACCGGCTCTGGGAGTGATGAAATATTCCTCGGTGTAGAGGAGGTAGATGCCCTTGTCGCCGGTGCCGGGAGCGCGAACAGGCGGAGAGCAGCGGATGACAGGCGGAGTCACTGGAACCGTTATAATAACAGCGTAAGGAATAATTTATCCTCAAACAGTAACCGTGGCAATACAGGCAGCGCTAATAAAGTAAGGAAATTAGATTTAAATAAAGAGGATTTCTTACTTGTGGATGGTTACAATATTATTTTCGCATGGCCTGAATTAAGGGAACTCGTGAACATAAATATTGACAGCGCAAGGGATAAATTAACGGAAATCTTAGCTAATTATCAGGGATATACTAAGGTAAATCTAATTCTTGTATTTGATGCTTATAAGGTGCACGGTGGTGTTGAAAGCGTGAGCGGGAAAAACGGATTTACAATAGTATATACAAAGGAAGCGGAAACCGCTGACCAGTATATAGCTAAAACGAGCGCAAAATTATCCGATAAGGGGCGGGTATCCGTCGCCTCGTCCGACAGCCTCGTTCAGCTCATCATTTACGGCGCGGGCGCCGTGAGACTTTCTGCCATGGATTTGCTGTCAGAGGTTAATCGTGTTAACGTAAATATTAGGGAGAAGCTGCCTTGAGAGTAAAGAAATTATTACGGATATTTTTATTGACGACTATTATCCTGATGCTTGTAATTATAGGGCTGCTTGCCTTTTATATTTACAAGGCGGGTGAAGACGCGAGAAAGCAGATAGTCGCGGAGCAGGCTGCGCCTGTTGAGACGGCTGTCAATGTCCTTGACAAGTCATTTCCCGACCCTACTAAGGAGGATGAAATTAACGCGATATTATATCTCGGTGAAAGCTCCGAAAAGAGGTTATTATCGGGGGCATTTATTCTTAATTTAAATAAGGATACAAAGAAGCTTTCTTTTATGTATGTGCCGGGAGATACGAAGTTTGAGATGTCAAATGACCTCTACAAGAGCCTTGCGGTGAGCCAGACCCAGATAGGTCAGACGGTCACGACGGCTTATATATATCGGTATTTTAAGTCTGAAAATGGCCTGATTGCGGGAACATTAATGTTTAATGAGTATCTTGGAACTGACATTGAACATTACCTCTATATGCCTGAGGAAGCCGTAAACGCTGTATTTACTAAGTCGGATGACGGTACATTTTCGCTTAACGCGAACCTCTATGAAAACATGGTTAACGGTGACGGGTCTGTAATGGAAAATATTATTGATAATAATTACAAGGCGAATTATTCTGATATGAGTCGGGCGAAGCTAAAGAGACTCTGCGATGAAATCGGGAATATTAATTCGCAGGATATCACTTTTTCTACTATTCCCGGGCAGCAGAAAAACGGTGGATATTTTATCGATACCGATAATGCTGTGATGACACTATATGGCGGTTCTAAGGAGTAGTTTTTATGAATAAGAAAAAGGCATTTACGGCAATCCTATGTGCCGCCATTGTAGTTGGCGTGTTTTCGGGCGGGATTGCCTTCGGAGCGTCAGGGAGCACACCGGGAAGCTCGTCTGACCCACTTGTGACTAAGAGCTATGTGGACGCAAAGATTAAGGAAATAAGCGGAACTACGGCAGCGGGCTCTGAGAAGCCTATAACTGAGTACGCCTCTCAGAGCGATGGTGACAGCAATACCGCTTCATCTGCCACTAAGTCTGTCGGGTTCGTTAAGGTGACATTTAATTCGGGAGCGAAGCTCTATCTATCAGCCGGGAGCGAGGTAGTGGTATACCGCGGAAGCTGCAATGTTATCGGGACAAATGGTCTTATTGACACAAGCACCGGTACTCTTTTTGAAAGTGGGAACACAGCTGTAAAATACCATTGTTTTCTCTCGCCCGATAATTCTTCGGGGCTTGAATTTACAGGGAAGACGACTGTATTTATTTTAGGCGGATACAGCACGAGCTGAGTTGTTACGATATTTTTATTTAGCAGGAGTTTGATTTTTTATGCCGGATATTCAGAGACAGATAACTGACCCGGAGTCGGGTTTTAACAGAAACAAGAGAATATTTGATATTTTATTTATTGTAGTCGGAACATTTTTAATGGCGGCGAGTGTGAATACCGTCTACGACCCTATGAAAATGGGTATGGGTGGTTTCGGAGGCCTTGCGGTCATTGTCAAGGAAATAGGCGCGAGAATCGGGGTTTCGATTCCTACATGGCTTACGAACGCGGCTTTAAATATTCCTGTATTTATAGTGGCCTACTTTTTACTTGGTAAAAATTTCATATTGCGGACGCTTTTCGGCGCGATTATGTTTGAAGCCTGGCTTTTTATTATACCATCTTACGACCTCTGCGGAGGGGACCATCTGCTTGCGATTATCGTAGGTGGTCTCATGGATGGCGGTGGTGTCGGTCTTGTATTTCTCACGAATTCAACGACAGGCGGTACTGATATGCTCGCGGCTATCACGCATAGGTTCATAAAGCATCGTTCGGTTCCTGACCTCATGATGTTCTTCGACGGATGCGTGGTCGTGCTTGGCGCCTTTGTATTTGGTTACAAGAATGCCCTTTACTCTGCGATAACTATCTTTGTACTGACTAAGATCAGCGACGGTATCCTTGAGGGTCTCAAGTTCGCTAAGATGGTCTATATCATTTCCGACAAGTACGAGGAAATAGCGAATAAGATAATGGCGGATATGAACCGTGGCGTGACGGGACTCAACGCAAGGGGCATGTACACGAAGGATGACAAGAATATGCTTTTCGTGGTTGTAAATAAAAAGGAAATTGTCGGGATAAAGGAGATAGTCGCGAAGATTGATAAATCGGCCTTCGTCATTGTTGCGGACGTGGCTGAGGTCTTCGGCGAGGGCTTTATTGAATATGACCAAACAAGCGCCATAAAATGAGGGCTGAAAGTGTACAAAATCAATAAAATCGCGGATTTTAGGGCAAATGTACCAAAAAATCTCTATCATTTTTGTGTAATTCTAATATAGAAAAACTTTAAGGAATGGTGTATCATAGGCTTATGACAATTGAAAGAGGGTAATGATGCTCTCACAAAACTTTGTAGAAGGTTTGGAGGAATTTTACAATGGCTAGTCTTAAGTTAGTTAATGTAACAAAGCAGTATCCTAACGGTTTCGTAGCGGTTCATGATTTCAACCTCGACGTTGCCGATAAGGAATTCATCATTTTCGTAGGTCCTTCAGGATGTGGTAAGTCAACCACTCTTCGTATGATCGCGGGACTTGAGGAGATATCTTCAGGTGACCTCTTCATCGGAGACAAGAGAATGAACGATGTAGAGCCTAAGGACAGGGATATCGCGATGGTATTCCAGAACTACGCTCTCTATCCTCATATGTCAGTTTATGATAACATGGCATTTGGTCTTAAGCTTCGTAAGACACCTAAGGATCAGATTGACAAGCTCGTTAAGGAAGCAGCTCATATCCTTGACCTTGAGAAGCTCCTTGATCGTAAGCCTGCAGCTCTTTCAGGTGGTCAGAGACAGCGTGTTGCCATGGGACGTGCTATAGTTCGTCATCCTAAGGTATTCCTCATGGATGAGCCTCTTTCAAACCTCGACGCAAAGCTCCGTGTACAGATGCGTATCGAGATCAGTAAGCTCCATCAGAGACTTGGTACCACCATCATCTACGTTACACACGATCAGACCGAGGCTATGACCCTTGGTACCAGAATCGTAGTTATGAAGGATGGTGTTATCCAGCAGGTTGATACACCTCAGAACCTCTACGAGAAGCCTTGCAACCAGTTCGTTGCCGGATTCATCGGTTCTCCTGAGATGAACTTCATCGATGCTAAGGTTATTAAGGATGGCGATGGCGCTGATCTTGAGTTCGCAGGTACCGATGGAGTTAAGGTTAAGCTTCCTGACGCTAAGGCTAGGCAGATTCTTGATGCAGGCTATGATGGCAAGACTATCGTATTTGGTATCCGTCCTGAGGATATCCATGATGAGGAAATGTTCATCAACCAGTCTATGCAGACATCATTTGACGCTACAATCCGTGTATATGAGCTTCTCGGTGCCGAAGTATTCCTTTACTTCCCTGTTGGAGATGTTCAGTTTACAGCGAGAGTTAATCCTCGTACTACGGCAAGAGTCGGAGATAAGGTTAAGTTCGCTCTTGATCTTGCTAAGATGCATGCTTTCGATAAAGAGACAGGCAAGGCTATCTGCAACTAATTTCTTGTAAAATAGATATAAGCCGGTACGATTTGTACCGGCTCTTTTATTGCAATTACGCATAAAATAGGGTATAATTAATTAGGCTGTCTTTTAGTGAATAACCTTATCCGGCAGCCTGATTTTGAAATGTAAACCAATATTGTTTTACCGGAGGTGAAAATGACTGATAAGGAAGTCAGACATCTCACCAGAGCCGAATTTCTCGTTATCCTGCGTGATCAGGAGGAGGAGATAGACCGGCTCAATAAGGAGAAAGAAAAGCTCCAGCAGGAGATAGATGATCTTAAAGGGAAGCTGAATTCAAAGCAGACGAATTTGAATGAGTTTGGTTCTATCGCCGAGGCCAGCATGAACATCAATAATGTGTTTCAGTCGGCTCAGGAGGCGGCTAATCAGTATATAAATGAGGTTAAGGCTAAGTCTAAAGCAGCGGGCGAGGAATCGGCGAGGATTATCGCCGAAGCAAAGAGGCATGCGGCTGAGATTCTTGAAGCTGCGAAAAGGGGTGAAAGTGTCGATTTAAAGACTGAATATAATATTGATGCCGGAGAGCCGGATCTTGACTTCTCATCGGTTAGCGAAGCTGAGACTACTGATGAAGAGCCGAGTGAGAGCGTTAAGGCTGATGATGAATCGCCTGAGCCATCCGATACTGATATTGATATTGTAAGCGATGAGGTCAAGGATGAAGAAGGACCTTCTGAATCCGACGATTATGATGACGGTTACGAGCCTGAGGATAACATGAATGATAGGATGTCTCAGGAAATGGATGAAGAGAACGCAGAAAAGTCAGACAGTGATGATTCTGAAGGAAATAATTCGGAGGATGATGACAATCTGCCTATTGATGAGGAATACCCGGGAATGGATATAACCAGTTTGAAGGAAAATTCTGATATTATTGTCAGCGCAAAGAGTGGTAAGAAGACTATTACCTTCTTAACGAAGTTACTTGATCCTGATGATGCAATTTACAAGGATATGCTTTCGAGACTTTCGTCAAAATACGGAGATGCCCCGCTAGTACCGGTCTCAGTAATGTGTACGGATGACAATATACCCTTGTCTTTTATGTCGAATGGTATTGAATTCTCATGTGTATCCGTTGTTGAAGGACGGGCATATAAATGGAAAAACATCACTATACCTTGCATAAAAACAAAGGGTGATAAGCTGATTCATGTTATTATTGCTCCTGACCAGGGGGCTGTTACTAACAGACGTGATGACTATAGGATGTTTGTCGGAGCGGATGGAGTGCTTTCTATTCCTTATATTGACAAGGAAATCACTGCTATTATTAAGGATGTGAGCGTCAGTGGTATAGGAATTGTTGTGCCGAGATATCCGGAAATCAATATGGGTGAGACGGTGAGAGCTAAGTTCACGGCCACGGTTAAGCGCCTTCCGGGCAAGAAGGTTGGTGGAAATCTTAATTTTGACATTATGGGAAGAATAATCAGAAAGATGGATATTGATGATGATAAGGTATTATATGGTATTCAGCTTCTAGCTCATTATAATACGCTTACCAGATATATTAATATTCGCCAGTCTGAGAAGATTGAAAATGAAAGGTCATTTAAGGAACTCGGAAATGGGTTAGGTGGAGCGCTCGGAGCCCCACATGCGACATAAGGTAAGGCGACACACAAGACAAAAGGCGACAGGTCAAGACCTGTCGCCTTTTATGTTGCGGGACATATTTCAATATGTCCCCTTTCCTTACTCTTCTTCCTCCACAACGACCGGATGCATCTCTGCTTCCTTTTCTTCGTAGTGGTGGGTCTGTTCGAGCATCATGTCCTTAACCTTCATGAGCCTTATCTGGCTGCTTCGTTCGTTCTCATCAAGCTTCATGGTAATGTACTTGATGTTCTTCTGGTATTCAGGAATCATGACATGCTCGAGAGCATTTACACGGCGTCTCGTCTTCTCTATCTCCTCGGCCATAAGCTGGCAGGATTTCTCGGTCTCAGCGAGGGCAATCAGGTCCTGCTGGAGCTCCGAGAGGCTTGCGACCGCTGTATCGAGGTCGCTGCTTGTGAAGGCGAAACCATATGAATAAATATCGTTTTCGTCTGATGTACGGGTCTGGGTGGTAAATTTTGGAATATTTACACTCATGACGTTCTGAGAGCCAACATTTACGGTAAGCTCCTGCTTTGACGCCATGAATGCCACGCGGACGGCCTCATCTGACATGGTGGAGCGGGCAAGTACGAAGTTATTGTTCGCTTCCTTAAGTCCTTCTTCCACTTTTTCGCGAAGACGCTTGTTCTCGCGGACAAGGTCGAGGAACTCACGCATGAGCTCATCTCTCTTATCCTTGAGAAGCTTGTGTCCTCTGGTGGCGGTGGAAAGCTTCCCCTTCAGTCTTGTAAGCTCCATTCTGGTAGGATTGACTGTTGGCATATTTCCTCACCTGCCCCTTCATCACTGTTTATCTTTATCGTAATACTTATCAAGGAACTCATCCTTAATACGCTTGAGCTCTGTCCTTGGAAGGATTCTTAAGAGATCCCAGCCTGTATCAAGTGTTTCCGCTATGCTTCGGTCTGTTCTGTAGCCCTGGTTTACGTAGCGGGCTTCGAACTCATCGGCGAACTTAGCGTAGAGCTTATCAATATCAGTAAGAGCTGCCTCACCAAGAATTACCATAAGCTCCTTAGCTTCCTTACCGCGGGCGTAGGCAGCGAAGAGCTGGTTCATGGTATTTGCGTGGTCTGCTCTTGTCTTTCCCTCGCCGATACCCTTATCCTTCAGACGTGAAAGAGATGGAAGAACATCGATAGGAGGTTCTACGCCCTTTCTGTAGAGATCACGGGAGAGGATAATCTGGCCCTCAGTGATGTAACCGGTAAGGTCAGGGATAGGATGGGTCTTATCATCCTCAGGCATCGTAAGGATAGGAATCATGGTGATTGAACCCTTCTTGCCCTTCTGACGGCCGGCACGCTCATAGAGCTGAGCAAGGTCGGTGTACATGTAACCCGGATAACCACGACGTCCCGGAACTTCCTTACGAGCCGCTGAAATCTCACGAAGAGCGTCGGCGTAGTTTGTGATATCGGTAAGGATTACAAGGACATGCATATCCTTCTCAAATGCGAGGTATTCGGCTGCTGTAAGCGCCATACGAGGGGTGGCTATACGTTCTACGGCAGGGTCATTCGCGAGGTTCATGAAGAGAACCGAACGGTCGATCGCTCCATTTTCACGGAATGATTCCTGGAAGAAATTGGCTTCCTCGAATGTTATACCCATTGCGGCGAATACAACGGCGAATGGCTCATCTGTTCCTACAACCTTTGCCTGACGAGCTATCTGAGCGGCGAGCTGGGCGTGTGGAAGACCTGAAGCTGAGAAAATAGGGAGCTTCTGTCCACGTACAAGCGTGTTAAGGCCGTCGATAGCGGAGATACCGGTCTGAATGAACTCAGAAGGGTAGGCTCTTGCGGCAGGGTTCATAGGGAGGCCATTTATATCACGGCGTTCCTCCGGAAGTATCTCCGGACCGCCATCTATAGGTCTGCCGAGTCCGTCGAACACACGGGAGAGCATATCAGGGGATACGCCGAGCTCCATTGAGCGTCCGAGGAATCTGACCTTACTTGATTTTAAGTTGATACCTGTTGAGCTTTCGAAGAGCTGAACGAGGGCGTTTCCGTCATCTATCTCAAGTACACGGCAACGGCGCTTGGTGCCATCCGCGAGCTCAATCTCGCCGAGTTCGTCATACGCGACATCTGTTACGCCGCGCACGAGCATAAGAGGACCGGCAACCTCCTGTATGGTTCTGTATTCCTTAGCCATTAGTTGTCCTCCTTTTCGGCTGCGACTTCATCAGCCTGACTTGCGAGGTCGTGCTCTATCTCGTCAAATCTCTTGTCGACCTGATCCTCGGCTGTATACTTGAAACGTCCGATAGGCTCACGAACAGGCAGATCTACGAGTTTCTTGATATCGGCGCCCTTGTTAAGAGCCTCAAGGCAAACATCGTAGTAAGAGAGGACAAGTCTCATTAACATGTACTGCTTATGAAGGGAAGTGTATGTATCCTCTTCCATGAAGGCGTTCTGCTGAAGTAAATCCTCACGGATAGATCTCGCTGCTTCCATCTTCAGACGGTCAGGAGCGGAGAGGGCATCCTCGCCGACGAGCTGTACCATTTCCTGAAGAGAAGACTCTTCCTGAAGAAGACCCATAATACGGCCCTTTAACTCCATCCAGTCGCTTCCGGCGTTTGAATCAAACCAGTTACCTAACTTATCATAGAGTGAGTAGCTTTCGAGCCAGTTGATAGCCGGGAAGTGACGTCTGTAGGCGAGGTTACTGTCGAGTCTCCAGAATACCTTGACGATACGGAGTGTCGCCTGGGTTACAGGCTCTGAAATATCACCACCGGCAGGAGATACGGCACCGATAACCGAAAGAGCGCCCTCACGTCCTTCTTTTCCCAGTGTCTGCACACGGCCTGCGCGCTCGTAGAACTGAGCGAGACGGGAACCGAGGTAAGCAGGATAACCTTCCTCACCGGGCATTTCCTCGAGACGACCTGACATCTCACGGAGCGCCTCAGCCCAACGTGAAGTGGAGTCTGCCATGAGCGCTACTGAGTAGCCCATGTCTCGGAAATATTCCGCTATTGTGATACCTGTGTAAATACTTGCCTCACGAGCGGCAACAGGCATATCTGATGTATTCGCTATAAGGACTGTTCTTTCCATAAGTGAGTGTCCGGTCTTAGGGTCCTTAAGTTCAGGGAATTCGTTAAGAACATCGGTCATCTCATTTCCACGCTCGCCACAGCCTATATATACGACGATATCGGCATCTGCCCATTTAGCAAGCTGGTGCTGAACGACCGTCTTACCTGAACCGAAAGGCCCCGGAACAGCGGCAACACCGCCCTTAGCTATAGGGAAGAGTGTATCGATAACTCTCTGGCCTGTTACAAGCGGCACATCAGGTGAAAGCTTCTTAGCGTATGGACGCTCACGGCGGACAGGCCATTTCTGCATGAGACCTATATCCTTAACTGTGCCGTCCTTAAGCGTAACCTTAGCTATATTGTCGGTAATCTTGTAGTCGCCCTCGGTGATCTCTGAAAGTGTACCGGTAACGCCGTAAGGAATCATGATTTTTTGTTCTACTACGGCTGTCTCCTGAACAGTTCCGATTATATCGCCTGCTGTGACCTCATCACCGACCTTGGCGGTTGGTACGAAGTGCCATACCTTATCTCTCTTAAGTGCTGGAACCTCAACTCCTCTGTGTAGGAGGTTGCTTCCGGTAGCCTTCATGATATCATCGAGAGGTCTCTGGATACCATCGTAGATGCTTCCGATGAGTCCCGGTCCAAGTTCAACGCTCATTGGAACTCCGGTAGATTCTACAGGCGCACCCGGCTTAAGTCCGGATGTTTCCTCGTATACCTGTATGGACGCCTGATCTCCGTGCATTTCGATGATTTCGCCTATAAGACGCTCATCGCTGACACGTACGACGTCGTACATGTTTGCGTCGCTCATGCCCCTTGCTACAACAAGAGGTCCCGCGATCTTCTTTATTGTTCCCTTTTCCATTATGCGCTCCTGTTAAAATCACTTGTTAAATATGATATCTGATCCTACGGCCTGCTCTACGGACTTCTTGACTGAAAGTATGCCCTTTCCGGTATTTCCGGAAACACCAGGGATAAGGATTATCGCAGGGAGCATCTTGTCCCTGTATTTATCTATATCAGCCTGCATCTTGTCAGCCAAGGCCTCTGTGATGTAAACAATCGCATAGTCGCTCTCCGATATCTCGCGGAGCTTTCTTGCCGCCTCGACAGGGTCTCTGTATGGAAATGTGTCGAAGCCCAGGGCGGCGAATCCGTAGATACTGTCCGTATCACCCATAACAGCTATTCTAGACATACATTTCCCTTACCCTTTCCCTGAGAGAGTCGGTGGAAAGCTTGTTCTGCTTCCCGGAAAGGACGATCCTCACAGATTTGATTTCGTTTTCGCGAGCGATTATAAACGCTGCGACAGGTCCTATAGTGAACGGGTGGTGGATTTCGGGACGAATGCTTTCAATCATGGTGTTGTCACACCATCTCTCAAAAGCTGAGGGAGACTTTCTTATCTCCTCGACGGAGCCCGCGTAATCAGTGCGCTCAAGGTATTCATAGACCTGATCTATGCCGCTTCCTGCTGCCTTAGCGAGTGACTTCGCGTCAAGCGAATCACACTCGGCGAGCGCCTTAAGAAGGAATCCCTGGTCCTTACCTGTCTTTGCCGCGCGGATGGCTGTCTTGATGTCAGCGCTCGCCACGGTAAGCTCAGCGTATTTCATGAGGATTTCGTTACCGGAATCCTTTCCGGCCTTGTAAATTCCTTCGAGAGCGGCCTTGTCTATGATTATATCGCACATCTGCCCGTCACCGGTATGGAGAAGGGTGTTAAGCGCCTCTTCGGCAACCTTTTCCATTTCGCCCGGAAGCTCTGTGAAGTTACGGTCGCTGACCGCCTTCTGTATGAGAGCCGGGTCAATGGTGCACATATCCTTATCCATGTATATGCCCTCATTAAGCTTCGCGAGGGTATTCTTGATAGCGGCTTTCAGATTATGATAATCATTCGCGATTCTGAATACGTCAAACGCGTGTCTGTCAGGCACAACCTCGGAGATGAATGACCATGTCTTGTCACGTTCCTCCTTAAGCATAGCGCCCGGATTTTCTTTGGCGTTGTCTGTATTCCAGCCGTGATCTGAGAGCAGGCGGAGGCATTCGGAATAATCATTCGCGGCGAGGAGCGATTCCATGACAGAGCCCGTTAGGAGCGTCTGTTCCTTGCTTCTTACTCGTGACACCGCGTAAATGTAGTCGTCAGACAATTTCCTCCTCCTTCCTGTTACTCAAAAAGCATCTTCTGTATTGTATCCTGCAGGACTTCCCTGTTTGCTTCAAAAAGTGATGAAACCGAGCAGTTCTGCTCTATGCCGTCGTAAGCCAGTATGAAACCGCCGTCGATAGGCCGTGTTTCCTTGGAAATGGTGAGCGTGCCGCCACAAGCCTTGGCAGCCTCACTGAGATTCCCTGTGAATGTCGCAGGAAGTCTTCCTAAGTCCTTAGCGTTGAAAATTATTGTTCCGTCGAGAGCGAGAGCGTTTTTCTTAACAACCCTAATGATTGTATCGAAATACTCGCTGTCAGGAAGCTCAAGTATAGCAGCCTTCGCCTCATTTTCAATGTCAGCGATTATCCTCTGTTTCTCAGCGAGGATGTTCTGCCTCTTGCGCAATTCCGCGGTGGACTCTGCACGGGATTTTTCGGCAGCTACACGTACTGCGGATTCGCGCTCGATTCTTGCGCACGCCTCATCCGCCTCGTGAACAGCTTCTGACTGGATTTTAGCGGCTTCGTCCTTAGCCTTGCGCATGATTTCATTTATCGTGGCATTGGACTCTTCCTTAATTTCGCCGACAATTTTCTCTAATCCTGTCATACCTAACTCCATTCAAAGTTTGTCAATAAGTATCCGTTACAATCAGATCTTGGTGATACCGTTGATAGCAAGGATGGAAACAAGGAGTGCAAGAATAGCGTATGTCTCAACCATTGCAGGGAAGATCATTGACTTACCGAACTGATCAGGTCTCTTGTTAGCAAGGGCGATAGAAGCTACGGCTGTCTTAGCCTGAGCGATCGCTGAGAAATAACCCGCGATTGCGATAGGAAGGCAGGCTGCGAAGTAGCAGAGACCCTTAAGAAGTGACATATCGGTCTGAGGAGCGCCGCTCATGACGCCCATATTTGAAAGAGCGATGAAGGCGATAAGGAGACCGTAAATACCCTGGGTACCCGGAAGGAGCTGAAGTACGAGCACACGGCCGAACTTTGATGGATCATCGGTAACAACGCCCGCGGCAGCCTCACCGGCCATGCCGACACCCTTTGCTGAACCTGCGCCGGCAAATGCCGCTGCGAAGACAGCGCCTAAGATTCCGAAGAAAAGTCCTAATCCTGACATAAAAATTTACCTCCCAAATTTAAATGGTTTATTATACTACTCTGTAGTATTTTGTGTTCTCGGTGAAAGGCTTCATTTCGCGTCCGCCACCGTTGTAGAACTTACCGAAGAACTCAACATATTCAAGACGGTTTGTATGGACATAAGCGCCAAGGGCATTTATGAAAATGTTGAGCGCGTGTCCTATGAGGAATATAACGATAAACGCTATAGCTCCGCCAACCGATGCTCCGAACATAGAACCCATCTGGTTAAATACGGATCCTATGATACTCGTCGCAAGGCCAAGCGCGAGGAGTCTTGAATAAGAGAGAAGATCTGACAGCCAGTTGCTTATGCCGTACAGAGAGAACAGACCCTTGAGTATCCTCTTGAACCAGTTCCTTGATTCACGTCCGCCCGTAAGGGTTATGCCTACGCCGGAGATTATCGCCATCCACTCATTTACCGGATTGTACCATGAAGGAACAGTGAAGCTTAAGCCAAACATCGACTGAACCATATCAGAGCCAATCAGTAAGCAGATAAGGCTGAATGTGAACATATACCAGAAGAGGACATCATAGATAAATTCCTTTATCTTCTTATCCTTAAGTAAGGTATAACCCAGAGCCCCAAGGCCAACATAGAGCTGTATCTGGCCTATGATGAATGAGAAGCCAAGCATCTTGATAGGGTTGTCTACAGGGTTGAACCATATAGGGTTAAAGGCGACGCTTGAACCGAAGAATGTCTTCGCTATGGTTCCTACCGCGTCACCGAAGAATGATCCGAACATGAATCCCCAGAATGTGGTGGAAATGCCGCATCCGAGGAAGAGCTGCATCATTCTCTTGGTACCCGGCTCTATCGTCTTCTTATTCTTGGCAAGTATTATGGCGGTTCCAAGGGTAATCAATATACCGTAGCCCGCGTCGCCAAGCATGAGACCGAAGAGGCAGTAATAGAAGAGTGAAGCGAGGAAGGTAGGGTCCATCTCGCCCTTGCCCGGCAATGCGTAATTTGCTACGACATCCTCTACAGGCTTTGCGTAGCCCACATTTTCAAGCACTGTCGGAGAATCCTCTTCAGGCGCCGGATCGGAAAATTCAAGCACACAGTCAAATTTGCTTCCGATTTCCCTGTTGAGGAGGTCGGTATCCTTGGTGGCAACGTAGCCTGTAAGGATAAATGTGCGCTTGCTCTGGCAGAGACCGCTGATTACTTCATACTTGTCAGCACGCATCGTGAAGTAGTCTATAATGAACTTAAGCTCATCACGGCGTGGAGCGTATTTCGCGGTTTCACTTGTTACGGAGGATATTCTTCCCTCACACTCAGCCCTTGCCTTCTTGATCCGCTCGAGCTCTTCCTTAGGGACTACCCCCGGAAGAGGAGGTCTCGCGAATCCCAGGGCTCTTAAGCCTTCCTCTGTCGCCTTTGCGTCCTTGTTGTGGCAGATCACGAATACGCATGTCTGCTCATCATTTGCGCTTACAATAGAAATATCAACCGCTTCAGCGTCAGGCGCTTTTTCGCCAAACGCTACATAGAGCGATTCCAGATCGTATTTATCAGGAAATGTTCCGATAAAAGCGGTCGTGTTCATCGTACCCTTAAAATCAAGCGATACGTCGAACGATAGCCATGGCTTAAGCTGCTCAGCCTCATTTTCAAGCTTCGGTATTTCGCTTTCGGCTTCTACCTTCTGCTTGTAGAGCGAATTCAGCTTGTAGACCATGTCCATGATGTTTTCACGTTTGCCGACGAGCTCCTTGTACCTTGCTTCGTCGATCTGCTTTCTTCCCGCGAATGTGGCGAGAAGTCCTTCCTTTTCGGGAGGTGCAGAAGCGTCGAGCACTTCAAGGGCTTGAGTGGCGAGCGTGGCGTTCTTTTCAAACGTCGATCTCGCGGAGGTTGTGTCTAACTTCTTAAACACGCCGTCGTCTTCACCTCCCGTGAGTTCGGCAAGGTCTTCATTCTTTATTTCGACCACGCCGAGCCGCTGGAGAGTCTCAAGCAACGGTTTCCTGTCCTTCCGCAAAGCCGCGATGAAAACACGCTTCATAGGTAAAACGGCCATTTAGCTTTACGTCCTCCTTCCTACGCAAACAGGATCTTGTTTACTTCCTTGACGATGCCCGGCTTCTTCGCTGAAGCTTCCCTGCGGAGCTTCTCGATCTCGCCGTTCGCGTCGCCTTCGGCATCACGGATAAATGAGTCGGATCCGGCTCTCGCATCCGCAAGTTCCTTGTCGCAGGCTTCCTTTGCCTTCGCAATCCGGTCAGCAACGTATGCCTTCGCGTCCTCGTGAGCCTTCGCTATGAGCTTATTAGCGTCGGCTTTCGCGTCACGCTCGGCTGTTTCCTGACTTTTTTCGGCTTTACGAATTTCATTAATCGCGTCAAGTGACAATCAGATCACCTTCCTCTCTGGAATTATCCATTAAAAATGGGATTCCTGATTTGTGTTATGTTAAAAAATATAAAGCCTAAAACCAATTTTATCCCAACAGAAGTGAATAGTCAATAATCTTTTTGCAAAAATGTTATTGTAACATCACATTTTATAGAGACAGTTTCACGAACTCCATTTCATTCGTAAGCGTATCCGGTATTGGCGCTCCCTTCTGCTCCTGCTTCTTAGCAATCATCTCAAGGCGGTGATAATCCTGGGAAGCCTTGATCTTCATGCGGTTGATGAGGGTCGTGTACATAGGATTCTTGCCTACCACAGCGAGGACCTCTTTACTGAACGGGCAGTATTTAAAGAGGATATCGCGGACAACCTTGTTAAGTCTAGCGGAGCCCTCGCCCTCGAACATGATCCATGTAATATAGTCGCGGATGAACATTTCCTTGTAACTGTTCCTTGAACGCTGGAGGGCTGTCTTGATTTTCTCCTTGGCATCGGCAGTGAGGTAGTTGTTCTTACGATAGAACTGGATGTAGTCGAAGTACTCGCTCGTAAGCGACGGATCGCCGACATCGTTCCAGCTCGCGCCCTGCATGGTTTTGCAGAGCTCCCACCTGAAGTCGCCCGTGAGCCTGGTGAGTGTGGCGTCGAGGTCCTCCATATGGAAAATGGAGACAATCATGCGGCCATGCGAGTTCCTGTATCTGCCTTCGATTTCCTGCCACATGATGCCCCTTGTGCCCGCATTTGGCATAAGAATGACATCAGGAAGAAACTCAAGATGAATCGGCTCCTTACCCATAACCTCGTAATTCTTCTCATCAAGAAGCTCCCTGTAAAATGCCGTAAAATCTATCTTCCTGATGTGGTTGAAGACCTTGGTTACCGAGGTTAAGGTCACGAGTGACTCGTTTAAGTCCTTAAGGAGAGCGTCACCCGTAAATACAGGGCAGTAGGTCGAAATGCGCCCGAAGCTTACCTTGTTGCCCGCCTTGAACATATTGTCCATCTCAAATTCAACCTTGGCGGTGTTATCATTCATAAGCTTCTTATATTCTTCATCGGTAATCTCGTGCTGGGCCTTCTTCTTGTTCATGCTCGTGGTGTAATCCTCATCGAATTCATCACGACTCGGCATCTTGTGGCCGGAGTAAATGGCCTTAAGCCAATCAAATGCTGTATAGACGCCGTATTCGGACGTATCCTTCATATTTTCGGCAAGCTTGTACATGAGCACCGCATTTTCCATACCCGCAAGGCCCTCATCGGCAAAGCCGAAATAGAGGAACATGCGGACAGGAACCGGTATGTCACGCGGACGGAGCTCAGCAGCCTTGTAGAATATAGGCTTCCAGAGCTCGTAGAAGCTCTTCGTGAGGTCACGGCGGACCTTCATAGGCTCGTCATCAAGAGAAGACTTGTCATCTAGCCCCTTATAGGCTAAGAGATTTTTCTTAAATGTGATGGCCTGCTCTGTCTGCTCTCCCGCGAATGAAAGGATAGTGCCGAGAGATCCTGTAAGAGCCTTGAGAATTTCCCTGTCCTCGGCGGTATTCTTACTCTTCTTTTCAGGCTTCGAATTAGAGAGGTCAATGGAAATAATATCCATTTTCATGCTGTACTGAGGGTCCTTTAAGTCAATGATTTTCCCAAGCTTGTCGATTCGATCGCGGAGAAGACAAATAAGCTCCTTCTTCTCATCACCGTCGTCAAGCATCTGAATGAGGCTGTCTATGGATGAAAGAATGTCAACAGTATCAGGAGAGAGGTAGCAGGACGCGACGTCTTCCTGGTAGTGGAAGCGCTGATTTATAAGCTCGACAGACTTTCTTGCGTCAAGCCATCCCTTGTGGATCATGCCGGCGGTAACGGCAGGTTCCTTCACTAAGAGCTTGCCAGAATCAGTGCCGTAAAAGCGATTAAGCCCATCGTAATAATCGGCGAGCCACATATCAGGTTCCTCATCGGGAATATAGGTTGTTATGGTTGAAAGAGTAGGGATTTCGGTAGGAACTATTCTTGAATTGTTGCAGATTTCCCTGTAACGGGCGACATCGTGCTGAAGCTCACGGAAGCTGTCGCTGCACTTTAGCTCCGCCTGAGAGATAGCGCGGAGAAGGAGGGAATTTATTTTGAACATGGAGCGCACGAAAAGCCTTGAGACGTCAGGATTTGACCTGAACAGCGGCTCAAGCGCTCCTATATTAGGGCATGGGTAGTCAAAGAGCGTGACATCGGTCTTAGCCACGCACGTAAGGAAATAGGTGTCGCTTCCGATCTCGCATATGCCCGGCACGTCGCCCGCCCCAATGTCAAACGAGTCCCCGGCATAGATGACACTAACGGTACCATTTGTGATAAGCTTCAGCGAGCTTCTGATATCTCCGGCCTTAAACAGTGTCTCGCCTTGCTTTACAGTAATTGCAGCCATAAAATACCTCCGCCAGATTAAACATTCTTAAGGAATAAGAAGATTATACTACTTTGAGGCCTGCATAGCAAGGGAAACATTTGAAAAAAGCTGTACTTGTTACTGTTCAGACCCAACAAATTATGAAGCAATACAGCTTGCTGTAATTGCTTTATATATTTGCTGGGTTATGAGGGGCGATAGCCCCTTGAGCCTGCTACATGAGAAATGCGAAGATTGAAGTGCCGCGCTAGCGGTGCTTCGTAGATTGTCGCTTTGCGAAGCAATGCGACTCGCCTTGCGCGAAGCGC
>Ga0256404_1001021_pt1 | contig 70858 bp, 77 predicted proteins | sample RumenRJG_01DNA_FD_185990 | JGI IMG/M metagenome (GOLD analysis project Ga0256404, IMG submission 185990) | Bovine rumen microbial communities from Lethbridge, Alberta, Canada - RJG_01 | ecosystem: Host-associated > Mammals > Digestive system > Stomach > Rumen | place: Canada: Alberta | collected... | reverse complement strand
AACTTATATAAATATTCGCATAAGATAAGCTTTGTTTATCTTGTATTAGATTTATTAGTAGCAGTATTTATAGGTTATTTAACCGCTAGGTTATTTCAAGATGCTGAGGTATCTTATAATACTACCTTAGTAGTAGCTACAATACTTGGTAATGCTGGCTCTAGAGCATTATTTGTATTTAAACGATTTATAAACCATTATATAAATTTCACTTTATTTGATGAGGAACCAAAAGATGACAGCAAGAGGGATTAGAAATCATAATCCGGGTAATATTAGATTAGGCACTAAATGGGAAGGTTTAGCTGATAAGCAAACTGACCCATCATTTTGTGTGTTTAAATCTAATACATATGGTTGTAGAGCTTTACTTAAGTTATTAAGAACTTATGTAACTAAATATAATTGTAATACCATTACAAAGATTATATCTAGATGGGCACCTAGCCATGAGAATAATACAAGTGCCTATATTCTTTATGTAGCAAATAAAGTTAATAAGGGCACAACAGAACCATTATCCTTTAACAAAGCTTTATATATTAAAATAGCTAAAGCTATTGCTTATCAAGAGAATGGTACAGATGCTAAGATTATTTCTGAGCAAGTATGGGAAGATGCCTATGCTCTCATCTAAATATACTACTATTGGTTCCATAATGTTATGTATTGTATGTACTTGGTATGGTTATTACCAAGGTTCTAAGCATGTACAAACATTATGGAACCAAGATAAATTAGAACAAGCTCAGTATATTAATAGACTTCAACAAAATTATCTTAATAAAGAATCTGTATATATTACTGAGCTTAATAATATTAAGGATACATATGCAAAAGCTAAAGATGAATATACTAAGAAACTTAATGCTATTAAGTCTTCTTATTCTATGCAGTTGCAGCAGTCAGAACAAAGAGCTTCGATATATAAACGTGAAGCCCTCAGTACAGATGGATGCACTAACCTTGCAGAATATGCAGGTAGACTCGACAGAAGTCTTACAGAAGGCAGAGATGTGGTTAAACAGCTCAGAGAGCTTATTAAACTCAGAGATGCTCAAATACAACAAATAGGTAATACCTATAAAGCTGAACATACTTTAATGGAATAAATATGCAAGATAATACTCAATTACAACCTAAAAAGCTTACTTCATGGAAGAATGAGCCAACTATAGAAGTATTAAAGAGAGACTTTGAAGCATCTAAGCAGACTCATATAGTACAAGCTAATAAGGTTATTCGTTGGAATGATATTAGAAATGTTACAGGTAAGAGTAAACCGGTAAAAATTAAAGGTAGGTCTAGTATTCAGCCTAAGTTAGTAAGAAGACAGGCTGAATGGAGATACCCTGCATTATCTGAACCATTCCTTAATTCTGAGAAAATATTTCAGGTTAATCCTAGAACCTTTGAAGATTTAGATGCTGCTAAGCAGAATGAGATATTACTTAATTATCAATTTGATATAAAACTTAATAAAGTTAAGTTTATTGATGATTATGTAAGAACAGTAGTAGATGAAGGTTCTTGTATTGTACAAGTAGGATGGGAACGTCTTACTACTAAAGAAAAGCAGGTAGTACCTGTATATAGTTACTATCCTGCTGAAGATGAAGAAGCATTAGCTATTCTTAATCAGGCTTTAGAGTTAAAACAAAAAAATCCTAGAGAATACAATGAGAACATTGATGAGGCTATTAAAGCTTCTATTGACTATTCACAACAGAATGGTGGAGAACCAGTATTAGCTCATCAAGTTGGAGAACAGGAAGTATTAGTAGATAAAGTCATAGAAAACAGACCTACTGTAGAAATACTTAATACTTTAAATGTTTATATAGACCCTACTTGTAATGGTGATTTAGATAAAGCTTTATTTATTATTAAAAGCTTTGAAACTAATCAAGCAGAATGTAAGAAAGCAGGTATTTATAAAAACTTAGATAAAGTTAATTGGGCAGGTAATAATCCTAATTCAGATGGTGACCATTATACCAATGCAGATGAAAACTTTAATGAAGACCTTATTAGAAAGAAGGTAGTAGCTTATGAATACTGGGGCTTCTATGATATTAATGGTACTGGTTCATTAACACCTATTGTAGCTACTTGGATTGGTTCAGTAATGATAAGAATGGAAGAAAACCCATTCCCAGATGGTAAACTACCCTTTGTAATAGTACAGTATCTACCTGTTAGAAATTCTGTATATGGCGAGCCAGACTGTGAGTTACTAGAAGAAAATCAACAGATTATGGGTGCTATTACCCGTGGTTTAGTTGATATTTTAGGTAGGTCTGCTAATGCTCAACAAGGCTTTGCTAAAGGTATGTTAGACCCTTTAAATAAGCGTAGATTTGAGAATGGTGAGGATTATGAATTTAATCCTAATCTATCTCCACAGACAGGGTATATTGAGCATACATTCAATGAATTACCTCAGTCAGTATTAGCTTATGTACAGATGCTTAATGCTGATGCAGAAGCTTTAACAGGTGTTAAATCATTCTCAGGTGGTATGTCAGGTGATGCCTATGGTCAAGTAGCTGCTGGTATTCAAGGAGCCATAGATGCTGCTACTAAGCGTGAAACAGCTATACTTAGAAGATTAGCTTATGGTGTATCTGAAATAGGTAATAAGATTATAGCTATGAACGCTGTATTCTTATCTGAAGAAGAAGTAATTAGAGTTACTAATAAGCAGTTTATTACTATTAAACGTGAAGATATTAAAGGTAACTTTGACCTTAAAGTAGATATTAATACTGCTGAAGTAGACCAAGCTAAAGCACAAGATTTAGGCTTTATGCTACAGACTCTAGGTCCTAATATGGACCCAAGGATTACTATGAAGATTCTAGCTGAAATAGCAGACTTAAAACGTATGCCTACTTTAGCTGAAGAATTACGTAATTATCAGCCTCAATCTGACCCTATAGAAGAAGCTAAGAAACAGCTTGAAGTAGAGGAAGAAAAAGCTAAGATTAACTTTATTAATCAGAGAGCTAATAAACTTATTGCTGATACTAATAGGGTTAATGTTGAAACTAATCAGATTGCTTCGGGTGCTCGACAGTCCTTTGAGCTTGCTAAACAGGCTGCACAGGCTAGAGCTAATCAGAACCTTGAGATTACTAAGGCATTGGTTAAGAATCGTAAGCCTGATGAAATACAGGGCAATATTGATGCAGGTATTGGCTATAACATTATGATAGATAATGATAATACAAGAAAAGAGTTTAATAATAGGTTACAATATGGTGACCAAGCTACAAGACCGGTCAAACCTTTTGAAACTAATGAAAAACTCATGGACCCAATGGCATGACAAATAGTGAGATAGAAGAATTTAAAAGACAGTGTGATAAGGCAATCCAACTAGGGGTTGCCTTAGAACGTTTAGAATCTAATGAAGATTTTAAATTAATTATTAATCAAGGTTTTTGTAAAGATTTTGCTCTAAAGTACTTAGAGCAAAGTACTAGGGTTAATCAAGATAAAGATAGTAAAGCTAATGCTTTATTCTTTGCTAGATGCCCTAGTATATTAAAGCTTTACCTAGAAAGTATTAAAGGTAAAGCTGATACTGCCCAACAGCAGTTAATTGATATTGATAATTTAAATGAGGAAGATAACTAATGGCTGATATTTTTAATGCTACAGATGATGAAATTATGCAGATGTCTGAAGAAGATTTACATAAGGCTGAAGCTGAAGTAGAGGCTCAGACTAAACAAGAACCTTCAACTGAACCAACTGATAATACTCCAGCTGAATCAAATGAGCCAAGTTCTACAGAGTCTGAAGAATCAACAAAGACTGAAGATAATAAAGAATCTTTAGAAAATGTTGACAATAAAGAAAAATTAAATAATATTGAAAATAATACAGAAACCCCTCAAGAAATTGACTATAAAGGTTTCTATGATAAGGTTATGGCTCCTATTAAAGCCAATGGTCATACTATTCAGCTAAAGAACCAAGATGAAGTTATTAAACTAATTCAACAAGGTGCTAACTATACTAAGAAGATGCAGGAACTTGCACCTTACCGTAAGTTAAATTACATGTTGAAAGATAATGACTTAATAGATGCTGAAAAGTTATCCTTTTTAATTGACTTAAATAAAGGTAATCCTGAAGCTATTAAGAAGTTCTTAAAGGACCATAATATTGACCCTTTAGACATTGATACTGATTCAGAGATTAAATACCAAGCTGGTTCTAATATTGTTTCTGATAAAGAAGTAGCCTTTAGAGAAGCATATTTAGGATTAAATGCCACTGAAGAGGGTAAGAAACTTTTAGATACTTTTAATTCTTATGATGATAAATCTAAAGGTACATTAGTAGACCATCCTGAATTAATGAATGATTTGTTTAAACAAAAACAAGCAGGTCTTTATGATGTTATTACTACTGAGATGGACCGCCAAAAGACTTTGGGTACATTAGACCCTAATCTTTCTTTCTTAGAAGCTTATAACATTATTGGTCACCAAATAGTTAAACAAACACCTTCTAATCAGAACAATCAACCATTAGCTACTCAACCTCGTATGCCTAAGTCTTCATATGATAATAATGCAAGAGCTAAGGCAGCTGCTCCTACAAGAGCAAATACAAAATCAACAGATACTACCCCAAATTGGCTCTCCATGAGTGATGAAGAATTTGAGAAGAAGTTTGGTGGTACTTATTAAAGGAATTAAATTATGGCAGAAAGTGATTTTTCAGGTTTACAGTATAAAAACCCAGATACTACAGCAGCATCTATTGACTATAATGGTGGTACTGACTCTACTAAACAGATGAATACCTTCTTCTGGCTAAAGAAGGCTATTATTGATGCTCGCAGACAGCAGGTATTTATGCAGTTGGCATCTACTATTGATATGCCTAAGCATTTTGGTAAGCGTATTAAGGTTTATCAGTATGTACCTCTGTTAGATGACCGAAACAAGAATGACCAAGGCTTAGATGCTAAGGGTGCTCATTATGAAAATGGTAACTTGTATGGTTCATCTAAGGATATTGGTACTATTACATCTAAGTTACCTGTATTAGGTGAGAATGGTGGTAGAGTAAATCGTGTAGGTTTCACTCGTCTAGCTCGTGAAGGCTCCATTGCTAAGTTTGGTTGGTTCTATGAGTTCTCTCGTGATGCTTTAAACTTCGATTCTGATGCTGAGTTACAGTCACACTTAGCTAGAGAGTTAATGAATGGTGCTTCAGAGCTTACAGAGGATATGTTACAGAAGGACCTGTTAAATGCAGCAGGTGTTGTTCTATATCCGGGTAAGGGTGCTGTATCAGATGATTCAGCAGTAACAGGTGAAGGTTCTACACCTACATTAGTAGACTATAAGTCACTAATGCAGTTAGACCAGATTTTAACTGATAATCGTTGTCCTCGTGATACTAAGATTATTACAGGTACTCGTCTAACAGATACTAAGACCATCCCAGCAGCTCGTATTGCTTATGTTGGTTCAGAATTAGTACCTACCTTAAAGGGTATGAAGGATTTATTTGGTAATCCTGCCTTTGTAGAGGTACAGAAGTATGCAGCAGGTACTACTGTATTAAATGGTGAGATTGGTTCTATTGACCATTTCAGATTTGTACAGGTGCCAGAGATGCAGCACTGGGCAGGTGCAGGTGCTTCTGTAAGTACCAATCCAGGCTACCGTGAGACTGGTGGTAAATATGATATTTATCCTATCTTAGTAGTAGGTTCAGACTCATTCTCTACTATTGGTTTCCAGACTGATGGTAAGACTGTTAAGTTTGACGTTACAACTAAGATGCCAGGTCGTGAGACAGCTGACCGTAGTGACCCTTATGGTGAGACTGGTTTCTCATCTATGAAGTTCTGGTATGGTACTTTAATTAAGAGACCTGAGCGTATTGCAGTTATTAAGACTGTAGCAGCAGACTAATTTAATGTGATAATATTAAACCCGTGAAATCCACGGGTTTATTTATTTATGGAGACTATAAATGGAAGAATTAACTCTAGATGAATTAAAGAACCAAGCTAAAGAATTAGGTATTAAGTATTCACCTAATATTGGTGCAGAAGCTTTACAGAAGAAAATTGCTGAAGCATCTGCAGAACCAGTACATAAAGTACAGGAACCACATAAAGAAGTACCTACAGTAAATAATGATATTCCTACAGATGACCCTGTATTACAGCAAGCTCGTATTCGTAAACATGGTAGAGAAGAAGCTTTAAAGTTAGTACGTTGTAAAATTGCTAATAATGACCCTAATAAGAGAGATTTAATGGGTGATTATTATACTGTAGCTAACTCTGTTATTGGTAAGGTAACTAAGTATGTTCCATTCAGAGGTAAAGCTGCTGAATCATGGCATATTCCTATGTGTATTTATAACTTCTTAAAGAGTAAGAAGTATGTAAATATTGGTGGTATTTCTAATGATAAAGATGATTTATCAAATATAGATAGAGCACAAGAGCTACCAGAGTTTAATATTGAAATCTTACCTCCACTAACACAAGAACAGTTAGATGAGCTTGCTAAAGAACAAGCAGCGGGTAATAGAATTGATTAATGACTACCCCCTATAAGGGGGTTTTTAATAGGAGGCTCTTATGCAGAAACCTACCTTTACAGATTGGTTTACTGATACTAATTCAGTTAATAATAAAGAATCAGATAAATTATCTGAAAAGCTTTATTATAATTTAAATACATCTAATAACTTTGGATTAGATAAGTTAAAAGTAGACCTTAATGAATTTAATATCCCACAAGAATTATTAGATAAAATTCTTAATTATCATATATCAGCTACGGTAGATGAAGTTACAACTAAAGACCCAGATGGTGCAGGTGCTTTTGATGTTTTTATGTCTGCTATATCTAAACATCTTGAGAAAGAATTTAGTCAAGGACGCATAGTAGGTGCTGATTATAGTAATGCTTACTTAGCAGCTATGCAGATGGCTCTACAACAAGCAGTAGATTTTGTATTAAAAAAAGACCAAGTTTTTATTACTACTACTACTTCACAATTAACTGCTATCAATGCTGCTATAGAGACTATTAAAGCTAAAGTATCTTTAGTTTTGGCTCAAATACAAGCTTATACAGCACAAACTGAATATGCTAATAAGAAATTAGCATTAGCTAATTTACATGAGCAATATATTAATTTAACAGCTCAATATGATAACCTCTTAAAAGAGAGAGAACGTATAGAAGCTCAAACAGCACAAATAGTTGCTCAAACCGCTCAAGTACCAGAACAAACTAAATATATCCAAGCTCAGACTACCCAGTTAGCTACCCAGACTGCTCAGATACCTGAGCAAACTAAGCATATTCAAGCTCAGACAGCACAATTAACTGCGCAGACTAATCAAATACCTGAACAGACTAAACATATTCAAGCACAAACTGCACAAGTTATGGAACAAATGGAAGCTACTAGAGGACAGACTCTAGGAACTAGAACAGATGGAACTATTATTGCTGGTTCTATTGGTGCTTCTGTAAAACATTCAGAAAAACAAATAGAAGTTATGTCTGCTCAAATTAAACTCTTAGGAGAGCAATTTGAGACCGCTAGAGCACAAACTCTAGATGTACGTTCTGATAATCAACCTGTTAAAGGACAAATAGGTAAACAAAAAGATGTGGCATCTCAGCAGATTATTGCCTTTAAACAAAAGGCAGGTATTGATGCTGCTAATATTGCATCTAATGCTTGGATTACTTCTAAGGGTATGAATGATGCTGTAGAAGCTCCTCCTTCTATGCAAAATGCTGCTCTAAATAATGTAGTAGACCAAGTATATGCTAATGCTGGCTTACCTACTACAGGTAATCATCAAAATAATCTAAATGGTTCTGTACCCGGATAGGAGATAGTTACTATGGCTCATTACGATGTTTTTGCTTTTGCTACAGCAGTAACAGGTATTGATATGTCCACACATCAATATACTTCGTGGACAGGTACTATGGCTACTAATTGGGTAGCTTTAAGTAATGAGACCTATTTTAGTAAATATTTCCAACAAGCCTTATTTCAAGGCATGTCTTTTAGATTAAAAACAGGTGTTAGGTGGGCAGTAAATTCAGGCTATGCAAATGCTATTGGTTTCTCTGCTGATACCAGTAATGCTTATGCTGGTTCTAAATTAGATATAGGTAAGGCTATACAGTCTTACTTAAATAACCTTACTGGTTCACCTAAAGCAGTTATACATAATTATCAAGTAACCACTAATTCCTTACAAGTAGCTTTAGATGGTTACTTATTTGGAGCATATCATGAGCTGTATTCTAGTAATACTTACACTCAGCATTTTGATGAAAATACCGGTGTAATAACAGTTACTTTTAGTAATAAAGAAAAACTTACCTTGAATACTACTAAACAAGTAATATCTCAAGGTAGGTTTATTTATTTATTAGATAACCCTAAATATAAATATAACGAGAAAACAGGAGAAAGTAATGGAGAAGATAAGTATAAATTAGAATACTATGTATATGACAAGATAGCTTTATATACTCTTACTACTTATCCTACTAAAGAAAATGAGGATGGTGAACAAGTTCCAGATACTGATGCAGAACCTTTAGGTGTATTTAACTATGCTTATAATTTAGGAGCAGGAGTTAAAACACCAGATGGTTATAAACAGATTCAAGTTAATAGTCCTGCCTCTATTACTGTACTTAATATTAACTATTCAGTAGCAGATGATGAGGACAATATTACCTACAGAAATATTAGTTATCCTCTTAATGGTTCTAATGAAGATTTAGATAATATTGTAGCTGTATGGGCTAAATCACAGCTTACATTTAATATGATACCTGTTCCTTGGATTCCATTTAAACAAGGCTTGTATTATATAGATAAGAACTCTAATACATATACTAAATGTTGTCAGTATGTAAAACGTTTATTTGGTAAACCTTTATATCCTGAGTTATATAAGAATGTATCTGATACACCAAATCAAATTGAAATGGCTAATGCTTATATGATGTTTGGTGTTAATCTAAATACAAAGACCCAAGCAGGTAAAAAGTACTTATATATCTTATTTAAGAATATCTACCAACACTTTTTAACAGCTAGAGGATTAACCTCAGAAGATATAGTAAATCAATGGTATACAGCTAAAGGAGAGCCTACTTGGTATGCTCCATTTGGTTCTACATTTAAGAGTAATAAACTATTTCAATTAAATGGTTATATCTCTTGGTATACCAATAATGGTACTACTGCTAGAGGTATAGTATGGGTAGGTATGGTATCCCTATCTAAAAAAGGTGTAGCTCAAGCTGGAGCCAAGAAAGGACAATACTTTGTAGTACCTTCAGGTATAGAAGATGCACCTTCTATTTTAGAAGATGAATCTATACCTGAAGATGAAGATACACCTCCTCATAAATATTCAGCTACATGCCCCGGAGTAGCATTTAGATACCAAGATACTAATGAGACATACCAAGAAATACTTGTATTAGGTTTAGCTTTATATAACCCAGTAGGTCATTATGGTATGGGTAATACATGGTCTACTATTGAAGCTACTTTAGCTAATACAGCTAATAGTTTTAATTATGCTATGCAACATCCTAAAGTAATTAAAGAAACAGATACCTCTCATGGAGCTGATAAGATTATAGAATACCAACATTACTATGACCCTATGGTTATTCAAACTATGGCTGCTGGTGGTTATATCTATGATAATGCTGGTTCTGTTTACTATGGTCATCAGAATGTTTATCAAGGTGTAGTATTAAACTTTCAGACTGTTAATAATGTATCTATAGAATATAAAGCAGAAATAGCAGATGATGATTCAGGTTTTATTATTCCATTTGATTTAACAATGATGCAGAACTTTCCTATGAGTGACTTAAATGATTTAATCACTAGAGGAACTTTTTTAATATCTGAATCATATCACTTTGAACAACCTCATTATAAAGGTTGGAAAAAGTGGATTGCTATTGTTGTATGGATTGTAGTTATTATTATCTTTATTGTTGTTACTATCTGTTCCTTTGGTTCTGCTTCAGGTCCATATGCTAACTCAGTTTTCCCTGCAGTTGCTGCCTTTGTTGGTGGTGGTGTAGTAGGTATGGTTGTTACAGCTGCCTTAAAATTAGTAGTAGCAGTAGTAATTGCTATGGTAGTTAAAGCTATAGCTAAAGCTGTATTTGGTAATACCTTTATTGGACAAGTATTCCAAATAGTTATTACTGTAGTAGTTTGTTACTACTGTGGTTTCTTTAATGGTATGGAAGCATGGCAAGCAGGAGCAGAAATAGCTTCTACTGCTATGAATCAATTAGCTGATTATTTTAATCAGCAAAATAAAGCCTTAACTGCTGAAACCAATGCTTTTAATTCTATGGCAGAAATAAATCATGATTATTATAATAAGAAAATGAAAGATTTAAGTTCCATGTATCAAGATTTATATGGACAAACTTCTAACATTGATATTAAAAACTTAGTACAGACTATCACCTCAAGACAAACTAACCCAATCTACGATGGTATTGTTAATGGTTCTAAATGGAATAATACCTTACTAAGTTATACAGACGACTCTACTGAAATCCTTACCTCAGAACTTCTTAACTTAGATAAATATATAGATACGGATTTATTAGTAGATTTAGCAACAACTAATTCATAGGTGATTTATGTTTTATAACAGTTTAACAGATAATTCTTTAGTTAGTGGTATATCTGATTTAAGTAATTGGATAGGAGGCAGTCTATTTGGTACTGCTCCTGCCACTACAGATATAAATAATTATATGACAGGACCTTTTACAGGAGGTACTTCATATAATGAAGCTATTAATAATGGCTTTGGTAAACCTAACGCTGCTCCTATAGCTGGTAACTGGAATAGTCAGAACTGGGGTGGTATTAGTAATACTACTGATGGCTTAGGTTTAAATACAGGAACCTTTAAAACAGGTCTAGATTTAGTACAGGGTATTGGTTCATTATTTGGTGCTTGGAACCAGAATAAATTAGCTAAGCAAGCATTAAATCAAGCTAAAAATCAGTTCTATTATAATATGGCACAAGATGCTAAGAACTTTAATGCTGCTGCTAAGACATATAATAATGACTTGGCTCAAAAGTATGAGACAGCTGCTGTACAGAATACAGGCAATAGTCATGCTTATGACAATAAGATTGCTGATAGACGTGTTACAGGCTAGGAGGTAATATGGCGGGATTTTTACCTATGTGGTCACCTATACATTCTAATATAGGTGATGGTTCTAATTTATGGGATACAGCTATACAGAATCAAGCTAGAGCATCAAATATGCTTAATACTGCTATAGATACTATTAGAACCAATCAACAAAATAGTGCTAATGCAGCCTTATTACAGGCTTATCAGAAGGCTTTAGCTAATGGTGCTACACCTGATGAAGCTAGAGCTAGTGCAGCAGCTGTTGCTAATCCTTTTGTTACTGCTGATACTTTAAGTAACATGTTTCAAAATTCTAGATATGATACATACTCTAATACTCAGAAAGCACAAGAAGATAGAGCAGCTAAGGATTGGCAAGGTCAGAATGAAGCAGCAAAACAGTCTAACTTAGTTAATACTATGTATCTAAAGAGGGATAAACAAGGTTATAACCAATCTTTAGATAATGCTAATGCTGTACTATCTGATATAGCTTTAAAGTATTTTAAAGCTCCTGACTTAAATAAGACTTTATTAGATGAAGATAATACTAGATTGAATATGGCTAATACTCGTCAAGGTATGGCTGAAAGAGCTCAGAGAATGAAGTTAGCACAAGAAGCTTTAACAGGGTCTGATTTAATAGCTGAAACTAGAGCCGCTATGGCAGATAGTGGTGAAGACCCTAGGTCTTCTACTTATGGTGCTATATTTAAAGATACTTTAAATAAAATAGCTGCTGCTAAAGGTATTAAAAATCCTAGTCTTTATGTTGCTAAACTTGCTCCTGAATATTTGCCTTATATTACACAGGGTAATATTTATGATAAAGGTAAAAACTTAGAACCATATGCAGATATATCTGTTAATACTGAAAATAAATCCTTAGATAATGCTACTAATTTTACAGATAATGGTTCAGAAGACCTTTCTCTTGCTCGTGGTATGGCAAAAGGAGGAGCTGTTCTTAGTGCTGCTAGAGCACAGACTATTAGACAAGCCCTTAAACAGAGTGGAGCTGTTTTAACTAAAGAAGGTGAAGCTAAGCTTGCTAATTTATCTAAAAATCCTAAAGCTACTGCTCAAGATTTTAATGATTTTTTAAATCAATCATTAAATGATACTATTCGTACTACTGTTAAATCTTCAGATACAACAGCAGGTGCTGCTGGTTTATTTGGCATGATAAAACGAAGCATAACCGGTGAACCAGAACCAGTTGATAAAGGAAGCTTACTTAAATTTATTAAATTTACTGATTCTGGTTCTGGTATTGAAAGTACAGCTAAAACAGAAGCTGAACAAAATGTTGTTAATGATTTTATGGGTGGTATTAATGCTGCTAAAGACCAATATAATCAAAGGGTTAATGATAGTACATTCTTACAGAATAATAATAATTTAGCAAAAAAAGTAGCATTTAATATAGACCCTACTGCTTTAACTCCAGCAGATAGTACTTTTATACGTGCTCAAGTTGATGCTGCTGATACTGTATATCAAAATCAAATAGATGCTATAGTTAAAAACTATGATAGTGTATTAGCTAAGGTAGGTAATGCTAAAGATAACTTTGACCCTTTAAAATCTGCTTTAAATGCCTCTGCTAAAGATTATGGTCAGTCAGAAGAACAGTTAGCTAAACAATTAGGTTATAATGATAATATACCTAAATTTAGAGAAAAGTACACAGCTGCTCTTAACAAAGCTAAAGAATTAGGTGCTACTGATGCTGCAGCTCGTATAGCTATTCAAATGTTAATAGATGGTGGTAAGTTTAAGAGTAAGACTTTTACACCAGATTGGTGGGATTCTGATTTTACAGATGCTGTAAAAGTTGCAATGGATACGGAAGCTAAAGCTCCGGGTATACTAACTAGATTAAGTACTTTAGGTACTATGCGTAAACGTAATGAATTATTACGTAAAATATTTAATGCTAAGGCAGCTAATAATAAAACAGAGGTTCAAAAGCTGCAACAACAGCTACAATGGACTTATTCTAAAGAAGTTCCTTTAATATCTTCTCCTCAATCTACAAGTAATTAATTTTACTCTTAATAAAACAATGGTAGTATATGCAGTAGTATGTACTACCATTTTTATTATGAGGATACTATGGCTTCTTTTGATAATTTAGTAAATTCCCTTTCTAATAACCCTTCTAATTCTATAACCCCTACTCCTGTACAAGGACCTTTAATTAGTGATTTAGCTAGAGCACAAATAGCTAATGCTAATTCAAATACTCAGCAAGCTATTGATGCTGTACAACAAGCACAAAACATGCAACGTTATATTGGTATGGATAACCATGTACAGGATTATGCACTTAATGGTATAGCAGCTGCTGCTGATGCTGTTGGTTCATTAGGAGCATTAGGAGGTGAAGCTGGTGAACGAGCAGCTGATGCTACTCTAGGTAATGTAGCACGAGGATTAAGAAGTTTAACTTCTTCTGATAGTCAGCATAGACAAGAATTAAAAGCTAATACAGGAGCATGGTTACAAGCTAAGAGCCAAGCTCAGTATCAAAATGATTTAGCTAATGGTAAGTCTCAAACTGAGGCTTCATTGGCTAAAATTGGTAGAGATGCTGTTAATTTCTTTAACAGTAATGATTTAGGTATGGTTACAGCTGAATCTGCTGGTTCTTTAGTTGGTTCATTTATAGGTGGTGGTTTATTAGGTAAAGCTGCCTCTTTAGGTGCTAAAGGTATTATGGCTGCTAATGCAGCTAAAACTATTGCAGGTAAAGCAGCCGCTTATGAAAAAACTATAGCTGAATTATCACAAGTTAGAGCAGAAGCTCAAGCTGCTGCTCAAGCAGGTAAAATTAGCATGGATGAAGCTACTGCTACTATACAAAAGATAGATGCAGATGTAGCTAAACTAAGTGCTCAAAAAGAAGGTATCCTAGCTGACCAAGCAGCTCTAGCAGAACAGCAACAAGCTGTTATGCAAGCACAAGACTTAAATAAAGCTAGACAGGGTTATATAGAGAACCAAGTAGATAATGAAGCTTTATCTATACCTTCTAAAGAAGTATTAGATACAGAGGCTAAAACACTTAATAATAACTTTGATAGATTAGTTAATTATAAAGATACTAACAATAAAGTACTGGCTGATACAAATTATAATATTACTACTACAGCTAGCCAAAAACCTGTACAAGAAGCTAAGTATAATACAGCTCAAAAACAGTATGCAGAAGCAGTAACCAAAGCAAATGAAGCAGAAGGTAAATTAACTAAAACAGAATCTGATTTTGATAGATTTAAACAAAATATACCTGAAATAGAAGCTAAGCTTAATAAACAGATAGAGGCTAAAGCTAATAAAGTAGGTGAAGAAGTAGGTGGTGTAGGTATTAATTTTGCCTATGGTGCTGATGCAGGTGCTGATTCTGTTAAAAATATGCACTTAGAAAATCTAAGTGAAGCTGACCTACAAAACTCTAAAGAGTATAAAGCTAAAAAACAAGAATACTTAAATAAGGGTTTATCTCCTGAAGATGCTAGTGCTAAAGCTATAGCTGATATTCGTGATTCTATAGAACGTACTACTCGTTTAGGTGTAGGTGCTTGGGAAGCTGCTATATCTAAGATTATGGGTACTGCTAAGTTAGAAGGTAAAGGTATTCAAGGATTACTTAGAACTAAGCCTACACGTATGGCTGCTGATACCTTTAAAGAGACTGCTGAAGAAATCGGTCAAGGTATTGGTGAAACTGTTGGTGGTAATATATCTGAGAAGCGTATAGATAATGATAAAGATTTAACAGAAGGTTTAGGTGAGTCTATTGCTGAAAATGCCTTTGGTATTCCTGCAGGTATGGCTGCTACTAAGACAGGTGCTCTTGCTACTAAAGCAGCTTTAGGAACTGCTAAATTAGGTACAGCAGCAGGTGCTACAGCAGGTATATTAGCTTCTAATGCTATTAAAGAGCATGGTTCTGAAAAAGCAATTAAACAGGTTATAGAACCAACAGGAGATATTAAGAAGGATACTAAAGCTTTTGATAAATTAAAGCCTGAAGTACAGAATATTATTCAAAGAGATGCTGAATTAGATAAGACCTTTATTAATAATCCAGATGTATCTTTTAGTCCTGAATTTAAAGAACAACTTACAAATCCTAATGTTAAGAGTGTTCATCAGCAAATTCATATAATGCATGATGCTGCTAAAAAAGAAGCAGATATTTTAAATAGTAAGGATAGTACAAAAGAAGCTAAAGATGCTGCCTATGATAAGCTAACAGAGATTATAGGTAGCTTAGGAGGTATTACTAATAATCTTAATGATAAGATTGTTAAATCTAATCTATCTTCTAATGAAAAAGCATTATTACAGTATTCTTTTAATAAAAAAGCTAGAGAGTTAATTGATAATTCCCCTGAATATAGAAATAGATTATTAAAAGATATCAATAATGAAAACAATTCTGAAGAAGATAAGCAAAATCTTTTAAAATCTTATGCTTTAGTAGATTTAGTTATTGATTCAAATATTCAAAATAAACTTAAGAATAATGAAGATATAACCAATGAAATAAATACCTTACAGAAAGTAGTAACAGATTTAGATGATACCCCTTCATTTGCACATGACCCTAGAGTACAGGCTATTAATGATAAGTTACAAGCTTATAGACAATTTAATGCTGTATTACAGAACCAAGTAAATAATATTGAACATTGGGTTAATACTAATAAATCTTACTATAAGGACTATGCACAAGCTTCTAATACAGAGCAAAAAACATTATTAAGTAAGATGCTTAATGATGGTAAAGATATGTTTGGTAATGAACAGTTATCTTTAAAAGGTTACTTTGTTAAAGCTATGCAGATTATGTCTTCTAATGCTGAAGATGCTGATAAAGCAGCTTCTCTACAAAAGCATTTAGCTGATTTACATCATTATATTAATTCACAAGATGCTAAAGTATTAGGCATGGAAGAAGCTTCTAAAGCATATGAACAAACTAAAGTACAACAACCTGTATTTATTAATGGTAAGAAATCATCTAACTATTTTGATGGTCATTCATATGGATTTTTAGCTAAATTAAAAGCTGAAAATGACTTAATGAAGTCATCTTATAATATTTTATCAGGTGCTGTTAAATATATGCTACCTGAGGATTCAGTAAAACCTTTACAAACTACTGGTTCAGCTGAACAGTCTGTAGTTCAACAATCACAGCAACCTACTAATACCACTACTGTTACTAATAATAAACCACAACAGCAGTATGTTAATAATTCAAAAGTTGTATCAGGTATGTCTGCTGAAAATAAACAGGCTATACAAGAAAATACCCAAGTAACTCCTACTAGAGCTAGAACAGGAGCAACAACCTATAAGCATCCTGTTACTGCTTTTAAACCTGTTAAAGTATATCTAAATAATAGAGAAATTGTTTTAAATCCTCATACTGAATGGACTTCTAAAAACTCTACAGGTTTTAAAACAGGTTTACAAGCTTATAAAGTAATGACACATTTAATGTCTGCTTTAGCAGACCCAACAGAAGCTAATTATGAAGCTTTAGGTAATGCTATAACTGAAAAACAGATTATTTTTAAATTATCTGATTTATTTCAAATAAACCCTAAGAAAACACTGTCAAAAGTGTTATTGGTTCCTAGAGACATTTCAACTAATGTTGCTAAGATGAGCGAAGCAGATGCTAAACAACAAAATATATTAGTAGGTCAAACTGCTGCTTCATTAATGCGCTCTTTATTGTCTCCTTCTAATGTATCTAATTGGAACTCTTCTACAGAAGCAAAGCAAAAACTTCGTAATTCTTTAGGTGTTAAAGGTCCAAACTTTAATTATTCTGTAATAGGATATCAAAACCTAGATAACATTACAGGTAAAGTTAATAATCAACTAGGTGCTTCATTAGGACAAGAAATGATGCACATTGGTTCTGATTTGAGTCTTGCAGGAGGAACCTTACATACCACTACAGTTTCAGGTATAGCAAAAAATGCAGCAATAGGAGCTGCATCTACAGCAAAGTTTAGAGATAAAACCTCTAAATCTTCTAGAATAATGAACCCTACTTATTTATTACCTAAAAATCGAAAAGCATCTAAAGAAGAGTTTAAGCAAAAAGCTAATGATAGGTATTCAGTATTAGGTACAGGTTTTAAAGATGAACCAATGAATTTAGTTATTGCTATGGTTCCTAATAGCTCTAAAGGTATAAATGGACCTATAGCACAAACTATAAATGCTGTACAGTATCAGAATCAAAATAATCCTAAAGCATTAACTCATGTTGTTAATTTATATAATCATCCTGAATTATTCCATTTAGCAGGTGATGATTTTTATAATAAATTAGCTGAAATAGTATCAGCACAGCAAACAGCACAAGATGTAGCTAATGAATTTAATAATTCTCTAAGTCATTCAGAATTTATAAATAGGTATTATTCTACTAATACTCAAAATAGAGTACAGCAAGAACAAAAACCTGTTGATAAGCCTGTTAATAAACCAGTTGAATCTAAACCGGTACAACAAGTACAGCAGAATCAACAACCTCAAGAAGTACCTGCTAATAATATTAATAATGTAAGTCCTGCTGAAACTTTTGTTTCTCCTATAGATACTTTAAATAATCTAATAAATACATATAGGAATCAAACAAAAGAGGACTTTGCTAAATTACCTTTAACTAAAGTAGCTAGAATACTAAGAGCATTAAGTGTTGCTGAACGTAACTACCCTGCTAATACTGCTTTCCCTACAGAAGAGTTTGAATCAATATTGGTTCCATTATTAAATGTTTATTTTAGTAAGATGGATAGAACCACTACTAAAATTGAATCTATAAAAGATTTAAAAGATAAAGCAGTTAAACATGCTTTAGATATGTATCAGCAAGGTTTACCTATTCCTGATTATATGCTAGAGCTTATTAATCGTTTTGCTCCATTAGAGCTTCAATATAACAATGAAATAGTAGAACAATCTCAAGAAGATGATGAAAGTTCTGCTGGTCAAACTTCTATTCCAGAATTATCTGAAGAGGTTAAAAAAGCTAAAGAAGAGCAATTAAAGGTTTTTGTAGATTCTGAAGGTAAACCTAAAGAATTAGACTCTATACAATTAACAGATGAATTAGATAATTTATTAAATAATTCAGATTTATCTGAAGAAGAATTAGTATCTAAGATTAATACACAGTTAAAAGGTAGAGTTACTATACTACAAACTGTAGATACTAATATGAATAGTATTAAACCTGTAAAACAGGATACTAATCATGTATTAGATAAAATTAAGAACCAAGCAGTTAAAATTACTGATTCATTATTAGCTAAAGCTAATGACTTAATGCAGGATTCAGGTACTGCTTATGATTTCTTAAAGAGTCCATTGGCTCCTTATTTCAGATTAACTTCATTACATACAGTAGAATGGGCTAAAGATATTAATGGTAAGTCTATTGAATCAGCTCTTCAATTAGCATATGTATATGCAATGCTATCTGCAGGTACAAGAACTTATAGTTCTTTACGTTCTTTATATAAAGAAGGAAATGATAATTTTGCAGACCTTAGAGTTAATGCTGATGATGAAGATTTAGCTGTTATATTAGATGATGATAAAAATTATGAACATAATTTCATTACATCTAATAATTTAAACCAAGCAATGTCTTCAGCTATTAAAGCCTTTATTCCTGCTTTATATAATAATAATGTTCCTGAATCTTTTGCTTATGGTGCATCTAACTCTTTAGCTGCTTCTTTAGTATCCTCTTCTGTTACAAATCCAGCATCATCTAAGCAAGCTAGACCTGCTACTTTAGATGAGTTTAAATTAAATACCTTTACAGGTAATCAAGGTAATTATGTAGTACAGGCAGGATACATAAATGTAGATATAATAGATAATACTAATACTGAAACTAAGTCTCGTTTCTTTAATATGCCACATAACACTAAGATGTATTTAGATACTGTTAATGATATTAATAAAGCATTATTAAAGAATGGTTCAGATATTTTTGATTCAGTGGTTCTAACAGATGAAGAAGCTTCTCAAATAGATGATGCTCCTTTAAGTGGTCACTTAAACCATCATACAGAAGCACCTTTAACTTCTTTACAGCAGAAAGCTATTAAAGCAGATAGAATACAAAAGCATACTGTTACTACATTTGGTAAGTTAGTTTCTATCCTTAATCCTCAAACATATATAAATGCTTGTTTATTAGCTATTGATAAAGCAGATTATTCTAATAAGCATGTAACTGATTCTATTAAATCTAAAAAAGAAGCATTATTAAGAGGTGTTGCTTATATTAAGACTAGGAACCAACAATTAGATAGTAAGGATAAAGGTCTTTATTATAATCATGAAATGACCTCTGTATCACGTATGAACTCTAGTGATTATATGTCTCCTAGAAATAATAAAGAAGTACGTGAATCTTTATCTCCTATTAGTTATAAAGTACCTACAGAAACAACTAGACGTAATCTTTGGTTCCGTATGGTTTTACAAGGTTTAGGTGTTAAAGTACAAAACTTTAATGATTCTCAAGTATTAACTAAATTACAACAATTAGATAAATTATTTGATTCTAATCCTATCTTTAAAGAGTATGCTCAATTAAATGAGAAGTTATTAACTAAAGATGGTTTAACAGATAAAGAAGCTTTAAGATTAAATGAGTTATTTACTGAAGTAAATAATGCTCTAGATGAATTATATGGTGAAGATGCTCATACATCTTTAGGTATCCATGCTTATACAGATTATTTTAGATTTAAGATAAATCCAAATATTACATCTTCTTTATATGGTGAAGCTGATGGTATTACTAATGGTATCTTCTTCTCTAAGATTATGGATGGTTCTTTAGCATTTATAATGCAAGATAGTTTTGATATCAACACAGCATTAATAGAAATAGATAATCTAGCTCGTGTAGGATTCTTTATAGGTATATCATCAAGCTCTTTCTATAAAGATGCAGTACAAAAGATTAATGATAAATTAATCCAAGCAGATGGTAAGGTTGAAGATACTTATACTAAAGTTGCTAATGACTATAGTAAAAGTTTAAATGGTAATAATGGTTTACTATCAAAAGAAGGTATTATTGACAATCTTTATTTATCAGATGAGGATGCTCATTCTACTTTACCTGAACAGTTGGCTACAGCCTTAAAAGCTCTATTACCTTATATTGGAGTACCTCTTAAAAACAGTTTATATGAAGCTTCACGTAGTTTTGCTAAAAAGCCTGTAACTAAAGCTAATTATCAAGCTCAAGAGCGTTCTATAGCTGTAGAGTTATCTAGATTATTAGCTGCTGTTATGGAACAAAAGTTACAAGGTTATCCTATTAAAAATAGAAAAGAACCAATATCTTGGTTCGATTATGCTAAGTATGGTACTAAAGCAAGTTCACTTGAATTTGTTGAAGAATCTGATAGAGAGAATTATATACAAGACTGTGCTTTATATAATGCTGTTAAAACATTATCAGCTCTTAAAGTAGGCTACAGAAAAAAAGATGGTGAATTAGTACCAAGTACTTTTAAACCTAAACGTTTTAACTTTAAGTATAAAAATAGCAATGGATATGAAATTAAAAATGTTAATAATATAAATGTATTTGATGACTTATTTACTCAAACATATACCTTTACAGATAAAGCTACCGGTAAAACAAAAACAGTAACTAACTATCCATTTATTGATGCTCTAAAAGCCGGTTTAGTTGTTCAGTTAAAATCAGTAATTGATACTAATTTAGGTGACTCTGTACAAGATAGTACAGGTAAGATGTCTTTAGCATCTAATTATATTTGTTCAGTTTTCAAATCTATGTTAGCTAAAAAATTAGCTGATGCTATTTCTGAAGTATTAACTAAACAAGGTGTTACTGTACCTGACCCTATTAAATATAAAGATGTTGAAAGTATTAATGTACCTGATTTAGATGCTACTTTAGTTGATTTAACAGCAAGAGCTAGAGATTTATTACCTCGTAAAGCTTATAAACAAATACTACAAGATGTAATTAAACAGTCTAATGCTATTGTTTACAATAAATCAGGAACCAAAGTATTTAACTATAAACAAAGCATAAATACTAATGTACATAGTGATACTGACTATGTAATCAATACCTCTAAGAGTGCTTCTACTCACTATGCTGACCCAGTAAAGAGCTTTGATAATCCGGGTGTAGCAGTAGCTCCTACTTCTACTATTTCTATTGGTGATGGTGAAACCATGAATAGATTTATTGTAGAAGTCTTAAAACCTTTAGGAATTAGCTATAATGATGTATTTGATGGTTTAAACATGGACCCAGATAATCATGTACTAGTTGGTTCTGAATTAAATAAAATAGCTGCTGAACAAGCTTTAAATAATAGCCCTGTAGAGATTATCTCAGAAGCTTTAAATAATGTTATTAGTCATATTTCTGAAAATGATTTATTAATTAACGATAGTTCATTTGTAGATATAAACAATAGGTCAGAATGGGAAGATTTAAATGGTGAGGATAATGTACCTATTAGCATGACTGATAAGGATAACTTATTCTTCTTACAATCAGCTTTATCTTCTAAAGCAGAAGCAATTAAAAACTTGAACCAAGTACTTAAATCTCACTATTTACCTTATGCTTGCTGTCAGTATGCTTTCTCACCTAATGGTGGTTATGCTAAGAAAGCATGGATTAAGGTAAAAGAAGGTAATACAGAAGTAGTTAAACAAATTAGAGATTTTAATGATACTTCTTTAATACCTGAATATATTAGATTAGTATCAAGATATTTAAATGATAAAACAGAATTAAACAAACAAAATATTATTAATTATTTAAGTAAGAATAACTTATTAGAAGAGAAGTTTAATTATGATAGATATAAGATAGTAAAAGATGATAAAACTGTATTAGACACTAACAGTGTTCAACAGGATTTAGCTAATGAGTTTGCACGTCAAACTAACTTACATACTACAGAGTCTCCTCTATGGCAAAGCATAGACTTAGGAGATGCTGCAAATCATATTAAAGGTTGGCTCAAGAAGATGTGTAGACGTCTAGGTACTACTACTGATGTTGCTATTATTACTAATCCTGATTTAGCTTATTCTGCTTATAGAATATACCAGCAGAATCACCCTAAAGCACCTACATGTGACTTTACTAATAATGCTGTAACTTTAGTATTACCTACTGCTACAGGTAATCATTTATTTATACTAAATCCTTATAATGTTAAGTATTCTACTCATGAGCTTACCCATGCTATTGCTGATGGTATTTTAAGAGATAAATTAAATAATCTAAGGTATCAAGATAAACTTGAATTACAGGATTGGTTACTTAATAAGAGTAGTGTAATAGGTAAAGGTAAAAATAAAGAACCAAATATAATAAATGAGCTAACTAAAACAGAACCAGAATTTGCTAATTTATTAAAAACTTTAAAAGGTTATATTAAAGAATATGTAGCTATTAAAGGTGATTATGGTGAATTTAGTAGTTATACACATGATTTACCAATGTTAGTAAAAGAAGCTTTTGCTCAATGTATAGCTTCTGCAGATGATAACTTAAATAAAGCTGCTAAGAAAACTCTAAAAGCAAACTCAACTATATATAAAGCTTTTATGTATGCTTTAAATAATTTAAAAGAAGCATTTTTAAAGTTCTTTGGATTATCATCAGATAAGCAACTTACAGATATATTTGGTAAAGAAACATATCCTACTTATAGAAATGCTGCTATGGTATTCTTTACTCAAACAGTAATGAATAAAGAATATAATCAAGAATCTTCTTTAGTTGCAGACTCTAAACCTTCTTTTGCTGTAATGCCTAAAGAAAGCATTACTTTAGATAGATTAAACGCTTTTATAGAGCAAAAGAAGCAAGACCCTAAATTTATGAATTTAGTTACTGCTTATTCTTATTCAGAATCTAATTTAGGAGATGTAGCTACTGACTATGCTACTTCTGGTTTAGATGCAGTAGCTGATTTACCATTTATTACTTCATTGGATACTATTATTAAAGGTAACTATTTACCTAGCAATGTAAGCTTAAAGTTAAATAAGCTTTATTCTGAGTTTTTAAACTCAAAAGAGTTAAATAATATTTCCCCTGAAAAACAAGCATTATTAACAGGTAATATCCTAGATATAAATGAAAACCATAAATCATTTACATCAGGTTTAACTAACTTTATTTATATGGGAATAAAAGACCCAGAAATAAACAGTCTATTAAAGACAATGAAGCAAACCAAGATTAATAAAGTAAATACAAACTATGCGATAGATGACTTCTTAATTAATACTGTTAATGATGCTTATAATTCCTTGGTTCTAGATAAGGATAACATAGCTGATGTTATTGAAGCTTCTTTAGCTAAAGGTATAGCTTCTCAAGCAGTTCTTAATAATATTAATAACTTATTTAATAAAGAATCTTTTGCAGAAAGTAAGTTAAATCATTTAGCTGTTACAGCTGAAATTAAATCTATGGGTTTAGTTGGTAAAGCTGTTGATGCTGTAGAAACTAAATTAAACTCACCTATAAAAGCAGGTAAAGCTTTACAAAGTTTAGCTGTATTAGCAAAAACTGATGCAGGTAAACAAGCTTATGAACATGGTTTAGTTTCTAAATTAACTCAAGACTATGCTTCTCTATTACCATCTAAATCTTATTTAAAACCTATACAGGAAATAATCAGAGACTTTACTGGAATGAATTTCCATAATTTCCCTGTTTATTCTTTATTAAAGAAAGTAACAGCTACTCTAGATAGAGAGTCTTTACAACGTAGTAAAGGTATCCCTGATTTATTAAGAAAGAAGTTTAAAAACATAACTAAAGAAGATGAAGCTATGCTAGCTAAACACTATCTTAAGTTAGATTTAACTACTTTATTAGATGGTTCTAATATATATGAATTAGCTAATATTATTAGAGACCCATCAAGTGAAATAACTCAGTATGAACAGGGTTTAACTGGATACCAGATTAGTAAAGCTAAACAATTAGCTAACTACATGGTAACAGGTAAATCTAAAGGATTATTACTAAGAAATGCTCATGCTATTGCTGCTTCTAAGAATAATTTAATAGATGACCTTAATTATGCAGAGGATAAGGTTCCTCAGATAGATAAGCTAGTTTCTTGCTATGCTATACAACTATTAAAAGATAGTGAAAGAGATAAGTTAGCAACCTTTATTGAAAACAATAAAACAGGTATGGATGCTTTAGCTGATATTCATAATAGTATTAAGCAAGCTGAATTAAATAAGCTATCTAATAAGTTTAATTACTATAAGGGATATATACCATTACAGTTTAAGAACCAAGTAAACTATAAAGCTGTTTATTCTATGGAAGCAGTTAAAGAAGCTCAGCATAGAGGATGGGATTTAGTACAAAAGTTACCTAAGACAGGTAATGCAGGTGAAGTTTATATAATGAGAACTTCTTTACCTGATGTAAATTTCCATAAAGGTATTATTCAAAATGAAGCTACTAAGATATATGGAACCAATGAAATAGGATTAAGTACCTCTACTATCATTAAACCATTAACTAGAGACCAATATTCATATGACCCATTTAATGTATCTAGTTATGAACCAATACCTACATTTAGTAGTACTGGTAAAGTCTATTATTATGATAGACCTACACCATTACCAGATAGTGTATATGATTGGTCTGGTTTAGATGCTTTAGGTAAATGGTCTGCTAATGAGTTTATTGAATCAGCTTCTAAATCATTTAATGTTGAAGCAGTAGCTTTAACTAAGAAGATATATGATGAAGATGCAAAGTTCTATGGTTCAAATACTTCTAAATTCTATGTAGATATTAATGAAGAAGCTAAAAAAGATAGGGTAGTAAAAGATGCTTGGGATAGAGTAGACCCTGCTATTAAATCAGCTATAGCTAAGAATTTTGGTGGTAAAGCATTAGTTCGTAAAGATATGCTAGATTTATTTATAGGCTATCGTTCTGCTTCTATTACAGATATTTATACAGGTAACTCTCGTATGCCTGCTAAAGCACTAAATACAGCTGCTAAGCTAGCAGATATTTTATTAGGTAGAAATGCTTATAAAATACTAGGACATGCTGAAAGAGCTATTCAATATACTACCTCTACAGCTAGAAACTATATTGTAGTACGTTCTTGTGTTATCCCATTTAATAATATTGTAAGTAATATTATTCAGTTAAGAATGAGAGGAATACCTTATCCTGAAATAGCTAAAGGTATTAGAACCAAAACAATGGAATTAGAGGAATATAGACGTATTGAAAGACAAAATATTCAATTAAAGTCTAAGCTTATTACCGCTAAATCAAGACAGGAAAAACAGAAGTTAGAAAACAGATTAGAGAATAATCTACAGCGTATTAAAACTATGTCTATTTATCCTATGATTAAAGCAGGTGAGCTATCTTCATTAGCTGATGTTGGTGATGAATACAATGATAGTATCTTTACTGGTAAATGGGCTGATAAGATTAATGAGGAAGTAGCTAAGATTCCTGAACCAATAGTAAAAGCAGGTAAATGGTTATCAGTATCTAAAGACACTGGATTATATAAGCTTATGGAAAAAGCTACTATATATGGTGATTTTATTGCTAAGTCTATTTACTTTGATAGGTTATTAGGTGATGGTGTTAAGCTAGAAAATGCTCAACGTATGGCAATGGAAGAGTTTGTAAACTACGATATGATGGCAGGTAGAACTAGAGAGTATCTAGAGAATATGGGTATTATTTGGTTCTATAACTATAAGTTACGTATTTCTAAGATAGCTATGGATATCTTCTTACATAACCCAGCTTCTTGGATATTCGGTGAGCTTATTACTCCACAATGGGCATTGGATAAAGGTACTGTATTATCAGATAACTTCTTCTCTAAGGCAGCTTCAGGAGGTTTAGGTGGTACTTTTATGCCATTAAACTTCTTCTTTGCCTTCTGGAATAAGAATCCAGCAGTAGAGTTATATAAAGCTTTATAAATAAATAAATAGAGGGGCTATTGCCCCTCTTTCTTTGGTATCTATAGATAATATTATCTATTCTTCTTAGTACATATCCTAAGGCTTTAGCTGAACGTTTTGAGTGCATATCATGAAAATCTTCATATTCATCTGAGGCTTCCTGTTTATCTAGTTCAACTTGATACCTTAAGCCTTCTAGCTGTTTAAACAGCCATTCTTCTTTAGTCATTATGAAAAGCTACTAAAAGGGAAGTCACCCTTAGTATCTGGGTCTTCAGGCTTCTTCTCTTCCTCTTCTGAACCAAATAAAGCATCTGCTTCTTTCTCTTCTGGTTCCTCAGATTTTAATACCACTTCTGGTTCTTTATTAGCAACAGGCTCTGCCTTCTCAGATGAACCATCTAGATTAATGGTTGCTACCATTCCATCTGCTCCACCTCTTCCTTTCATTGATAATTCTACAACCGGAGTATTTGTTAAGGTCAACTGGTTGTTTCCTAGAAACTGAAGGATAGCTGTTTTGATGTCTTTCTCGTTTAAAATAATCTGCATTTTTATTTTCCTGAAAATTAATTGAATTATATATATCTATAGCTGTAGCTATACCTTGAAGTATGGGGACTGCTGCTAAGAATATATGTGCTATTGACATTGAATATTCCTATTAGGTATTCAATGGGGATTTGAGTTAAAAATCCCCATTGAGATATGGGGATTTAAATATGTTATGCAAATGGGTCTACTGCAGGAGTACTTGGAGCTGAAGATGATGAGTCTGATGTCTCAGTAACCTCAGGTAGCTTACCTTTAGTCTTATCCTTAATAATACCTTTATTAGCTTCGAGCCAAGTATCATAGAACTCTGCTGTCTCTTTCTTATCAATCATCTCATTAGCAGTCTTATGGGTAGTATTATCAAAGACCTTATCAATCTGATTGATTTCGATAGTATCAGCAATAGTCTTATAACCATCATCAAACTTCTTACGCTTGTATTCCTTAATCTGTCTGATAGCTACAGTTACTGTCTTATTTGTTAAGCCAGTAATTACTGGTACAGATACCTGAACCATACCCTTAGCTTCAGCATCATACTTCTCGATAATCTTATCTTCAGTAGACTGCTGAGATAGGTGCTTTTTATCACCAAAACAGCACATATCATCAATTACTGTAAATCCCGGTAGAGGGATTTTCTTACCATTCTTCTCAAAGAAGTTTTGACCCTGTTTATTAGTAATGTAGAAGGTCTCTGAATACTCAGCATTATTAGCTGTTAATAAGTTACCTACTACAGTTACTGACATGGCTCCACCTGAAGACTTACCTGCATAAGCATACTTAATCTTCATGTCATAGATGTCAGAAGGAAATACCTGACGACCTGAGCCTAAAGAATCACCCTGTCTTTCTAAACCATCATTGGTTAAATTATCAAATGCGCCCATAATTATTTGTAATACTCCGTTAATTTATCTAGAACTAATTGTGCATCATTATCAATATAAGTTTCATCTAATGTAAATAAATCATCTGGTCCTCTAATCTTCTTATTTAAAGTAGTTTTAGTTAATTGAGTCTGGAAGCAGTATTTAAGACCTGTAGCTTCATCTTTAGCTGTAATATGAAGTAAGTCATTTTTATAATTTTCTAAATCTTTAAGAGTCATTTTCTCTGCATAGATTAAGAATGAACAATAAGCTTCAATACTAATATTCTTTAAAGCTCCCTTAACAGGAATAGAAGTCTTAGTATCTAATGTCTTCTCATCATATGAATCAGCTACATGGGCAATAATTATAACAGGTTTACCATATCTAATAATTTTATCTTGGAAAATCTGTTCAAAAAATGTTTGATAATTACCCCATGCCTTTCTGGTATCAGCAGCTGTTTTAATATATTTAGCTTCAAACATATTCATAAGAAAATCTATGGAATCAATAATAATTCCTTCTGATTTATCTCCAGCTGCAATAGCTGCATCAAAATAACTTAATACTTCTTTAGGGTCTACAATTCTTATATTTTTAAACTGGTTCTTAAAAGGTAATTTCTTACCTGCCTCAGTATTTAGGTATAACCATTTATCTTGGTTCCTAATATTCTTTAGCGAGTAAGACTTACCTGAGCCAGAATAACCACATATAAGAATAAGTTGGTCATTTGTATCACTCATTCTTTACGTATCCTTGTGCTACTGATTTTAATACTGTATTAGATAATTCTTCAGTTGATAGTGGAGAAGTTAATTGCTTATTTAAACCTAGTACTCTAGCTTCTACTTCTGGATAAGGTAATCCAGAATCCTTAAGAGCCAATGCATACTTAATCATATTATTATTTCTATTACCAATAGAAATTCTAATAGCGAACCAACGTGCTAAGTTATCTAAGTTTTCAATAGCTTTCTTGTTCTCTTTCTGATACCTTTCATTTCTCATAGTATGAGGAATAAATGGTAATGGGTCTAACAGTACTCCCTCGTTATAGGTAAAATTAATATTTTGCCCAAAACAAGAACCTTTAGAACAACTTTCCCATTTCTTTACTCTACTATTGGTTCCTTCATCAGAGTGGAAAGGAAGCCAATTAAGAATATTATTCATAAATTCTTTATAGTCTTCCTTATCTAACTCTAACTCATAAGCAATAGGAATAACCATTCTAAATCTATTGTTATCTGGTTCTACATTAGATTTAGTGGTATGAACAAAGAAAGTATATTCTTTCATTAAATCCATAGCTAACTTAAGATTGATTTCACCATCACAATCAATAACAATCATATTGAATTTATTATATGAACACATATCACATCTGTGTCCATCTTTAACATGATGGTTAATCCAGTGCATTAAAGTATTAGCATGGGTCATCTTATATAAAGATTTAAAAGGTACTTGTACGTTCTTATATCCATAAGCTACATCGTTACTATAAGATAAAATCATCTTATCTAAATCAGTAGCTTTTAAGGATTCACCCTTAAAGAACTCAATACCATCCATATAGGTCTTTTTAATAAGACCATGTTGACTATAAGCATAAGCCTGAGCCAATGCCATCATGTCATTCTTAGAGCTAGCTTTATAGAATGGTAATGCCTCTAGTAAATCAGCATGAGTCTGTGGAGTATCACATCCCATCAGATACTTAGCTAATTTCATATAAGGCTTATCTCTATTAAGGATAGTTTGGAATGACTTACCAGATTCTTCTACAAGCTTAATAGCTTGTAGTAAACAAGTCATAGTAATAGTAGGAGCATTATCAATAAAAGCTAAAGCTCCTGCTAATTTAAGAGCTTTAAAATGTCTGTGTGATAATTCAGCTTTCTTGGTTCCTGCAAATTCAGGTAACTTATCTGCTTCAATATCACACTCTTTTCTGTACTCTAATAACTGAATAGCTACATCATCAGGTAATTCAATTCTTCTATTATAGTAAGCTGGATTAGCTAACTTTAAAAAGGTGCTGCTCCATTTATTAGCAGTAGCATCATTATTAGGTTGAATTAACTGGTTATACATTTCTGCAGCTGACATAGTATAGTAAGACTTAGCTTTCATAGTCTTACCAATACCAAATAAACATCTTCTTGCATAACCAATTTCTAGAAAAGAATAGAATAAATCTTCTGTAGCTGAACCATCAAAGATTTTATCTTGAGTACCAAATAATAAACAGTTAGCTGGAGTATTACCTCCTAGGTCAATATCTCTTACATTATCCTGTGTATTTTTAACTAACTTATTCTTAATAAGACCTTTATCAAATAACTCTAAGAAAGAGTTCATAAGGTCTGTATTAGCCATTAAGTTAGAACCAATTTCATCACACTGGAAATTAAGAGCACCACATTTAGCTAATAACAGTTTATTTCTGTACTGCTTAACTGCAGGAGTAGTACCACTATCAAATACAAATATAGGTCTACCTGCTCTCTCTGATTGCTTTAATAATTCTTCATATTCAGACTGTTGGTCTGTATGAGATAATGAAGCTCTTTGAGCTGATAAATTTTTTAAATTTTGGTCTAATAAAGTAGGGAATGTAACATTCATGAAGAAGTTTCTAAATTCTTTAGTAATATCTTCTAACATGCCTGTTGATAATCCTTTACCATATCCTGATGGAGCCAAGTTAATAACATATAAATTAATAGGGATATTACCTCTATCTTTTGTATGAACATAGGCTCTTTGAGAACTAGCCATTACAGCTAAGAAGTAAGCAATTAAAGGTCTATAAAAGTTTTTATCTTGATTTAAAGTTTTAACACATAATAAATTTGTAAGTTCTTCAATACATGGATGATGGCTTACTTTAGTTAGGTCAATCATTGTAATACCTTCTACGTTGTGAACATATACTATAAGCAGGGCAATACATACAGCGTTTAGGTGTACCTAGTACAGTTTTAATAATACCCTTACCTTTACTTGTAGCATAAGCATTAGCTTCTTCTAAAGAAGTAAAGTTCTTAGTAGCTCTACCATTAGTTTTAGTAGAATCACTATAGTATTTATAAACTGTAGGAGATAACCATAAATCTTTATCTGGACAAGGAATAATCTCATCCTCTGGTTTATCTAAATTATCTTTTATTTCTTGTAACTTGGTTCTTAGATACTGCTCAGTATCCAAAACAGAAAGTAAAGGATAACTCTTAGATAAACATCTAGACTGTGGGTATTGATTATTTGATAGAGCATTTATTTTACTCCAATCAGTAAAGAAATAATCAATAGTAATTTCTGAACCAGTAATAATATCTTGGTTCAGGTATCTATATATACTTCCTTGTAGTATATAATCTTCTCTTTTAGAGTCTTCTATATAGGTATAAGTAGAAGATGTTTTAATGTCATGTAAATTACCATTTAAAACAAAGTCAAACTTACCGCCAATCTTAAAACCATCTAGTTCTTTAACAGCTCTTTGCTCTATATAGATAGGAATGTCTCCTAACTCTAATTTCTCAGGGTTAATTTTAATTTTAGAGATAAAGTCTTCACTATATCCTAAAGCCCTCATATTAGCGTCATAATGCTCCATCCAAGCCTTTTCTACTGAGTCATGGATAGCAGTACCAGTTGATACTGCAAGGCGGTCTCTGATGTCTATATCAGCGTCTGAGCGCATACTTAAAATAACTTGTCTGGTAGGCTTTAATAATTGAGTAGCTGATATATAGTTATCTTCTGTAATATAGTCATAGCTATCATTAGCTAACCAAACAGAGAAAGGGAAACTAATACCATCTTCATTTTTAAGTTTCTTTTGCTTTATTTGCATAATTACACCATTAAAAAACCCTGCCTTAGCAGGGTCTTATTATTACTCTTTTGGTTCTTCCTTTTTAGAATCTTCTTCTTCTTTCTTAGAAGCTTCTTCCATCTTCTCTCGGAACTCCTTAGGACTCCACTCATCAGGAGTCATAAGACCCAAAGGAACAATATTCATGATAGCAATATCTAAAATCTCAGCTCCTTCAAATACCTGTAGGAACTTCTTAGCCATCTGTGCTCTAGCTGCTACTAAAGTAGGCTCATTTAAAGTCTGCTTACCAATGAATACATTGTTAAGTACATGAGTATGAATCTTCTCTTCATCTTTCTTATGGAATGAGATATTAAATACGCCTAAATAATATAAATTAGTATCTGCCATTATAAACTATCCTTAAAAGTTTTAACTAAATTACATAAAGTATCTTTATCTAAATCATTAGGGAGAGATAACTCATGTGCCCAGTCAGGGTAGAATATAGATAACTCTCCTGATAAATGTACTTTATCATGTTGAATTTGAGGTTCTTCTTGCCATTTAACTGCTTCAGATAAATGCTTATTAACCCATAAAACAGTATCTATATTATCACGAATTAAATAATATAGAGCATCATGAATCATAATAATAGGTTTAACAGAATATCTGTATTTACTATTACGAACCAAGGTATTAAATTCAATACCTGCTCTATTAGTTAATAAACCAAAGGATTGACCTATAGCATTACCTGCAGTACGTTTCTCTGCCTCTGCTTCTTTAGGAGTAGCTTTAATACCCATAAGAGATTGATGCATTTTAGGGCATCTAACTCTTAGACCAAAAGCTACTTCTTCATAGCCTTGCTTAGCAGCTATCTCTAGTCTGTTAGCAATTACCTTATCAGAGTGGCTGTATAAGGTATGGTATTGGTTCTCAATATGCTTAGCTTCTTCTTCAGTAAAACCAAAGTTTTTAACTAAAGTCATCCAAGTACCAGCATAAGTTAAAGCAAAGGTTAGTTACGGACCTTTTGACTTCTGTCTTAGAGCTTTATGAGTATCTTTAATGCTATTGATAATTTCTACTTCTGCTGTAGTTTTATCTATTTCTTTAATCTCTATGACAGATGCCAAAAGGTTATTCTCCTTTAGTGACATAAATTTTCCTACAATTAGTACAAATTCCATCATTACCAAATCTAAAAGCTCTTGAAGTATTAGATTCAGTATAAGTTGCTAAACATTTTTTACATTTATATGTTATAGTTCCATTTTTATTATAAGAAATAAATCTATCTAATAATAAATTAGAGTATTTTAAAATTGCTTTATTTCTTAATATATTTCCAGTTACTTGTCCTCCTGTACTACATATGCCTTTCTTTACAGTAGTATTATTAATAAAAGAATATTTAATATTTTCCGAACCAGTACACCATCTTAAATTATTAATATTATTATTTAATCCATTTCTATCAATATGATCTGCTTGAAGATTTTCCATATTAGAACAAGGATTAAAAACTTCTAAAATTAGACGGTGCACTGAATAATATTTTCTTTTACCATTTAAATAAATAGTTACTCTAGCATATGTAGTAAATTTAGAATGCTTAAAAGAATATTTTAAATAATTACCTTTTCTTTTTACTAAACCAGAAGAAGATATTTCATACCCATTCCAGGCTTTCCAAACACAAGGAATATTTTGAATACTTTTAATATAATTACTTGATTCATTAGAGAAAGTTGTTTTATTAATACGATTTAATTTTTGTTTTTGTAAGCTTGTATTTAATTTATCTAGTAAATTATATTTAGTTGCTAAATTTTTTAATTTAGTGGATGTAAAAGACACACCATAATTTAATTCTTTAGCAACTAAAGTAAAGGATTTTCCTTGAATAACTTCTTGTAATTTAATTAACAAATCTTTTTCAGAATATTTAGTAGGTTTTGCCATAATACTCTCCTTAACTAATTATTAGACAAAGTATACCTACTTTTGTTAATAAAATCTAGTTATTGTTATGAGATTGCTTAATACTATTAATAACCTCAACTTCTGCCTTGGTTTTAGATATTTCTTCTATTTTCATTAGAATGTAATGTTATTTAATAAAGACTCTAGAGTAGGCTTAGTAGCTCCTAACTCTAATTCTAGAATAATATCATTGATAAATTTCTTTGCTTTATCTTGGTTCTCTTGAATTTTATACCTTAAATCTTCAGCATAATCAGAAGTTAAATTAAAGCAAATGCAAATAGAAGGTATATTCTTTTCCCATAGACCTTCTTTATCCATGATTTTATTGCCTGAATAGGTAATATAATTATAAGCAATCTTCTTATCGTCTAATTTCTTTAGCATAGCTATAAAAGCCTTATGATATTCTTCTCTTAAGGCATCATGACACTGTTTGCTCTCATTATTTAATCTCTTTTCTTCTTCATCTAAAGCTAACCTATAGTCTTTATTAGCCTCTTCACATTTAGCCATAACACGAGTTGTAATAGCTTCTTTAATTACTTGAGTTACCTTCATTTGAGCTCTCCTTTAATTTAATTAATTTAGGATTGTTTTCATTTAGATATTCAATAGAACCATCGTCATAAGTTACTTTATATACCTTACCTTTTTTATGTATTTCATCTAATTTAGCTGTAATATCAGGCATTAGAGAAGTCCAGTAAGAATAAGCTCTTAGACAGTGACCATCATATTCATCGGTATATACCTTTAGCTTGTTAGGGTCTTTGGTAACTAATGCTGAGATATGGTCTTCTACCAAATGTTCAGATAGGGTCGTTAATCCTATCTCGGATAATTAATCCAGCTGTATATCCCTATACAGAGCAGACTATCTCTTCATCCTTTTGGATGTTCACCACTTCCACTCACTTGAGTGTACTTCCCTTCGGAATAGTCGTTACACTTTACTTGTATATACAAGTCTTAGCACGGTATTGTCTGTTCTAGAGTTTTACCGTTTTCAATGAATTTAACACTAAATATTTCTATTTAGCTCGCCTATTATTTAAGCTAGCATAGTCTAGACCAACCCATAACCAACCTTTAGGAGCTTGGAAACATCCTTTAATTAGTTTAGCATACTTAGAACCTGTAGCAGGTATCTGCTGCATATTCCTTGGTGTTCAGAATAGGTCGTTAATCTATCCCCGTGAGTTAACACAGCTTACAGTTACCTGTAAGAGCAGACTATATCAATATCTTCAACTTTACTTGGTAAGATACTACCCATTTCCACTTACTTAAGTGTACGGCATATGCCTAGTCGTTTAGCTTTTAATTAAGAATATCTTAATATTTAGCACTTGGTTATCCTTTATAGGATTTTCCATGTTTAAGGTAGTTTCGATAATATATTTCTATATTAAAGCCCTATTGTTAAGGTTTACTACTGCTTAATCTACCTGATACAGTACCTCCTAAATTAAAAGAACCATATAAATAAGACCTACCGTCTTTAGCTTTATATGCTTTTTTAAATGCAGGAATGAAGGCAGTAAGTATCTTCTCAGCTGCTGAATAATCTATTAAAGCTTGTAATATATCTTTAACTGCTTGGTTCTCAGTATGATTAATTAAAGCTTTAAGAGTATCGCCATCAGTAGAAGGTTGTTTACTTTCTGTTAGATTAATAACAGGTAACTTAATAACTTCATATAATAGTTCTTTAATTTGTTTACCTGAATTAGGGTTAAACTCTATAGGACTATCATCTGCTGTTACCTGTTTCTTTACATGAGTACTGTTATACTCATCTGCCCAAGCATCTTTAAGTTGTTTGGTATATAACTTAATGTATTGGTTTTGTAATAAAACATTAACTGCTTTCTGTTTATCAGCAGTTAATACTTTCTCAGCCTCTAATACTTTATCCATATTTAAAGGAATACCAGTTAATTGCATTTGTATGATGTCCTTAGTAGTACCTTTAAAGATAGTGTTATATAGCTTATCTTGTTTATCTTGTATTAGTTTATCTTTATATTTGTTATAAACGAACCAAGTAGATAAACCATCTATTAAGTTATATCTTAATAACTGTTCTTTAGAGATTTTTTCAATATTATCAATCTCTTCTTGAGCCCAGTTACCTGCAAACTCTTGTGCTTGATACTTAAGTGATAGGTTGTTACCAGAACAAGAATTGGTACATAAATAAGTAATTAACTTAGTATCTTCCCAATTCTTTAATAAAGTATCTAATCCTTTTAATAATCCTTCAGTATCTAATACATCTTTCATGTATAGCTGATAGATTAAAACAGTTACATCAAAAGCTATATTATGAAATATTAAAGTACCTTTATAATTATCAAAGAACTCCTTTAATACTAATCTTACATCTTGGTTCTTAGTTAATTGATTAGTATCTATTTTAAAGGCTATGCCTTCATGTTCATTCCAACAAAAACAAATAGAACCAAGACCTGCTTCTGTATGTCTTAATGAATAAGTTTCAATATCACATGTAAGAGCAGGATAAGATAATAGCTTATTTAAACTGTTTTTAATCTTAATAGGAGTATCTGGATACTCTTCATATTTAATAATGTTGGTTCCCGGTTCTGTATAGCAATTATTTATATCATTGATAACAGCTGCTATGCTTCTAGCAATCTTATCTTTAGTTTCTTCTGGATGATAAAAAATGCTCTTACAGGAAGGTAGATAAAAATACTTATAGTTAATCCTATCAAATACATAGCCGATACAAGTATCAGGCTTAGTAGTCTTATGTATAACTTTAAAATACTCAGCATCACATATTCCTAAATAGTTAATATTTTTAGATTCTATATAAGGATAGACTACAGAACTAAAATGTTGCTTAATAGCAGTGCTACTAAGCTTTTTCTTACCATTTAAAGGAGGTGTTTTAAGAACTGTTACTGTATGATTAGGAAAAGAGTAATAAGTGTTTATTTCTGTAGAGGTTATTTTAGAGTTTAATACTAATAGAATGTTCATTGTAATATTGATAACTTTCCTTCAGCATATTTATAAAAGTTTAAGGGGTTTTCATTATATATTTTTTTCTCTCCTTTATTTAATCTAAAGTAAGTTTCATATAAAAATAAAGCATACATTAACCATCTTAAATCATTACTAGTAGCCCTATTAATAAAATACTGATATAGCTTAGTTGCTTGGTTCTGTAAATTGCAAATAGTGTTAAATATAGTAGCATTAGTGTACAAATAAATACCTGCAGAAAATCTTACATTATCATGTGCTTTAGTGCATAAAAAATTTATAAGAGTTTCTGTTCTTTTAAAATAAAAGTCATGGTCTTCTTGAGGTGACCTAAAATATTTTTTAACAAAGTTTAAAAAATCTAATCCTTGATTTGAATCTGCCATTAAATACCAAGCTTCATATCCATTAAAATGAATAAGTCCATTATTAAAGGCATTACTGTCTTTAAACCAGAAGATACTATTCTCTGCAAATTCTTTAAGAGAACTAACACGAAAATAATGATTATTTATCCAAGCATCTATTTGGTCTTTATAGTTATATCTTTTTAATTTCTTCTCTAGGCAGTACATATATACTCCAATAAAAAACCCTCACAATGGAGGGTTTTATTTAAAATATATTAAGTTGTTGCAGAATTTGTTTAGCAGGAAGACCTTTTAATCTTACCCACTCATGCAAATCTAAGCAGTATTTATACAGTCTATATGGTTTTGTAGAATTATCTACTCTATACACATCTCCTGTACTCATACATATATAACACCTACAAAACATATACACCTCTCATAGTTTTTAACTATTATAAGGGTTTATATTGTATTTATTAAATAGTTTTTCTAAAGGTTTAGTTAGTTTCTTAGATTTAGGATAAACTAATTGTTTACCTGATAGTTTACATAGTTTATTAAACTGTCTCTTTGAAACTATTGGTTCCTTTAGTTTTTCTGTAGGATGTATATAAGGATACTTAGGGTATTTATAATATTGGGATAATTGGATAAGCCATATTAGTCTTTCTTCTGTAGTAGTAAACTGTTTAAATCTTTTAAGATTATTCCATATCTTACCCTCTACTAAATTACATTCTCTACAAAGAACTCCACGAACCAAACCATTACCATTAATGATATTGGCATCGGATTTTTTGTTCTTATGTTGATGGTCTAATACTGCTTCTTCTAAGGTAATAGTTTTACCACATATAGCACACTTATTACCCTGTCTGTGCAGTATCTGTTCTTTGATAGGTTTAATTTCAGTAGAGGTAAGTTGTTTTATCATTTAAGTATTGAAGCCAGCTTTTCTTTAATTTCAGTTAATTCTTGGGTTAAATTATTTTGTTTAGTAGTTAAATAAGCTATCTGTTCTAATAAATCTTTATTTTCTGCAGATAGATTTTTATATCTAGTAGCTAATTCTACTACATTTTCAATCTTAACTATATTATCCTTATGCTCTTCAATACTTTTATTATTAATTAAAGCTTTAAAGTCAGCAACAATAGTAGGAAGGCTTAAATCTCCTAAATTAAATACTGACCTATTTTTACTTTTCATTCTTGTTATTTTACCTGTCTTAAGGTTAAATCCCATAAGTCTAGGTAAAGGAATATAAAAAGATTCAGTATTTCTATATACATTAGGGATTAAATAAGCATATTTAGTCCAAAACTTTTTAGTTAATTGATAATTATAGATATACTCTTGTTCTGTGGTATCTGCTTCAAAGTCAGTTAAATCATCTAACCAGATATAGCACATTAAACGCCATAAAGTAATAGTATAGCCTTCTTGTGTAAAATGTCTGGTAGGATGACTCCTAGTTGAGTTAAGGGGTACAATCACCTTGTTTTTATTATATAAGGCACCTTTATGAGATAAAGTATATCCTTTATAAGGTCCGTCTAAGATTTCTCTTAAAGTCTCAGTTACTTCTCTATAATGAAATTCTTTAAATATATTCATAATAATACCTATGGCATGGGTAATAGGAATTGAACCTATATTACTTGGGTCAAAGCCAAGTGTAATAACCTTTATACGATACCCATAAAAGATGGTGAACCATGTAGGGCTCGAACCTACGATTCATCGGTTATGAGCCGATTGCTTTAACCAACTAAGCTAATGGTCCTTACTTGTATAGAGTCATATGCTTAATAGCAAAGACTCTTTCTAAAGTATCTGTGTCTGTTTTATCATCCCTAATAGATACAAATCTAGGATGATTTAAAGTAAATGTAGGCTTATCAGGAGATTTAATTATATCATTAAATTCTACTGTAATTACCTTACCTATATATTTACTTGGTTCCTTAGAAAACTCTATCATCTGATTGTCAGTAAAACCTGAACATTGACCTATGATAGTCTTTTCATCGTTAGCAAATTCAATAGCACCTATGTATTGTTTTCTTTTACCTGTTCCTTCTGTAAAACCAGTAATGCGCATATCAGCATCTAAACATAGTTTTACTTTATACTGTAATTTAGAAGTACCATTAAAGAACATATAATTAAAGTCTTTAATAATAGCTCCTTCTAAGCCTTTAGCCATAAACATATGAGCTACTTGTTTACAAGCAGCAAGACCTTTACAGTAATAAGTAGGAACTAATTTAATATGCTTTGGCTCTTCACAATGAACCAAGGTTTTAAGAGCTTCCCATCTAGCTTTATATCTAGCTTGAACAAATTTAGGGTTATCAATATAATCCCATACAGTAAAGTAAATGTCTTCATAAGGAGGATTCTTACTATTTAATTCACCATTACCTTTAAATCTATTCTCTTTAGGATTATCTGCAGGACCTATGGTCCATTCACCCATATAGATGCCATCACCTAGTTCAAGTAACTCTTTCTCTAATACAGGATTAGAGTATTCCTTACCTGCTCTACTATAGAATTTAACTGTACCGTTTGATACTACAGCTTCTCTATAGGAACCATCACATTTAAGCTGTGTATAGCATGGAAATGTAATGTTCTTTTTAATGACATCTTCATCATAGATACTGCATCTACAATATTTCATAATAAACTTATTCCTACATAGTACATGAATTTATCTTTAAACTCTTTAGGTAATTTTATTACTGGTTCTATACAGCGATAATTATGTTCTTGTAGAAAATAATCATGCAATACTGTATAGCAATATTCAGGGAATATGTTACGTAATATATCAATATCACTACACTTTCTAGGTATTCTCTTAACACATTCAGTAATACATTCAGATATATGTATATCGTCACAATAGCTAGCTAATACTCTAAAGAAAAAGTCTTTATCCTTCTCTATGCCTTTATTTATACTAATAATCTCTTCTAGAGTATCTTCATCTTTTGGTTCTAAAATAAGATTATTACAATCTAATGAAGGTACACTACCTGCATAAATATTTCCTTTATAAAAAATGGTATTAGAGCCTATCTTAAGACATAGTTCATTTAAACTTTTTAGATTTTTATCTAGAGCATTAAATACACTAGCATCAGCTATTTGGGCACTTAAGCTATATAACTTATAAGATATACGGCTTAATACTGCAAATGGTATTTCATATGAATTTTCCATATTTACTTTTTAAATCTCCATAAAATATTACATGAGATTTAGCTCTAGAGACTGCAACATATAATAATCTTGCAGTGGTACTTGATACTGTACAGGTGCTTAAATCCTTAGCATCTATAAATACAGTGTCTAAGGTACTTCCTTGAGCTTTATGAATAGTACAACTATCTCTAGGACGTAAATCTAAGAAACCTTCTTTAATAGCAAAGTATTGATACCATTTTTTAGCTTTAGCTAAAGCTTTAAGAAGGTTTTTAACTTGGTGATAACTCTCAGGAATAGCAGTCTCAATTAACTGACCATGCCACTCTATTTCACATAAGGATAGTTCTACAGGTTGAAAACCTTCAGCTAATTGTCGCTGAACATGTCTTTTAATAACTTTTTTAATACAGATTTCATCTTCCGCATGTAGTGTTTTATTACCAAGACAACACACAGAATTACTAATACAAAAGTCACCATCATTAAATACCTCAGTCTGTCCTCTAATAGATTTAATATAGTTGTTGTATATAACAGACATTTTATTTGTATAAGTAAGACTTCTAGCGTCTTGTCCATTATTAACTACAAACTCTTTTTGATAAGCTTTAGCCATCTGGTCTTTATCATATAAATCTATGATACCCGGAACCAGCTTAATAGGGTTAAATACTCCTGTTTCTACAGTTTTCTTTAATTGAGTACATAAATCTACTAATTCCTTATGATTAGCATTTCTCATAGGAATAGTAAGAGTATGTTCTACTAAGTTATTTTTATAGACAGGAGATAAGCCACTTTTTACAGGAGTAAGTTGATACTTATCTCCTACATAAACTAATTTACATTCATGAGTTAATTTATGGATAAAATCAAATAACTGATTATCAACCATTGAACATTCATCAATAAAGATAACTGTTCTTTTAATTATTTGAGTTTTACCTGATGCCTTTAACTCTTCTTCTCCAGTACTAAAATTAGGTTTAACAATTAAACCTAATAGATTATGGATAGTTTTAGTAGGTAAATTTGTAGCTACCTCTAGAGCTTCTGCTGCTTTATTTGTAGTAGCTGTAAGAGCTACCTCAAATGTTTTAGAACCAATAGCAGAAGCTCCTTTATTATAGGTATTAATACCATCAGTAGCTAAATACTTAATAAGGTATGATTTACCATATCCTGCACTAGCATCAATTAAAAACTCTTTTTCATCTGATAGTAAAAAACTATAAAAATCATTAGCTACTGCCTGTTGGTCTTTATTTAGCATTTTCAATATCCTTAATCTTAGTTTTTTTAACCTTAGGAGGTTTTAATTCTGCCTTAATCTTATAAATATCTAAAATAGCTTTTAAGATAAGTCTCTTCTCATGTGAACCAATAGAACAAACCTCATTTTTACTTTCTAGAGTAATGTTAATTGGTTTGTTAGGATTAGATAGAAACTTTCTAATACCTACTTTATCTTTACTTTCTTTGTTTGGTTCAGTCTTAGTACTAAACCACTTAATTACATTTAGCATAATTGCTCCTTTTTAATAAAACCAAAACAAACAAAAAAGCCCTCACTAGGAGGGCAAACTATGAGTAACATCAAAGTAGATTAATTGTAGAATCTACGATATTGATTATACCCTTTATAATTAGAAAGTTTATAGTCTTTTGCATTACATGCTACAGCTACAAACTCTAATGGTGACCAGTGACCTGCATTTTTAAGTCTATTGAATAATTCAATATCCTTAGTAATAGAAGTAGTACCATCAAATAACTTATGACTTACTCTTGCACATCGAGCACAAGATGCCTTACATAAATCATCAATAGAATATGCTTTATTATTTAATTCTTCCTCAGAGATATAAGGTAAGTGCCACTGACCTTCTTCTAACTTAGTAGGAGTAGACTCATCTAAAGCTTTGTGCATAGCTTTAGCTAATGTCTGAATCTCAGGTTGAGCATCTCCTGCTTCTCTTAACATAAAGAAGTTAGAAAAGTCAGTACCTGCTAATACCATATCAGAATAAGTAAAAGGTTCTAATAATCTATTAGTTACCTGTTTATGTACTCCTAGATTCATTAAGGTTTCTGCTTGTGTAGCAGCACCCAATGCTGCTAGTTTCCATGCAAGAATAGCATGAGTTAAGTTATCACCTGTAAGCTCTTCTCCTGCAACCATACCTGACTGATTAGAACCAAAGGATTCAGGTCCCCATGGATTAGTTTTAACCTGTTCAAGGATATTCTTTACAGGATTGGCTCTAGAGCTTCTTACACAGAAGCTAAAGCATCTATGTCTAGTAATCTCTGGTAAGATAGCTCTCCAAAATCTTAACTGAAATGTAGTTAATCTCTTACCTCTAAAGATAGAATCTTTAATGATAGTTACCTGTGGGGTATGAATAATATTTAACTTATCAGTTTCTGCTAAATATTGGTTAGCTAGGTTACCAATATCTTTACCTTTAAGTAAGTCATTAACAATATTACGAATATCCATATTATTCCTTAATTGATTTAATGATGTCTTCTACATCTAAGGTATAAATAATCTTTAAGTACTCTACATCATCTAAAGATTCTAGATGAGTCTTTAAGTAGTCCTTAACTGTCTCTAGCATAAACTTTAAATAAGAAGCTAATACATCATCTTCTAAAGGTTGGTTCTCATACTCTTTTAGAGCTTTAAGATATACACAATAAGTAATTTGAGTGTTTCCTTTTTTTAATACCTTAGAAAAGATATTAAATAATTCAATTAAACTATACCAGCCTTCAGGCATAGTCTTCTTTTTATTTAATTCAGTCTTTACTGCTTTATCTAATGGTTCTGCTGCTTTAGCAATAGCTGCTTCAACAGCATCTTTAGCACCACGAATAACACCATCCATAACCATATAGGCGATTGGATGAGACTTCTCATACTGCTTAATTAAAGCTTTATCTAAGCCACCTTCTGGATACCAAATTTTTAAATTCTCATTAATGATTCTATTTAGATACCATAAAGCTTTTTTAAGGTCTTCTACGCCATTCTTATTCTCATATCTTAATAGATACTTAATAGCATTACCCTGACAGAATGAATACTTTTCACAAATATCAATAGGTTCTAATACTAAGTGTTTATTAGCCATTGCATAGTGCTTAGGATTATTTACATTATCGTAATTCATACTTACTCCATTAAAAAAGCCCTATAAAATTATAGGGCTTGAACATAGATTATGAAAAAATCAGTTAAACTTCTTTTACAGAAATCTTACGGAAGTCCTTAAATACCTGAGATAACTCTAAGGTAAGCTTACGTGCTCTACGAGCTGCTGCCTTATTACGAGTACCTGATTTAACAGTATTTAACTCTTCCTTTAAAGAAGCTGATAAATCATCAATCTTTACTAAGATTTCATTTAAGTTTTCCATATGTTAATCCTTAATTTCTAATATCTTTCCGAATAGGGGGTTTTCTCGATACTGTCTATCTGTGTATCTAGTTACCCACATAACAGGTATTCTTCTGACTTCCTGCATAGGAGAACAACATAAGTCAGTAAATATAATAGCTGCTGTAGGTTTCTCTTTCAGTATCAAGTCTCTTACATCCTCGTAAGAAGTACCCCCTCCTGCAACGACTTCTATATTACTAAAAGGCATATCCTTTGTAAATACATCTGTACGACATATTTTTGTATCAAACTGCACAAGAGTTAGTTTATCTGGATTTAAGTTTTCCTTAATAGCCTTAATTTCTGAATTAAATAACTTAATATCATCATCAGATATAGAACCAGAGACATCTAGAAAATACATTAGATGTGTTAAAGTACCTGTATCAGAATAATCTAAACTAGGCATATATACTGTAGGATACCTTCTATTTGGTCTTCTCCAAGTATAATCTGCTTTATCTAACTGTTCTGTGCAGAATTTTCTTAGAATACGTCTCCAATTTAACTTAGGCTTAACAAATTCTGTAAAGAATGTGCTATAACCCTCTGCTAATTCTATTCCTTGGTTCTTAGCCATTTGTAGGGTGCTACCTACTTTATGGAGAGCTTCAGTTTGTTCTTCCTTAGAAGATTTAACTAAATCACTCTCATAATCAGCAGGTACTTCTTTACTATGAGATAAGAGTTCATCATAGATTTCTTCTTCACTCATATTGGCGTAATTCTCGTCATAGAGGCACCCTTTAGGCATGTCTGGTATAACTGTCCATCTACGGTTACATTGGCTCTGTATGAGCCAATTTATGTGGAAATCACATGCCATATTCCATAGCATTGGGTCTCTATCCTCCATTCTTAAAGAATGGAGTTTAGCGATATGCCATAACTCATGGATAATAGTAAAAAACCTTTGTTCTTTAGATAAAACATTATAAAAGAACTCAGGATTTACTTTTAGATATACACCATTAGTACAAGCAGTAGAAACAGACTTATCTAGCTCAATCTCTAAATTAAATAAGAAAGACCCAATGAAAGCTAGATTAGGTTCTCTTATGATTTTAATAGCTAGATTATCTAGTCTTTTCTTTAGGTCTTTATCTTCCATTAGAAATTATCTCCTTGAGCATCAATAATATTAGCTCCTAATTTCATCAATGCTTTAGTAAACTCAGGTAAAGTTATTAATGATTTATCTCTAGCATTAATTGCTTTTAGATATAAGTTCATTAAAGGAGAACTATCATATCTATCTAAATAAGTAATAAATGCTTTAAGATTCTTCTTGGTAGTCTGACTAATAAGTGCTGCTGTAATAGCATACTTTAAGTTATTTTCTGAACCATCAAATAACTTAGCTTCTTGAGGATTCTCAGCAATAGAAGATACTTTAGGTAACTTATTAAATACTTTAATAAAAGATACTAAATCAGCAGTAACCTGTGAACTAATAGTACCATTTAAGATTTGAGTATCTAATTCATCTAAATGCTCTTTACCCTTAATAATCTTATTAGCAAACTCATATGTTCTAGGACAAGCATATGTTTCTGAACCTTCTGCCTCTGGGTCAAAGGTACAGAACTTATCTCTATTAAAAGATAAGAAAGCTAATAGTCTTGGGTCATATTGCTGAGGATAACCAATCTCATTGAACCAAGAATCAATATCAGGTCTCATGTTAATATGAATTAAACGAGAGGTTAATGCAGTACCCATTTCATTAACAATAGCGTTATCTTCACTTCTATTAGAAGCACAGACAATAGCACACTTAGGGTGTAGTTTATATAAACCTACTTCTCTATCTAGTACTAGCTTGTAGGCTGCTGCTAATACACTTCTAGGAGCAGATTTAAACTCATCTAAGAATAGAATAAATCCATTCTTACCCTTTGGTACTTGAGTAGTTTCAATAGGGAAACAATTAAAAGGTACAAACTTAGCTTCAGTATCTGTAAGCTTAGGTAATCCTGTTAAATCTGTTACATCACAGGTAGATAGTCTTACATCAATTAACTCACAGTTATATTCTTGAGCAATTTGCTTAACTATCTGAGATTTACCAATACCCGGTTGAGACTCTACTAAAGGAACTAATCCCTTAGATAAAACTCTCTTAATCATTTCTTTAGCTTGTGTTGGTGTTACTGTAATATCTAAACTCATAATGTTACTCTTTAAAAAAAAATAACCCTCCTAAGCTTTCGCTCAGGAGGGTCAATCAATTAGGACTTAAGTGACTATAATTATATCTTAATCTTCATTAAAATCTAATTCTTTAAATTGAATATCATCATATTCTTCATCTGGTTCATCAATATAATCAGATAAGTTATCTTCATCTATTAGTAAGTTGTATTCATCCATTTGAATATCCTATTTAAAGTATCTTTAATAATAAAATGAATATCAGTGTCTATTGGATATGTATTTTCTATAACTTCAGTATTGTTTAATACAATACTAATGTTATCTTTTACATATATCTCATAACCACCATAACAACACTGAAAGGTTGCATGGCGTTTTAGATATTTAATAGATTCTCTGAATTTCTTTTTATTATCTTTATCTAAATTAAACATAAAATTCTCTTTAGGGCAAAGCCCACAACAAAAAATAACACTAACTTAAAGCATACTCACTATTTAAAATAGCTTCACTTAGGTCATAAGGCTTAACCCATGTAGCCTCAATACCTATTTGTTTAAGTAAGTAATTAAGTAAATTAGACTTACTTACTTCATACATTAAGTTAATATATTGCTGTCTTAAATCATTACCATAATTAGGTAAGATTCTAAAACAATCATGGATAGGCAATATTTCAAAAGACTTAGCAGGTAAGCTATCTACTAATTTCTTTATTGGTTCTTTATCAATTAATTCTATGTTATCTGAATATAAATACTTTAAGATTCTTGCAGATAAGAATCCTGTTTCTTTATATAGATTCCATAGAGTATTAACCATTTGATTATCTTCTTCTGTTCCTCTGCACATTAGAGAGTTATTAAGAATATTTTTAACTCTTTGTACTTCAGAACCAAAGTTACATCTAGTAACCATTTCTCTTACTATCATTCCATCTAAGGAATGAATTAAGTTAGCTCCTAGAGACCTACCTGTATCAGTAGGTTTCTGTACCTTTGTATAGAATTTATAATCAATGCCATTAAAGTTTATAGTATGTTCTACTAAGTCTTTTACCTTGATATGTACATGGAAATTATCAGGTAATACCCATGTATATTCATCTGTTGTAGGATTCCATGCAGGACCTGATAAGAACTTATTAAGGTTCCATACTTCAGGCATCATTTCTGACATGGTTTCTTCAAACTGTTCAATAGCTGTAGGGAATAGTTCTTTAGGTTTAGCCTTTGACCCATAAAGTGACACCATAATAGCCTTTTTAACTTGGTCTCTAGTAATTAAACCTAAGTTACCACATTTCTCCTTCATATGATTAAATACAATGGTATAGCTATCAGCTCTTGAACCAATGTTAATAACATTACATAACTCTGCTGCTTTTTTATCTCCTGTAAGAATAGCTAACCACTGAGTACCTGATGCAGTAGCATCTAAGGATATACCATATCCTATTGGTTCACCTCTCTGTACTGCTCTTAAAGCATCTACAGAGGCAGCATACATACTAGGACTATCAGCTTTATTCTTAAAGCTTTCTAAGTCCTTATCATTATCTTTAACCCATTGGATACGTTTATCCCATGGCTCTTTATCTAATCCAAAGTTGTTAGCAACATCAATCAGAAGGTATTCTAATCCAGTAAATTTTTGCATATAAACTCCTATAGTCTTTAGTGCAGTTATCGCCACTATTGGCATTTTAAGTAAAATCAGAATTTCGTAGTTGAAACTCTGATTTTTATTAGATAGGTTTTAGTTTTCAATGATTTCTTTATGGCTAAAGTTAATTAAACTCTTACCATAATCATTAGATTGAATATTAATATGATAGCCTTGTGAGTAGCTTCTACCTCTCTTATCATATTTCCATGTTAGATAGAATGTTCTATCTTTATAGCAAGTTAATATCTCTTGCTGAGCTAGATTAAATCTATCAAACATTTGTTTATTCATTTGATTAGCCATATCACATGACCATTCATTGTGGTTATTTAATACAGCATAATTATTTAATTCTAATTTAATCTTATTTTCTTTATTGATGTAATCTAAGTTTACATCATCATTGGTTCTGTTATTCTTTAAGATAATACCTGTATTTAATTGTAGGTAATATCCATCTTGTTTATTATTCTTTATCTCCTTTGGTTCAATTAACATAGGTAAAGGATAACAATACATATCTAACTTCTTCTGTTCTTCATCACTGACTAAGAACTTAGTAACAAATTTATTACCATTGAAGTCTATAAAGTCTTCAACAGTAGCTTTTGTTAAGAAGTCTGCTAAGCCTTGTTCATCAGGTATAGTGTTATACATTAAACCTGCTAAAACAGAAGGAGAGCATTGCTTATATAACAATAAAAAACCTAGCAATTTAGCTAGGTGTTCTTTATTTAATTCAGTATCAGCATCTTGCACTATTGCTTTACCTAGTTCAAATAATCTAGGTAATAGCTGATACTTATTAGATAACTGTTCTATACTTATTTCTTGGTTTATAAACATTTATAACCTTCTATATATTTTTTAACTAATTCTTCTGTTGGTTCCTTAACATTAAATAATGTAGAACTACATTTATATTTAGGAAGATAAATATATTTTCTATTACTACGACTAGAATCACAGGTAAGAGTTGGTTTACTATATATAACTGCTTCTACAGGAAATTCAGACATAGATTCATCATCATTAAAATATACTAAGCCTTCCTTATTTGTATACATTTTAAGATATTCACCCATTCTAAATATTCTAAGCGTAGGTAAACCATCTATAGCTATATAAGTAACAAATTGATTATCTAAGCTAGGTATTCCTATGCTTTGTACTATATAGTTATATTCTACAATATATGCTTTAACAAGCATTTAATCCCTCCAGAAACGCTTCAACATTCTTTTCTGTTGGTTCATTAGGAAAATCAGAACTAAGTCTTAAATGTGGAATATATATTCTCCATGTAGGATTTTTAAATAAGATAGCACTAGGAACTAATGGAGCACTAACTTTAGAATATAAATATCCTTCTACAGTATCTGTAGTATATGTAAAAGTATCTGCAGGTACTAATTGATATCCTGTGAATACATCATTTTTATTGCTTACTTGGCATACTGTATATAGTCCTGTTTGAATAGATAGGATACCTATATATATAACTTTACCTCCCCATTCTCGTACTTTACACTGTATAAGTTTTTGAGGTTTAAATATTATAGACATTGTAATCCCTCCAAAAATACTCTAACATTTTTCTCAGTTGGTTCATTAGAAAAAGTAGTATTTAATCCTGTATGTGGTATATAAATTTGCCATTTATCATAATCTTTATATAACACAGCTTTAGGAACCAATATTCCTTTACTAGAATATAAGTAACCATCTACTACATCTGCTGATTCCTCAAATGTTTTATCATCTACTAAAGCGTATCCTGAAAAGTTAACTGGTTCATAACTTAAATGACATACAGTATATACACCTGTATTTGAAGATAATATAGCAATATAAAGTACTCCTTGTTTACAAGGTTTTACTTTACAATTTATAAGCATTTCATAGCCTCCCATAATTTAATTATTTGTTTAGTACTACAATTAGTACCTACATTTAATGGTTTTAATTTATTTTTACAGTCATAAAGCCAACCATTAACATAAACAAATTTAGGTAAGTTATTTTTTATAAATACATAACCATTTTTAGGTACTACTATATGTGTACCTAATTTCTCAGGCATCTGTATGTTTAAATAACTGTTAGTTATGACAATACAGGATATGTATTTATTATTTTCTATAGTTACATATGCGGGTAATCGTTCCATAATTCCTGACATCTCCCTGATTTATGTACTGCATATGTTTTTCCATAAAATTTAACTTTATAAGGATAAGAACTATCCTCAGTAAATTTTATAAGAGCAGGAGCATAACCTAATAGGTTTTCACGCTCATACTCTGTAATGCAATACTTTGTTTTACCTGTTTTATATGTCCTATAAATACAAAAATAAAGATTAGATTTATGTAACCTAATCTTTATCTTATCTATAAATGTTAGTGAGGTCCTATCTTTACGACCCCACCATGTTATAAAGCAAGCTTCATACATACCACCACTCCATGGTAAGTACGATAATAGTAGCAATCGCAATGACTGCTAAACCAATATTTTCCTGTGTATCTATCTTCATTTAATAATCTCCATCAAGATTAATAATGATAGTGTTACGTGTACTATCAAATTGAATACTTTCTACTTCACTACCGAGGTATTCTTTAACCTCTTCAAAGGTTAATTTACTTACTGTAGTAGATATTCTTTCCTTACCATATTCGTTAATAATCAGTCCCATTGAATCATTATGAATAGCTGTAAGAGCAGATAATAGTATCATTTATTCACCTTCTAAATTATATAGCCAGCTAATAGTTTCTTTTTTAACTAAAGTTGTTTTAAGCTTTCCTAAACACAATAAAGATAATATTTTTCTTTGTAGTCTTTCTTCAGGAAGTGCTTTTAAATATTCATATTGAGCTTCTGTAAACTCAACATTATAAGTTTCAGTAAATCCTACATAATCTAATATGATTTGACTTGGTTTATCTAAAATAAAATAGATAATATCATTACCTTTACCATCATTTAACGTTGTTAACATTATTCCTCCATTGGAATATATCCTAAAGCTTTATAGTGTTCTACCTTTTGTAATAATTTATCTAATTGTGTAGAGGTAGCACACCATGTTAAACCTACTACTTTTAATTCTTTTTCAATAAAGTACTCTAATAGATTTATATCTCTAGGTACTTTAATCTTATAGAGACTACTTTCTATTTGTATGATTTCATCTCTATCTTTTAAATAAATATCAATAATCATAATATATGGTCATATACTCCTTGTTCATCAGTGTTGTAGTATTCTTTTAAGAATGGTAATAGATATAAAGTAATTTCATGATACTCTTCATCTCCCCAATCAATTCGTTTATATATTTCTTTAATTGGGTCTTCACGCCCTTTAACAGACATATAGATTCTATAGAACCTAGATGCCATATCTGATAAATAATGAGCACTATCTTGGTCATACATAGCCCACTGATAGGCTTCTTCTTGTTCCTTGGTTCTATTTTGAGATAACTGTTGAACTTTAGCAGTAGAGTCTTCTGCTACTAAAGCATAATTAATAACCATTTCTTGTAATACTGTATCTAAATCTTTCATATAAGTACCTATGAACTATCTAATCAAAAAATAAAAGGGAGGATTTCTCCTCCCAATTTGATTAGAAGTATCTATGTAAAGATACCTTAGTATTTGTTGGCTGTTCTGCTAGAGGTGTACTCTTGCTTCTTCTGTAAAGGGATTTACCCCATGCAAGGTGCTGTCCTTCCTCTAAAGGAATACCGAAGGCTTCGGCAACCTCATCCTCAATGGGAGCTTCAAGGGTGGTTTTACTCTCACCTGGTTCTAATTCTTTTAGAATAGCTAGTACCTCCTTATTGTCCTGTCTAAGCAGGTTTCTAACCCTGCTTACTAGAGAAGTACCAGTGATTTCACCAGTTACCTTAAACAGTGAATCCAGAGGTACTCCATTTAAATCTGGATTTGAGAATGTCTGAATAATGTTGATATTATCACCGTCTCTCTCATATAGACATACAACTGAGTTCATCCAGTATTCTGGAATTGTACGAGTAGCAGTAGTTGATGATGATGAAGTATTTGAAACAATAGCTGAATTAAACATAATAATTTCCTTAGTAATTAGTAAGAATTAACAAAACCCACAATTGGGCACAAAACGAACTCTAAACCTCTTAGAGCCCATAAAAGGCGAAGCCTTATATTAGAACGGGCGAAGCCCGCAAAGTGTGTAGTGTTGTAAAAAACAAACAACAAACTAAAATAAAAAAAGGAGCACAAAGGCTCCTTTAATTACTTAGTTTTGTTTTCTCTTGCTTTTTCCAACTTTCTTGAAGTTGAAGAAAGAACTGATGTTCTTTTTCCGTTATATTGTGAGTTTTAGTGTTGTAAACACGTCCAGTTAAACCACCTGCTTCAAGAATTGATTTTTCCATAGTTTTCATTTTAATTCTCCTATTTTAATGAATCCTGTATAACCCGAAGGGTTATATTAATTCGTCTTACAGACGTGTTAGTCTTTCGGTAGTACTTCGGTATTATACTATTGAGACAGTGTTTCGTTAGTGTTTCGTGTTTGTTTTAGAAAAATAAAAAGGGACCGAAGTCCCTTTAGAATTATTCATTATTTGATGATGGATGTAACTCCGCATCAATTTGTGCAACTAATTTCTGGGCTTCAATACCCATATCTTCCGAAAGATACTCATTTAACCTTGCTGCTCCTACAACGGTAGCTCTAGCTACTAGCTCAACAGCAGCTGCAGTATAGCCAACTGCTGTTATTACTTTAGTACTTGATGACCTTAAAGCTGAGAATGATTTTGTAACAGCCATAATAATCTCCTTGTATAGCTGAAGAGGCAATATTACCTCATATAAGGCGAAGCCTTGTATTAAAGTGTCAGGTGTAAGTGTAGGTGTAGGTGTATGGGGGGGGGATACCTTCAAAAACCCCTTCACCTACCCCAATACACTGCACTCATAATAATTTTTTGAAAATCTTAACTGCGAATAATAATTTTTAAAATTTCTAAATGCGTATAATATTTTATACACATTAATAAATGACTAATGAAGAACCAATGAAGGAATAAGTAATAAAGAATAGAAAGACAATAAGAAAGAAGAAAGAGAAAGAAAGAACCAAAGAAAGAGATAGAAGTAAGAACAAAAGAAAGACTAGAAATCTATACCCACCCGCCACCCCTTATTATATATATATAGTATAATAAAAACAATGCTAACTATTTAAAGGAGTATTAAATGAGTGATTTAACAGTAGAAATAGTTAAGAAGGTAATGCCGGGTAGGTTAAGAGGAGCTATTACTCAAGAGCTAGTAGATAAGATAAATACTATTAGTACTGACCCAATATTAACAGATGAAATTAAAAAGAACTTCATTGGTTATACTGGAGTATTACAGGATGGTAAGTATAAGACAGAAGATTATCTTAATGCTGTAGTTTATGTTAGTTATAAACTAATGGGATATTCTAATATAGATTCTTATATAAAGACCTTCCCTCAAAGATATCAGATATTGGTAAGTAAGGGTCTACCTCAGAAAGATATAGCTGCTTATGTAACAGCCTACAACAGAGGTAAGCTAGTCAATAAGATATTAGAGCAAACCTTGGTTCCTACATGGGTATTGAACCAAGATATTTATCAGAAAGCTATTAATACTCAAGCAGCTTTATTAAATAGTAAAAATGAGAAAGTAAGGTTCATGGCAGCTGATAGTATTCTTACCCATTTAGCTAAACCAGAGAAAGCAGGTCCTTTAGTTAATATAGAAATGAACCAGAATACAGGTATTGAAGATTTAAGAGAAACCTTAGTTAAATTAGCTGAAGTACAACAGAATCTAATTAAACAAGGTAAAGCTACTACTGAACAGATAGCAGAACAAAAGATTATAGAGGCTGAGGTAGATTAATGGAACTAAAGAAACAATCATTAGATACATGGTTAGATAATGTAGATTATCAAGACTTAGCTACTGGTTCATATGTTCCTAGTACCTTCTCTATAGGATTTATGAACTTTATTAAGTTAGTTAATGGTGTACAAGGAGAAAGTAATAAGACTCCTCCTGTACACCTTAAGATGCTTGATAAGCTAGCTTCGCCTAGTCAGTATGTAGCTAATCTAATCTTCCGTGGTGCAGCTAAGACTACTCTATTTATGGAATATCTAACACTATATCTAGCAGTATTCCATGAACTACCTTACTTAGGTGAAGTAAGTGGAATGATATATGTAACTGATTCTATTGAGAATGGTGTTAAATCTGCTAGAAAGAATATTGAGTTTAGATATGAGAACTCAGAGTTCTTAAAAGAACAGTTACCTGTAGCTAGATTTACAGATACTTATATAGAGTTCACTAATAAAGCAGGACATCAGTTAGCTGTTAAGTTATATGGTGCTACTACTGGTATTCGTGGTACTAAGATATATGGTAAAAGACCTGTATTATGTATTCTTGATGATTTAATGTCTGATGAAGCATCTAAATCTAAAGTAGTTCTACAGTTAATTAAAGATACTATATATAAGGGTGTAAACCATGCTTTAGACCCAACAAGAAGAAAGGTAATTTTTAATGGTACTCCCTTTAATAATGAAGACCCATTGGTAGAGGCTATTCAATCAGGTGCATGGGATAGTAATGTTTATCCTGTATGTGAGAAGTTTCCTTGCACTAGAGAAGAGTTTAGAGGAGCTTGGTCAGATAGATTTACATATGACTATATTAAAAGTCAATATGATGTAGCTCTATCTACAGGACAGCTAGCTTCCTTTTATCAAGAGCTTATGTTAAGACTTACATCTGAAGATTCTAAGTTAATAGCTTATAATGAAATCAGATGGTATAAAAAATCTGTTTTACTTTCAAATAAGAACTTTTATAATTTTTATATCACAACAGATTTTGCTACATCAGCAAAACAATCTGCTGACTATTCTGTAATATCCGTATGGGCTGTCAATAGTAATGGTGATTTCTTTTGGGTTGATGGTCAATGTAAAAGAACTACTATGGATAACAATATTGATAAGCTATTCCAATTAGTCCAAAAATACCAACCACAGGCGGTAGGTGTAGAGGTAACTGGACAACAAGGTGCTTTTATACAATGGTTACAGAAAGAGATGATGCTAAGGAATATATGGTTCTCATTTGCTACCTCAGGTAACAATAATGCACCCGGTATACGTCCTGTAGCAGATAAATTATCAAGATTTAACTTAGTAGTACCTTGGTTCAAAGCAGGTAAGTTTTATTTCCCTGAAGAAGATAAAGACAATGCTATCTTAAAAGAAGGAATACAAGAAATAAACCTTGCTACATCAGAAGGGTTAAAAGGAAAAGATGATTTCTTAGATACTATATCTATGCTTGCTTATATGAAGATTTGGCGACCTTCAGAAGCTCCTATACCTAAAGACCCAGATAATGGCGGTATCTATGATGAGACAGAACCAGAGGAAGATACTAATAGACTGGAATCGTATATAGTATGAAGTTATCAGAAATCCTTACTTTAGTATTATATAGAAATGTATTAAACACTTGCTATGTAGATAGTAAGACTAAACAATTTAGTGCTGATAAACTACCAGCTATTATTACATTTCTAAATGAAAGTCTATTAAAGCTATATAGTAAATTTACTTTAAAGGTGGATTCAATTTGGGTTCATTTACAAGAGAGTAGAGTAAATTATCCTTTAACAAAAGAGCATATCATACCTAATTGGGAAGAACCATCATATGATAAGTATCTATGGAAAGGATTTGAAGAAACATTTAAAGATGATGTTATAAAGATATTAGATGTATATGACAATAAGGAAAATAAACTTCCTATTAATGACCCAGAAGAGTTAATGTCAGTATATACACCTATGTACAACATCTTAGAGGTATCCTCTAGGTTTCCTACTCAAGTACTTAATGTAACTTATCAGGCAGCTCCTGATAAGATTGTATATAACCCAGAACAAGATACTGAAGTATATCTACCTGATTTACTTGTAGGAGCTTTAGTAGCTTATACAAATTATTTAATCTTTGCTTCTATTGGTTCTCCTGCATCTATGCAGCAAGCTCAAGTATTCTTAACTGAATATCAAAACCTTGTAGAAGAGTTAATAGAAACAGATTCCATTAATCCTCAGTATTCAACTAATACAGAGAAGTTTTATAAAAGAGGATGGTGCTAATGTATTACAAGCAACCTTATGGAGACCCTACTGCTTCTGCTGAAGTAGATAGAGCACTGGGTGTCTCTTATACAGTTGTTAAAGAAGTATATAATCAGTTAGATTTATTAAAGTCATACAAAGAATCATGGACTGCTTTAGCTGATTATGATAAGTCTTTAAAAACTTTAAATACTACTCTTAATACTATATCTAATGCTAATAAGTTAGGTACTTTTATTGGTCATGATATGGGTAGAGTAGGTGAAGAACCAACTAAAGAAACATTTACAGGTGAGAATTTTGCTTCAGCTCTTACTCGTAATTGGGACAATATTAACATTGTAGCTACTAATATAGCAGATGTACAAAGATTAGCTATATATCTGAATCAAGTAAAAGCATTGGCTTATATTACAGATGAAATTAATTTAGCAGCTGCTAACATAGAAGCAGTTAAAGAACTTAATACTAATTATGATGTTTATAACAGATTGTACTTAAATATTAAAGAAGTGCTTAATCTAGAAGGTAACTTAGATTTAGTTAAATCTGTTAATACAGCTGTTAATACCTTTAGTGATATACAAGCTAATCTAGAAGTTCTACAGCATGTACATGAATATTTACATGTTATTAATGCTCTTAATAGTAATATAGCTATTTATGAAAAAGCTGATTTAAATCTTAAAACTTACTTAGAAATATTAGAGTTTAGATACGAAATTACTAATTTATCTAATAATATAGTTAACATTAAGACAGCTGCTGATATTGTAGATAAACAAGTAGATTTAGTTCAGAAATTTACTGAACTAGTAACTATTAAAGATGATATATCTGAACTGGCTCAAAATACTGAAAGTATTAAAAATGTAGCTAACTCTTTAGTAACTTTAAATAGTGTTTATGATAATTTAAGTACCTATACTGTAGCTGTAACTTATCTAGATGATATTAAGGAAGTAAATAAGAATACACCTGAACTTAAGTCTTTAATATCTACAACTAATACTAATATATCTAAAGCTGAAAAAGATATTACAGCTATGTATCAGCGCATAGACCAGACAACTAAGTTCATTGATAACTTTAATAGTAATCTACCTTCTAATGCCTTATTAACGAACCAAGACAACAGAGTAAATGTATTACTTGGTTCTATTAAGAAGACTGATATAGATACCTATACTGATACATGGGAAGCCCCTTCTAATGGTTGGTTTGTTAATTACTATTATGGTGAATCCCAAGAAAATACAGATAGTGAAATTAAAGAAAACTTAACTTGTAATGATGTAACAATTACATTAAAGATTAAGAAACCTAATGGTTACTTTGATGATTGTATGCAACTTTATGTAGCTAAAGGTTCTACTCTTACTATTACAGCTACTAACCTTAAAACATTAACTGGTAAGATACAGTTTATTAAGCAGTTAGAGGATGATGAATAATGGCAGATAATTCAAAAAATATAGCAGTAGCTCTAGCTGGTGATGAGATTGAGCCTACTGGTGTATATGATTATAAACTAAGAAAAGCCTATAACTCAGATATACCTAGATTCAGAGGCTTATCCGGACAGATGACTATTAATCCTGATGATAAAAATAGAATTTCTGTATGGAAAGGTACTGAGTTAGGAGCTAAAGAAGATGTACCTTTTGTATCTGATTTACAAGAAGGTACATTAACTATTAGAGCTAAGCATTTTGCAGAAACATCTCTTAAAGCAGATGTAAGTACTACTACATATGTAATAGACCCATCTCAAAGTCATAGGTTCTTTCTTAATATTAATACCCCAGAGATTACATTCTCTATTGCAGATACATTTGATAAAGCTGCATTTATTAATATAGTTTTATATTTAACTAATATTAAAGCAGGAACCAAGTATACTTTTAAACCTACACAAGTAGATTGGTTAGGTGATATATCTAAATTAGATAATACAGTAGGTGCACTTAATATAGTAAACCTAGCTTTTAATGGTAAACGTTGGGTAGCATATTCTTTAGATAAAACAGTTAATGATAGGTTCTCTTTAAAAGCTGTCGATGAAGCTGTAGTATCTAACTCTAGATTAATAGGTTGGGTATTAGATGCTGGTTCTACTGATGGTGAAATATCTGATAGATATGCTACTAGAACATCTATTTTAGATTTATCTGATGAAGACTTAAATAATATAGCAAGAGTATCATCATCTATCTATGATGTTATAGATGTATCTTTATCATTAGAAGATATACATAAAATTGAAGATTATGTTGATTCAATTAAAGCTTGTGGTCAAAATATTGAAGCTATTAAAGCAGTAGTACCTCAAATCTATACTTTAGCTTGGATTAATTCTCATATAGAACTATTAGAAACTATCTACAATGATAAAGATAATGTAGATAAGGTTGGTAATAGTATTAAGAATGTAGACTCTGTAGCAGGAGCTCTAGAAGTTATTGAAGCTGTTTATGATGACTTAGATAAAATTAATACTCTTAATACTTATAAACAATCTGTTATTGTTACAGCTGAAAATATAGAACAGGTTAATAGTGTATCTGATAATGTTACTCAAATACAAACACTAGCTGCTAATATTAATGCTTTATTAAAGATAGAGCCTGCATTATCCAATATTAAAATAAATGCTGATAATATAGATTCTATAAATGCTTTAGGTTTATCAATGGATAATGTTAAAGCTATTTATAATTCATTACCTCAGATTATTAATATTAATAACAATATAGATAATATTACTAACATGGGTAACTATATTAATAAAGGCGTTATGTTACGTACTGAAATGAAAGATACTTTAGAAGCTTCTTATGAAGCTACTGATTTAAATAAATTATATTTAGTACCTGCTGGTATGTCTGACTCATTGGAGATTGATTAATGTCTAAGTTTAAAATTACTAATGCTGATAGTCCTATTGAAAAAGACTTATATCAGGATATTCCTATTAAAGACCCTGAGACTGGGTTAGACCAAGTAGATAGTGAAGGTAATATTCTAGCTAAACGCTATGTTACTAGGTCTATTAATAAGAATGGTATTAATAACATTAAAAGGGCTTTACCTCAAATTAATGTTAATAAAAGTGAAATAGCTAGAATAGATACTTATGCTAAAAACCAAGTAGATGCTATTAATACTTCTATTAAAGATATAGAAGATAATGTTTTACAGAACCAGAAAGACTTAAGTGACCATGATACTCGTATTAGTGCTATACAGTCTAAACTTAATAATATACAAGGTATTGATATTGATGAAGTACAGGCTGATGTAGATGCTCTTAAGAAATCTGCGTATTTAAATACAGGTGGTGTATTAAATGGTGATGTATCTATTCAGACACCCAACACAGCAGTACTTACTTTAACTCCTAAGGGTTCTTCATCTTATGCTTCATTTTCTACTACTAATGATGTATTAGATTGTACTACTACATGGGGTAAAGTATTTAAAGCATCAGAAGAAGGTAAGTACTTCTATGGTTTAGCTGATAAAGCTACAGCTGATAAAAGAGGACAAGATGTTACATCTTATATTCGTAGTATCACAGGTGCTAATGCTACTCTTAATATTACTAAAGGTGATGGTACATCTCAGTCTTTAAGTATTAATAATGTACTGCAAGCTACTAAAGCTATTCAAGATAAGAATGGTGCTCAGATTGATACTACTTATTTTAAGTCTGCTAATGGCACTTTTACAGGTCAAGAGTATTTCCGTGACATTAATAATAGCGTATTAAGATTCAACGGTGGTAATACTCATGATGGTGGAGCAAGCTTAATGCTCTATGGTAAGAATGCTGATAGAGCTTTTGGTCATTTCGATTTAGTTGCTTGTACTAAAGAAGATGGTTCAGATGGTAAACAGCTAATAGGTACACCCGCTGGTGCTCTTACTTGGGATAATAAACATATTGTTAGGTCAATTAATGGTATTAATGCTAATGCCTTTGGTGATGTTGCTCTTACTCAATTAGTAACAGGATTAATAACCTCTAGTTATTTACAAGGAGCTACTGGTGCAGCTTTAGTATCTTCTACTGCTCCGGGTGGTGCTTATGTAGCATTTACTAGAGGTGCAAGTAGGAATGGTGTATTTTGTACAAGTACTTTTGAAGACCGATATGAAGTTCATTATATTAATAATGAGATGATTAATGCAGGTCAAAATGGTACTACTAAGACAGTTACTTTATTAAATGAAGCAGGTAATTCTACATTCCCCGGTATAGTATATGGTACTTTCTCAGGTAATTTATCAGGTACAGCTTCTCATGCAACAGCATCAGATACAGCTAATAGTGCCGGTAATGCTGATACTCTTGATGGCTATCACCACGATAGTTTTCCTAAAGTAAATTCAGCACTATTTGCAGTTGATGGTCTTGCATCGCCCGGCTGGTCTGCAATAGGAACTGGAAAAGGTGGTTCATGTATTCAAGTAAGAACCAACGATAACACCTATCCGTCTATATGTTTTCATAGAAGTGGTTATTCCCATTGTGTTTTGGCAGAATCCGGTGGACAATTAGGCACTATGCAAGAAGGTAATGGAACTTTCAATTATTTGATTACAACCGCAAATATAGGTTCACAAAGAGTTAATTATGCTAATGGAGCTGATGACGCAGTTAGAGCATATCGTCTCAGAACTAATTCACATACTGACCATTTTCTACAATTAAGTTGGAATGATATAGGTCAATTTAATTGTTATGTTTTAGCACCTGATGGTGGTACTAGAAATGTTAGAGTAGCTATGGCTAATAATGCTGACCATGCTACAACGGCAGATATAGCTAATAGAGCTTATCCTCGTAACGCAGGTGGTGGTGATATTAACTTTCACTGGGATGGTAAAGGTGGTCAACCTACATGGTTATGGGGTGGTGAAGATGGTATAAATATGTATGTTTACAACCCTGCTAATTTCTCAGTTAATCGTGCTAAAGGAGCTGATGAAGCAAACAATGCTTATAATCTTAGAGCTACTTCACATAATGACCACTTTGTAAGGTCAGAATGGGATGGCACTTATTTTTGGACTTGGGTTAGAGCTCCTGATGGTGGATATAGACCTGTTCGTGTTGAGCGTGCTAATTCTGCTGGTTATGCTGATAATGCTGGTACAGCTTCACGTTCAACTAATAATGGTAGCTTTTTTATTAATGGATATGAGGTCAGTGTAGGCTAATGGCAACAATTAAAATAAATTATAATGGTACTATTTATTCAATGGTTAAAACATCATCAAAAATTACTACACCTAGTGTAGCTGTTGATGGTGGATGGATTCCATGTTTTAAAGGTGATAGGTTTGCTGAAGTTACTCATGGTGACCAAATTTATACATTATCACCTTTAATGGTTAATGGTTATCGTATGGCTTGTGGAAGTAGAGCAGCTTTCAATGGTACTATTTATGTAAATATCCCCTATAGCCTTACGTATCAGGGAGGAAGTAGTAATACATTGTGGATTTTAGCAGTTAAGCAAGTACAAACAGCTTATACAAATATACCGGGATATTCATGTTTATTAACCAATGTTATTTGGAATCAAAAAAATTTAACTAGGTCTGGTTCTTATTCTAATGGTTGTCCTAGTGGCATGGATATAGATCAACCTCTTGTAGCTGCTTATAGCATACTTAATAATGGTAACGTTGTTAAAACCGGTACTATAAGTAAACATATTTTTATTAATATTACAGGAAAAAAAGCAGGTAATTATACAGATGGCATTGCAGTATAGGTGATTATATATGAACATTAAATATAAATCAGTCTCTTACTTTGGGCAGAAACAAGAGAATTTACACTTTATTGATTTATCTGTAGATGATAAAGATTACGGAAATGTAATCATAGCAATTAATACAAAATTAGGTGCAAAGCTCAATAAATACTGTTTAAAAAAAGAACAGGGAATTGCGGTTGAAAGCACAGGTGAAGATATTGATTTAATTCAGATAGATGATAATGATGATGAAATTAAGGATTAAGTTATAAGAATATAATAGGATAATAATATGGCTAAATATAAAGTAACTAATCCGGGTGCTCCTATAGAAGCAGATTATTGGATAGATATTCCTATTAGAGACCCAGAAACAAATAAAGATGCAGTAGATTCAGAAGGTAGAATACTAGTTACTAGAAAAGTAACTAGAACTTTAAATCTTCAAGAATACAATCAGATTAAAGCTAAGCTACCTAACTATGATAAGTTATTAACTGATTATGCTGCCTATACCACTGAAAATGATAAGCAGTTAAAGATAGTGTCTGAAATGGCTACTACCTCAACTAATAAAGTAACTACTCTTACAGAAACAGTTAATAATCATGATTTACAGATTAATGCTTTGTACGCTAAGATTAATGCTATTCAAGGTATTGATATAGATGATTTTAAGTTAGTAACTGAAACTAATATTAAAAATATTAAAAGTAGTTATCTGCCTTTAGTAGGTGGTACACTAACTGGTTCTTTAAGAGTTCAAGGCAACGAAACTGAAGTAGATTTACTTGCAGATAATCCTTCTGTTGGTTCAATTTATTTATATGCAACTAAAACAGCTAAAGGTATTGGTGCTATAGGAACTAATAATGTTTTTGCTCGTCTTGCCGATATTACTCCTGATAATGTTATTACCTTCTATGGTTCTTTAAATGGTAATGCTACTTCATCTACTAAAACTACTAATGATAGTGTAGATAGAAACATAGTTAATACCTATGCACTTAAGAGTCATTATCCTGATAGAATTGGTATTAATTGGGATACTACCTTTAAGGGCTATGTAAACCTTACTGTAGACCAAACTACATTTGGTCTTATTACTACAGCTAATATTGCACAACAAGCTGTTAATTATGCTAATACTTGTAACAAAGCTAACTCTGCTACTACTGCTGGTTCAGCTAATACAGCTGTAAGTTGTACTAATGCTAATCATGCTGTAAATGCAGATACAGCTATTGTAGCTGATAGGGCAGATAAAGCTAATATTGCTGATAAAGCAACTAAAGATAGTTCTAATAATATTATTATAGATACCTATGCTACTAAGAGTTCTGTAGCCAGTGTAAATACAACAGCAGCTGATGCTGCTAAAAAAGCAACTGATGCTTATAATGCAGCAATAGGTGTAAAGACTATAGCAGATAATGCTAATAATGCAGCGGTAGTTGCCCAAAATACAGCTAACAATGCTTACAATACAGCAGTTGATGCAGGTAAAGCAGCAGCAACTGCTAACACTGCGGCAACCAATGCTAATAATGCAGCTGTTAGTGCTAGTAAGGCAGCTTCAGATGCTAATACCGCAGCAACTAATGCCTATAACACAGCAACAAGTGCTAATACTGCAGCGGTAAATGCTAATAATAATGCTAATGCTAGGGTGCATTTAACTTCAGCACAAACAGTAACAGCACAGCATAATTTTAGTAATGGTGTTAAAGTATCAGGTTATTTAATAACAGTAGGATAAGTATTTATTAAAATTCTTTAGATAGACTATCTTACCCTTTCTTCGGATAAATCTAATCTAGAACTAAATTAAAGAGACTCAAATTGAGTCTCTTTAAACATATATTAAAGCTATTTTAATCTTAATCATTTTCTTTTACTTCTACTCCAAAAGGCACCCATTTACCTTTGTTGTTCATAATTTCATAATTAGCAAACCAATCTTCAAAGTCCCTTTTATTGATAAAAATTTTACATGCCTTGTCAGTTTCGTTTAAGAATACTCTAGTAATTAGCTCTATGGTTGTATATTGTGGTGACTTTATTTCCCTGTATATGATAAGTAAATTTAACAGCAATTTGTTGCTAAAGTCTTTCCTTGCGAGAGAAGGATTTACTAAAAACTTATAAAACTCATATGCATCTTTGAAAGGTCTGTATCTTTTTTCTACTTTGACTTTATCTAATGGTAAGAAAAAAGCGAAATTATTAGTTCCACCAAAAGCACCTGTATCTGCAAAATACATTGCATATCCAAAACAATAACAGCCATTGTCACTTATCTGATACAACTCATGTAAGTGGTTTTTTTCTCCTTTATTATATCTTCTAATTTCGTTATCAATTTCTGATAAAGAATTTCCAAAAAAGCCTGTAACTGATAGCGTTCTAACATCATGCCTATTAGCCCATGATTTAACATCTTTAATATCAAAATTCATCTTTAATCTCTTTTTATTTATATTTAAAGGTTCTATTTCAATAATACTTGTATATGGGATATAAAAAATATCTTTTTCTTTGTTTTCATAGAGTATCCCTATATCATCATATTCTTTAATTATTCCTGCTGTATGAATATAAGCAGTATTATTAAAACCATTAAAGTATTTATGATTTAATATCACAGCTACTTTAACTTTATTATTAATCCATTCACTAATAATCTTACTGTTCATTTATCTTCTCTTTTTAATTGAAACATTATTATTTTAATTCCAATTACTACACCTGCTGCAAAAATAAAACCTGTTAAAAGAATACCAACAGCTAAATTAAATAAGTGTTTCATCTGTTTTGTTGTTTTATTTATTTGTAGTCTAATTCTATGTTAAAAACGCTCATAGATTAAAATTAAAGGCTAAGGTGATAAATTACCTTAGCTTGATAGTAATGTCTCTGTATGATGAAATTTAGAGGGTTCCTGACTATTTAAAGTCAGTATATATGTGTAGTTCATTATGAATAACATAAACATTAGTTACGTTATAATCTAATATAGCATTAATCTCTTTACGTCTTAATAAAGTACTAGTAGGACCACGTCCAATAATATCATCTGAGAACCAAACATAAATAGATTGGTCTTTATCTAATACTTGTACTAAATTACTTAAGGTCATAGTTAAAAGCCTCATGTTTTAAATAAGGTCTAAAGTTTACACATTTACATTCTTCAGTATGTTCAAATGAACATTGATTTTTAGAATGGTATTCTACTATGGCTATAATAAACCCAATTAAAAAACAAATAATTATAATAGTAATACAAGTAAGAAATAAGCACCATAATGCTTTATCTTGGTTCATTAACATACCTCTTTATATGGTGTAGCTATAATAAACTCTTCTTTCATACCATGAAGTTCATTTAAGAGTTCTATATTACTTGCTCTATCCTGAATTAAATCTTGGATGTTTTGCTCTAAAATAGATAATAATTTAATTACTTCATCATGAGTATAAGATTTCTGATTATAATACATTTACTTTCCTTATAATTAGGAGGCTTATATGCTTGATAGAAACACTCCTGCTAAATTTATATCCTTCATATGAAACCTTTACTATAAGATTTCATATACCTTCTGAAGACAACTCCATATAGGTAGTTGGTAAAGATGTATGTAATGTTTTACATAAAACTAATCCTAGTTATCTTACCAAATACTTACCTAAATAAGTTGTTATTAAACATAAAATAAATACTTTGAAAGGTTCTCAAAGTATATTATGGTTTAAAGTAGATAACCTTAGGTATATTAAACATAACTTATATTTAAGAAATTTTATTTATTAGTTAGACACTCAAATTAAACATAAGTTATCTACCACAACAGAAAGCTTAGTATCTCTTAAAGAACCAATCTTAGTAAAGAAGTATGAAGAGATACATATTGTAAAGAAATGTTTATAGATATTGAAGCTAATTCATGAATTAAAACTAGAACATAAAATGTAATATAATAGGGTAGCTAAACTGCTACCCTATTTACTTTCTTACTTACTAGGAGATTGTTATGAAAATGTCATTTGGTAATGCCATTGAGTTTATCAGAGAACATCCTCAATTTAAGCTACAATCAAAAGATTGGGAAGCTGGGGAGTATATTACTTGGGAATGGTCCTCGGATAAAGTCAATGCCGTTACTACAAGATTACTTAAACATGATAATGATAAAGTGTCTGAATGGACACCCACAACAAAAGATTTAGTAAATACTGAGTGGAATATATTTACATAAAATAAAGCCCCATATAGGGGCTTATTTATTACTTACCAGTAGAACCAAATCCCTTGGTTCCTCTATCTGATTTGCTTAGTTCATTATCAAACTGTTCATTAATAAATGATACTAAAGGTAGAACTACTAATTGAGCAATTCTATCTCCCTTATGAATCTTATGGCACCAAGCCTTCATATTTACTTTAACTTCACCTCTATATCCAGAATCAATAGTACCATAGGCTACAGTTACACCTTTAGCACTTAATCCAGAACGAGGGCGAATATCACCTACACAGCCCTTAGGAATTTCCATAGCTATACCTGTCTTAATTAAAGTAGGTTTATTAATAGTAAGCCATTTATCTTCTACAGCATATAAGTCATATCCTGCATCTGTAGGATGAGCTTTAGTAGGAATAACAGCGTCAATATGAAGAGCTTTAAATTTTAAAATTTTCTTATTCATCATTTCCTCAGAAATATAATATTTTGGTTTGAACTACCAGCATATTGTACTGGTTTTAAAGAGTGAATATAAGGACCATCTATAAGAACATCTATATAATTTAATATAGGATTATCTTTAACCTGCCAGTGTATTCTACCAGTCCATAACCATATAGATTTAGGACTAGAAGCTCTAACAGCTTTAACTAATGATAATACTGTATCTTGGTTCTTTGGTTCTAGTGGGTCACCACCTAGAATACTTAAACCATTTATATAAGGTTCTTGTAGAGTTTTAATAATATCTTCTTGTATTTTATCTGTAAAAGGTTTACCAGCATTAAAATCCCAAGATTCTTTATTAAAACAATTTTGGCAGTGGATAGTACATCCACTGACAAATAGTGATACTCTGATACCGGGTCCATTAGCAGTATCATACTTGTTTAATCCTAGATAGTTCACATTGATTTCCTTTGTTTAATCTCATCTAGTTTTGCATCATTCATACGAGTATGACCATTAATATTAGAATAGCCAAGATAACCACAAACCCTACTAATAGTTGTAATGTTATGACTGCCGCAACTAGGGCAAGTTTTACCACCATTAGTAAAAGAAGTACCACAATCATTGCAATGACAAGAATCAAAGTTTACTCCTTGATAAAAACCTAATGACATGCCTCTTTCAATAATAGCTTTGGTAGCCTCTAAGTTTTCAGGATTATCTAAACGTACATATTGAATATGTCCTCCAGCTACTTTATAGAAAGCTGCTGCTTCGGTATCCTGTTTTTCAATAGGAGTAATATCTTCGGATACATGACAATGGAAGCTATTACTAAAGAAAGAGCCAAATTGATTATCTCCTGTATATTCTCTATATTGAGTAGCTTGAGTACCACATAGGGATTCTGCAGGAGTACCATATAAAGCATATAAATGGTGGTCCTGTTCTTTATATTTATCTAGTTTAGCTAAGATAAAATCAATTACTTTATTAGCAAAGATTGATTTATCTTCATATAAAGATTTACCACACCACAACACAGTTGCTTCATTTAATGCAGTAATACCAAAAGAAGCAGTCATATAATCTACTAAGTCACCTACTTCTTCATCAGGTTGTCTATAACCGTTGTAGAATCCTCCTTGTGTAAAAGCTAAAGGATTTGTACTTGCCTTAGTATGTCTAATAATTTCATAGCGTTTACATAGAAATTCTCTAATAACCTGTAATCTATCAGATAATAAATTCCAGAATGATTCTTTCCAGTTAGTACTAAATTCTTTTTTAGCTACTGCAATAATTAATGGGATATTAAGAGATACTGCACCTATATTACATCTACCTACTGTAACTGCTTTATTAGTCTTTGGGTCTGTCCAATGGCTTAAGTAGGCTCTACACAATATGTTCAACATAGTTCGTTAGGCTATGCCAGTTCTTTAAAGAACTTCTCTATATTCCTATAGAGTTCAGACTATATCATCTACTAATAAATAAATTAGTAGCAACGCACTTCCAACCACTTGGCTGTACTCCCTTACATTCATCAGGGATAGTCGTTAGACCTTCTTAATAGTAATATTTGGGGCAACTTTACCTTTCCAATATCTTAAAGCACTTTTACAGTGTTCATAGCTATATCCTAGGTAGTCAGAAGCTTCTTTAAGAGTATTGAATGTTTTATTGCCTTCTACAAATACTATGAATTTAAAAGTAGATTTCTTAGGACCATTTACTTTATACCCTTTAGATACATTTTCAGAATTAGTTACCCATTGTAAATTAGAAGCTTTATTATTTAATTTATTATTATCTATATGGTCCACGTAGTTTTTTCCCGGTACTTTAGGTATAAAAGCCTCAGCAACTAATCGGTGAACATAAGCTGATTTTCTTCTAATTTTTCCTTTAGCTCTACTAAATAAATCTACTTTATAGTAAGAGTTATTTGTTAAAGTTTGAGCTACAAGTTTTCTCATTCTTTTAGAAAAAACTAATCCTGTATCTGAAATTTGGTATAAATCTTCCCAATCTTTAATATCTTTCCACATTTTAAATTCCTATACGCAATTATGCGTTCGTAAACTTGGTACGGGATTGTCCGTTCTGGAGTTTCCCCGTTTCACGTTGTTTTATATGGGCAGTAGTTTATTTACCCATAGGACTAATAATCTTGTTATATAGGTGGTACTCCATACCTACTTGATTCTGTTTTATATTACCTGTAAGACTTAAATAATCAGGGTACATACACTTAGAACTACATTTAACAGCTTCATTAAATAGTTCTGCAGCGTATGGGTCTGTATCAATTAAATTCTTATCATATAGATAGACTAACTTAGGAAATACTACAGGAACACCATCATAACCTTTTTGTCTTACTTTAAGTAAAGTAGAACCAATCATAGATAACCAATATCTATTTGTTTCTGTTTCTTGGTTCCATTGACCAAAGGTAATAGTAGTAAATGCAAAGTCACCTCTGCTGGAAGGTACAGTATTTAATTTTAACTCTAAAGCTTGGAAACCTTGTTCTAGTTCTCTGATAGTAGCAGCAGTAGCTTTTTCAGTATTGTTATCATAATCAGATAAATAACGGTTATAAGACTTTATTACATAAGGAAGTAATACCTTATCTAATTCAGGAAGAGTAAATCCACCAAATTGTTGAGCAGTAGCTACTAGAGTAATATCACCTATTACCTGTAAAGCTGATAATACTGTCTTTGGTTCTGTATAATGTATCCCTGACATTATAAAACCACCCTTTAAGACATTACCTATATCAAACAGACAACAGTTTCCTGTTGGGATACCATGCTCTAATATAAATGAATGGTCATCTTCAACATTTAAGCACCAAACATCTGTTGTTACATTTGTTGGTTCTATTGATGAAACTCTCCAAGCAGTTCGTTCAGTTGCATTTTCATAAATTTTAAATTGCTTTGTATTCTTTCTACGAATTGCAAAGTTTGTTTCTTGTGCTGTTAAATCTGCAACCGAATTAACATAATATCCTGCAGTATGGAGCATACTATAAATATCATCACAGTATTCTCCTGATACTTGTAGAGATTTAAAGTCACGCTGTGAGCTTCTTAAATCTTTACCTCCATCAGCGCATAATAGACCATTGATAAATAATTTAATATTCTCAACAGTCATATGCTTAATAGGAGGAATTGATTTTGAAGTATCATGCATCCACACTAAGCTATCGCCATTCCAACCTTTATTATTTGGTACTGTTACAGTAAAACCACACTCTTTAAATCTATTTGCATATTTAGATTTATCCCCACATAAACGAATACTACAAGCAGTAGAATGAGACTGAGTACCATCACCAAATAAAAAGCCTAAACACCAATATGTTTTGTTTTCAGTACTTAAATTAGCCCAATTAAAAGTTGAAATTTTTGGGGTATCACACAAAATATCGCCTACTTTTAAGTCTGTTGTTTCAGAATTATTATTTAATATCCATCTATGGTTCTTTGTAACATAAACATAAGTTTCTTTACCACGACTACGTTTAATACCAACTTTGTTTAATGGTTGTTTACCATAACAGTGTACAGTTGCTGGTTTCCAGTTTCCTTTAGCAGTTAAAACCGTTACTGTATCTCCATCATTAAAATCATTAAATGATTTTAGACCTTGAGATGTAATAAATTTGGTATTTCTATCAAAACAGTTTACTGAACCAAAAATCATATCCCTTAAATCGTGGATATAAATATCTCCTCGTTTAATAAGGAATTTTTCTGTTTTAGATAAGTAGAATTGTTTATATAATTCTTTAGTAAGAGCGCCTTTTACTAATGAGCCTTTAGTAGAAATTAGAGAACTATCAAAATTAGCGTTCTCCCTATCACCTAAAAAAAGAATCTGGTCAGCATCATCCTTAAGCTGTTCCCATGACTTAGCATAGGTATTTTTATAGTCTCTAAATTCTTGATAGGCATTGGCAATTAACTTAAATCCATGGTGAACAAGCTGACTGATTACTACTTCATGTAGTTTAGCAGAAGTAATTGAATCGTTGTTTAGATACTTAGTAGCAGCTTTTTTACAAGCATTAGCTACAGTATTAGCTTGAGTATGTGTGATTGGTTCATCTACACGATTTGCTGCTTTAAAGATAGCAGAAATAATTTTTTCATTATTCCATTCACTAATACAGCCAGATTTATTTATTACTTTCATTAAAGTAAAACCTCCATATAATTAAAATTGGACATTCAGTTTACTCCTAAACAAAGGAAAAGTTTATGTTAGAAATAATATTTTGCTCATGTTCTGGGTGTCTTATAAGATACATAAACTTATATAAATATTCACATAAGATAAGCTTTGTTTATCTTGTATTAGATTTATTAGTAGCAGTATTTATAGGTTATTTAACCGCTAGGTTATTTCAAGATGCTGAGGTATCTTATAATACTACCTTAGTAGTAGCTACATTACTTGGTAATGCTGGCTCTAGAGCATTATTTGTATTTAAACGATTTATAAATCATTATATAAATTTCACTTTATTTGATGAGGAACCAAAAAATGACAGCAAGAGGGATTAGAAATCATAATCCGGGTAATATTAGATTAGGTACTAAATGGGAAGGTTTAGCTGATAAGCAAACTGACCCATCATTTTGTGTGTTTAAATCTAATACATATGGTTGTAGAGCTTTACTTAAGTTATTAAGAACTTATGTAACTAAATATAATTGTAATA
>Ga0256404_1001020_pt1 | contig 70864 bp, 77 predicted proteins | sample RumenRJG_01DNA_FD_185990 | JGI IMG/M metagenome (GOLD analysis project Ga0256404, IMG submission 185990) | Bovine rumen microbial communities from Lethbridge, Alberta, Canada - RJG_01 | ecosystem: Host-associated > Mammals > Digestive system > Stomach > Rumen | place: Canada: Alberta | collected... | reverse complement strand
CTATTTTAGCAGAAATTTCATTCACCCAAAAGGTGAATATAAAATAATCGTTGAAATTTAAGGAAATGTAGTATTTATGAGCGTTTCAGAGGACGTTGAAAAATGAACTTCACGGATTCAGGAAATTTCTATAAGAATACAACTTCTCTTTTTATTCAATGCAGCTACACCTACGGCTCCACTACCTGCAAACGAATCTAATATTATTTCTCCCTCATATGTAACATATTCCAATATCTCTTCGCAAAGTTGTACCGGTAATTCACTCTGATGTATTTTATTTTTCCTGGCTACCGGCTGCACATCAAACATAGCAGGCAGCATACCATTACATCCACTCATATAACATTTTTTCCCGGTTAAATCAGATTTCTTCTTATCATATCTCATATTTCTAGCTTTTCCTTTTGAAAAAATCATTATATCCTGTGTATTCTTTGCTTTTCTCCCTGTATTACTCACAAAGGTTCCTTTTTTCCATAATACCTTAGAATAATAAACAAATCCGGCCTCTTTTGCATATTGCTTAATTTGATAAAGATACTCATAATTATTCTCATTCTCTGCAGGTAATACCTCGACCAAAAAACAACCTGCTTTTAAAACTCTTGCTTTTTCCTTAAAATCATCAAGTGTATATCTAAAACAATCATATTCTGCAAAAGCCCGTGTTCCACCTTTATTTGATTTTTTATCCAGCCACGGATGATCTGTCAAAATACAATCAATACTATTATCTCCTAGCATAGATAAATCTCTGCCGTCTCCTTCAATTAATATACACTGTTCATCCTTATTGTCAATTGTACAATATACGCCTTTTGATATTCTCTCAAACCTAATACCTATTTTCTCATAAATACGAGCTCTAACTGTTTCCTTCGGTTTATCAGCATTTTGCTGGTATGCCTCTTTTAATGAGAAGCTTTCATTATCCTTAAAACAATTAAATATCTTTTCTGCTAATGTCATTTCGCACTACCTCCTTAGATTTTGGATCTTGATCCTATCATAGGAGACGCTCAAATAAAAGTACTATTTTTATATTTTATCTTTTAAATAGAATAATATGGTGATCTAATGTTTTCGCAACAATATTATTCCATCAATCCTAATATCCCCTGTTCACTCCAATACTCATTTGGATATATTGATAATTCTTCTTTATGCTTACGAATAATTCTTTCCGGTGTTTTAGTATTATCGTAAACATGCACAATATCACATATATTAAGCAGTTCTTTTATGTTATTAATTGATTTGTAATATCTCTCGATAACTTTATCACTAGCAACATTATGTCCACCTGCCGCCACACGAGATTCAATTCTAGCAATATTAATTTGTGGATCAACTGTTAACACAAATACACATTTTATGAAATATCCCTCTTCTTTTGCTTTTCTCAAAATATTTAACTTATATTCAGATGACAAAACAGTTTCAAATGTAAAATCTTCTTTCTTGGCAATTGATTCATATCTCATCCGATCAACCAAAACAGCCGCTTCCATGTTATTCATTCCCGTAGTCGCAACAACATCATCGGCATTAGTATATTTACCAACTTTATCAAAAAAAGCTGTTATTGTACTTTTCCCCGAACCATTTGGTCCCGCTAATACAAGAATCATCGGTTTTTTATTCTGCATATTTTCTTTCCCCATTTGCATACTCTACATAAGCCTGTTTCTTTTCATTATCATAACCGGCTATAGGTTTTTTACATATTTTCGCTTTATTTATTGCTGCCTTAACAGCTTCAACTGCCCTTTCATCCATTTCATTATCCGATTCTGTCAATGTACTCTTCTCTTCTTCTCTGGATACAACTTTTATAATTCTACCACTTTTGGTGCTTACAGTTGTCATATAATCACTCCCTCTGTTTTGATTAATATTAAAATATATTATCTCTTATACTTGTTTTCTTTTTATTATAATATTTATTTTATCATAGTTCACACAAAAAAACACCCCAGAACCGAAGTTCTGAGGTGTAATATACTCTTGATATTCTCTTTTCCGAAAAATTATCTCTTTGAGAACTGAGGAGCTCTACGAGCTGCTTTGAGACCGTATTTCTTACGCTCTTTCATACGTGGATCACGTGTTAAGAATCCAGCTGACTTAAGAACTGGTCTGTACTCTGAATCTACCTGAAGGAGTGCACGAGCGATTCCGTGACGGATTGCTCCGGCCTGTCCTGTATATCCACCACCACGAACGTTAACTAAAACGTCGAACTTGTCAACTGTCTCAGTTGCAACTAATGGCTGGCGAACAACTAACTTTAATGTCTCAAGACCAAGGTACTCATCGATATCTCTTTTATTGATTGTAATCTTTCCTGTTCCAGGTACTAAATATACTCTAGCAACAGATGATTTTCTTCTTCCTGTTCCGTAATACTTTGTAGTAGCCAATTTACTTTACCTCCTATTAAAACTCTAATGTCTCAGGCTTCTGAGCTGCATGTTTGTGATCTGGTCCAGCGTATACGAATAACTTTGTATACATCTGACGTCCAAGAGGTCCCTTTGGAAGCATTCCCTTTACAGCGTACTCGATAACGCGCTCTGGGTGCTTGTTCATCATCTCTCTTAATGTTGTCTCTTTCATACCACCGATATAATCTGAGTGATGATAGTAAATCTTCTGGTCTAATTTCTTACCAGAAACCTTAACCTTGTCAGCATTGACAACGATTACATAATCACCTGTGTCAATGTGTGGTGTAAAGATTGCTTTATTCTTTCCTCTTAATACTTTAGCAACTTCTGATGCTAAACGTCCTAATGTCTTACCTTCAGCGTCTACTACGTACCATTTTCTGTCGATTGTAGCAGGACTAGCCATAAATGTTTTCATCGGTTTTCCTCCTTAAATGATTCGATTACTTTTAATGCCGATGCCTCTTGAAATCGCGTATGTCCGGACGCCACTTCCTTTTTGACATCTTATAGTCCTCTGTTCCATCTCAGATGACTATCATTATCTATACTAAATGGTTGCCGGGGCTTTGGCTTCCATTTATCTACTTTTACAGACCTAGATATTATACTTGCGTAACCGACTGTTGTCAAGTGTTTTTTACCCTTATTTTCGGCTTTTTCTTTAAGCTATTTCTTTAAGCTATTTCTTGAAACTTTTTCTTTAAGTTTATTCTTTATGTTTATACTTTTTCTTTAAACTTTTATTTTAAAACTGCATATATACAAAATCAGCCGGATTCACTCCCGGTCCGTAGTAACCGAATATTATTACTATAAAGATGCCAAGGTATATTATCGCCCAGCGAAGCGGCAGCTTTCTTGAAAGTATGAAATCGCGCATGTCGAGCTTTTTATTTTCCTCAACGAAGCTGATAAAGAACCACAGTAGCGTACATATTATAAGTAAAAGTATATCGTACTCGTCCAGTCCGCATGCTCCGAGATTCAAAATGATGTTATTTATTCCAAGCTCGCTGATATGGAAATCCGTGACTGATTTAAAAAGCATATGAAATGCTGTCGACGCATTTGCAGCTATGTCAAAATAGTAGCCTACCAGTATGAGCATAAAGGTCCAAAGCACTGATACAATCGTTGCAAATATGCCCTTTTCCCTTAGGCCGGTCAGCTTAAAAAAGCCGCCTGCCACCTTTTTGTTTACCGGAGCAAAAAGCTCTGCAAGCATGATGACAATGCCGTTCCAGAGTCCGAAATACAGGTATTTCATATTGGCACCGTGCCATACTCCGATTACGATAAATGTGATGACACTCGCGATGCAGCCCGGCAGCACCTTACTGATATGCGCACCAAATCTCGGCTTTAGCCATTTGCCAAAGTTCAGGAAACGCTTTGAAATTGAAAGTGGGTAGAAGATATAGTTTCTGCACCAGTCTCCAAGAGTCATATGCCAGCGGTGCCAATACTCAGTGAGCGAGCGCGAAAAATACGGATGATTGAAGTTTGTTGACATCGTTATGCCAAACATCTCCGCAATACCGCGCACTATATCGATTCCTCCCGAGAAATCCGCATATAGCTGCAGCGCATACACTACTGCCGCAAAAAACACATAAGTACCCGAAAAATCCATCGGCTTATCCATTACAAAATTGATGATATTTACCGCGCGGTCTGCTATCACAAGCTTTTTCATGACTCCCCAGAGCACCAGAAGCGCACCCTTTTGCAGATTTTCAAGTCTCAGGGAATGTCCCTCGTAAAGCTGTCCCGCAAGCTTATCATATATCGCAATCGGTCCCTGTATTATCTGAGGGAAAAAAGATACAAACAGCGCTACCTTAAGGAAATTCTTTTCAGGCTCGACAATTTCCCTGTATACATCCATCACATAGCCCATGGACTGGAAGGTGTAGAAGGATATGCCAAGTGGAAGCAAAAGTCCAAGCTCCCCCGCATATGGTATATATTTAAGGAATGCCAGAATGCCGAAATTGCAAAGCAACGCAAAAAGCATGACTGCCACTCTCTTTTTTCTGCCCTTTTCCTTGTATTCCTTTCTGGTCTGCCTGTCCCAGTCCTCCTTATGGCTTTTTACGATGGCATTCTGCTTCTTTAACAGCTTGTCAATCCATATTGTTGAGCCATAGGTGGTGCATATTGTGAAAATGATAAAAAGTACATACCACTTACATATAATCACATAGTATGCCATGCTTCCCGCCAGAAGCACATACCAGCGGTATTTCTTCGGAAAGCAATAATATAATACAAGCAATACGATTACAAATATCGCATATTTTAATGAAATGAGTTCCATATTATTTACTCCAAATCTATTTTCTAAAGTAATACTGCCATACATACTTTAATTAACAGGCAGTATTTATTTTAAAGTCCATACACTATCATGCTATTTTTTAACCGGGGTATTTAACTCCTTTGCAGGCTTTGCATCGTTATTCGTATCTGCTACCTTATTTGTCGCAAGGCTTGACGAAAAATTATAAGGCAGATAAACGGACATCTCAAAATAATGATTGCCCAGACTCAGATCCGTATCCTTTGCGCAGGCACTTATCACCTTGTCAGCGCGCCTTGCGCACTCGCCCCATGCACTCTGAATCTCCGATGAGTGGTCTGCATTAAGCCTGTAATTATCAGACAGATATTTTCCCATATATGCAGTGAATTTGCGGCTTCCATTTATATTCAGGTGCTCTGAATTGTAGAAATCATCCCTCTCATTGATTCCGATAAGTTCCTTATCGCCTTCAAAGCTCACAAAATCATAGCCATAAGACTCCACCAGCTCCTTCACGTCGCAAAGCACCTGTGGATTCTTTACCTTCTTCTCATGAGGGAACCTCGCAAAAAGCACCTTTTCCACCCCCTGTGCTTTACAATACTCAAGCAGATCAGTCATATACGCTCTGCTCTTGTCGGTAAAGTAGAGCTTTTTCTGCTTGTCTGATGGACAATCGGAATATTTTGCAATAGATGCAAATCCCTTCATGCATGATGTTTTTGCAAAATACATTCCAACTCTTGTGGCAAAAGTGTGTGCACACTTGCCTATATCCTTCCAGTTGCTATGATGCAGTTTTAAAGGATTTGTAAAGTTGTCCTGCTCATCCTTTGGCACAATCTCTTGTATTGTATCAAACCTGTTTTCCTTATTGTGGATATTGTCTATCCAGCTATGCAGCTTTACTGTCCTGTCGTAATAGCTGTCATTTTGTAAAAAGCCATTCACTTCAAAAACCACAACCTTCGGATGCTGTCTGGTGAGAGCTTCTCTGAGCATAGATTTGTACAGACTGCCGGGCGCCCCTGATACCCCAAGCGAGTATGATGTGTATCCATAATTCTTCCAGGCCTCGGTGGCACTGTAATCAGCGTATACCTCGCTGGCTCCTATCATCATCACATCAATTGTGTTCTTCGGCTCCTTGTAAAACCCCTCTATAGTCGCAATATTGACAGCATCCGTCATCTTAAAAAATGTCGAGACAAACGAAAACAGCACGACAAATACCAGGGCAAACGCTCCTATACGGATTACCTTACGGTGTCTGCCTTTTCCTTCGTCTGTGCTGTTTATGGGTTTGTTTTTTATAATTTTCTCTTTTACTTTTGTAAATCTCATAACCGTCTTCATCTCCAAGCTTATTTTTACCGTACCGTGTATTAACAGTAACGACATTATAGCCTATTATTGAAGCTAAAAACGGATATTCCAAAAATCTTAATACAATATTAAAAATCTAAAGCTGTTACTCGTACTTGAGTCCTATCATTGTAAGCCCATGTGCCGGAGCTGTAGGACCTGCTGCTGCCCTGTCTGTTGCGGCTATTATGCCCTTCATCGCATCTGCCGGCATATCGCTTCCACCTATCTTCACAAGTGTTCCTGCGATTATGCGCACCATATTGTACAAAAAGCCGTTTCCTGTCACACGTATTGTGATGATGTCACCGGCCTTTGACACCGTACAGTCATATATCGTGCGGACTGTGGTCTGTGCCTGCGAGTTTGCCGAGCAGAAGCTTGCAAAATCATGCTCTCCTATGAGATATTTTGCAGCCTCACTCATCTTTTCTGTGTCAAGCGGATAATGATAGAAATATGTGTCAAGCCTGCGTGTCGGATTTCTGAACCTCGCATTTAATATGCGGTATTCATAGGTTTTACGGCTCTTTGAGAAGCGTGGATGAAAATCATCGCTTACCTCACAGGAATCGACCACCACTATATCCTCCGGCAGCTTCTGATTCAGTGCATACGATATCTTTTCCGCCGGCATGCGGGTATTGGTGTCAAACATACACACATTTCCAAGTGAATGCACTCCCGCATCGGTGCGGCTTGCTCCTGTCACCTTTATATCCTCCTTTAACAGGCGGCTCAGGTGCTCGTTTAATACCTGCTCAATTGTTATGCCGTTTGGCTGTATCTGCCAGCCGCAGTAATTTGTGCCATCGTAGGCTACAATCATTTTTACACGCATATATCTCTCCTGTTATGGCTGCACTATCTATTTCACTATCTGAAAATAAGATTGCCCAGATTCACCGGCAGAAAGATTCTAAGCACTATCACAACCGCTAAAAACGCAAATATGAAAAGATATGCTATTTTATCGTCCTTTTCATATACGAGCGGCTTCATCTTTGTCCTGCCCTCTCCACCATTGTAGCATCTGGCCTCCATGGCCATTGCGAGGTCATCCGCACGCCTGAAGGCCGATACGAAAAGCGGCACTAAAAGAGGCACCATGCTCTTTGCTCTTTTTATGATATTTCCATGCTCAAAATCAGCTCCTCTTGCCATCTGTGCTTTCATTATTTTGTCCGTCTCCTCAATAAGGATTGGAATAAAACGAAGCGCTATCGACATCATCATGGCTATCGGATGCACCGGAACATGTATTTTGTTTAAAAAGCCCAGTGATTTCTCAAGACCGTCCGTGAGCTGGTTTGGTGTGGTGGTGAGTGTCATGAGCGAGGTTCCTATAATGAGCAGCACAAGTCGTATCATCATGGTTGCTGCATTTATCAGTCCGGTGTCAGAAATGTGCAGTATACCGTACTCCCAGATTGTGTACTCTCCCTGTGTGAAAAACACGCTGAAGCATGCTGTAAAAAGCAGCAGTATTATAATGGATTTGAGTCCCTTTACCATGAACTTAAAGGGCACCTTCGAAATCTTTATAACTGCGGCAAGCGCGGCAACTATAAACAGCACACCGGCTATTCCCTTGTAGGAAAACAGCGCAATAATATATATAAGTGTTGCGAAAAGCTTTACTCTTGGGTCCAGTTTATGTATTGGCGACTGAGCCGGATAATACTGGCCTATGGTAATATCACGAATCATTTTTGTATTCCTTCCTCATAATTTGTATCAAAATGTCAGCATTGGTGAACTATTTAAAGGCTTTTAGTATTGAGTCCCTCGCCTCTGCAACTGTCGTTGCCGAAAGGTCAACCGGTATACCCTTTTCCGCCAGATCATGCATCAGATATGTGACCTGCGGTGCTGCAAGTCCGACTGCCTCGAGCTCCTTGTAGTGTGAAAATACCTCCTTCGGCACTCCGTCAAACATCACCTCTCCTGAATTCATAACAATGATGCGGTCCACATACTCCGCAACATCCTCCATGCTGTGTGATACGAGTATGATTGTGATACCCAGATCCTTTTTCATCTGTAAAAGCAGTCCCAGTATCTCATCTCTGCCCGCAGGATCCAGTCCCGCTGTCGGCTCATCGAGTATGAGTACGTCAGGATGCATTGCAAGTACTCCAGCTATGGCCACACGCCTTTTTTGTCCTCCGGACAAATCAAACGGCGGCTGATAGTAGAGATCCTCCGGAAAATGTACATTCTGCAGTGCCTCATAGGCTCTTAGCTCCACTGTTTTCCTATCGAGCCCCTGATTTTTCGGTCCAAAGCATACATCCTCAAAGTTGGTTGTCTCAAAAAGCTGATGCTCCGGATACTGGAACACCATCCCCACCTTGTGACGCAGCTTGCTTAAATCATAATCATTGTCATATATATCCTGTCCATTGTAGTATATATGACCGCTTGTCGCCTTCAAAAGGCCGTTCATATGCTGGATAAGTGTGGATTTTCCCGAACCGGTGTGACCGATTATTCCGATAAACTCTCCATCATTTATCTCAAGGCTTACATCCTTAAGTGCCTGCACCTTGTAGGCTGAGTCGGCACTGTAGCAATAGTTTATGTGATCTAGAATTATTGACATATTTTCTCCCGCCTATCTGTTTTTCAGCGCAACAAGCGCATTTACAAGCTCTTCTCTCGTCAGGATTCCATCAGGTATATCAAGCCCTGACTTTTTGAGCTCATCGGCTACCAGTGTCACCTGCGGCACATCAAGCCTGTGCTCCTTCAGCTCGTCCACCCTTGAAAAAATCTCACGCGGTGTGCCGTCCATGACCACCCTGCCCTTTTCCATGACATAGACATGGTCTGCGCCGACCACCTCCTCCATGTAATGGGTGATGAGAATGATGGTCACACCCTTTTTCTTATTGAGCTCATGGGCTGTGGCTATGACCTCCTTGCGGCCGTTTGGGTCAAGCATGGCTGTAGGCTCGTCAAATACTATACATTTTGGCTCCATTGCCACAACTCCCGCGATTGCCACACGCTGCTTCTGTCCTCCGGAGAGCTTGTTCGGTGAATGTGTGCGGTACTTTGTCATACCGACAGCCCTTAGCGCATAATCCACGCGCTGCCAGATTTCATCTGTCGGCACACCGATATTCTCAGGTCCAAAGCCCACATCCTCCTCCACGACATTGGCGATAATCTGATTGTCGGGATTCTGGAAAACCATACCTGCACTTTTCCTGACAGGTATGACATTCTCTTCCTTTGACACATCCATGCCATCCACCCATATGGTGCCGTCGCTCGGCGCAAGAAGTGCATTGATATGCTTTGCAAGAGTTGACTTTCCTGAACCATTATGACCGAGGATTGCAATAAACTGTCCCTCTTTTATGTCGAGGTTTACGTTGTCGAGTGCTGTAGTGATTGACTCTACATTGCCTTCCTCGTCTCTTCGTATAAATTCATGTACTAATTTGCTTGTTTTAATTATGCCCATTTCTTTTTCCTAAAAATCTACCGTATTTACAATTATCATAGCTGTTAAAGCCCAAATAGCTGCCAAAAATATGCGCTTTGCCGCTTGATTTAGTCATCCCAGCTCAGGTGATGAAGCTCTCCCTCAAGCCTCATATGATCAAAATTATTCTGTCTCAATGCCTCGTAGAGCACGATAGCTACTGAATTTGACAGATTAAGTGACCTTGTCTCACCTATCATCGGTATCCTGATGCACTCATCCGGATGCTCCTTTAGTATCTCCTCCGGAATGCCTGCGCTTTCCTTGCCAAACATAATATAGCAGTCGGGCTCAAAATGAGCATCAGAGTACACATGTCTGCCCTTTGTTGTCGCATAATATATCTTTGCGCCCGGATTTTTCTCAAGGAAATCCTCCCAGTCCACATAGGTGGTGACGTCGAGGTCCTTCCAGTAATCCATTCCGGCTCTCTTTAGTGCCTTCTCTGAAAGTGAGAATCCAAGCGGCTCTATAAGATGAAGCCTCGTGCCTGTCGCGACGCAGGTTCTTCCGATATTTCCTGTATTTGCCGGAATTTCCGGCTCATGTAACACTATGTTAAGCTTTGCCATTTTGTCTCCTGTCAATTTAAACTATTTATTATCCATCCCGGCGCGAAGCTCTGTGACAAACTCCTCAATGCGGCCGAGCGCCTCCTTTAAATCATCAAGCGAATATGCATATGATATACGTAAAAAGCCTTCACCGCACTCTCCGAATGCAGTTCCCGGAACCACGGCAATCTTCTTGCAGTTTAGAAGCTTTGTGGCAAACTCATCGGATGTCATGCCAAACTCCTTGATGCTTGGGAACGCATAAAAGGCTCCGAAAGGCTCAAAGCACTTAAGCCCCATCTCCTTAAAGCGGTGAAGCACATAGCGTCTGCGGCCGTTGTATTCCTCCCTCATCTGTGCAACATCCTCATCGCCGTTTTTCATAGCCTCGACAGCCGCATACTGGCTCGTGGTCGGCGCACACATGATTGCAAACTGATGAATCTTTAGCATCTGCTTTAAAATGGTCTCAGGTGCACACGCATATCCAAGCCTCCAGCCTGTCATGGCATATGCCTTGGAAAAACCGTTTATAAGCACTGTGCGCTCCTTCATTCCCGGAAACGATGCTATAGATACATGCTTATCCACATATGTAAGCTCAGAATAAATCTCGTCACTTATCACAAACAGATCATGCTCCTTAACCACCCGAATAATTGCTTCAAGGTCTGCTTTTTCCATGATAGCGCCTGTAGGGTTATTAGGGAAAGGCATGATAAGTATCTTTGTCTTTGGAGTGATAACAGCCTCAAGCTCCTCGGCTGTCAGCCTGAAATCATTTTCCTCCTTGAGCTCCACAATCACAGGTGTGCCTCCTGCCAGAACAGTACATGGCACATATGAAACATAGCTTGGCTGTGGGATAATCACTTCATCTCCCGCATCGAGCATGGCGCGCAGTGCGATATCTATAGCCTCGCTGCCGCCGACAGTTACCATTATCTCTTTGTTGTAATCATATGTCATGCCGTATCTTCTGTCGAGATATCTTGCAATCTCAACCTTTAACTCCTTGAGTCCGGCATTTGAGGTGTAGAAGGTGCGTCCCTTTTCAAGGGAATATATGCCCTCATCCCTGATATGCCACGGTGTGTCAAAATCAGGCTCACCTACTCCGAGCGAAATCGCATCCTTCATCTCGCTCACTATATCAAAAAACTTACGGATGCCCGATGGCTGGATAGTCTTTATTGTACTGGATAAAGGGTCTCTCATTATGACATAATTCCCCTTTCATCGGATTTGACAGGTGCCGCCATGATAGTTCCATGGTCCTTGTATTTCTTCAGAATAAAGTTTGTCTTTGTCGAAAGCACCTGATCCAGTGTAGAAAGCTTATCTGTCACAAACTGTGATACCTCGCGCAGAGTCTTGCCCTCGAGTGTGACCATGAGGTCGAAGCCGCCTGAAATAAGGTATACAGACTTCACCTCAGGATAGTTGTATATACGCTCGGCAATCTTGTCGAAGCCCATGCCGCGCTGTGGTGTCACTCTGACCTCTATCATGGCTGTGACCTTCTCAAGGCCTGCCTTGTCCCAGTCAATAAGTGTGTGATATCCGCAGATGACATTCTCCTGCTCCATAGCAGCAATCTCGTTTGCCACACTTGCCTCATCCACACCAAGCATGATTGCAAGCTCCTTCAGGTTTATCCTGCTGTTTTTCTCTATAAATGTTAATATCTTTTCTCTCATGATATATAGTCTCCTGATTGTTACTGTTCAGACGCAAGCTTGACACCACGCTGTCAAGCTATGCGCCATAGTGTTAATTATTGAGTGATTCAAATATATTAGTTGAAAACCTTGTATATCTCGTCAGTCTGGGCAGTCTCCAAAAATCGTCTCTCCTCGCCGGAAATCAGCACTCTGTCGTTTGAATCGGTTGTGGCACCGACTATAACAGCATTTTGTCCTGTTTTCTCAAGCGCTCTGACCACGCGGGTACCATCTGCAGCTATGATTATCAGACTTCCTCCTGACAAAAGCTTATACGGGTTTATGTCAAAAAATTCACTTATTTCAATCGTATCCTGCCTGATAGGGAGCTTCTTTAAATCGATGTCAAGACCAATTCCCGAAGCCTCTGCCATATCCCAGAGTGCTCCAAAGATGCCTCCCTGCGAAGCGTCATGGATTGCCGCCACACCGGCGCCAATCGCGGATGCAGCCTCCCTTGCCGCGGAAATATGGTCTATATATGCTGCTGATTTATCTATAAATGCCTTGGAAAATCTCGTTTCAAGCTCGGCTCTTTTCTCATTTGCAAGAATTGCGGTGCCCTCAAGCCCCACATAGCCTGTCACTATTACGTCCATGCCCGGTGCTGCTGCCGATGATGGTGTAAGCGCCTGCTCACAGGCCTCACCTATTGCTGTAACTGTCACCACGATATTCTTCACCGCACGGCTCACCTGTGTATGCCCACCAAGCACCACAATGCCTGCTTCCTCACATACAGCATCAATCGCTCTCACCGTCTCACGAAGCACGGCTTCGTTTTCTGTGGTAGGTACAAGCAGTGCCAGCTCTATCCCAACAGGACTTGCCCCCATGGCATAAATATTGTTCAATGCATCATAAACTGCGCAGTTAGCACGCACATGCTTATCCGATACATCAAGTGTGAACGTCTGGGTAGCAGTAACTAACTTAGTTTGGCCGCCTGCCTGCATGGAAATCACCGCACAGTCCTCACCTACTGCCGGTTTAAAAAGTATTCTGTCGCTTTTGGTATGAAGTTGTTTTAAGACAGAGCGCTTTAAAACCGACTCTGATATTTTACCGTTTTTCATGTGTTTTCCTGTTCATAATAATAATATGTTTTGTATACTGTTGCAGCCCGGTGCATTGATTGCAAATAACTACATCAGAAACAACTATCTGCGGGCATTTACTGCGTCTGTGCTCCCTGTGTCTGTCCTGCAGGCTGCTGTGTCTGGGCGCCCTGTGCCTGCCCTGCTGCATTCTGGTCTGTCTGCTGCGGCTGCGTGCCCTGTGTCTGCCCTGCCGCATTCGGATCTGTAGTCTGGGGCTGCGCGCCCTGTGTCTGCCCTACCGCATTCGGATCCTGTGTCTGAGTCTGTGCTGCCTGTGCCTGTGCCGCCGCGGACGCAGCAATGGATTTAACCGAGCCCTCATCATTAGCCGCTGCCGCCGCCTGAAGCTGCGCAACAACCTCCGCTGATGCTCCTGCTGTGCCAACCGTCACGATTTTTGGTGATGACTTGTACTTGCTGTTGTTGAATACCTCATCACTCTGCACTGCACCATCGACTGTGACCGTCTTCCAGAGCCTTGCTGTAAGTCCCTTGTGCGCAGACTGCTCAGTGTGGAAATAGCCAATCGGATGACCTGCATCAAACTTAAACTGCGTAACCGGATCCTCCTCGGAAATCGTCTCACTCCTGAATGAAATTTCCCTGTTTGCCGGTCTCGTCTCCACTCCGTACACATTGAAGGTGATGACTCCACCACTGCAATATCCCTCTATATACACCGGATTGTCCAGATTATTTTTAAACTTAAGATCCTTGTAGGTACCTGCGATTGCCGCATCGTCAGATGGCTTTACGTAGTTTACTATCATGGAATGGTTGTAGCGCTGCACTATCTCAAGCTCAGCCCTTATAACCGCATTGTAGAGTGTGGTAGCAACCTGACACACGCCTCCGCCTACCGAGTCCACTACCTGACCGTTCTCGTATGCGCCTGCCATCTGATAGCCGTTGTCAGTTGTGATAGGGCTGATAGCCTCGTAAACCGAGAACTGCTCACCCGGATATATGACACTGCCGTTTATCAGGCTGCACGCGTTCTTTACATTGGCTGCACGCCCTGCTGCCGAGCTGCTGAAATCTGTAGAAAAGCCTCCCAGATTATCCTTAATCTTTGAGAGCTCCTCCTTTGAGCCCCTCGGCTGAACCGTATTTGTGACCAGCTCTATCTCATTCGCCGAACCATCCCAGCTATTCTGCAAAAAATCATTTATAGCATAGACAGATTTTACCACATCAACCTCTTTGCCTTCCTGCCCCGGGACAAAATCGAAGCTGTCACCGTTTCTCTGCAGCGAATTGTTAACTGCCTTTATATTGAGCTCGTCGCTCTTGTCATAAATCATATTTGCGGTCTTTTGTTTATCAACCGACAGATACATATTGACGGCAACATTGCCCTTTTTGAGTTCCTCTGACTCCACAAATCTGTCAATCAGGCTGCCCTCATGGCACACTGAAAGAGCCTCGTCCGCCGCTGCATCAGTGTCCGCCGAAACAGACATTTCCTGTGCTGTTGCATCAAATGAACCATTGGCGCCCTTTAATGAAAAGGATGTATCCTTTATGCTGTCAACATAGGCATCAACTGCTTTTTTTGCTTCTTCCTTTGTCATACCGCCTACATCCACACTGCCAATGCACACACCCTCTGTAATTGTCTGTACCTTTGCCTTCTTTGTGCCTGACGAACCGCTTGCATATGCACTTACCATGCCTGATGCTGCCACAAGCACAAATGCCATTGTACCCAGTAATAATGCTTTTTTATTAATCTTCATTTCCGTTTCCTTTTCCTGAGGCTGTTAAAAGCGCCCCTGTCATCGCTTAACTGAACTGCATTTTATATCATATTATCATATTTTTTCCATATTTCAAGAAAAGCTATACAAGACTTGACACAAATGTTGTCACAAGCATCGCTGCTATAACCACTATTATCACTATAGCAACCACCTTCTGATTTCTTTTTTTATTAAAATCGTACATGCTATTCACCTCTGTTCAAAAATGAGTTATACTATTTTCATATATGAGAAAGGATTTTCCAACATATGATTCCAATTTGTCTAATTTTATTCATTTTATTTATTGCAGTGATTACTTTTGCCATAAAGAGAGCTGATTCTGCCCAGGCAAAGGTCACCGAGGAGTTCTGGGAAAAGGAGCGTAAGGCCAACTCAACCCTCCGCGGAGATACCACTGACCTGTGTTATATTACCATACCGGAAAAGTTTTTTCCATTAAATAATGATAAAATAAATGATTTAAGGGATAAAACCCTTGTCAATCTCACCGGAATGACAAACACTGATTTAAAGCTTAAATATGGCATTCTCAATTTTAAAAAGCTGTCTGAATATGATGATAATTTCACGAAATTTGTTTCAATGCTGCCGGACTATTACAATAGGCTTAAGGAAGCAGGCTATGAATCGCTGGCCAATGAGCTGCTCGAATTTGCAGTGGAGCAGGGTGCCGATTCAAAGAACGTATACAGTCTGTTAGCCAACGCCTTCATCAGCATGTCAAAAGCTGACCGGCTTGCAGAGCTTATCGAGAAAGCAAAACAGCTCAATTCTCTTTCAAGGGATGGAATCGTTTCTATGCTTGAGAGCCTACAGGCTGATGCCGCCCCGGCCGATAATTAATTTGCGTTATAGCTTATTTGGTTGCAGCTCATTTTCGTTATAGCCTATTGTATTATATCTTATTGTATTGAAACTTATTCCGAGCCATCCACACACATATTAATATACTTACTGCGATATTCATCGTACAGCCTTGAGGCCTGGCTTCTGGTCAGGTTATCCCACGATATGACATCTGCTATCCCATACTCAGCCATCAGCTCCTTTAGCTGTCTGACCTGATGTGCTGTGGCAGGTGTCTGTTTTTTTGCCTTGTATACAAGTGGCTTTGACTCCACCGGCTCACCCTTTTCATCCATCAGTGCAAGCAGCTTTTCAAATATCTGCTTTGTCTCTATCGCATCATCGAGCGCCCTGTGGGCATTTCCCCTGCTCACACCAAAATACTCACACAAATCCTCCAGCTTCTTCGACTGCTCAGCAGGCAGACATTTTCTGGCTATTTTCAGAGTATCATATGCATTTAGCGAGAGGGTTCGCTTGTGATTTACCGCCCACTGCTTTAAAAAGCTGTAATCAAAGGTCACATTCTGCCCGAGTATGATATCATCTCCGATAAAATTAAGCAGGTTATCCACAGCCTCATCCATATCTGCCGCGTTTTCCACATCACTGTCGGTGATTCCCGTTAATTCCTGCACACGCTGTGGAATATGCTGCTTCGGATTTACCAGTGTGGATATCGTATCCACTATCTCGCCGCCCCTCACACGTGCCGCACCTATCTCTATTATCTTGTCATTTTTAGCTGAAAGCCCTGTCATTTCCAGGTCAATCACCGTGTAATTTTTTATATTATCTATGTTGCTCATTTTTCTTAGTCCGTAAACCTTTCCGGCTTTTAACACTATAGTCATTTCGCGTTACTGTTATTCTATATACTCCACCAGCGCCTGGTGGTCAAGCGGGTCTCTCATGTCGTAGTGGAAAAGCGCCCACACCGGCTCCTTATGATACTCTGGCAGCTCATCCAGCTTGCGCGTGTGCTTGTCCGGAAAAACATAGTGGAACGGTTCCACATGCGACAGCTTTCCATTCTTACAGTATGCATGTGTCATGTGCTTGAAGCTTCCTATATCTGTGGCCCACACCGGGCGGCTCTTGCAGTTCTCACGATAGTACAAATCAAAGATGAGTGACTCCTGAATCATGCTGTAAATCTGCGCATTTTCATCAAAATCAGTATTATCTCTATCTATGGCATGTTCGTCACAATCAGTGTTATCTCTATCTACGGCATGTTCGTCACAATCAGTATCATCTCTATCTCCGTGATTTTCGGATAATCCCACAGAAGTCATAGCATCGCTGTCATGGCAATGCAGGTATAAAGCCATAAACTCAAGCAGTATCTCACACCTTCTGATGCGCGAATGGCTCATTCCAAAATAGCCGTTCGCCTCATAAAAATCTCCAAGCTCCTGAAAAAACTCAAACGCACTGTCAAAAATACACTCCATGAGCTTCATCGTAATCTCAAACTGTCCGCTGTTGTAATACACCTCAAGCATATCCTCGACGCGCTTAATCTTTATCACATCATCAAACGAAAGCCACTTCGTGGACATTACCTCATACGGTGGCTTGTCATGGTAGACAATACCATATTCTGCGGCATGCTCAAACATGTACGAACCCTTGAGTACCTTTAAGAATCCAAGCTGCAGCTGGTTTGGCTTAAGCTCATAAATCTCATCAAAGGAACGCCCAAAGCTGTCATAGTCCTCGTATGGCAGCCCTGCAATCAGGTCCAGATGCTCATGGATATTGTTGCCGCTTTGAATGAGCCTCACAACCTCCTTAAGCCTCTCAAGCTTCATAGTCCTGTGAATCTCCTTAATCGTGACCTCATTGGTGGACTGCACACCGATTTCAAGCTGTATCAGCCCCGGCCTCATATCAGAAATCAGCTCAAGCTCCTCCTGATTCAGCAGATCCGCTGATATCTCAAAGTGAAAGTTTGTCACACCATTGTCATTCGCCTTTATAAAGCGCCACAGCTCCATGGCATGAGCATGATTGCAGTTGAAGGTTCTGTCCACAAACTTAATCTGTGGCACCTTCTGGTCTATAAAAAACTTAAGCTCTCTTTTGACAATCTCAGTATCCCTGAAACGCAGTGTCTTGTCCACCGATGACAGACAGTAGCTGCACGAAAACGGGCATCCCCTGCTGCTCTCATAGTAGATGATGCGGTTTGAAAAATCATCGAGAGTATCATAGCAGAATGGGATTTCACTCATGTTTTTGATTGGGCGGGGACTTGTAAATACTATTTCATCCGCTTTGCAGTCTGCGTTGTTCACACTTGTTCTATTACTTGTACTATTACCTGTGCTGTTTTTTCTGAAAGCAATGCCTGCAATATCACTCAGCTTTCTTTTATGCGCATAGTAGCCACACAGCTCTCTAAAGGTATCCTCTCCCTCGCCTATCATCACACCATCTATGTATGGATTTTCCCTCAGAAATGCCTCCACCTCGTAAGACACCTCAGGGCCTCCAACCCATATCGGCACTGACGGACAAAGCTTTTTATACTCGCGTGCAATATCAGTCACATAATCAATATTCCATATATAGCACGAAAAACAGAGTACGTCGGGCTTTCTCTTATAAAGCTCCTCAAGAATGTAATCCTTCTGATTGTTTATCGTGTATTCCGCAAGCTCCACAGCATCCCTGTACTCCCCGGCACAGGCGCGCAGTGAGTAAACTGCGAGGTTTGAATGTATGTATTTTGCATTGATTGCTGTCAGTAAAATATTCATGGTTTCTCCTTAAAAAATGACCCTTGAATGTAGACTTTATGCCACATTCAAAGGTCTGCTTCGTATTATTGCAGCATCGACATATTAACAAGTCTGTCATACATGCCGCTTGCAAACAGCACCATCATGCCAATCGTGCAGATGACCGACAGCACAAAGCCTATTATCGATGTAATCATACCGGCAGTTGCTATTGCATTGTCATACTGCTTTGCCTTTTTTGACATTTTGGAAGCAAGCATGCCGACAATTCCAAGTCCCATCAGATATCCAAAAAACGAGAAAATAATACTGCAAATACCAAGCACCAGTGAAACCACTGCAAGCTTAGCACCCTCTCTCTCGTCATCTATGATAGTCTCATTATTGTAGAGCATCTCAATACGGATACGCCTTGACTTACGCAGCATAACAACCATAGGAATACCGAGCACGATAAACGCGATACAGTTCATTGCCGAAAACTCATTAATCCTGTCGGCCACTCCGCCTCCCTCAAATATTCCCGATGATAAAAGACCTCCCATATCTACAACAGTATGGAAAATGGCAAGCATCCAGAAATTACGTGTAGACGCGTATATCATGCAAAACAGCACACCCATGAGGCCTGCTGAAATAACCTGTATCAGACAACTGCTGAACTTAACCCCTGCGCCCATATTGGAAAAATGCATCAATCCAAACAGTATGCCTCCCAAAACTACGGCTCCTGTGATTCCACCTTTCGTCTTTGGAAAAGCTCTCAGCAACAGGTTAAACACTACGCCTCTGAACACCAGCTCCTCAACGAGCCCCACAAGGCAGACCGCAATAAAGAAAAAGATGATGTTGTAAAATGCCTTCACATCACCATGCTCGCTCAAAAAGCACAAATATATACCTGAAACAACAGCATACAGACAATAAACTATGAAAAAACCACCTGTGTATAAGCTTCTTGTCCATCCTGCTGCATTTTCCTTAAAGATATCCCACAGCCCGAATATATATGTGATGCCAAGAAAAATAACTAAAATAACGGTCTCCACAATAGCCTGCAGCAGATAGTCATCCGTCTTTTCCATGCCTGGAATCAGTCCCAGCACTTTTCCGCTCCACTGCAAGGTTGCAATAAAAATAAAAACTGCAAGAATAGCAAATATTATATTTGCCGATGCCGAAAGGTTTCTCAATTTCTGTTTCATAACTTTAAATCTCCTCATTTGCGTGTTATTAAGTATGAAAATATTCTATAGCATTTACTTTGACATTGCAAGCAAAGTATTTCATACTTCAATGGACAGCAAAAAAGCCCTATTCTTACGAACAGAGCCCTATGCATTATTTTGCACTTACAAGTCTTACTATCACATCAATTCCAGCCGCCCAAAAGAGTATCGCCCCCACGATATATACCTTTGTCTTCTGCTCAAAACCGAAGTGGTATCCTGTGTAAATGCCTGCCACTATACAGATGACAGTGAGCAGCGCCACCATTATCATAATGGTGAAAAGTCCGGTACCGAGGAATCCGAATGCTATTCCTGCAAGAACCGTATAAAATGCGGTGATTCCTGCTATCATTAACACTCTTTTCATGTCAAGCTGCGCCTGACAATGCTCCTCAATCCTTTCGTTTCTTATAGCCTTTCCTATAAGCCTGATCCCCAGTCCTATCAGTATTCCGATAGAAATTATCTCTCCTAAAAGTGCTTCATCCTTCACCGAGTATTTCCCATTAAGAAAGTTTGACAGGAAATACCCGATGTACATTGCTAACAACTGGCAAACTGCAACTATGAAGCAAATGGCTGTAAGCTGTTTCTTATTTACTTTCTGGATCAGGGATCCCTGACATTCCATCGCAACGAAAATCTCAAGCGAGCTTCCCGCCACGATTAACAGATATTCTATCCAGCCCATTTTTGCCTCTCCCTAATGTACAAACATCCTTTAATTAATTATTTGTCGCTATCTGCCTTAGCATCTATTGAAGCTAATTTATATATGAACTTAACGCTGCCCGTCTGTCCATCAGCGATTGCTGAGTATGTCTGATATTCCTCACCTGCGTCAATTACTGCCTGAAGCTTGTCGGTGAATGGCTTTAAGTCGCCGTTGTATGCGTCGAGAATCTTGTTGATTCCCTCCTCATTGAACTGTACCATACCGTCTGCAAGTGTGTGTGCACCCTCTGAAAGTGTCTTAGAGCCTGTTGTGAGCTGGTCAACACCTGAAACTATCTGATTTGTTCCATCTGCAAGCTGTGAGGCTCCGCTGTTGAGCTGTGCATTGTTCGCTACAAGTGTGTTTGAGCCGTCTACAAGCTGCTTGATACCGCTTGTAAGAGTTGGTACTGAGTTCATGAGTGACTGTGTTCCGGCTGAAAGCTGGCTTGCTCCGGCATTGAGCGCTGTTGCTCCGGCATTTAATGTATCGTTGTTTGCAACTAATGTATTTGAGCCATCCACAAGCTGCTTGATTCCACTTGTAAGCGTCGGTACTGAGTTCATGAGTGATTGTGTTCCGGCTGAAAGCTGGCTTGCTCCATCATTGAGTGATGCTGCTCCGGCATTTAATGTATCGTTGTTTGCTGTAAGCTTTGCTGCTCCGGCACTAAGCTGAGCTGTACCATCCTTTAAGTTTGCAACACCTTTGGTAAGCTCTGGTAATTTTTCTGCCAAGACCTTAGCGCCTTCATTTAGCTTTGTTGCACCACTCACCAGACTCTCTCCACTCTCCTGTTTTGCATTAATCTGGTCTGAAATATTTTTCTTTGTAGAATCAATTCCGGTAATTACAGCCTCCTGTGCTCCGGTTTCAGCCCCCGTTTTTGCTGCGTCTGCAACAGATGTTCCAACTGCATCCTTTGAGCTGCTTGCTACTCCATCTAATACCTGTGTAGCCATAGTTTTTAACTGACTGTCAGTATTGCTTGTAGATAATGCTTTAACATCGTTATCATAATCTTTGCCTGAAGCCTTATATATTGCTTTTATTGCTGATTCTCTTGAACCCAACTGATCTTCATACTTTTTAACCAAAGCCTCACCTGCCTGTTGTACAACAGTGGCTTCAATCTGTTGTTTAACCTGTGCTTCAACTGTTGAATATATCATATTATATAAAGTTTTATTAGCCTTAAGGCTCTCAACAGTTTTTTCAACACTGCTATCGCTTGTCATTTCGTTATAATACTTATCAGCTGCATATTTCTTTGTATTATTATAACTTGTAGCATTAGTATCATCTGCCAGTTTTGCATCTACTCCTGCTTTTGCAGCTTCCTTATACTTTGCTGCTTCTTCATCAGACATCGGTGCCTTCAAAGCTTTATCTAAAGTATTAATTCCATCTGACAAAGAATTTACACCAGACACAAGAGATGGAGTACTCTGTGCCAACGTGTCTGTGCCACTCTTAAGTGTATCCATACCTGCATCTAAATTGCCTACACCTGCTGCAAGTGTGCTTGCTCCATCCGTATATGATTTCACACCATCCTTAAGTGTTGCACTTCCGCTTGCAAGCTGGCCTGCTCCGCTATTAAGCTTATCTGCTCCATCAACTAATGCACCTGTACTGTTTCCAAGTGTATTCAGTCCACCATTGAGTGTGCTGGCTCCATCTGTATACGTCTTAAGTCCATCCTTAAGTGTTGCACTTCCGCTTGCAAGCTGTCCTGCTCCACTATTAAGCTTATCTGCTCCTGACACAAGGGCTCCTGTACTGTTTCCAAGTGTATTCAGTCCACCACTTAATGTACTAACACCATCAGTATATGTCTTAAGTCCACTCTTCAGTGTGCCAACTCCTGATGCGAATGTGCCGAGCTTGCTCTGCAATGTTGAAAGTCCGTCAGCAAGTGTGTCGGTACCCTCTGCCAGTGTCTTTGAACCATCCTGAAGCTGTGTTGAGGCATCCTTTAAGTCATTTATCATGTCATCGAGGTCTGATGTGTCAATTCCGTCTGTGCTTACATAATCAGATGCGTTTACCACGAAGGTCATGGCTGCAGGCATTGAGAAATTCTCCACATCTGCTGTCATTTCCATGTATTCAGGGATATTTACATCGCCATCGAGGTCTTTGTCCTTGATTCCGAGGCTGTCCTTTAAGCCCGGAAGTGCATAGCCGAGCACTACGCTTGATGAGTCGCTTACCTCAGCCTTGCCGTTTGTCACTTCGATATTCTCGAAGCCATCACCGAGTACAAGTCCTGTTATTGCTGCAAATGGTACGGAAACTGTCTGCTTCTCGCCGTTTACTGTCTCTGTATATGATGTGGTATTTGTGTAGTCAAAACGGATTTTGACCTTTCCTGATTTTCCTGCAAGGTCCTCAGGTGAGATTTCTTTTCCATCGAGGTAGTATGTAACCTTCTGTGTTACAGGTGGCTCTGCTGTGGCTGTGCCCTGATAGTATATGTCCTTGCCGCTGGCCTGCCATGTGAGCTTATCACCGCTTTGAGTGAACTTTTCCTTGCCCTTTACGTTCTCGATATCCGTAAGGTTTGAAGCATCCTCCAAGGTGTCCTTTTTGTCTTTATTTTTAAGGTGATCTACTACGATTGTTTTGTTTACGTTGCCGTTTGCATCTGAGATGAGGTATACGCTCTCGTCCTTGTCTGCATCGTTATCCTTTAATGATACGCTGTCCATGAGCTTCTCTGCTATGTCATCCGCGTCCTTGCTGCTTCCTGTTGTGCTGTCTGCCTCGGCTGTGACTGCTGTGCTGTCCTTCTCGGCAAAAACTGCTGTTGCTCCGATTCCTGTACCTACAAGTGCTATTGTGAGGACTCCGGCTACAACACGGACAATATATTTACTTTTTAACTTTTCTTTCAATTCTGGTAATTTCATGTCTTATTCCTCCTGATTTTGTTTTTGAGGTCATATTTTTATGTTATGAGGGCCAAAAAGTATTTTATCCCTCATTTATGATTAATCAGATTACTAAGCTGTCAGGTTCTTGTTTTTAAAGCCTGCGCTTGTGGCACATATTACTTTGTCAAAAACCATAAACATTGACGGAAGTATAAATACTACTACAAACATACTGATGATTGCGCCTCGTGCAAGCAGTATACAGATAGAACTGATCATATCAATGTTTGAATAAAGTCCTACACCAAAGGTTGCGGCGAAGAAGCAGAGTGCACTGACTATAACTGAGTTCGTCGAATCTGCAAGTGCCTTTGTGATTGCCGGCTTTTTGTCCATTCCGGTGTATCTGTTCTTTCTGTACTTTGTGGTCATAAGTATCGCATAGTCAACCGTTGCACCAAGCTGTATGGTTCCGATTACGATGCTCGCGATAAACGGAAGCTTCGTTCCTGTAAATCCCGGAATTCCCATGTTTACAAAGATCGCAAACTCGATGACCGCTACAAGTATGATTGGAAGCGATACCGATTTGAATACTATGAGGATGATAAGGAATATCAATACGATTGATACCGCACTTACACGCTTGAAGTCTGTATCTGTGATAGTGATAAGATCCTTTGTACAAGGTGCCTCACCTATAAGCATTGCGTCCTCGCTGTAATTCTTTACTATCTTTTTAATCTCTGTAATCTGGTTGTTTACCTCATCAGATGCTGTCGCATATTTTGATGAAACAAGCATCATCTGGTAATCACCGTTTTTGAATATCTCCTTTGCCTCATCCGGCACCATATCATCCGGTATGGTAGGTCCGAGTATTGAGTCAAGCGATACCGCAAGCTTTACTCCATCGACCTTATTGATATCATCTATCATGCTTATGCTGTCTGCCTTTGGCATATCGCTCGGCGCGATGATGATATGTGTGGCACCCATAGCATACTCCTTGTCGAGTCTGTCATTGGCCTGCTTACTGTATGCACTGTCAGGCATGGTTCCTGCAAGGTCATAGTAGACCTGATCATGAGTGTATCCATATATTGCCGGGATGAGCACTACGATGAAAATCACTGCAAGTATCTTATAATGATTTGTTACCCAGCTTGCAATCCTGGAAACATCCGGCATAAGAATCTTGTGCTTTGTCTTCTCGATTGCCTTATCACATGCAAGAATCAGTGCAGGAAGGATAGTTACACATCCGATAACTCCGAATACAACGCCCTTTGCCATTACGATTCCCAGGTCAAGTCCAAGTGTAAAGCTCATGAAGCAGAGGGCTACGAAGCCTGCGATTGTTGTGATTGAGCTTCCTGTTACTGAGACAATTGTGTGGGAAATGGCATGTGCCATGGCTCGCTTCTTGTCTCCGTCATATCTGTCTATCTGCTCCTGATAGCTGTGCCACAGGAAAATCGAATAATCCATTGTTACGGCGAGCTGCAATACTGCTGTCAGTGCCAGTGTCAGGTATGAAATCTGTCCCTGTATAAAGTTTGTTCCCAGGTTATAGATAATAGCCATTCCTATGCTTAGGAGGAATAACATCGGAACAATTATTGAGTCCATTGTAATTCCCATTACAAGCATTGAAAGCAATGCTGCTATGATGACATATATTGGAGCCTGCTGTATAACAAGGTTTTTGGTATCGGTATTAACCGCCGCCATTCCTGCAACGAAGCAATGGTTTTTCACCATCTTATTCATCTTGTCAACGGCTTCCATCGTCTCATCCGAACCCATTGTGTCACTGTAGGTGACGAGCATGAGCTGGCTGTTTGCATCCTTGTTGTTGAATGCATCATACACCTCATCCGGAATTGCCTCTCTTGGCAATGTGGAATCAGCGATTTTTCCGTACCAGATGACATCATTTACACCCTTAAGGTCCTCTATGTCATCCGCCAGAGTCTCTATGTCCTGATCCTTCATATCCTCTAAGATCACAAATGACAACGCTCCGGTTCCAAACTCATCTACCATGATATCCTGACCCTTCATAGTCTCTATCTGGCTTGGCAGATAAGAAAGGATATCAAAGTTGATTCTCGTGTTGATAAAGCTGATGCCCGACGGTATAAGCAGAGCAAATGCAACTATCAGTATCAGCACACGATGTTTTACGACTCCTTTTCCAAATTTAATCATTAGATTCACCACTCTTTCTTTTATTCGTATTGAAGTATAAAAAAAAAGACCGAATAAATAAATATTCAATCTCTTCGATTTGTCATGTGAGATATACAAATCCATCAATTTGTATATCCGATATGACACATATATTATATTGTATTTGATTTCTGACACTTTTTCACAGCATTTTCATATTTATATGAACGCATGCCTCTTTATGATTCTGCTTTATGAGCTTGCTTAAGCCGTCATTTTTCCATGGCAATTGTCCTCTACAGCTCACTTAGTATATCATCCATCGAACGCGTAATCAGATACATGTATGCCTCAGCCATCTCCTTCGGCTCAATATCATCCATGCCCTGGGCTATCCAGCCCTCTGTGATAAAGCACAACGACTGCGCATAATATGTAGAAATCACCTCCGGTGTGAGCCAGCGGTATTTGGATTTCTTTCCTGTGCTCTTTTCGCTTATGATATTCATAAACATCTCATAGACGCACTTCATGGCAATCTGATTGAACGTCACAGCGCCCTCCAGCTTTAGTGCTTTCTTGTAAAAAACACTGTTTGCCGAGATATTATTGAGCATCAGCACAATCGCTTCAAAAATCATTCCGGCATTGAGCAGTGGCTTGATGGGCTCAAGCAGCTCGTTTTTGATAATACACTCTATCAGCTCGTACTTGTCCTGAAAATGATTGTAAAACGTAGGGCGGATAACTCCGGCCTTGTCCGTTATCTCTTTAATTGTAATCTTATCGATTGGCTTTTTCGCCGAAAGCTCTATAAGGCTCTCAGCGAGCACCATATCTATTGCATTCTTACCTTGCTGTGTCATTACTCATCAAACTCCATCGTGACAAAGTAGCCCTTCTCAGTCTCCCTCACATCCACGACATCGCCCTCGCGACTTTTGAGCCTCTCGCTGACCACGTAGTTTCCCGACATGGCAATCGCATGCTCTATCGTATAATAATATGAAGTCGGAAGCTTGCTCTCTGTTACCTTCAGATGGTCACCGACCTTGGTAAGTCCGGGTCTCTCCATCTTAAACTCCATCCGACGCATTCTGCCGCCTTTCTGTTACTGCTTAATTGTCCTCTTTTCTGTCCTCGACAAACGTTGCCTCATACTCCTTTTGCTTATTGTAAGCGTTCTCAGCCTTTGTGGCACGGCTTGTAATCCAGATATTGGACACTCCGTTGAAAATCAATATGATTCCGACAACAACAGTGGCTGTCTTCATTACATCAAATGCATTTGTCACGCAGATTATTCCAAAAATCAGACTGATTATTGAAAAAATCAGGCCGACACTCCAGCCTCCGTAACCGTATTTTCTGGCATCCACTGCCTCAATAATGCTCCTGATGCTGTGAAAAATGAGCACCAGACCGATGACTATAGGTATCAGGCTCACCACAACCTTTGGCTGTACCAGAAACCATATACCCACTGCTAAAACCACAAGCCCCAGCATCGCTGAAAAACCATTCGTTACTATGCTCAAAAAATAGCTGCACATATAGACCACTCCGATGATGATAAGCACTACCGCAAGCACATTGGCCACAATCGTGAGCACCGAAGCTCTCCATATGATAAATACCAGTCCCAGCGCTATGCAAAGCACTGATGACAATAGAAAATCAGCCTTTATTCTGCCTAAAAACTCCTTCATACGCGACCTCCTTTATATATCCTGCCCTACATTACTTTTCTGATTCTGTTCCTCTGCACTGTTCTTGACCAGGTCAAGAACAGTCTGAAGCTCAGCCCCCTCAACCGGTGCTGCTCCATATCCAAGACGCTTGTGATCTTCTGTAATCTCGGCCAGCTCAGTAGTTTTATCGGCCTTCGCATCAATTACAAAATATCTGCCCTGTGACGCAGCATCATCCCACACGAGATAAGCACGGATTGCGCAGTTTGGAGCCATATCTCTTGTCGGGAAATCAACTCTGGTGACATTAAGCGTATCAGAAATCTGCATAGACATAACAGAGAAATCCTCCTCCATATATGGATACATACGCTTCTGCTGATATGCCTCCTCGTACAGCTCATCTATTAGCTTTTCCTTCTCATCGGCAAGTCGGTCCATGAACTCTTTTCCGCCCTCAAACATCTTTGCCGGCAGGAAAATATGCTCATACTGCATACGCTCGAAGATTACATACTGCTCTGCTGTCATCTGTACAGTCTTGCCCTTTGTCGGTGATGTAGGATGTCCCTCTCTTCTGGCCTTTTCCACTGCCTCAATCTTTTCTACAAGAGGCTTTTTGAAAATCAGATTGTGAGTGAACGGGTTGAATGCGATACCATCAATCTTTAACTCTTTATTTGCCACCATATTGTTGACTGCAAGAAACGGCATATTTACAATGCATGGTGACGGATGATCCTTAGAAAGCTGTGCCTTTGATGTATAAATCGGCAAGAAAGCCTCTCCCTCACCGTTTTTAATAAATAGCGGAATCGGCCTGTTGTTCTCTCCGACATTTGCAGGCACCAAAAATCTGCTCTTAGTGCATTTTTCAATGAGCTTATTGAGTGTCTCCGCCTTTTTGTCGCTTGAATACTGTGTCAGCAGCGCCTCAACCTCCGGGTTTTGCACCTCAAGAGTGAAGGCCGGATCATCCTTTAATTTATTTTTGATTTTATTTTTATTTTTATCCATTTATACTGCTCCTTATATTAAATGCCCGGATTTACATCCAGGCATTATTTTAACACATTTCTTTTATCAACTCAACAATCTTAGTATCTCTTGCTATCCATTCTTTATCAAGAAAAGCGCTGTTGGCCTTTATTATCTCATCCGGCGTAGCCCATGACAGACGATACTCAAGCCTTATCTCGCTGTCTGTCATCTGTGCTGCCACATGCTCGTCCTTCACATCACAGAAATACACGTAGGTGTGACAGTAATATATCTTGTCAGCCTCAAATATATCGCGTCTCTTTTCTATGACCTTGCCGCACTCCCTGATGCTTTCCGGCACGACAAGAAGCCCTGCCTCCTCGCGCACCTCCCGTGCCAACGCCACCTCGTTGGTCTCGCCCGCATCGATGCCGCCGCCCAGTATCTTGTAGTAGCCCTCACCGGCCTGCTGCATGGCAAGCTTTCCGTCTCTGATAATAACCGCGCGCACCGCGAAGCGCTCAAATACCTCCATATCATCGGAATAATTGTGTTTGTTAAATGTATATAGCGTTCTCATGTTTGTCCTCCGTATATGGGCTGTAATCATTCATTAGTATACATGGAAAGTAGTTTTTATTCTACACCATTTGACGGCGAATTGGAATACTATTATTGACCTTTTACCTGCAAAGTAACACCACAGTCTCTATGTGATCTGTATATGGAAAGCAGTCATATGGTGTTACACGCTTCACTGTATATCCATGCTTTGTGAGATACTTTAAATCCCTCGCCAGTGTTTCCGGACCACACGACACATACACCACTCTCTCCGGCGACAGCTTGACAACCGATGATAAAAATGCCTCGTCGCTGCCGGTTCTTGGAGGATCCATTATGACAACATCTGCCTTCTCACCCTTTTGTGCCATCTCGACCATGAATTTTCCGGCATCGTCATTGTAGAAGCGGATGTTTCTGATGTCGTTACGCTTTGCATTGATGACTGCATCGCGGATTGCATCACGGTTTAGCTCGACTCCGATGACTTCACCTGCATTTTTCGCTGTTATGATGCCTATGGTTCCGGTGCCGCAGTATGCATCGATTACACGCTCCTTGCCGGTGAGGTGTGCCTCGTGAATGGCTTTTTCGTATAAAAGCTCCGTCTGTACCGGATTCACCTGATAAAACGAGCCTGGTGAGATGCGGAAGGTGCAGCCACACAGCTTATCCTCTATGAAGCCCTTGCCATAAAGTGTGATGTTTCTGTCTCCGAGCACCATGCTTGTCTTTTTATCATTCACATTGAGCACCACTGTCGTGATATTGGGATGCTTTTTCCTAAGTGCTTTTACGAAATTATTCTTCGATGGAAGTATCGGCGATGCCAGGACAAGCACTACCATTATCTGCCCTGTTGCATAGCCCTTTCTCACGAGCACATGTCTGAGAAGCCCATAGCCGGTGTCCTCATCATAGGTCTTTATCCTGAATGAGCGTAGCATATCCTTTATGTCCCTTATTATCTCATCTGACTCCTGCTCCTCTATCATACAGCTTTCGATATCCACCACATCATGTGTGTTTTTCCTGTAGGCTCCCGCCACAATCTGACCGCGCCTCGTACAGTCAAAAGCTGCATGAACCTTGTGACGATAATAGAGCGGATTTTTCATGCCGACAATCGGCTCCACAAAGCAAAAAGGCTTTAGCAGCTTTTTCATGTATGCCTGCTTGGTTTTTAACTGTTCCTTATATTCTACGCCCTGATAGTCGCAGCCTCCACATTTCTTCGCATACGGACATACGTTATCGCTTTTTGCCCGGCTGCTTTTCTCCTTTAGTCTCGGCTGTCCGTTGGCTTTTTTGTATTTTTTCTCATTACGCGTGGTTTTTCCCCTGTAATTGCCTTGATTTTCCGCCATATCCGTGCTCCTTAAAATCAGCTGTGCTGACTACTTTGTGTATGTATTATATAAATACACATGATTATCTATACAGTGCCATCCGCTTGAAGCGCCTGCTGTCACACATATATATGTCTTTCCGCTTGCTGCCTTCTCATAGCTGACCGCACAGTTGCCGGACTGATTTACAAAGCCTGTCTTTGCACCGATTACCTCGCCACTTGTCATCCTGTCCTCTATTCGGCGCAGGAACAGATTTGATATGTTCAGGTTCTCCGGATGCTGCGGTGTTGCAGCCGTGCTATATGTATGATTTGAAAGTACTGTTTTACAAATGTCATCCTGCATCGCTGCCTGCATGATGACCGCCATATCATAGGCTGTGCTGTAATTGTTCTCATCATATATTCCGACAGGGTTTGTAAAATGTGTGGTCTGACCTATCCCAAGCTCTGCTGCCTTCTGGTTCATCATATCGACAAATACTTCCATGGAGCCTGCTGTATAAACCGCAAGCTGATATGCCGATTCTCCACCTGATGGCAGGATGGTTCCGTTAAACACATCGCGAAGCGGCACCTGCTCACCGTCTAAAAAGCCTGTTGTACTGCAATCATGCACATATGAATAATCTGTGGCTTCTCTTGTAATTGTAACAACCTCGTTGAGCTTGTTTTCTATCACAGCCTGCCTGTCTATTTCGGTGTTTTCATTCTCCGCTGCAGCAATTGCATTTTTCTCAGCCTGCTCTGCTGCTACAAGCACTGTCATAACCTTTGTCATGGAAGCCGGATACATTTTCTCATGTGCATTTTTTCCCGCAACAACTGTGCCGTCCTGCTCATCAATCACTACGGCATAAGAGCTCTCAAGCTCATCTCCGATTGCTGCTGTAGCATCAGACTCCTTTGGCACAAAAAGCTCCTTTGCTTCCTCTGTCTCACTTACCTGCTCAGTCACACCGGTCACATTTTCTGTGGCTGTCCCTGTGTTTTTTGCCTTATTACTGTCTTTTTTTGCCTTATTAAAGCACGATATAACTATTATAATCGCTATAACGACTGTCACAGCCACTATTCCTACAAGCTTAATCTGTGAAGTTCCTGTATTTCGTCTGCGGCGTCTGTAATTTTTTCTGCTATTATTTCTCATATCCAATCCCTATTTCGTTGTAACTATTCATCCCCACGCACATTCGCAAAACCGCACTATACTTGTGCTTTACTGCTGCTTACATGCAATCATGCCGCAACAGCTTTTTGTTCTCAGTGATTCTGAATAATCACATTTCATTTTTATACTGTAACCTATTTAGTATACTCCCTATCCGGAAGCTGTGCAATAATTATCGCAATAAACATGAGCACACATCCAAAAATTTCTCTGCCACCTAGCATCTGGTCCAGCAGAATCCATCCTGCAATCACAGAAACCACCGATTCAAGGCTCATCGCCACCGATGCCACCGCCGGATTTAGGCCCTTTTGTCCGACAATCTGCAGCGTATAGCCCACTCCGCTTGAGAAAATACCGGCATAGAGAATCGGAATCCATGCATCCCATGTGCAAAGCGACTGTGCCCACTGCGCTATACCGCTGGCAGACGGTCCCATATCAGTAAAAATCATCACTATACATGAGCCAAGTCCGGTGACAAAAAACTCAATGCATGAAAGTCTGACCGCATCTACATGTGATACGAAATGGTCTATAACAAGTATCTGTATCGCAAAGCACAATGCCCCTGCCAACAGGAGCAAATCCGAGCCACTAAGTGAAAATGTCCCATTCATGCACAGAAAATACATGCCTATCAGTGCAATAAATACACCTATCCATATTTTAGCTTTGCATTTTCTTTTGAGGAAAATCCCAAGTATAGGCACCATAAGTATATATGTAGCTGTAAGAAATCCTGCCTTGCCGGATTCTGCGCCCATGCTGATTCCAAGCTGCTGCAGGTTGCTCGCAAAGAAAAGTGCTATTCCACAGCAGCTTCCGGCTATCCAAAGCTCTTTCTTTTGCTTTTTGCTTTCAGGTCTGTTTACCGTCAGCTCTTTCTTATCCAGTATTTTTATGACCGGCAGAAGGCAGAGTGCACCAATAAGGAAGCGGATGCCGTTGAATGAAAATGCTCCAACTGCATCCCCTCCCTTTGACTGCGCTACAAAGGCTATTCCCCAGACTATATCTGCCAAAAACAAAATAAAGACATGTCTTGTCTTTGAGGCTGTATTCATTATAATAGTTCCTCCGTGTTATCAAAATCAGAGATATTATATCACCGACTGCCTTAAATTGCATACTTAAATATGCTGTTACATTTCGTTTGTATATAAAATTATACAAAAAAGGAAGATTCTCCTTAGAATCTTCCTCATATGAATTCAAATAGTAATATTTAATTGTTCTTCTTTGCCATAACCAGTGCAACTACCGCAAGAACTGCATTTATCAGACACCAGCCTGCCCATATAGCAAGATCCGAAAAACTTCCATAACCCGCAAATCCGATAATTGCTGCCAATCCAAATAGTACTATGAGTGCGATATTCCCACCCTTGCCTAAGGATTTTCTCGTAGCGATTGAAACAATTCCACCTGCAAGCATAAGAATTGCCACAATTATTCCTGCACTTCCCGATGCCTCACCATTGGCCTCCAATGCATTAGATACTCCTGCAGCGCATGACTGAAATGATACAAAAACAAATAAAATTATTGATAAAATACCTGAAACTAATTTCCAAACCTTCATGATGAATTTCTCCTATCTATTTAAATATTGCGTAGCTCTACTGTTTAATAATCATACTTTCATATGATGTTTAAATTATTTACTGTGCCGTAAATGTTATCGCATCTGAATCCGCTATTGTATCGTAGCTCTCAGCATTGTATATATGGAATTTAAGCTCCACCTGATCGACCGACGTGATTCCGTTTGCCTCAAGGTCACTTGACATAATGGTTATATCATCTATAGACTTCTTTCCGTCATAGACTGTGGTAGAAAACAGCGGTGTCATCATATATCCATTGATAGACATATTGTCCACGTTTATTCCGACATTCTGACCTGATGTGTTTTCGATGTAAAGTAAAATTGCTGTTCCCCAGAAGGAATTTTCATCAACTGTTTTTCCAACAATCCTTACACCATTTGCATTGTAAAGCTCCTGTCCCGCATCGTTTGGTGTCGTATCCATGTTTGCAAATTCAGAGGTCTCAAGCTTTGAATATACATTCTTGAAAAGATTATCCCAGTTTGAATCGTATGCATGGAAATACATCTCAATTTGTCCTACTGTATCTATTCCGGCTGCTTTAAGCTCTGCTGATGATAAATACATAACCTCATTCGACTTCTTTCCTGCCGCAACATCCGCGCTGAACAGATCTGTGATCATATAATCGTTCACGATTAGTGCATCACAGCCTATTGTATAGTCCTTGGCCGAATTATTTTCAACCAGAAGCTTAATTCCGTCTCCCCATATGCTGTCCGTCACATATTCAGTCGCAGTTATTTTGATGCCATCCTGGTCTACAAGCACCTGCTCATTGATGCTCTCATCTGCTGATGCCTGATCTGCGCCGCCTCCATTAGTTGCGTTGCTCTCTGCGCCTCCACCGGTCTCTGTTGCGCTTCCCGGTGCAGCTATGCTCTTTTTTTGCCCTGTGTCCGAACTGCATCCCAATAATGTAAAAGTAATTGCTGTGATACTCAGTACAAGAGCCAGTAAATTAGTTCTTTTTTTCATGGTTAAGTCCTCCTCTGTAAATTGTAGGACTATTATACCATCACAGTATGAATACCGTTCTCCCCGCAGCGGTGGTAAAATTATATTCTAAACCTACTCCTGCACACCACTTGTCCTGAGCATTTCCATGCCATTTTTGCTGAGTAATTCGTTCACTTCTATGATTCCACCCGGACGGTCCTTAAAAATAAGCATAAGAAGGGCATCTCTCGGGATTTTTGCATAGAGCTGCGGCATCTCGTATTTTCTCAAGGCTCTCTGCGTCTGCTCCAATGTAAGCTCTGCAGCATAACATATCCTCAGGATAATATCCCTCTGCCTGGTATGTTTTTCGCCTGACAGAAGCTTGTAGCCGTATTTTTCCGGAATATCAGCCTTCAAAAACACCATCTGCTGTGTTATTTTCTTTTCCTTAAGCAAATCCTTTATGTACTCCGAAAACGCATTTTGCTCCGGATTCATGCTGTCCTTCTGCTCAACACAAAATTTATCAAAATCCGATATATGAGTTTTTCCAAGGATATCATCCAATTCTTTTGTATTTTTTTGCTTCATAAATTTCTCCTATCTGTTATACTTGTACTTGTAACTATTCCTACCTCATTAGCGATACCTGAAAGGATACATACACCATGAGCGATTACAAAATAATCTCAGCCTTAAATGAAGAACACAAGGTTTATCTGGTTCAATCTGCGCTTTCCGGCAATATTTATGTCCAGAAAATCCTTGATATATACAATATCCGCGTGTACGAATACCTTTATCGCAATCCTGTGGCCGGTATTCCGCGCCTTATCAATTACTATGAAGATGGCAATCAGCTTATCGTAATCGAAGAATATATAAGCGGAACCTCCCTGCAGGAAAAAATAGACAACTCTGACCTTAGTGTTTCCGATATCAGAAGCTACATGATTATGCTCTGCAATATAGTTGAAGCTCTGCACTCGATGACTCCGCCTATAATCCATCGCGATATAAAGCCCTCAAATATCATAATCACCAGTTATAACTATGCCATGCTTTTAGATTTCAATGCCGCAAAACAATTTTCCGGACAAAACGAGTCTGATACCGTGCTGATCGGTACTCCCGGATATGCAGCTCCCGAGCAGTATGGCTTTGGTTCTTCATCTCCGAAAACAGACATATATTCTCTCGGCATAGTACTGCGCGAAATGCTTGGCAGCATCACTCCGGTTCCCGACATTGCTCCAATTCTGCACCGGCTTAACCTGATTGCAGAAAAATGTACTCAGATGACACCAGCCGCAAGATACCAGTCTGTGGCAGAGTTAAAAAATGCCGTATCGCAGTCATATTATCCTGCGCAGCACAGCACTTCTGCTGCCGGTAATTCAAGTCAATATGCACACCAGAACCATGATAATGCAAACAATGCAGCCAATGCCGATACTGCTAAACGAGCTATCCACGACAGTGCTTCCCGTTTCCTCCCACCCGGATTTCGCACGAGAACTCCATGGAAAATGCTGCTATCCTCAGTCGCATATCTGTTCATAATATGGCTTTGCCTGTCACTGGAATTAGAAAATACTTACGGTGCAAAGCTGTGGCTTGAAAGAATCTTCTGCCTTGGTATGTTCATATTTGCGATTTTCTGTGGCTTTAACTATCTCAATGTACAGAATATACTGCCACTTTGCAAGAGCAAAAACCGTTTCCTGCACTATGTCGGCATAATACTGCTAGATGTGGCAGTGATTTTTGCTCTATTTGTGATTATGTTCATTATAGAGTCTGTTGCATTCCCTATAAATTGATTATTTTATAACTATTCAGTACAGAAATATGCGGTACCGCATATTTCGTAAGAAAACGTATATTATGTAGGAGCAAGCGCCCATCAGCACAGCTGATTCTAATGCGCTTGCGGCTCGTAACTGTGAAGGTACTGAACAGTTACGATTATTTATATCATAGCACATAAAAATAAGCCATGTTCTCACCGCTGTGGTGGTAACATGGCTTATTAAAGATAAATATATTTTGTTCTCATACCTCAAATAGAATTTCAATCAAGGTATTAATCCGGTTATTTGCAGGAACGATTTATTAAAATGCCGCTCTGTATATCTCCACAATATCGTCCTTGCTAAGCGGTACAAACGATCCCTTTGAACCCTCGCAGGCCTTCTTTGCCATCATCTCAAAGTTCCTGTCGTCTGTGATTCCTACTGCTCTTAGATTTGCAGGAATGCCCATTGTCTCAAAGAAGAATTTCTTCAGTGCATCAATGCCTGCGTGTGCAAGTGCATAGTTATCATCACCGGAAAGTCCCCAGACATTTTTTGCAAACTCCACAAACATCGGAAGTGTGTCGTCATTTAGTATGTGCTCCATCCACGCCGGTGTGAGTATTGCAAGTCCCTCTCCATGAGTAATATCATAGAAAGCGCTCAGCTCATGCTCCATAGGATGTACGCACCATGCAGGTGAACAGCCATCGCCCACAACACCGTTGATTGCATGTGTGCCTGCCCACATCAGGTTGGCTCTGGCCTCGTAGTTGTCAGGCTGTGCGAGGGCAACCGGTCCATTTTTAATCATTGTACGTAACAATCCCTCCGCCATAAATTTCTGGCAGTCAGCATTCTCCATAGAAAAATAATTCTCCATTGTATGGCTCATCATGTCTGCGGTTCCCGCTGCAGTCTGTTTTTTTGATACTGAAAAAGTATATTCAGGATTTAATATTGACATAGTTGGCACCATATACGGCGATCCTGTTCCCCACTTTTCATTTTTAGACATATCAGAGATCACAGCAAAAGGATCCATCTCTGTTCCTGTTGCGGAAAGAGTAAGCACATCAAATATCGGAAGTGCCGCCTTGACCTTTGAGCCATCAAGCACCAGATCCCATGCATCACCGTCATACCTTGCACCAGCTGCAACAACCTTTGAGCAATCGATTGTACTGCCGCCTCCTATTGCAAGCACCATGTCGATACCCTCATTTTTACAGATTTCAACACCCTTTCTGACTGTCTCAATCTTTGGGTTTGGCTCCACTCCGCTAAGCTCAAACACGGTCAGTCCCGCATCCTTAAGGATCTTCATTGCGGTATCGTAGAGACCGTTTTTCTTTATAGAGCCGCCTCCGTACACTAAAAGCACCTTGCTGCCATATGCCTTGAGCTCTGATAAGCTCGAAATGGTATCCTTTCCGAAATGAATTTTTGTTGGAATGTTGAATGTGAAATTGTACATATATAATACCTCCTGCTAAATAATCATATTTTTCAATTTCTCGTATCATAATTTCTCTCAGCATCCGATCAACACTTTTTTTCCGAAAAATGCAAATCCATAATGCTTGATATTCTTCTCAGGTATTCCCCTGTCCAGCAATTGAGTATCATAGTTTTTCTCATCAATTTGTCTGAGCGCTGACGCAACCGTATCTTCGAGTCCACTTTCTTCACTGTCATCAAACACCTTAAACTCCATAACAAATGCGTCACGTCCCTTCTCCCTCGGAACCAGAACTACATCATATCTTCCAAAGCCACTTTCACGATTTAATTTACCTGCTTTACATCAGCAAAACTTATAAATATAACAGGATATGCTCCCTGTAGCTTGCGGTATTTTTCGCTGTTCCATATAGAAAGTTTCTCAAAAATCTCACTGTTTTCCGATGCTTATAGTCTGTGCCATACTTTCTTCTCCTAAAATCATATATGCCTATTATATAATTCTTTTGAAACGATTACAAGCAAAGAAAGATACTGCTTACGCCTTGAAAATTGTAAAGTGGTATAAAAATTGTAATTCCTCAAAAAATCAGTTATACTATATGTAAATGTATCAATCATTTTTTTACCGGGGAGGCTCGCATGGAAATATTAAAACTGCCTGTTGGAATCGAAAATTTTGAAGATATACGAAGGTCTGGATTTTATTATATAGACAAAACTATGCTTATCGAGCAGACTTTAAACAATTGGAGTAAAGTAACGCTGTTCACCCGTCCAAGGCGCTTTGGAAAGACTCTTGGCATGAGCATGCTACGCTCATTTTTTGAGATTGGCACTGACAAATCACTGTTTGACGGATTATATATTTCCCAGAATAAAGCTCTTTGTGATGAGCATATGGGCAAATATCCTGTTATATTTCTTACACTAAAGGGTGTTGAAGGGCTGACCTTTGCAGATGCAAAAATGATGCTAAAATCGATTCTTTCCACTGAAATGGACAGACATTACTATCTCAAAACAAGTGAGGCTCTTACTGACGAGGATAAGGCATACTTTGTAAAGATGCTTACAGGTACTGATGAGAATATAAATGACAGCCTCCGTAAGCTGTCACAATTGTTATATAAGCATTACGGCAAAAAGGTGGTCATCCTGATAGATGAATACGATGTGCCACTCGACAAGGCATACCAGAACGGCTACTACCATGAGATGGTCTCTCTCATACGAGGCTTGTTCGGCCAGGCACTAAAGACCAACGATTACTTACAGTTTGCTATTTTAACAGGCTGTCTTCGCATATCAAAGGAAAGCATCTTTACAGGATTAAATAATTTTGAAGTCGTTTCAATCATGGATTCAATGTATGACGAGTGCTTTGGCTTTACAGATAAAGAGGTTCAGGAAATACTTAAGTATTTTAATCTTTCAGAGCATTATACAGATGTAAGAGAATGGTACGACGGCTATCATTTCGGCAACACCGATATCTACTGCCCGTGGGATGTCATAAGATATTGCAAGAGCCTGTGTGCAGATCCCACTGCAAAGCCGCAGGACTTCTGGTCAAATTCAAGCGGAAATGCTCTGGTCAGAAGCTTCATTGACAAAGCCGATGTCCAGACTAAGGATGAGATTGAGCGTCTGATAGCAGGCGAATACATTGAGAAAGAAATATCCCAAGAGCTGACCTACGATGAAATCGACAAAAGTATCGCAAACCTGTGGAGTGTGCTCTTCACCACCGGTTACCTGACCAAGCAGGGTGTGACCGACGATGGCAGGGTGCGTTTATCAATACCAAACCGCGAGATTAAAAACCTTTTCATCAAAAAAATCCGCGAATGGTTCAGCGATACAACCGCAAATGACGGAAAGACACTTGAACAATTCTGCAATGCATTTGTGGAGAAGGATACTGAAAAAATAGAAGAGCTTTTTGGCGATTATCTCTGGAATACAATAAGCATAAGGGATACCGCAGTTGCCAAAGATAAAAAAGAAAATTTCTACCACGGTATACTGCTTGGTCTGCTGGGCTACAAGGCAAGCTGGCTCATCAAATCAAACACCGAATCGGGCACAGGCTACAGCGATATCCTCGTTGAAGTTCCAAACAACCGAACCGGCATCGTGATAGAGCTTAAATATGCTGAAAACGGCGATATGGACGCAGCCTGCGATGAGGCACTGAAGCAGATTGAAGAAAAATCATATGTGGATAAGCTGAAGCAGGATGGCATGCGCAATTTCATCAAGTATGGAATTGCATGCTTTAAGAAGGATTGTAAGGTTGTGGTAAGTGAATAAGGCACTCATTAAAACAGGCGTAGAGAGACTAGCTCTACGCCTGTTGAGCCATATATTAAAAGCTTATTTTCTAATTTCTTCTGTCTAACAAAGCCTCATTTTTTAGAAGCAAGTCTTATAAAAAAACTGTTTGGCAACTCTGTATTTTTAAAAATGACAATATAAAATATTATAAGAATTAATTTTGTTACGTTTGATACATTTTCTACATTAACCAACAAAATATCATCCCACTTATAACCAAGAACACTGCCTATAGAACTCGCCAATACATTAAATGCAATAAAAATAAGTAAAAATTGTCTACTCCATATATTTTTTGTCCAAAAAGATTTTATATATTTACGTGATAGTATCAGCACAATAACAGAAACTACTATAAGAACAATGCAAACTAATGGTTTCTTATAAAGTTCAAATATATACTGCAAGCTAAACATGTTTATTAAAATCCCCATGCCGCGTCCGCCAAATATTCCCGATTCATTCAATTCACATTCAATTTTCTTGATTTCTGATATCATAGAAATATAATACACTGCATAAAACATCAAACATCCAATTAATAATAAGCTAATATTCTGAAACTCATCTCCGGCCGTTGTCTTGTCTAATATATAGTAACTAATTATACCTAGTCCCCATATAATAAAATGTACGATATATTTTTTTCACTCTTCACCCCTGATATCTACCATATCCCCAAACTATTTTTTCTTTTTTGAATCAAATCCAATATAGATTCCACCGTGTTTTTCACCTTCAGTAAAAAGCCAGCTAGATAACCCAAAAGCCGTTGACAGTGTTCCATCATAACACATATCCATATATGTGTACCTTTCAGGTCAGTTCCCATAAGATCCCTTAATTTTGTTATAGTGGTTTCTTTTCTGTAATGCAGACAGACCATACCCATGCATGCCGCTGCACAGTCTGTTGCATCATGCTGCTTTATAAATGTGTATCGCATTGTTTCCCTTTCTATTCACTGTTATTCCTTATATATTTCTTCCCAATTCTTAAAATTATATGTTGCAAATTTTGCCAATAAAGTATTCGGTGGTAACGTTGATAAAATCACACACACAAACACTATAATTCCAATAATTCTATATATTCCCTTTAACTCAGTGCATGGAGCCATATCTAATGCCGCAAAAATTAGCCTAATCTCCTTGTATAATATTTCCCAATATTGTACATTCCATTTGTGGAATCTTTATACTTACTTACATATATAATATCATCATCAGATTCTATCTTATTTATACAGGATTTTGCTCCTGATACCTCTACCTTCTTGAATTTGAATAGAATATTAATACAACTCTTATTATAGCCAATATTAATGCACTAATTATAATTACAATTATATTCATAACCATATTATCCGACCACGTAAATCCACTTATACATCCTATAATCGCACATACACACCAAAATTCTATCCACTTTTTTAATTTAGAATTCTTATTTTTTTCAGCATAATTTCACCCTTATAATAATTTTCACATTATACTTTTCAAATACGTTTAATCAATACTACATAATCTAAAAGCAAATTACTATATATGTCCGTGACATACCAAATGGCATCATTTCCTCTTCATCCATAACAGCATAGCTGCTTGGAAGCACCAATGTTCCGTCATAGCACATATCCATAACGTTTACCTCACTTTCTTTTCTGATTTTTTTATAGTGAGGTATAGACCACAGCATAAAAGTGGAATAACTGATGCAAAACAATTCTACTCGTGTATGCCAGTACATACGTATGTATATCATTATTAGTCTGTTGTTAATTCCTCGTTAGTCCGCTGTTAGTTTATCGTTAGCCTGTCGTTAAGTTATAGTCAGTTCAAAGATCAGTTTTTACACTCAAAGCGGAACATTATTCTCTAAAACTATTTTTCAACAAGACAACTACTAATCAGTTCTTCCAACATATCGTTGCTGGCATTTGCCGATCTGACACTGGCGACTATCATCTCTTCTTTTGAAACATCGGTAAAATCAATTTCAAATCTACCATTGTTCAAGCATAACTGCTCAATGTATATTCTCTGAGTCCTTCCATTACCTTCTCTAAACGGATGGATCATATTAATCTCACCCAGGTAATAGGCTAGTCTCTCGCTCATTTCTTCCTTATCGGTTATGTCAGCTAAGAAATTTTCCTTTTTCAGCTTACGATACAAATCATCAAACTGACTTTCGATAAACTGCACCAAACAGAAAACGGTTCCTTTGGAAATATCAACCGTTCTCGTCTTGCCCGCCCAAGAATATACATCACTGAATAAATGCTTATGTATAGAACAAAGATGCTTAAAAGAGAAATCTCCAGTAACGCCTTGACCTACAAGTTCTGCCTGACGCACCGCTGAATAATCTCTTTCAGCCTCATGCAATGTATCTAAATCTCTTATATCCAGTTTATTCTTTAATACATTTGTTCCCGGATAACAGTACTTGGCATCCTGTTCATCCTCATAGAAATAATCATACTCTTGATCCTTCAACCTGCTTCTTGGATACTCTGTATTTCTTATTTAATTCTGAAATTGCATCTGTAGCAGAAACTTTCTTGGTTAAGACATTTCTTACTCTTTGACGACATTCTGCATCAAATGGCATGCTTTCCATTTTGAAGCTGGATTCAATACTGCTTACTCTTCTATCAACTGTCATACGCGTATCCTTTCCCCTTTCCCTTTCACAGAAAGGTATTTGTTCTTCTATAGTATACCACAAAACGCTACATCTATACTACAAATTTCCGTATTATGAAAAGCGAACACATAACCTTCTCCGGTGTCATTGTCATTCCAATTTACCCCCATTACATTTCAGGTGCTTGCCACTCAGACTTACCATTTTTCTTACCACTTTATACCACTGTGATACGATATTTTGCGATACTTTACAAGGTTTGCAAGCTAATCACTAAATACCTTCCAGCCCTTGTAAATCAAGCATTTTCGCCACTTTCTGTCATCTACTTCTCATCAACGACCTGGAAAATGAAAAACTTAAGATAATACGACTCCGGTACATTAGCTGAGTTGGCCCACAGTATCGGATGATCCGGTCCCTGTGTGCGGAACTCCACCTGGCGCAGCCTCTTGTGAGTGGCCTTTGCTGCTTCCTTGACCGTTTTGGCAAGAAGCTCCTGCGTCATGAAATGAGAGCATGAGCAGGTAGCCAGAAATCCACCATCCTTAACAAGCTTAAGTCCCTTCATGTTAATCTCGCGGTAGCCCTTTATCGCATTTTTGGTAGCCTCACGCGACTTTGTAAATGCCGGAGGATCCAGAATGACTACATCATATTTTTCACCATCTGCAGCGAGCCGTGGCAGCTCATCCAGCACATTTGCCACGCGAAACTTCACTGTGTCTGAGAGATTATTTCTCTTCGCATTTTCTGTAGCCTGCTTAACCGCATACTCTGATATATCAAGTCCTGTGACCTCACTTGCGCCCGCAATTCCTGCATTGAGGGCAAATGTACCCATGTGCGTGAAGCAGTCGAGCACTCTTTTCCCCTTGCAGATACGCTGCATAGCAAGCCTGTTATACTTCTGGTCTAAGAAGAAGCCTGTTTTCTGTCCATTTTCCACATCGACCATATAGTGAACTGCGTTTTCTACTATCTCCACATTTGTGTCAAACTCGGCTCCTATAAAACCTTTTACCTTAGGAAGACCTTCTTTTTTGCGCTCATTTGCATCACTGCGCTCGTATACTCCACGAATATTTATTCCGTCCGCCACCAGCACTTCCTTTAACAGTTCAACGATTTTCACCTTAAACTGCTCCATTCCAAGTGCAAGACACTCCACCACAAGCACATCTGCGTATTTGTCCACTGTAATACCCGGCAGGAAATCAGCCTCGCCAAATATCACACGACAGCAGTTTAAATCAGGCACATTGTCATTGCCTCCTGCCATCACCTGCTTGCGGTAATCCCAGGCATTTTGCACTCTCATCCTGAGAAAATTGTCATCAATCAGCTGGTCTGCTTTTCTTGTCATCATTCTGATACGGATTTTTGAATTCTGGTTTATGAAGCCGCGCCCCATCGGATATCCGTCAAAATCGTGTACCACAACAATATCTCCGTTTGTAAAGGTGCCTGTGATTGTGTCTATTTCATTGTCAAAAATCCATGCGCCACCTGCCTTTATAGTGCGTCCTTCGCCTTTTTTCAGTGTTACAATTGTATGATTTTCCATGTTTGTTCCTCTTCTAATTTACTTCATTATTCCTTGCTAAAATCTGATTATACAGTTTATCTGAAATTCTATAGCCTTTAGAAATAAGTTTATCTGTCGACATTTCATTTCAATTATATGAAATCCCGGCAATATTTACAATACACAAATATTTCTGCAAAACATGCCGATATATATTATAATAATGTGTGTGGGGTGGTTCTGAATAGTTACAAAGACAATTATAACATCCGACCGGTAAATGGAGATAAATATGATTACAATTAGCTTATGCATGATAGTAAAAAATGAAGAAGAGGTGCTCGAACGATGCCTGAACAGTCTCAAATGGCTGATGGATGAAATCATCATAGTGGACACCGGCTCGACGGACAGCACAAAGGAGATAGCTGCACGGTATACGGACAAAATCTATGATTTCTCATGGTGCGATGATTTTGCTGCGGCCAGGAATTTTTCGTTTTCCAAGGCTACGCAGGAATACATATATGCACCTGATGCCGACGAGGTGCTCGACGATACCAACCGCAGGCGTTTCATGATGCTTAAGGCTGCGCTGCTGCCGGAAATTGAGATTGTCCAGATGAAATACATTACTCCAAGCAAATTCAACACAGTGCAAAATTCATCCTCAGAGTACCGCCCGAAGCTGTTCAAGAGACTTCGCACGTTTACATGGATTAATCCGGTGCACGAAACGGTTCGCTTAGAGCCTGTAGTCTATGACAGCGATATCTGTATACAACATCTGCCGCAGGGCTCTCACGGCAAACGTGATTTTACCATATTCAAGCGCTCCTTTGAAAAAAACGGCACCCTGCCAAAAAGTATAGCGACTATGTATGCCAAGGAGCTTTTAAAATGCGGAAGTCCCGAGGATTTTACCAATGCTCTGCCATATTTTCAGGGTGAATACCGCAACAGCCCCGACATCGAATCCACCTGCGTGCTATCACGCTACTATCGCATGAATGGCGACTATGACAAATTTTTTTCTGTTGCCCTAAAAAATGTAGCAGTTGATGGCTGCAGCGAGGTGTGCTGTGAGCTCGGTGCGTACTATTTCGACAAGGCAGACTATGAGGAGGCAAGCCTGTGGTATTACAACGCTGCCTTCGAGACAAAGCCGGTACTCGATGTGGAGTGCGGCGGTGGCAAGGCGCTTCATGCCCTGTCTGAGTGCTACTCAAGATGGGCTGATGAGAAGCAGAAAAAGCTTGATTCGCTTCCTCCTAAATCAAGGAATGTATTTAAAGGCGATAAGGAGCTGATTGATTCACTGCGCAGCCAGGCGGCCGATTACCAAAAGCAGGCTGAGGAATGGATGCTTCCGGAGGGTGACTAGCATAGGCTGTCATATAAAAGTCTCTACCGACATTTATCAACTTGTAAAATCCTCTCTAAAGTGATAATATAGAGATTATAGAGTTTGTTATTTTTTTAACGTAGCATTTTGCTACTATCATTTTAGGTATCTAAGGAGGATTTTATGAGCTTTTTAGAAGAGTACAAGCAGAAACTTGTCTCAGCAGATGAGGCAGTAAAGATTGTCAAATCAGGCGACTGGGTTGACTACGGCTGGTGCACAGGCACACCTGATGCACTCGACAAGGCACTTGCCAGAAGAACTGATGAACTTAAGGATGTCAATGTACGTGGTGGTATTTTACTTAAGCCACTTGCCATTTTCGAGCGTGAGGATGCCGGCGAGCATTTCACATGGAACTCATGGCACATGGGCGGTTATGAGAGAAAGCTTATCAATAGAGGCTGTTCTTTCTACTCACCAATCCGTTACTCAGAGCTTCCTCGTTATTATAGAGATTCAACAACACCTGACGATGTCGCTATGTTCCAGGTTGCACCGATGGATTCACACGGATACTTCAACTTTGGTCCTAACGCATCTCACCTCGGTGCTGTATGCGAGACTTCAAAGAAAATCATCGTTGAGGTCAATGAAAACATGCCTCGCTGTCACGGCGGTTCAGAGGCCAATGTACATATTTCACAGGTTTCTTACATTGTTGAGGGTGACAACCCTGCAATTGGAGAGCTTGGTGCCGGTGGTCCTGCAACAGATGTAGACAAGAAGGTTGCAGAGCTCATCGTTGACCAGATTCCAAACGGTGCCTGTCTCCAGCTCGGTATCGGTGGAATGCCAAATGCAGTAGGCTCACTCATCGCTGAGTCAGACCTCAAGGATCTCGGTGTCCACACAGAGATGTACGTTGACGCATTCGTTGACATCGCAAAGGCCGGAAAAATCACAGGTGCAAAGAAAAACATCGACCGTTATCGTCAGGCTTACGGCTTTGGTGCCGGAACCAAGAAGATGTACGATTACCTCGATGAGAATCCTGAGCTCATGAGTGCCCCGGTAAGCTACACAAATGATATCAAGAATATTGCCGCACTTGACAATTTCATCTCAATCAATAACTGTGTAGACCTTGACCTCTTCGGACAGATCAGCTCAGAGACCTCAGGCACAAAGCACATCAGCGGTGCCGGCGGACAGCTTGATTTCGTTCTCGGTGCTTATATGTCAAATGGTGGAAAGAGCTTTATCTGCTGTTCTTCAACCTTCACCGACAAGCAGGGCGTAGTTCACTCACGTATCCGTCCTACTCTTGTAGAGGGTTCTGTCGTTACTGACACAAGAGCCAACACTCACTATATCGTTACAGAGTATGGTATGGTAAATGTAAAGGGTCTTTCTACATGGCAGAAGGCTGAGGCAATCATCTCGGTTGCTCATCCTGATTTCCGTGATGAGCTCATCAAAGAGGCTGAAAAGATGCACATTTGGAGAAGATCTAACAAATAATTAACTTTGGATATAATTTTTACAATAAAAGCGGTTTCAAGACGAAATGTCCTGAAACCGCTTTTGTGTTCTTAATCCGTCCCACAAACTATATTTTCAAAAAGTTAAAACACCTCTTTTAGCACTTCCTCAATCTCGCTCTTTGCTGCCTTGACAGAGCCCTGCACCATAACCGGCTTACCGCCGCCTCTAGCACCCAGCTTATTCCTAAGTGCTGCGGCAACTGTATTGCAGTCTGCATTCTTGCTTCCGATAATAAAGCTATAGCCCGCCTCATCATTTCCTGTAAAAAATGCACTAAAGCCACTATATTTCTCCACAAGACCATTGACGCAATTTCTTGCTGTATTCGTATCAACGCCGTCCTCAAACAATACTGCATTGTCCGTATCAGCAGGAAGCTCTGCTACCTTATAATCCAAAAGCGCTGACTTTGCAGTGCCAAGTTCTGACTTAAGTGACTGGTTTACTGCCTTAAGCTTTGTGACGTTATCCACAATAGCCTCCTGATTTGTGGTAAATATCCCCATGAGCTCTGAGATGATGTCACACTTTTGTCTGAAAGCCTCCAGTGCCCTGAAACCACAAAGGATGCTGATTCTGACGCCTCCTTTATAATTCTGATAATTCATAACCTTAAGCATGCCAATCTCGCCGGTGCGCTTCACATGCGGCGCACAGCATGCACACACATCATACCCCGGCACTGTCACTATTCTGACCTGTCCTTCAATCTCGATTTTACTTCTATACTCCAGCTGCGCAAGCTCATCCCTTGACGGATATGTCACCTCTATCGGAATATTTTTTGAAATGGCTACATTTACCTCATGCTCCACCTCTGCTATATCCTCCGGTGAAATCACTCCGCTGAAATCCATTGTCACTACAGAATCACTCAGATGAAAGCCCACATTCTCAAAACCAAACCTGCGGTGGACAATTCCCGAAAAAATGTGTTCTCCACTGTGTTGCTGCATATTGTAAAAACGATGCTGCCAGTCTATTTTGCCATATACGTGGACGCCTGCTGCAAGCTCCACTTTCTCCAGCTCAAATTCATTGCCGGTGATTTGCTTACCAGCTTCCTTTTCTGCCTCGCAGCAATCATCTGCGGAAATATCCACCGTATGAGTAATGACTCCATTCTTAATCTGCACATCAACGACCCTGTAGCCACCAAGTATTCCCATGTCCGGGCTCTGTCCGCCCTCCTCCGGGAAAAATAAAGTCTGATTTAATATTATATCAAACTGCTTATCATCTGCCTTGTTCGGCCCGCAGGATATAACATCTGCCTCAAACTCTATGGCATATGCATCCCTGTCGTATAGTTTAATTGTTTCTGTCATACTCATACTGCTTGTTCCTCTCATTTCATTGTCATTATTATTATCGCAGCTATTCTATCTCAGATATTGTGCAAGATAATAAACCCTAGCCTGCGTCAGCTCTGCTGCCTCACTATTCTCCAAAAGCGGCTGTAATGAGCCTCCCTCTGCATCTGCTCCGGCCGCCTTAACTTTGGCTTCTTTATCTGCAATCCAATTTCTTTCGTCCTCAGTTAGCTTTGACATTGTATCATCATCGAGCTTATCCTTTAAACGTTCCCATATAGAGTTAAGCTCATCATCCCAGAGCTTATACATCTGAGCTGACAATTGGTTCATATCACCCTGTGTGAGACTTGAATCATTTGTAAGCTTATCATCTATCTCATCTGACTGTGCTTTAATCCCGGCAAGCTCCGCATCTATCTCAGAATTACCGCTTTTATTGTCCAATTTGTCAGCCTCATCCGTACTCTGCTCCATATCATTTTTCTCTGAAGTCTCTGTTTCGTCATTTTTTTCTGTGTCATCTATTTTACTGAGTAAAGTCTGCACTGCACTGTCATTCGTGCCATCCTTATCGTTTGTCCTAGTACATCCCACCGCAAGCAGTGCTGTCGAAGCCATAAGCGCCAATAAAATAACTATTCTCTTCTTCATAATGGATTCTCCTCTTTCTCCGAAATATACTGTTTCATAGCTATGTCCTATTATAGCGCATTCATAATTCATATGAAACCCCTAAATCCGGTTTCCCACAATCCTGTAGTATGCTCTCGAAGTAATCTTGAAAACAATATAGTATATAGCCACAAACACCAAAAACGTAGCAGACATGCAGATTACAATTAACTTAATATCCGTAAGATTGAACATGACAAGCAGTATGCGAAGCAGAGGAAATGCTGCTGCAAGATGACACGCTGCAAGTATAATCGGCAGGAAAAATACCATGCGCACCTGTGAAGTAATGGATTTCTTCACCTCGTCATTGCTCATGCCCACCTTCTCCATAATCTCATAGCGTGCTTTGTCATCATAGCCCTCTGAAATCTGCTTATAGAAAATAATCATCACAGTAACCATAAGAAACATCGTTCCAAGGAATATTCCGATAAAGAACAGTCCACCATACAATACATAAATCTGTTCTCTGTTTGCATCACGGCTTTCCTCATAGAAGCCTGACACATCTGATTTTACACTATTTTCCTCAAAATGCTTATCCAGAGCCTTTGCCACAGCAAGCTTATCCTCACTGCTGCCATACAGATTATAATCAATTTCATTGTTGAGCATAGTCGGCACACTATCCCCTCCCAGCGAGCTGTTCAGGTTAAATATCTCTGCAAGTGTTGCCTTGCTGTCTACCACTACATAGTACACACCACTATACATAGAGGACATAAAGCTGTCTTTACTTACAGCAGTTTTTTCTGCCGCAGCCACTTTAAATTCTTTGCCCAACAGATTAATTATATCGCCATTAAACTTTTCCGTTCCATAAACAGCCACCGAACCGGTATCAAGCTGTGGGATTTTTTTATTCAGCCTCTCTTTAAAGCCGGTCTCCATCTTATCAATTTCATCTCCTGTGACAAAATACAACAGGGAAATATCGTTATCGAAACTTAACACCGGCTTAAACTCTGTCCCCTCTCTAAACACTGTCCAGCTAAAATAAGTGTAGCTTTTGCTGTCTTTAACATTACAAGCAGAGTCAGCTATTATTTTATCCGAATCTGCAGCAGCTTCTTTAAGTGCATCATCCAGATTCACATCAGCCGGCACTTCCTTATACCAGCTATATACACTGATATCCGAAGGATATCTCTGCTTAAGTTCTCCCTCCATGCCCGCATACATGCTCACGGTTGTTGAAACAACAACCAGCACCATTGTGGAAAGTACGCATATACTCGCTAGTCCGCCCGCATTCTGCTTCATTCTGTAAATCATTCCTGAAACCGCCGCAAAATGCTTTTTATTATAGTAAAACTTCTTGTTTTTCCTGAGTGCTTTAAGTATCACAATGCTTCCTGAAATAAATAAAAGATACGTTCCGATGATGACAAGCAGCACTGCGACAAAGAACAGTGAAAGCACCTGGAGAGGGTTCTTTGTGGTAATCGCAATATAATATCCCCCGGCAAGACAGCCTAGTCCGATTATAGCGATAAGCCATTTGCTCTTTGGCTCTTTCTCACCGACATTGCCCCCGCGAAGCAGCTCTATCGGATTAGCAAGCTTCACCTGCATCAGGTTATAGATGAGAGTGAGAAAATACAGCACTCCAAAAATAAGTATTGTATTTACAACAGCGCCAGTAGATACAGCGAAATTAATTTGCGCTTTAATATTTATAATTCTATAAAGAAACATAATCATAAGCTTGGAAAATAAAATCCCGGCTATAATTCCAGATACTATTGCTGCGAGTGCTACGGTAAGTGTCTCAATTATCAAAACTCTCGCGATATGACGTTTTTCCATGCCAAGAATATTGTATATTCCTACCTCTTTCTTGCGCCTTTTGATGATAAAGCTGTTTGTATAAAACAGAAATATATATGAAAAAATCGCTATTATTCCGCATCCAAGCCCCATTATCACCACCAGTGTCTCCGCACCCGGCACCTTGCCAAGTCCCTTTGAGTTGTTTAAAAACATCATCACATAAAACATGGCTATCATGACCATTCCCGATATAATGTAAGGCATATAGAGAGTCTTATTATTTTTTATATTTGTAAATGCCAGCCTGCTATATATTTTATTCATGCTTCTCACCACCTGTCGTAATCAGCATAAGTGCATCCTGAATCTTCACATAGAGCTCGTCATTTGTAAGATTGCCACGGTAAATCTGATGGAACACCTGACCGTCCTTTATGAAAAGTACCCTGTTGGCATGACTTGCAGCCTTTGTGCTGTGTGTCACCATGAGAATGGTCTGTCCGTCCTCGTTTATCCTGTTGAACAGCCTAAGCAGACTATCCGTTGCCTTTGAATCCAGTGCTCCTGTTGGCTCATCAGCCAAAATTAATTCGGGATTTGTTATTATCGCACGTGCCACTGCTGCCCTTTGTTTCTGTCCTCCTGACACCTCGTATGGATATTTATTAAGCAGCTTTTCAATTCCAAGCAGTGAAGCTATAGGTGCAAGCCTTTTTTCCATATCCCTATAGTCCACACCTGACAGCACAAGCGGTAAAAAGATATTGTCCTTCAGTGAAAAATTGTCAAGCAGATTAAAATCCTGAAATACGAAGCCCAGATGCTCACGCCTGAAGGCAGATATCTCCTTTTCCTTCAATGAGACAAGGTTCTTTCCATTTAAGAGTACCTCTCCCGCTGTCGGCTTATCAAGTGCCGCGAGAATATTTAAGAGTGTCGTCTTTCCTGAGCCGGACTCTCCCATGATTGCCACATACTCACCTTCCTCTACAGAGAAATTGATGTTTTTCAATGCCTGTACCTGATTGCCGCCAAATCTGGTGGTATATATTTTTTTGAGGTTACTTACTTCTAAGATTGCCATTTCAATGCTCCTTTACGATGATTTCAAAATATTATTTCAACTTCTATTTTTGTTATATTTATTTAAAATATGACGTCATAATCGGCTTCACAACTTACATTGTTGTTGCTTCATGTAATTATAATAACAAAAGGCCGGAATGTATGCTATCGAATCAGCTTACATTTCGACCTCGTATCTTACATTTTTGTAAGAAATGAGTCGATTTTACACCTGAGAAAGTCTCTGATGGTATATGAAAATCATCTCAATAATTTAAAACCGGAGGTGCACTTGCCGTATCGCTGCTTCTCACAGTGGTGTATGTCGCAGGTTCGATATACAATATGACAAAGAAACTTAATCTGGAGTAGCAAAATGAGGGGCAAATTACCTTTTGCCCCTCATATCATTATATCCTAATCCCTCATATCTGCATAATCCAAATCAAACCCTATCCACACCTTAGTTCCTTTTCCAATCTCTGACTCCATGCGGATTGTATGCCCCAGCTTATCTGCCATCTGCCTGCACAGATAAAGCCCAATTCCTGTAGCCTTCTTATCGGCATGACCATTGTAGCCTGTGTAGCCCTTTTCAAAAACGCGTGGCAGATCCTCGGCTTTGATTCCTATTCCGGTATCCTTTATTGTAATAAAAAACCGGTCTTTTTCCTCTGCAGTTTCTATTGTAACAACCCCCTGCGGTGTATATTTTATGGCATTTGAAAGTATCTGTTCCAGCATAAATGCAAGCCATTTTCCGTCAGTATATACCACCTGCCCGGTTCCTGAATAATTTATCCCAATATGCCTTCGTATCATAATTTTTGCATATTTTTTAATGGTATCACGTATGACACCATCCACACTGACTTTTTCAAGCACAAAATCATTTTCGGTGCTGTTCACACGCTGATACTGCAAAGCCATACTGACATATTCCTCTATGCGGAACAATTCGTCCTCAAACGAGTCCATGTTATCTGACAGCTCTGTGAGTACAGCCTGTTGTTTCAAAGCAGCATTTAATCCGGCAACACCGATATTCCCACCGGTCATATCGCCTATATGGCACTGACTCTGTTCATCATCACATATAAGCTGCCCAAGCGCCTCCCGCTCTGCCTCAAGCAGTAGTTTCATAGCCGATATCGGGGTCTTTATCTGGTGCACCCACATAGAGTAATAATCTCTCATCTGTGATTGTCTGATTGCAGCACTGCTTTCTGACTCACTTCTTGCAATACTTTGATTTTCCAGCAGCCGATGATAAAGTATCTCCACATCATCTGTTGCTTCCGGAAGCTGTGCCTGTTCCTCAACCGGACGCTTTAAAGCATTGCTTAGAGCTTTTACCTTGCTGCTATATCTGAAAAATCCAACCAAAACTGTTATCAGAAGAAGTATTGCATCAAGCACTGCCGCATACACCAGATCCTGTTTGCGCGCACCAATCAGGTACATGTAAAGCAAATGGATACATGACATTGTGACTATCATCAGAATCCATATATAGTTTTGTTTTATAAAATTTGTCAGATGCGGTTTGTTTTCTATTTTTGCCATGACCTCTCACCCCAGCCTGTATCCAAGCCCCTTTTTCGTGACAATAAAGCTCTCAAGCCCTATAGAATCCAGCTTTTTACGCAGCCTGTTGACATTCACCGAAAGTGTATTCTCGTCCACATACGCATCACTCTCCCACAGCTTTTCCATTAGAAGGCTGCGTGATACAATCCTTTCTTTGTTGTCAAAAAGTGTCTGCAATATTTTGAGCTCATTCTTTGTAAGCTCGAGCCTTTTATCGTCATAGGTTATGGTGGCATCAGATATATTGAGCATGGCGCCATTATGCTCCAAAACACTGTTGTTTGCGCCAAAATCATAGCAGCGCCTGATGATAGCCTGTATCTTTACGGTCAGCACATCGAGGTCAAACGGCTTTGCTATAAAGTCATCAGCCCCCATACTGACTGCCATCACTATATTCATATTATCAGCAGCTGATGACAGGAAAACCACAGGAACCTTTGATACCCTTCTGATTTCCGTACACCAGTGATACCCATTGTAAAACGGCAGACCGATATCCATAAGCACAAGCTGCGGATCAAACGATGCAAATTCTGACATTACAGCATCAAATTTCTGCACCACATGCACATCATAATCCCATTTTTCCAAATGTCTTCTGACAAGCTTTGCTATGGTCTCGTCATCCTCAACCAAAAATATTCTATACATTATTTTCCGCTTTCTTCCATGATAATCTCAGCCGCATCTATGATGAGCTGTGATGCCTTCATACGAAGTAAATCCGGCTTGAGTTCATCCTTTAAGCTATCCATAGTCTTGCCTGTCATCTGAAGATACTGCTCAGGGAATGAGAGGATGTTTGCCTTTAATCCTTTGTAATTTTCTAATACGATGTCCATGATTATACCTTTCTTTTATGTGTATCTATATCTGCTTAACGAAGCTGTTATATGCAAATAGTATACACTAGTTACCAAATAAAGCCAATAAAAACCCTTTTTATTGGCAGGCTTAATTTCTTACTGCCTTAAAGCACAGCCTTCTATGCTCAGATTCCTTAAAAATCAAAAAACCAATTCCCACCATAACCGGTGTATACAGTCCCAAATCGAGCCAGCTTTTTACATGCCATCCATAAGATACCCCTCTCATAAGAATTGCTGAGAGCTGTCCAAGTATGACCGGTATCATAATATTTTTTCCAACTACTATAAGCTTTGCTTTTCTCAACTTTTTAAGGTCAACCGGCGAATATATATATTTCTCAAATATATTAACTTTTCTACCATTTTCCCATATATATGTAATGTATCTGGACTGTGCATAATACAATCCATAAAATCATACTATTCTCATCCCAGTGTGACCGCCAGCAATTATAAGCTACTCTAGTATAGCGTTCGCAAAATAACTGGTTTAATACGTAGAACGTTTTTTTGAGAGTGCAATTCAAAAAACGTAGGCGTAGCGGGCTACGCTGAGGCTTTTTGGATTGTACTATCGAGAAAACGGGCAAGTATTTGGTCCAGTTATTTAAGAAACGCTATACTAGCATCTCACGCATTGAATATTCTCCGTTCTTTACATCTATAACATAGTCTGCCACCCTCGACAAATCATCGTCCAGATGCGTGGCAAAGAGTATTGTCATCTCATACTCTGCCACAAATTCCTGCAGTAATTTTAGGAAGTCATCCCTGAACACCGGGTCTAGATTGGCAGTCGGCTCATCCATCAGAAGCACTTTGGGTCTGTATGCTGCCGCAAATGCAAACTGATACTTTATCATTTCTCCTGTAGAAAACGAGCACAATCTGCGTCTTGGGGAAAGCTCCAAATGTGCAAGCATCCTGTGATACTCCTCACTATCCCAGTTCTTATAAAATGGACTGTATATTTTTTCGTTTCCATTGGCATCCTGCGACAGGTAAAATTTCCTGTCCTGCGACACTATTCCTACCAGCTCTTTTACCTTGGTCTTATTTTTTACAACATCAAGACCGTCTATGTATATTTTGCCCTTCATTTTGTCATACATTCCAAGCATCATATGAAACAGTGTGGTCTTTCCCGCACCATTTTCTCCCTGTACACCTACAATGTAGCCCTTTGGTATTTCTAAATTTGCGGGCTTAATCACAAATTTTTTTAATTTTAAAGAGGCATTTTCTATTTTTATAATTGTCTCATCCATTATTTTTCTCCCAATACACGAACCATATCTATTATATCCTTCAAGGTCATTCCGGCATTCTCACAATCTGCAAGCAGTTCTGACATCCTGTTCTCAAGATTCATCATCTGTTTTTCACGCAAAAGATCATTTTTCTGCTCGCACACGTAAAATCCACGCCCCGGCACCGACTCTATTACGCCTTCCTTTTCCAGCTCCTCATAAGCACGCTTTGTCGTAATCACACTGACTGCCAGCTCCTTTGCCAGCACTCTTATTGACGGCATGCCATCGCCTGCCTTAAGCTCACCGCTTACCACTGCATCGCGTATCTGATTTATAATCTGCTCATATATCGGCATACTAACTGTTGTTGAAATGACTATTTTCATACACACCTCTACGCAATTTTTTTGTCTTTTTTTGATTCAGCAAACTCGTAATCTGCCATACAGCGAACAATATCGTCATAATATTTTTTCCTGTAGGATACAATCATCGATATAAAAAACACACCTATCACTAAAGAAATTAATATCTGAACAAAATCCAGTGAGCTGTCATTCTGGTCATAGCTTGCGGCAACAACCACCGCAGACATAAACATGATTACATCAAATATCGTTAATCTGCCCGGATTCACGCTGCCCAGATAATTGTCAAATGAAGTACAATACAAAATACCTGCCATTACAAGCATCTCACAAATATAATAGACTATTCCTGATACTGTCAGAGTCTTATCCGGGCTGATTATTGCCGTGATTAATATAGGTAAAAGCAGCACTATATACGACACACGGAATCTGTATTTGAACATTTTTTGTATATAATGCTGTCTTTGTTCTCTTGAATACGGAGCCAGATACATATACTGTGGCAATTCGAATGCGCTTCTATTATGATTGCTGAAAATGGAAAAAATGCTGATCATCAAATTGTATATATACATTACCTGATTCAGGCCTCCAAATGAGCCTTCTGTAATTCCAAGCCAGAATAATGGTATCATAACTATGGCCAAAACAAGCTCCCGCCTGCTGCTATCCAAAATATTTTTCCACAATATTTTCGGCATTTTCCTTTCCCCCTTTCACCAGATAATGTATCAGCTCCCTGATATCCGGAGTATGCTCTTGAAGCTCTCTGTCTACCAGAATACATTTATCCCTTATAACCATGGCAGTGGAGCTATATGTGCCTTCTTCCATGTAAACCACTGCTTCCTTTGGTATCAGCTTACATTTATATACAGGTCCTGAAACTATCCGAAAATGCTCACACGCAGCATCCTTAGGCTTAAAAAACAACAGCCTCCCTGCCTGCATATATGCAATATAGTCTGCTATTCTGTCCAGATCCTCCGTAATATGAGAAGAAATGATAATGCTTTTTTCACCATCCGACACAATCTCTGTACACAGCCTTAAAAAATCCTCCCTGAAGTGCTTGTCAAGCCCTGCAGTAGGCTCATCGAACAAAAAAAGCTTTGCTCCATACGACAGTGCAAATGCAAGTTGCGCTTTGATTTTCATACCTTTGGACAGTTTTTTGTATTTCTGCTTTCTATCAAGGTTAAATCTTTCAAGATATCCCAGATACTTTTCCATATCAAACCGCGCATACATCTGCCCATAGTATTTTCCGAGCTTTTCGAGATTTATATTCTCATCAAAAAATCCCTCATCACCTACTACCGCTATTACTTCCCTGGCGGCTGCCTCATCGCTGTTTAAATTGTGTCCATCTATCACTATGTCTCCTGTTGACCTATACAGTCCCATCAGGCAGCGTAAAAGAGTTGTCTTGCCTGCTCCGTTTTCTCCTACAAGGCCGCATATATAACCCTTTGGCAAATGAAACGATATGTTTTCCAGATGAAACCTGTCCTCCCCGGACATTTCCTTATCCAATTCATGAACCCTTAGCATAACTCTCTCCTTTGCTTTCACACAATTAAAATAGGTGTGCATATACTGTATATATAAATATATACAGTATATGCACACCCTTGTCAAGATATATTCTAAATGTTTATGTACTACGACCAATATTACAACTCAATCAGGAAAAGAAATGCCAAACCCGTGCACTCTATAAATTTGCGCACGAAAAAAGCACCTCACGGTGCCCTGATATATAAACAAGTATGCATTTGTGCACAGCAAAACACAGCACGGCGTAAGCCGATATTCCTTAATATGCCTACACTGTACCTCTAAAAACTGTCCGGTGATGAATCCTTCCACGGACAGAATCCACTATGCCTGCCAATACAATACTCACTTGTATATCAGCACCGATGTTGTTCTTACTTCGCCCAAGACCATCACTACTGTCCATGAAATTCACCTCCATACTTAAAATCTAAAATTAATGTAATCATTAACCGTTGAAATTGTATCATCAATATACACAATTTTCAACCCATTAATTATATCATTAAAGGGTCAAAAGGTATCATCGATGCATGCTTGCATGCAATTCGATGTATAACTTAGTGACCCTCATATCATTATATCTTAAGACACACCATACCTACATTTTACAAGCACGAAGCGTAAGCACCGGGCGAAGACCGGTGCACACACGCGACAATTTTACCACAACGTAAGGGGCGTAGGTCCCGGGTCTCGGTGTGGAGTGGCGGCGTGTGCTCTCGTGTGAGCGCATAGCGAAGCTGCCTAGATACTGTAGAAATTATGCCCATGAAACGCAGAAATGCCCCGCCAAGGACGGCGGGGCAAGGAGTATATGCGCCATGGACGGCGCATATACTCCGGTTTCGTCAAGCATAGAAACCCTAAAAAGCATAATTTCGTACAGAATCTTGGCTGCGAAGCGTAGCAAACGCGAGAGCACATGCCGCCACTCCACACTGGGACCCGGGACCTGCGCCCCGTCCACCCAAGAAAAAATTCATTAAAATCTACTGGTTCTCTGTCGGTTCATCTGTCTCCGACTCACTGTCGTGCTCCACTGCAGGATCCACATATGTATACGCATTCTCAGACTTTCTGAAAATGGTATCACTAGATCCAACCTGGCACACAGTTATCTCATCACCATCACTGATGTCTTCCTTCTTGATAGCAAGCACACCTGCTGAGAGATAAGTCGAAGCCACCTTGGAGTCGTTGATATAAACCTTACTCCAGTTGGTAAAGTTATGACCGTAAATATATACTGTATCACCGGTCGATGAATCAGACACATTTGTGATGTCCACCTTGTCAATTCCCATGACAAGATCTGAAGCCGGATATAAATCTGTGCCGTTGTAGCAGTAGCGCTTTCCATAAAGGATATCGTACTGTAACAGGTCAAGTCCATCCTGATATGATGCCTCATCTGTACTATTCATATGAGTCTGATGATAGTTCATGATAGTTCCCTCATGGATACCTACAGTATCTGTAGTCTGGGCAAGAAGCTGGTAAGCATAAAGGTCAGCATCCTCCTTTGGCAGTCCCATGTTGTTCCATGTGATGTACTTTGTCTTGTAGATATCACCTGACTTCATATCAGAATTCTGAAGTCCCATTGTAGGGAGGTGATCGCCAAACATAACAACGATGGTGTCCTCATCTCTCTTAGAAAGCTCATCTGTGAGCTCCTTGATGAAGCGGTCAGCCTCGTTGAGCTGGTTTACATAATATGTCCAGGCATTTTTCATGCCCTCGTCCTCAACACCTGATACGGTGTATGTAGGATTTTCAATAACAGGCTCCTTTGGATAGTCACCGTGAGTACCAACTGTGATGATATAAGTAAAATCAGACTGATCCGGTGTAGCATCAAAGGTCTTCATTGTCTCGCTGACGAGAATATCATCTGTAGGCCAGCTTCCGTTTGGAGTGTACTCTGTGATATTCATGAGCTCCTTGCTTGTAAAGGTGTCAAAGCCCATCTGTGAAAATGCATTGGTACGGCTGTAGAAATTACCGCCGTTGTTGTGCACTACATGTGTTGCATATCCAATATTAGATAAATCAGAGGCAATGCTCTCGCAATCTGTCTGCTTTAAGATAGTCTTGTATGGATACTCTCCTGTACCGAAATACTGCATGCTAAGCCCTGTAAGCATCTCAAACTCTGTGTTAGCAGTTCCTGCTCCGACTACAGGTACAGTCAGATATCCGCTTGAATAGTTTTTCTCAAGCTCATGGAATGTAGGAATAGGATCCTCATTCACCTGAAGGAAATTAATCTCGTCCGGGTCACAGAATGACTCTAAAAGCACACAGATGATGTTTGGACCGGTCTTACCGTCCACTGTGGTGGTCTGCTTCTGTGAATTGACCTTCTGCTCTACATCTTCCACATTCTGCTTATTGTAGTCCTCCGGCTTTTTCATTCCACGGTCAACTACGGTAGATGAGAATGAGTATACAAAGCCATAATCATCATAGCCCTGGGCGATGTTTGAATAGTAGCTGGCAACCACATTGGTATTCTGTGCCACATTGGTTGTGACAGGGATTGCCACGAAAAGCAGTGCTAAAAATGCCACTGAAACGCCTGCATAACGGATTTTTCCTGTATATTTAGGTCCCTTGATAAAAAGTGCCACAAGAAACAGTGCAAATGTACCAAGTCCAAATACAACTATTGTAGCCTGCTGTGCTGTAAAATAGCTGGTATTGTTCATGGCTAAAAGCTCCGGAATACACTTTAAATCAGTATAACCAAACGGTGTGACACGGTTTGAAAGCACACAGCCGTTGATTATTCCGAGGATAGTCCAAAAGCCTGTAATTATTACCCTTGCAAAAGCCCTGCGCCTGAACAGATACACAAGTGAAAATGATACAAACACTAAAAATGAGTTGTACATGAACGCAAGTGTATGTGCATCTACGAACTTACATGCAGAGATAAAGCTCCTGCGCGAGATAATCTCCACTATAAATACGATAGCCATAGCTATGATTGCATGGAATAAAAGCGAATATTTATTTAAAAAATCAATTCTGCGATAATATTTTTCTGAATGAATCTTGTCTTTCTTTACAAAGAGCTTTTGTTTAATGACATTCAATACATCAAATATTTTCTTCATATTTCCTCCTATTTGCCTTTCTTTTACCTTCTCTTTACTACATGATAATATAGACAAAAATATGCACAAAAACAAGGGCATTTTTTTATAAAAATTGACGTTAAAATTATTGTTTTTGGGTAAATATTGATAATATAATTAACTCTTTTTACCTTTTTTGGTTGTTTTCGTAAATTTTGAGTATAAAAACTATTGTTTAATCCGTGGGTAATATGATTATAAGCCAAAGGAACGAAATGTAAATAGGGAAATCGCATATTTAAAGAAAGTTTAATATTTAATAGTGCGGGGCGAATGCCACGGATTCATGTGCCGCAGACCACACACCCAGCAACTACACTATGCGATTAAGATTCTGTACGAATTATGCTTAAAGGTTTTCTATTAAATACAGGCATATATACCGCGCCCGGCGGATATATATGCCTGCTTCATAAAGAAATATTGTAACTATATAGATACTGATCAGATACAAAATATTTAAATGCGCTCAAGTACTTCGGTTGCTTTTGCGAGGTGGTCGTTTTCTATGCTGTAGAAATCACCCTTATCAGCGATAGCTGCATATGATGTATCGAGCGGCAGCTTGCCAAGTACCGGTACTGAAAGCTCTTTGGCGATCTCGTCTATATGGCTCTCTCCGAAAAGCTTTATCTCCTTGCCGCAGTCAGGGCATTTGAGATAGCTGAAGTTTTCTACAACACCAAGCACTGTGATATGCATTGCCTCTGCCATGTTATAGGCCTTTTTGACAATCATATTGACAAGCTCCTGTGGTGATGTGACGATTACAATTCCATCTACCGGGAGGGACTGGAATACGGTGAGAGGTACATCTCCTGTTCCCGGTGGCATATCAACGAATAGATAGTCTATATCGCCCCATGCTGTCTCATTCCAGAACTGTTTTACTACTCCGGCAATGACTGGGCCTCTCCAGATAACCGGATCCTCCTCGTTGTCCATGAGGAGGTTTACTGAGATGAGCTTGATGCCCTCTTTTGTCTCATACGGATGCATCAGGCCGTTTTCGTCTCCGAGTATCTGGTCATGTGCGCCAAACATCTTTGGTATTGACGGTCCTGTGATATCGGCATCGAGGATACCTACCTTGTAGCCCTTCTTTGCCATATTTACCGCCAGTGAGGATGTGACGAATGATTTTCCTACTCCGCCCTTTCCGCTGACAACTCCTATTACATGCTTGATGTTTGAAAATTTATTCTGCTCTACGAGGAAGCTCTGTGGTCCGCCATTATGTGATGGACAGCCCTCGCAACTTGATTTTGTGCAGCTTCCCGCGCTGCTACAGCTACTGTTTTCCGGCATTTCTATCTCCTTTTCCTATGAGAAAGCAATTGTTGTATTTCACAAAATATATTTGCGATTGCGATTACTTCTCATATCCTGTGTTTATTTATGTGTTTATCGTTCATATTTCATACGACATCTATATAATGTAGTATAACACGTATGTAGTATTTTTTATGCTTTTTTTCAAAAACACCCCTATTCCCACCTGTTTAATCGTATTTATTTTGTAACCATTTGCTTTGAACTATTTGCCCGGAAATTCAGCCACCTTTTCATGTTTTGCCACTACATATCCGTAATTGTGCTACGTTTTCCCTTTTTATTATATGGATATTCACGCAGCTTTACAACATAATCGAGATTCACGACCTGCACTCCATTTTTATTTTCCAACACAATTCCATTATCTGTAACTTCCTTTATTACTCCATCAGCTCTTCCATCCAATAAATTGATATAGACATCTTTTCCTATAAAACGTTCTGCTAATTCTCTCATAATTTTTCCTGCACTCCTTTGACTATTGTTTATTTTACCTTTTTTCATAATTCTTTTTGCTGCATATCGTTTCCGTCTTTTCCACGGAAGATACAATATTATAATCATCAAAAGCAAATAATAAATGAACCATGTGTTATCCATAGCTTACCTCCCTACTGCATCAGGTCACCTTAAAGTACTTTAGAGCACTTTGCCGCAGCCCTGCAATATACACACTGGTTGACAAGCCATATCAGACAGACGACAAATGATGGCAAAAATCCTATATCAAACATCAAAGCACTTATTGCCAGAATAATGGATAGTGCACCACATACTGAATTGGTCACCTTGAATGCCTCAAAGGCACATCTGCCTATCATTATTTTTTCTGCTTCATCGCAGCTGTCTACCCATTTCTTTTGAAATTTCAAGTCATATACCGAAGCAGTTTTCTCCGGATACATTATTTTGTTAATATCAACAACCTTTTGCTGGATGATTACCCCCTCAGCCAGTATTACCAGAAATGTCACAATTGCAAGCACATACATATTCAAATGTTTTTCAATCATTGCAAATCCACCTGAATATGTTGCGCTGATAAGGAAAAATGCTCCCACGAGTGCAAGAAGCAGAAATCCCGGCATAGCCTTACGGTTTGCTTCTTTAATCTCATTTCTCTCCATCTTCCTCTTCCTCCTGCAAATAAAATACATCTTCAACTGTAACACCGCACACCTTTGCTATCGTCAGTGCCAGGGTAACTGATGGTGAATAGTCGCCTCTTTCTATAAGGCTGATTGTCTGTCTCGACACACCACACAGCCTGCCCATCTCCTGTTGATTGACATTCAGCGCGGCTCTGCGTTCCTTTAAACGATTCTTCAGTGTCATATAGCGCCTCCGTGTGACAATTATTTTTGTCTGATTGACAACTTTATTTGTCATAATGTATTATATTCTTGTCATAAATGATTGTCAAGAGGGAACATCTTTTTCAACAACCAAAACAGCCACCAGCGAGCTTACCAGCAGAAACATCGGATAAAACAGATACGGCAATATATTAAAGGCTGACACCTCATGTCCCAGCTCATGCACTGCCGATATGGCCACGAGCATCTGCGCTCCATATGGTATCACTACCTGAAAAATGCACGAAAATGTATCTAGTATAGACGCTGTTTTACGCGGAGTGATGCCGTATTTCTGAGCCATTTCCTTTGCTATCGGATTTGCCATAACTATAGCAACTGTGTTGTTGGCAGTGGCAATATCGATAATTCCTACCAGAAGTCCCATACCGAGCAGTCCACCTCTTTTGCCCCTGAACGTCCTGTAAATACCCGAAAGCAGGGCATCAAAGCCACCATATTCACGAATCAGCGCACACATGGCTGCCACAAGCACTGCTACCATACAGGTTTCAAACATGCCTGACGCTCCACTTCCCATATTGGTAAGCAGATCGTATGGTGCTGTATTTCCTGTTGCGAGCATTATGACCGTTCCCGATAGGATTCCTATTATAAGCACTACAAATACATTTATTCCGGCAATTCCACCGAACAGCACGAGAATATACGGTACTATCTGCAACAGATGATATTCCTGCGATACAGCGCCCGCGATATCTGTCCTGAATGACAGAATTGCTATAACAACCAGCGTCATTACTGCCGCCGGAAGTGCAATAAAAAAATTCTCCCTGAATTTGTCCTTCATCTGACAGCCCTGTCCGTTACATGCGGCAATGGTCGTATCTGATATAAAGGAAAGGTTGTCTCCGAACATCGCGCCACCCATTACGGAGCCTATACAAAGCGGCAGACCAAAGCCCGATGCATCCGATACTGCTGCCGCTATCGGCACAATCAGTGTTATGGTTCCAACCGATGTACCCATCGCAATAGACACAAAACATGCCACAACAAAAAGCACCATCACCGCAAACCTTGCCGGTATCAGTGACAGCATGAAATATGCCACGCTCTCCGCACTGCTTCGACCTACTACACCCACGAACGCTCCCGCGGTAAGGAAAATGAGCAGCATTGTTATGATATTTTTGTCAGCCAGTCCCTGTGCCATTATCTCTAGCTTTTGGTCAAATTTCACACTACGATTCTGCAGACATGCCACCAGTATTGCCACGAGGAATGCTATTATGATGGGCACATTATAAAATCCCATCGGAATTTTCATTACATATTCAAAAAGTATTCCCAATCCCAGATACAGTACGAGAAATACTGCTATTGGTAACAGGGCTATTGGATTTTGTTTTTTCACGTTTATATGTTTCCTTTACATTTTTTAGTATATTTCCATTAAACACTTTACCATTTATACCTCAGTATCTCACATTTGTCATACAGATTTCCTCTTACTGACTCCTTAATCGGTAATATATGCTTCTTTTTAACCATATAAGAAATATTTTGTCTGCTACATTCCAGAGTATTGCATACTTCCGTTGTATCCAGCATATTTTTTTGGGTAAATTTCTTGAAATCCTCAAGTGTAAGTGGCAGCGTTTCTTTCGCCCCATATAATGCCCATGCCGGAATGTCGATGGAATTGTTGAATGTAATATAATATCCACCAACCCCTATCTGTCCTGACTCATATAAACCTTTATGTCTGATTACCTTTGCGATATCATCTGCATCGACATTGTCAAGTGTTGCGATATCCACTTTTTTTACACAGCCATCATAAAAAAAGCACAGAAGCCGGCCATTTCCTACTATTACACATTCTTTCAGATTTCTCTGTTGTCTTTCCTCAACAAACATTGGTACTTCATCTGTCTTTCTGATATAAAGGCTATCCTGTGAGCACCGTCCATCCGAAATCTCCAGAAACTGCATTTCGTCATATGATTTTAGATGATGTGTATTCAGTATATCACCTATATTCTGTCTTCCGCTGGGAATCACACGCTCCTTTATCCAACAAAAGCTCATATCCCGTGGAATAGTATATATCTTTTTCTTTATATATCCTGTAAAAAGCAATGGTGCATTCCACTCATCAAGATATTCAGGTAATTCTATAATGGCGGTACGTGATTTTTCATAATATAATAGCACCCCTGACAGAAGATCATTTTCCTCATCAATTATCTTAAAGATTTTCATATATTTTGTACCTTTCATATATCATGTTCCAAGCTTTTTCAATAAATTTATCCGAAACAATATCCTGAAGTCCATCAAAAATAAATGTTTTATCTTTCTCCTGCAGTTTTCCTGTAAAAAGCTCTTTCTTTCCTCCTACAATCTGCAAATTATCATAACACGAATATCCTCCGATAAAGTTCTGACATCTTTTATCTTCCATAATGTCAAATTTGTCTATATCCTGATCTGACATGCATGAATACATAAGCGATAATCCATGATCAAATAATGGAGCAATTCGAAGCGAATGTTCTCTGGTATTTCTCAAAATCTCTATATTAGCACCGTGTCGGTCTCTATTTAAAATCAGATAATCAATGACTATCATTTGGTCAATATATCTTTCCCAGCCACATCGCACACAAAAGTCATAATGCGATTCTCCTTTCCGCGCGTTAGCTCTATAATAATCATCCAATGCGATCTTGCTCTCTCCACGCTTTTTGAAATCCTCGGAAGCACATAAAAAAGTATTATATATTCTTCCCTCAATCTCTATATCAGCATGAATCAGCTCATAATTCAAATGCTCAACACCAAGTGTTGTCAGCAATCTGTCGACAATTATTTCATTTATGCACTCATGCCCTATAACTCCATTCACCGGATCAAAATTTGACAGCTTATAATATATTTTCTTATCTCCCATTATTGATTCTGACTTTAAAAAAGTGCCTGCTGTCCCGCTTGAACTTCTGATATGTGACCATTTTAAATAGGTTAAATCCTGTGTCTGTTTAATTATATCCATTTTTCCCCCATATAATTTATATCATCATATTGCTCTCGTTAAATAGTTTACAGTTATTATATATTTTTATTTTACTCTCGTCAAATATAATATATGTATTAAAAAAGGTTCATCTTGTTAATCAAGATGAACCAAACGTTTAAAAATTCTATTTGTTTATAAACTCCTTGCCTAATACTCAAATGAATCCTCAAGCTGATACTGTCTGCCTCCAATGCGTTCCATTTCATTTTTCATTTTCAGATTGTCCATTTCGCCGGTTTGACACACGTATGTAGGATCTATATAATATGTTGAATCATCTACTCTCATAGCAACCCATCCATGTGGTATAAGTGTACCATCTGATTTAATTGTACCAAAAACAGGATAAGCTGTTATTCCCCTATAACCACCTTACAGTCCTTCTTGAAACACGCTATTCCATACTTGATAAAATTGCGCATACCATCCTGCTTTAGCTTTGCCACATATTCTTTTTCTTCTATCTGCTCCAAAGCCTTGCTGCAGGCTGCATCCATATCACCATCCTCGGCGTATTTCAGTTCTATTACGATTCCTGTCCTGTTATCCGGTACCTCGACCAGAATATCACTATAGCCTGTTCCTGATTCTGCATTTGATTTTATGAGCCAGCTCGCCTTGTAGCCCAATAATCCTATGAGAATACCATGATAGAAATTTTCTTTTCTGACTTTTGCAGTGGCTGTATCCCTTATACTTATAGTATTCCAAAGGTAGTCACCAAAGAGCTGTTCTATTTTTAGTGTATCCTTATTCACAAACGCATTGCAAAATTCTTCGAGTGTCTTTCCGTCTCTCCGTGAAGCGTCACTGAACCACTCTCTGATCTTCTTTATGAAAAGATTTCTGATCTCTTTATTCGGAATGACCAGACGGTATTTATCATCTTCCGTGCGCCCCTGATGTGTGAGATATCCTGTTGTAAAAATCACACTCCATAGATTTTCTATATTTTTATCAAGCTCATCATATGTGAGTTCCTGCGATATTTCCCGCTCAACACTTTCACCTGCTATCAGACGTTCTATCTCGTTCTTAGTCTGCACATCAGCACGGTCTATCAATCTACGGACGATTGCGTTTCCGCTTGAATTTGACCAGAAATCCTCCGGCAAAGCAGTAGGATCTGCGCATAGACTTTTACAATAACGTACTACATCCCATGGACAGTATATATCTGTATTTCCAAAATGATAGCCATCGTACCACTCTTTTACCTCTGAATAATGGTCAGATAAATTGTAATCTTTAAGTATCTGCTTAACCTCTCCATCAGTAAATCCGAATGCTTCATCATACTGCGCATCCAAAATTGATAAAACTTCAAAATTATTTAAGCCTGTAAAAATACTCTCTTTTGAAATACGCAGGCAGCCTGTCAGTACAGCAAACTGAAGATAGTCATTCGTCTTTAATGCCATTCCGAAAATCCCCCTGATAAGCGAAACCATCTCCTTGTAGTATCCATTCTGAAATGCCTTATCAAGAGGGACATCGTATTCATCTATCAGAATGACCGTCTTTTTCCCATAATGCTTATATAATAAATGCGATAACATCTGGAGACCTGATACCAAAATATCATCATCCATGGAATATTTGCCATTATCTAATGCAATAAGTGCCTTATACTGCGCTTTTTCATTGTTAGACAGCCTATCACTTTCTGCTAAAAATTCGAATCGCTGGGCTTCTCTTCCTATGAGTTCAATAATACGATACCTTGCATCCGCGAACTTTAATCCCTCCACACTCTTTAACGATAAAAATATGACAGGGTATTTTCCCATGTGCTCTTGACACAATTCTTTATTCTGCGATATATACAGACCATCAAACAATGAGCTATCTGTGCCTATCTCAAAAAAAGCGCGCAACATGCTCATGTTAAGAGTCTTTCCAAATCTGCGTGGACGAGTGAAAAGACTTACCTCACTCCAGTTTTTCAAAATCTGCTCTATAAGCTTTGTTTTATCTAAATAATAAAAATCATATTTCCGAATCTTTTCAAAACTATCAATTCCCACCGGTAATTTTATCGTATTTACCATACAAGCCTCCAAAAAAATATAATCCGCTGTACTATAAGTATAGTATAGCGGATTCAACGCTCAATTACAATTTATTATCCGGTTTATTCGCTCAGAAATTCAGCCACCTTTTCTATCTGCGCACTATTGTACTCCATGTATTCCAGATAATACTTTTTCACGGTCTCATTCTGCACTTCTTTTTTATAGAGCCACTGTCTTGTTTTAGCCTCCGGTGCAAACAGCACTGCCTGATATTGTGGAGAAAATATCTCATCAAGACTGCAGGCTGATTTGTCCAGCACGCAATTGTAGTCCATATTTTTTTCCGCAAAATACCGATTCAATGCTTCCGCAAACTTTTTTGCTTTTCTCACATGGACAGCATATTCCACCGGATTATACGGCTCTCCTTCTATTACCGGCACCTGCCATACTAAAATACATTTTTTCATCTCTTTTGCTCCTTTCAAGGTTTTCGCCATTGCAAAAAACAAGCCATTTTAGTTCCAACTCATTCATGCCGCAATTTTCTTTCAGAATGTCTGATAAATGATATGGTCCGCTGTATCGATATCTTTCTTATCTTGATACTCTCTTTTCCAGCTCATGTATGTATGATAACAAATGCTCTTTTCTCTGTGAAACCGTGTCTAGACCAAACAACTCTGATAACCTTACTGCCACGCTCAAGTCCGAATTAATAAAAATATTCCATCCTATTTTCAGCCCGCAAAGAATAAACACCACACCTATAACTTTTATTTCCCAATAATAAAAATTTATGCAGAACCATACTCCTGTCAGTTCAAACAAAACTTTCCAAAATATCTTCTTTCTGTTCTGAATCTGTATTTTCTCCAGTTCCTTATACTTTCGAAGATTATACTCTAAAGTATACGCCAAATCATAATCAGGCAGATTTGTATGTGCAATCCTTCCCTCTTCCGTAATAATAGTGGTCCGATTCACTCTATAATCGTGTAACAGGACAGCCACACTTACACACAACATAATTCCACCAAGCCAAAGCATGTTTTGATACTTTTTGCAATCTACTTCCTGTATACATATGCCCTTTTTCAAGCTGCTAAGTGAAAAATCCGGCACCTGTTCATACCATTCCATAGAAACATCTTTTTCTGGCAACACTTTACCAATTAAATCAACCTTTCCCTCTAACTGTTCTTCCAGATTCTTATCGTATACCTTTACTCTCACATAAGTATTATCCATGTATGGAATATTGTATACATAGTAATCTCCGAAAAATGTCACCTCTACCTCACACTGTCCTGAAGAAACGTCTGAATTGTATTTATCAAGCGGTTTGGACAGATAATCCTTTAATTGGAGCTTGACATACTCGCCCGGACGCAAAGTTAACTTTTCATAATCCGTGACATTATCATATTTGAATAATGAAATTCCATTTATCGCAAGTATTATAATACTTATGATTACAAAAATCCCTGCACAAATTGTCCGATAAGATATTGATATGTTTCTTTTCATTGAACATTCCCATAGAATCCTTACTATAAATTTCCATAATGTGAATTAATTATATGATTATGTAATTTTCCCTCACATGCCACCTTAGCACTGGCTTTACTTATTAAAAATGGCCAGTACATTGCTTTAAATATTTTACCACAATAATTACATTTTGCAGAATATGTCGCAAATTCAAATATATAAAAAATACACCAGTTTTATTGTTCATGTATATTCCTCATAATTATCCTTTGATTGTAATGACATCAAACATAAAATTTGATGCCATTACTTTTGTGCATCACCACACAATTACTAATCAACCAAAAATTCTATAAATAGCTGTACCTACTCCATATCCTATATTGTATAGCATAAGTCCAATTATCCCTATAATTAATATATTTCCATAAGTTTTATTCTTTTTCATCAGATAAACTCCTTCCGTTCCTCATACCATTTTACTATTATCAAAATTTTCTTTATGAATAGACCTATTAACGACATCTAACATAATTGTTGTCGCTGCCACCATAATATATGCCCCATTTGCCTTGTACTGTGCTATTGACTCATAAATATAAAACATCGTAGATAAGGCTAAAAATATATAATAAAAAATAATACACATTTTTATTATTTTAGATTCTATTGTTTTATCAAAAATGCTTTTTCCATCTTTGTAATTTTCAAAACTTATAAATATCATTAATATAGAAAAACACGTGCATAATATAATTCTCAATGCCATATTATTCTGATTGGCTACTCCCATAATCATTGTTAGTATAGTCGTAGCTAAAACAATAACAAAATATAATAAAGCAACCCCTACATTTATTTTATATATTCTACTCACTTTCATATTCACATATCCTCCATAATATAATTTGATAGCCTACAGAGACGTTAATAAAGCTTTCTCCTGCTTTATTATCCATTTATACCTAAATGCTATAATAAAATAATTAAAGCAGGAGTCAAAAACTTTGAACCTTTAATTATTACTACTAACGCTCTTATTATTTTGCGTTCCAGCCATCAACTACAGTTGCAACACCTGAAATAGCGGTTCCACCACCTGCAAGTTTTCCACCAAGCCCAGGATATACAATTACCCCAGCAACACCAGAAACTACCATGATGCTACCGCCAACAATATACCACCAATTTTTTCCACCTTCAATTAATAGTAATTCTTCTTGCATTAATTTTTCCATTTTCTCTCCTTTGAAAACAACCACTTTACATTTTAAACTATTTCATTATTTCTTACAATTTCCAATCATTGCAATTCCACCGCCTAACATTGTTCCTGCTGCTATCCAACCACCGCCTGGTGCAAGTGCTACAATAGGTGATCCTGCAATTAATAGAGTTCCTCCCATTGCATATCCAAATTCTCTCCAACCTCCACCTTCAATTAATTCCATCTCATTATAGCTAATTTCACTAAAATTACTATTTAAAACAATTTCCATTTTTTATATCCTTTCACTTTTTATTTTTCCTACGCGCGCTTATAGGATTTATATATAAACCGGAAATCCCGGAATATACCTTATTTATTTTACTAATCCACCAAATTTATCTTGTCCAACACAAAATGCAGCACACTGTCATCATCAACA